>Ga0126342_10019654_pt1 | contig 11448 bp, 12 predicted proteins | sample Cyp1metagenome_FD_92528 | JGI IMG/M metagenome (GOLD analysis project Ga0126342, IMG submission 92528) | Coral microbial communities from Lord Howe Island, Old Settlement Bay, Australia - Cyphastrea 1 metagenome | ecosystem: Host-associated > Invertebrates > Cnidaria > Coral ... | reverse complement strand
GTTGCGTTGGGTTTGGTGTGACCTACTCTTCTTGTGTTACCCTCCCTTGCCCTCACTTAGGCGCGAAGCGTCTGGAGCTTAGATTGGATTGTGCAAATTCTTGTTAATTTGTTTGATTTACAGTGTTGCTGACTAAGGTCTGTGGTTTGAGAGGCACTGACACAGCTTTCTTGTTATCCACTAAGGCTACTCAGGACGGCCAATTAGTTTTGACGCCCCTAGGGCCCGTGCTTTGGCTTTGCCCCTTTTGCTGCCTTTTTCTTTCCTCCCTGCCGGGGCTTTGCGCTTTATTGGTTTTGAATTCGTTTGTCTCTTCTGAGTTTCCTTGGGTTGCCCTTTGTCTGGGTTTACATGGGTGGCTGCATCTATCCGAGAGGGGCGGTAGGTAGCCGGCCGATGCCATGACTCAGACTGTGCTGCAGTGAGTCTCACTGGTGCGTCCAGTGGTGCTCCCTGTAGGACAGCCTGGGGCGCCCGCGAGCAGCATAAGACTGCCTACATGGTTCGTCAGTTCGTGGACAGAATGTGGTGATTCTGCAGCCTGCCTATTCTGTGGGTGAGTGGCATTACGGATCTGGACTCGCTACAATCGTCTACTGTGCCTACTGCAATGCACTGCAGGTTTTTCAGGGACGATGACATCCTGAAATGTCCTGAACAGTTCTGTGGTCTGCATGTTCTGCGAACCTACACCAACGATAAGCAATGTTGCCGAAGATAGCACTGGTCTGGCGGAACTAGTGGATACAGCCATGCTACCTTTCGGCACCTTTTTTGCTGTCTGAGTGGGGTGTCACTGCCAAGTGGCTTCACCCTATCTGCACAACGACTACATTATTGCATGTCTCTCATCTTTGCGAGTACTGCCTAGGAGCCTCGCTGGCTGAGATCAACCAATTTGCAGGTTGCATTTTTCCCCTATGCAACTAGGGGTATGCTGGACATTTGCGATGGTATTTTGGAAGTTTTCCCCTGGCCTGTGATGCTTCCTGTGTGCCATCTTTGTCCGCCCCCCCTGCTGGGGGGGGACCTGGCTCTTTGTCCACCACGGCTTCCTGCTCACGGTCGATATATATGGTGATGACTCTGTCTTTGGAGTTTCTCTGGACAAGCTGATCTGAGAGTACGCTGAGAGAGGCATATGTTGTAGCCCCGTGTTATTGTACAGTTGGCACACTATGCCTGGGTAGACACACAAGCTGTCTTGACCTTCATGTTTGCTCGAATGCCGTGGTCCTGAATTCATTAGCATGCTTTTGAGCGTGATGCAGTGGACAAGCCACTGTGTCCCTTGGCAAATCGAATTGTGGGTGTTCTTGTTGGGCTCTGGCCCCGTTTTTGTTGGTTTTGGTTTTCTGTTGTTTGCTTTGCTGTTTCCTCTGGCGAAACGCAAGTCTGGCTGGGGGATTTGCGGGTCGTCGTGTTCGTGGTTTTCTGTGGTTTTTGTTTTGTTTGTTTCGAATTGCCTGCTCAGATGGACATTTCCTGTCCTTGTACACACGTATTTCACACAGCTTATGCTCATGTAAGGACCGAGCCTTTAGCGCGACATCGGCCAAACTCGAGGAAAAAAAAATCAAATTTTGGGACTCACTCTCCGAAGTTTTCTTTCACAATTGCTGCCACGGGGGTCAGCGCAAGAAAGGCACCCGGTGGAAATCCACTCCAGGAGTTTTCGCAACTCTCGCAGCAACCTGTGCAGATGACCATGAACACCTGCCGTATCAGGTCCAACAAACAAACGGCAGCTGGTCATTTGATACTGCCGCCGAAGCAGCCTACCCGGAGTTGTTGACACGCCGGGTTGCCACAGCTGTTAAAAACTTTCTTATGCAACGTAACTTGATCTTTAGACCACCCCCTAATCCAAGAATCAAGACCCTGGCGGTTCAACATCGCCAGCATAAGAAAAGAAGCCAACTCATCCCTGAGTTTTCTACGACAGCCTGGTATCCAAAAACCCACAAAATTTCAAACATCCAGAAATTGATCCCTTCTTCCAATAGCGGGGAATACCAAGAAGGTGATCAACCACAGATGACCACAGAAGACATTCTTGTGGGGACTTGGCACACTCCGGAACAATTTGTAAACAAAGCTCAGCACTCTCCGCACCCGATGGAAGAGAATGCCTTGCACAAAATTACAAAGGACGCCACAGAGTTTGTTGCCAAGAGCCCGGTGAAACTGGTGTCCATAGAGAGAAAAAAGAACCTGTTAAAGGCAAAAATTCTGGCCAGACAGTTGGAAAGTCAAGAAAAAGAACTCCATGAGGGCCTCCCGACTTCGATTCAAAAAGTAGTTCAAGACAAGAAGATCTTGTTGTGGGAAAAACTTCTTGAACTAAACAATTATGACGACATGAAGGTAGTCCACTTCATGAAGGAAGGGGTCCCCCTTGTAGGAACCCATGATCACCCCTCTTGTTATGCTATGAAGCTCAAGCTACTAGCCTCTACCACAGAGGAGGAACTCCGAGACTCGGCAATGCCATCCAGATTGGCTCTCGAGGCAAGAAAGCCGCAGACGGACTCTCCGAGCACTTGGAATCCACGGCTCAAGAGGAGGTAGATTTGGATTTCCTAGAAGGCCCTTTCCACTCCGCCGAAGAGGTCACCAACCTGTTGGGACACTCCAACTGGAGAATCATGAGGAGGTTCGTGATCGAACAGGGAGCCAAGCTGAGGCCGATAGATGATGGATTAGAAGCTCAACTCAATTCGGCGTACACATCCGCCATCAGGTTGGACCTACAGGATGCGGATTACGTTGTGGCCATGGCACTAGAACTGGGCAAACACAAGGGACTGAACTGGGTTGGAAAAACCCTCGATCTCTCAAAGGCCTACAAGCAGCTTCCCATCAGGCCCGAGCACAGGGACCTGGCTGTTGTGTTTTTCAGAGATTCCCAAGGCAGACCTAAGTACTATGTCCCTAATGCCCTTATGTTTGGCTCCACAGCCGCAGTGTACGCATTCAACAGGGTGAGCAGATCCATTTGGTTCTTAGTGAATGTAGTTCTTAAAGTACCTTCTGCAGTGTACTTTGATGATTACCCCATGTTCTCGCCAGAGGGTTCGTCTCTCGACACTGATGACCTGGTGTCAGATTTCTTGGACTTGTTAGGCTGGCGTCATGACCGGACAGGCCCCAAGGGCAAGCCCTTCTCGCCATCCTTCGATGTCTTGGGTATGACCTTAGACCTAAGTAACTTGGAATCAACAGGACATCTCACCTTGAAAAATAAAGAAGGCAGAGTCGAGAAGATCGCGTCAAAAGTGCTGCAGGTCCAGCAATCAGGCCAGATGTCTCTCCTAGAGGCACAAGAGATTCATGGGTTGCTGAACTTTGCGACCGGATACTTTGCGGGAAGATCATTGAGATACAGCTGTTTCAAAATTTTCTCCTTAGCTGGCAAAGGTCAGACCCTGACTGAGCCGTTACAGGACTGGTGCTGCGAAGTCCTGATCTTGCTGGAAAATACTAGACCACGTGCCATCCCCACAAAAACCATCCTGATCTTTACAGACGGGTCGTGGGAAGACGGATTTGGAGGCCTTGGTGCGGTGCTTCTAGATGAGTCGTCAGGCTCGCGATTCGTCATCCAAGATCAAGTGCCGGAAGGATTGTTATCCCTGTGGAAGGGGTTGGTAGGAGATCAATTGATCTGCCAAATAGAACTGTTGGCGATGATCCTTGTGAGATGGCAATGGAAACATGAACTCCACAATCGTAAAGTGCTTCTTTTCGTAGATAATAATTCCGCCAGAGGGGGCACTGTGAAAGGAAGGTCAAATAGTCCAACCATGGACGATCTGATCAAAGCCTTCTATTCGATAGAGGTTCATTTGCCATCTTTCTGGTGGGTTGAAAGAGTCCCTAGCAAAAGCAACCCAGCTGACGAGCCCTCGCGCATGGAGGGTCGAGCAGCAGCTGAGCGCTGGGGAGCCACCTTCGTGAATGGATTTTCGTGCCTTGAAACAGTATCAACCTGGCTCACCCAGGCAGCAGCAAATCGAAAGAATCCCAAGCAGAAGGGCCCGGTTTGAGAAAAAGGGGGAGATTGGAAACCGATCCAACAAATTCCATGCTTCATCATCCGATCCAATCAGATGGACTCGAATTACAGCTTGGAAGCCCGTGTACAGGCCAGAGAAGAGATGCCGAACATCTGAACCGTGACATTCCCCCGATCTGACAAAAAGATTGCTGCGCTGCCGATGGGTGTTTTGATGTTGATAGATGAGCAACTGCATGCTATCAGTTGAAACAAGATCAGTAGGATTTTTGGGTCAAGGAGCAGGGACAAGAAGGGCGTTTACACAACGTGGATAGTACTTTCTTGGAACTGTGACTTGATTTATTTCATGTATACATACATGAAATATCCCAAAAATCCCTAACTGAGGTATTGACGAATCAAATAACATGAGATGTGAGCATTTGAGTTGAACCATGTAAAAGAATAACAGGTCTGTAGTTAAGAACGGTCTAATCATATAGAGAAAAATCTTCGTTGCATCAAACATTTGAAGCTGAAGTGATTTTATACATCTTGTGATATTTGGCTTAAAGTCCTTCATCAGAGAAGGCAAGCAAGGCAACAAAGCCTTTCATGTTTTTGTTCATGTTCACAACTGTTCAAACAAATGTTCAGCAAACTGGTCATGAACATGATCAACAGAAATCAACGTCACCTTCATGCACTTTCAATTCGAAGATTTTTCTTCCCGCCCTCCCTCTCCAACAGGGGGGGAGATTGGAAACCGATCCAACAAATTCCATGCTTCATCATCCGATCCAATCAGATGGACTCGAATTACAGCTTGGAAACCCGTGTGCAGGCCAGAGAAGAGACGCCGAACATCTCAACTGTGACATTCCCCCGATCTGACAAAAAAATTGCTGCGCTGCCGATGGGTGTTTTGATGTTGATAGATGAGCAACTGCATGCTATCAGTTGAAACAAGATCAGTAGGATTTTTGGGTCAAGGAACAGGGACAAGAAGGACGTTTCCAGGGAAAAAAATATGCTTCAAATTTTTCTGCGTGTTTTGTGAGTCGGTCATGTTTTTCAACAGCTTCAAGGACACACTGTTCCAAGTCTGACACCGTCACGGGGCTATCGTTGCACAGCGCAGTACGAGCAAAATGTTGATATGTTTTTTCAAATCCATTGGCTGTTTTTTCGGGTTTTAACCCTTGTTCATTTTGAATCGTTGTTTTGTATCACGTTTCTGCGCAGGCAAAAAATGAAAACAAACAGTCACGGCACGATGGTCCGAACCCATGTCGATGCAATCAGTGGCACATGCTGATAACAATGGCAAACAAACACTAAACAACAAAAAGTCAGTTCGCCGCCGGACGTCCATAGACCCATAGAGCTCTCAAACGTCCACATGTCCATGTGAAAATCATGATTGTTGTCATCATTGGCGATCTGGAACTCGAAAGATTCGAAAGCGTCGACCAAATCGTTTAGCAAACTTCCACAAACCAAGATGCAATTGTGTATTGAAACCACCGCCAACGACAACAAGTGCCCCCTTGCCAAAGTCACATTACCTTGCACTACGCGTCTCTGAGAACAATATGGCATCCCAGTCTGTACAACAACTTTTTCCGCCAATTCTTGCAAACGATTGTTGCACCTAGCATTTTTGCTGAAAACTCTGAAGGTACAAGGTGCAACATTCCTTGAATTTTCATGCAAAATGTCTGGGCCCGGTTTATGCACCTCCAAGTTGGAAAAATTGGTGTTTGCGAACGGGCATGGTGAAACTTGTCCCTAGGAGGCAGTTGCCCCCTTCTTGCCCTTGTTTTTGCCTGCACCCTTCCCATGTCACTCAAGGTTTTTGGCTGTCCTTTCCCAATTCTTGCACTTCGGAGCTGCTTTGCAATCCTTCCCATGCAGTGTAACGAACCAATTTCCACAAACACCTGTAGCACAACCTCATTGCCTACCTTCATTTCGCTGTAATTACTCATCATCAATTTGGATATATATTTTTTTTTTCGAAACTCCATTGTCCCAATTGCCACCTCATGCCTATTTAAAAAAATCGAACACTAATTGGCACTTGTAAGTCTTGGGTTGCCCACACAGTTGTGTCACCTTCATGAATCCGAGCACTACGCAACATTGCCACGGCAGTGTCTCTATTCACCCTTATGTTGACCTTCACGAAAAGTAAGCCCTTGAATTCTTCGGCTTTCATGTAAGTTCCAACATGTTGCGGATTCGAATTTACGTTCCAGCCACGTGGTTGCTGACTCCAAAGCCTCGAGGGAAGCAAACCCGCCCAGAACCATAGTTTTGCAACAATCTGTTGTCTGCAATGCGGTCTTCGCCTTCATCTGGTTCAATTCCGTCTGCATCTGAACAACTTGGTTTTCCATCATAGCATTGCCGCTTGGTGTGCTCGACGCGGTTCGGTGTTCATTTTCTCCATGAACCTTTGTAAGGTTTCGATCCGGATATTTTGTGCGTCGACCTTGCCTTCCACATCTAACAACATTTTTTCCAACGTAGCCTGCGTGGAACTTAACTTTGTTTTCACCGCCGCGATCGCTTCATGAGCCTCCGTTCTCACAACCTCAGCCAAAGCATGCATTGAAACATCAGGGGTGGATAGTTCTGTATCCGACTTTCTGGTTGCAGTTCTTCTTCCGTTCCTTGACATGGTTTGTCTGGTGTTTTGGACGTCATATCAAAGTTCACATTTTTCCTTGAACCATCACTTGAGCCATCAAAATACATCAAAAAACCACAGCCACAGTTTGATTGAAACATGTGCATTGGTAGAAACAGGTTTGAAATTGTTATATTTAGCCCACGCATTTTTTTTTTCGATGTCGGAAACCCACAAACCCACGTTTGGCCGAATCATTTGGGAATTTTGACCCAAGTATTTGTGAACCACATTAGCAGCAGGTACTCCACCGGTTCGCGGTTGATGTTCACTGACGTCGGCACATGATCAAGACATGTTGCAAAAAATTGGCCTTGGCTTTATTCAATTGCAATCCCACTTTGTCAAGCTCTTGGCACAAAGTTTCGATCATTCAAACTATATAATTCTAGGAAAAAATTGGCATAAAACAAAAGGTCACTGGCATACCGTGCGTTTGTCACATTCCCCAAACATTGAAATGGCATGCGTCCACACATACACATTAACCTCGGCCATCCAAGCACCGTAATCATTTTGGTTCAGGAGCCTTCAATCGAAAAATAAACTGACTGGATCATCACTTCTTCATCTCAGGAGACCATTGCCCACCAGCTGAGAAAATGGCAGCTGTCGCACCAGGAACTCGAGATGAACAGGAACGTGCAAGAACTAAATTGGCATCTTCCTTCAAATCCAGACTTTCGTTGTGCTCCAGCGAACTCACCGGTGTACGCTGTAGCACGCGCGATGGTGACATGCTTCTCTCAAATACGTCTCCCATCAATCCGAAGATCATGTACGGTTTTGAGGCAACTGCGGCGACCGTGGAAGACCCACAAAGGGAACCGGTCCTCCTGCTGGGGACACTTCGCCAAACCAAAAAAAACTTCAACTGGGCCAGTTCGCGAAGCTGAATACCGCAAACCTGCTTCCACGCACAACGGGTTTGTTCGCCTAACAAGGACTGGAGTCGCTTGTGTCCAAAGGATTGGTTACGCGGTCGCGCTGACTGCAGGGCAACTTGCATCAGGATTTCTCGTTCCCGCAATGCTCCGAACAGACAGCAGTAGCAGCAGTAGCAGCACCAACAGTAGCAGCACCTGCAGCAGCCCGTCTAGCAGCAACCCCAGCCGAGAATCCAGCAGTGCCAGCTCCTCCCAACCTGCCCCAATGGCAGCCCGAGCAAACCTACAACCGGGCCCACAACACACCAGCCACAACCAACCCTCCAGCTGCCACGGCCACCCGGCTCACCGACCGCCAGTTCAGACAAATTTTGCAACAATTCGATTCGATCGACATAGTGCGCACTTTGCGGGAGAAAACCTTTATGCTCGCCACCCCGCCAGCCTTCGTACCTGGCCTTAGATTGCATTTGCCAAATGGACACCGACGCAAAATCCACCCGAGCGTGGAAATTGTGGGTCCTGTTGCCACGGATGCTTCCCCACAGAGAAGCAGGGACCCGGCACCTCCCTAAGCCAACATGGCGGGCGCCAGCTTCCAACAAGGCAACTGGGGCCAACTTCGCAACGGCCAGCACTTGCACGCAACAGCCCAGCCCAGACATGCTAACCAACAGCAACAGTGATGCCAGACGCCGGGAACGAGCACGGCACCTGGTCCAGCAGGGCGAGTTGTCAGCTGCGCGCCAGGCCTTGACTGCCGGTCCAACAGCACCGGGCACAGCAGCCACTTTGGCACAGCTACAAGACCCACAAAGACGCCCACCAGACCCATACCAGCAACTCCCACACGACCTCTTGCAATACCAGCCGGCAGCACCGCTTCGCCTCCCTGGGGAGAAATTGATCACAGCTTTGCGAAAATCAAAGAAGGGCAGTGCCCCCGGACCTTCCGGCCTCACAGCGCTGAAACCCCACGAATCGTGTTGGACGATGAGGACACCACAGCCCGCTTCGTGAACACATGCCAACAGCTAGGGCAAGCTAAGTTGCCACCAAGCATCGCTAAAGCAATGGGGTTGGGACGCATGGTCGCCCTTCAGAAGCCTCCCGGTGGTGTCCGAGGATTGGTTGTCGGCGATATCCTCCGCCGTGTAGTGGCCCGTACAATGGCACCATGGTGCGGTGGCCCATGCAGTCACAACAGCCACTCACGCCAATCCCACCAACAGAATCTTATCCATCGATGGTATCGGGGCATACGACAGAATCTCCAGACGCAGCATGCTACAAGGACTACACCAAACCGAAGGGGTGAACACCTGCCTTCCTTTTGTCAGGTTATGGTATGCCCAGCGATCTAGTATGTGTGGCACGATTCCCACAGCCAAGCGCACACGGTCACACAAGCCGAAGGAGGCGAACAGGGTGTGACCTACAGGGTGTGCCTCTACTGCCACCAAAACCAGGCGCACAATGCCATGAGGATGATCCCGGCAGGAACTGGTGTGTGAGGAGAAGTCACGAAAGGTAGCTTCTTTAACAGTTGTTGCAAGGGGTTTTAGAAAGGCGTTTTAGATAAACCCCTTTTCGTGCATCATTTCACGCTGCACAAGACACCGTATCATGCAGTCATGCTCTGGATAAAATCCTCTTAGACTGCGCAAAAACGTTTTTAGTGTATCATGTTAGGGGCGCAGCATTTTGACACCACTCCCCTCCCACTACACTACCTTTCGTACGCCTCCGCCTGCTCTCACGTTGAGCTGAGCGCAAGGGCTTGGGCCGGCCGCGTGAAACACGTAGGGCAGACGAAAATTCCCGCCCGAATTTTCCGCTGAGGGGGGGTGTTGTGATTCACGGTTAGGTGGTGACATAGCACAACACGTGCACAACTGACATGCATGGGCATGACCGCAGCTTTCAACACTGAAGTGAAAAGAACCCGCTCCGTTGCAACATTTCCTTAAAACAGTTTGAATTGTGCCGAGGTGATCCGAGGTGTATGGGGCAGACCTTTTCATTTTCCAGATGTGGCCAAACTAAAGAAATCTGCAGCCATGCTGAAACGTGTTGATGGTGCTTACATTATTGCACAGCATCGGTGATATTCACGTGTTGTACACGTATGTTCTGCGTTTGCAATTCTGTGCTTTTGAGTGGGGAGGCTTTTGACTTTATTTGGCTTGAGTGCCCAGCAGAATGATAGAGGAAACCGGAAATTTACATGCGGTCACACCAGACAATACATGACGCAATCTTATTGCCGCTTTGACAAAATGAAAAAAATATCCTTCTATGATTCAATGTAAGGTGTTTGCATTGTTTGGAGCACATGTCACGGCGGAAAAAACTAGTGCAAAGCAAACATTTGTTGGGAAAACAAAATCGCACCCAAACAGTTGAAGGACGTGGACCCGCAAACAGTGAATTTACAATGCTGCTGCACGGATGCCTGGGCGCCTAGCTTGGAGAACATGAAGGAGATTTCCAGTGCAATTGCATACGACTAGGCTTTTGAGTGCGAACACGTGTTGGTTGGACATCATGTTATTGGAGGAATTCCTCCGTCCACGGCTTTGGCACATTGGAACTAGTTTTGCTCGTGCGGTTCTCACTTGCTGAGCGGAAACAGTTGGGTAATTATCGTTCTCTGTCATGAACACATTCGTGGATTTTTTTTTGAACCCAATTGAGGTGATCGTTCCGCGTGGGTTTGACTGAGGTTGTCGCAGGCATATACTACGAATCAATGTGGATACAGCGGGAACTTTCGCAACCTGGATGGGATAACTTTCGAGTTTGTTTCAGCACCGAAGTTGGTTCAAATTTGGGAAGGAACATATTCACATTCAGGTACGACGATAAATCACAACTGCTTGCTGATGCTGCAGCTGATTCGTGCAAAATTTCGCCGAAAGGTGTTTTTTGATTCAAAATCGCGAGGCACAATCTTGAGAATGGCGTGTTTGTGAACTGGACTGCGTGACTCCGCGTTGGACTTAGTTATGTGGAAGTGCGCAGGCATTGTGTTCATCATGGGTCGGATGTGGTCAGTTTCCTGCCCTCAGAATTGTTCTTTCCGAATCAAATCCCAACCTGAATCTCACCCTGCTTCGCACTACTGCGCCTGGCTGGCCCAAGCTGCACATATACGATTTGGCTTTGTAGCTGCAATGCAGCATGGCAAGCGAAGTTTTGGTGCCAAATTGCGGCGCTGTTTTGTGGTCCTAGCGAGTCTCTTCATTGCGACTTGTGCAGGCAGTATTCCCGGTAGACCGTTTTTTGAAAACGACACTGATGAATTATGACTTGAAACCAGCATTCTACGAACATTTCCCCTTCGTCATCTGTGAAATGCTGTGTATTTTCGCCTGGCTCTGCTTCCGCTCCAGCATGATGGCATGTGCAGGCTTTTGTAGTTTGTTGATGTAAACCTTGAAACCATATAATTTGAGTGGTTTGTCATAATCTCATCCGTCGCGTCCATATGGAAAGTAAAGTGAAACCATGTTTGTGTTGTTTATCACGTTACTTGTCACCGATGCTGGGAAAACAAGGGCACAAACACACCTTACCGGAAACGGTGCCTTTTCTGGTTTATTCACAAGCAGAACCACGGCATACCACGGCTTATTTTCGGTCGCAGGTTGCTTCGTGGCCCCACATTTTACTGCGAGCCCCACTGGGCCTTTGTGCCGAAATGTGGCTCAGCAGGCGGTGCCCAGCGGCCAGCTGGCCCTGTACGAAAATACGATGCACCAAAATACATAATTACAGAGAAAAGGGGAGAGAGGGGGGGAAGAGAGAGAGAGAGAGAGAGAGAGAGAGAGGGGGGGGAGAGAGAGAGAGAGAGAGAGAGAGAG
>Ga0126342_10019653_pt1 | contig 11448 bp, 12 predicted proteins | sample Cyp1metagenome_FD_92528 | JGI IMG/M metagenome (GOLD analysis project Ga0126342, IMG submission 92528) | Coral microbial communities from Lord Howe Island, Old Settlement Bay, Australia - Cyphastrea 1 metagenome | ecosystem: Host-associated > Invertebrates > Cnidaria > Coral ... | reverse complement strand
GGTTCAGACATTTTCGATACGTCTTTGTTGCTTATGTTCATGTCTTCGTGTCACAAGTGGAATGTTGCTTTGTTTCATGGCTTTCACCTTGGTTTTGCTTGTTGCGTTGTTCTGGCTCATGTCATAGTTACCATATAGGAGTACCGGGCTCATATTTATGTATATGCAGTGGCTCCACCTGCCAGACGACCTGACCCGTCACCTGGGAAATATACAACATATACAATATATATATATAATACATATATAGACATATATATATATATGCAGTGGCTCCACCTGCCAGACGACCTGACCCGTCACCTGGGAAATATACAACATATACAAAAAATATATATATATATATAATACATATATAGACATATGTATATATATATATATATATGCAGTGGCGATCTCAAGAAAAGAACGACTGTGTCTCACACCTGTCCAAAGCTTTGAAAGCAATGTATGCGCGATGAGGTTAAAAAAAAGTTACTTCGGAGACCCCTCTTGGAAGATGCATTTTTAAAACATTCACGAAATGCAGGTTTTAAAGGCGTTGTGTGTTCAAAAACGCACGACGCCTAGGAGGGGACCTTCCCATGATTATGGGATTATTGATGTCTAATCACCATTTAACTAAATTTATAGGATATACTAGTAATTGAAATAATCACCATGATTATAGGAACATTAGAACCATTAGCAAAGTTTATGACTCATATTTCTAGTAGAAATGTGAGATACATCATCCCTACAATGGATTGCTGATTGATTTCAAAGATGTTGATTTCGCAGCTGGCCATGTTTCATGCTGCAGTTAGGGATGTGTTTTTTTTTAATTGTCACGAAGAACCTTCAATTCACATAGGAACGTTTTTTTTTTCACATAGGATGTTTTTTTTTCACCTATCTGAACCATTAATTGTTTGGATCCTTATGGATCCTTAAGAACAAACAATTCTCTGTATCCCTATCTGATTGGCTGATTGGCTTCTTCCCCCGATTGGGATGATCCCGGACCAGATGACCAGCTATAGGCAGCTATGAACCCAAGGATAGCACGGCTTAAATAGCTATGGCTGAAAAAACAGGTGAAAAAGGGCACCAGTTGACCCATAACATCTTTTGTTTCTAGCATCGAAAGTTGAACCCAAAAATTTTGGTGGCAATCATTTTCAGCCACGGCCAAATCCCATTTGTTCATTATCTATGCCAGAAAAACAAAAAAAAACACTGTTTATGTGTTCTTTCATGGTATTTTATGTTGGTTAAACCGCAAATTTTGCTGGTTCAACCCTCACTTATTGTTGTTCACCCCGCATCTATGGTGGAAGAACACAATGTGTGTTGACTCTACATCTTTCCTATTGATGGAAAACACCTTGTCACGGGAACAACAATGCCCAGTTGTTTTTATATTTCAGTCGCTGCCAAAACGGCTCACAAACAGAACTCAGATGCACTCACGTGAAATCATTGATCTGTGCAATCCAGGTTTCTGGTTTCCAGCTGTAGGAACACATGTTCGATTGTTCAGACATACCTCATCCTCCAAAAAACAAGGCGAAGCGAGGTGGTCGCTTGTTCGGATGTGCGACTGCTTCTTCTTTTGCGACCTGAAGGACATACCGGGCCACAGGATGTCTCGCATCCCGGCTACACGGTCTGCAGATGAGTGCTTTCTGCAGAGTGAGCTCGATACCAAACTTTGCCCTCACCATAGGGAGCAAGGGTGAATTTGTATCGGCCCATACAATGATCGTGCCGGCATGTGCCGGCCACAACTTCCATAACAGGTCAAGGTCTCTTTGTTTGTTTCCATGACATCAGACAGGTCTACGTGGCCTTTGTTATTTCCTTTGGGAACATCTGAAAAAGTCGATGACGCGCACATTGGCCTGGCTTGCCTCCCACCGACGTGCTGCTGTTCGCAGATTGGTGTCACATGTACGCAATGTGTCAATTTGCTCAAAGTCAGGAGCCCTTCCCACGTCGTCCATGGCGGCTGATGAGAATGAATCTTTGTATGTTGTAGGAGTTAGACGTGAAAAATGTCGGAAGCTTTCGGCAATGTGTACTTTGGCAATTTAGTGGTGTCGGGGCACAAGAAAATGACTCCTCGCATTCACATGGGGGTTTCCATAAATGGGAATTCCCCTAAAATGGATGGTTTATAATGAAAAATCCTATTAAAATGGATGGTTTGGGGGTACCCATATTTCAGGAAACCTCCACATTTGTATTCATGGAAAGTCGTCTAATGCGATGAGATCTCTCCAGCCGCGATAGGCGGCAGCTGCTGACGTCAACGCCGAGGGCACGGCGACCAACGTGGAAGCGGAACGAAAACCGATGGATTTGGACCCTTGGCACTCGGAGTTGGTTTTTTTGGGGCAGGGTTTTACTTCTTCAACAGCACAACAACAACAACAACAACAGAGGAATTTAAGAAAAATCAAAGTATTACAACATAGTACAACCATGTTAATCCATGTTCAAACATTTGGGTAGATAGCCATGGTACCAATAAATGGAGTATATAGTAATCCGTGATCATGGAGGGTTATATTAGGTCTGTGATGGGGATTAAGGGGTACATAACTAACCTTCGGCCCTTGCACTTGCAACGATATTTGTTTGTATTGAGATCTTAGTAGCAAAACTTGAAGGGGTCTAGCAAGCGAAAAATGATGTTTCAAGGCTATTCAAAGCCGGAAAACTTGGGAGTCAACCAACGGGAACTGGAAATCAAGAATAGGTGGTTTATCAAAGTTGAAGCTATGTACTCGGATGATGATATCCCTCCTAAATGGACTCTGCGTCGCCCCGTTGCCCCAAAGAGTCTGTGGCTTGGAAAGGGAAAAAACAACATCGGTCAGGATTAATACACCGAATGGGACCAGGAAAGAGCAGCACACCAAGTATGCATCATGCGCTGCAATGATCTATAGTTGTGTTGCAAGCGATCCGACCTTTCCTTCTGAGTGAGCAAAAAGAAGGGGCTTGATGGAGATCTCATGGAGCAAGATCTCTGGAATGCTGCAAGGTTTCCTTGAACACCACGTGGGAACCACAGCGCGTTTGTTTGGTTGGCAGCAAAACCTACATTCCCAGATCCACAGCTCTTATAGCCACTGGCTATGACTATGCTGGTGGTGATGTTTCTGAAGCGGGGTCGAAGCGCAAAGGCAGACTTAGCACGGGCAAAAGTAGTTGGCTGGAGAAAGCCGAGTACATAGAGCTTCCTTAACGTCAGCCGACACAAAGGCTTGCTTTCATTTGAAGGAACTGGTTGTGCATGGTTTTGCCATGTCAAAACCCAAGCTGTCGCACCTAGCATATCTTCATCCTCGTTTGTAAAAGCTAAAGATAAGAGTTTCCGGATGGTGGTTTCAAACATAGAATTTTCATGATTTTTCAATGTTCCAGCCCATGCTGTTGTGATTATGCCCAATGGCTCCTAATTGGTTTTCATAGGGTGAGACCACCATCAGTTTCCACTGTTCAGAGACATCCCTTGTTCTTTTCCTCTCCTCTTGGCCCCAACCATAGACGTACTTGTTCTGGTTCTATTTGTTTCGATTGGTTGCTTGATTGATAGAGGGTGTTTGCATCCATTGTGCAACCCAGAGCAAAGAATGTGAATGGATAAACTGGCCAGCTTTATGTCCTCACAAAGACAAAATGGTTTTGTCCACGAAACAGGGCACCCAAAATCCGTGTATCATATTTGTCCCATACATAGACACAGCAATTTTGCATGTTTCACGGGTATCCCACAATTTAGGGCAGGCCCAAATCGTTTGGCCATATATGTTTACGTATATCTCATGACATCGGTATTGTATATATATAATTATACATATATATATATATATATATGTGCATATCAAAAATATGTACTGCATATATATATATACATGATATATATATGTGTGTATTTGTATATATATATATGATATATATACACACCATGACAATCGTATCCCCAAATGATATAGAACTGCAATGATCACCAACCAACCATGATCTACTCAAGATTTTCCAAAAAGTTTGAAGGTTAAAATCACTGTATGCCTAGAAACGTAACAAATTCAGATTGGCTCAATTGACAGAGTCTGGAAGAAAGCCAATGCTCCACCATTGAGGTGTGCGTCTTGGATGTGTCTGGCTCAATGGGATCTCAGAACAAAATCGAAGAATTGAAGCTTGGCAGCCAAGCCACGGATTGTGGCCATGGGGATATCAGATAGATTTAGAGGAAAATCAACAGGGAGCTTTGGTCTTTGTCACAAAAAAAAACGCGTAGTGTGGATCATCGGTGAATCCCAATTCTGGGTAAAATTTCATGTTACAACACTGTATACAGTAGAGCGACCCCCAAAAGACAGACAGAAAAGGTGAACAAATATATATATATATATATACATAATATAATATATATAATATATATAAGATCATATAACTAGAGTTAGATTGGTTATTTTGCAATATCAGATACGGTATGACTATTTGATATAAAATCGACAAATCTCGCGATAGCATGGGAGAAACAATGAACATGCTGATTTCATGCTGATTTCATGCTAATTTTACCAACGGGGGAAGAAACACCACAGAAAGTATGGATGGTCATCCTTTTTGCGGCAAGGCATCATCCTGATGGTACCCACTGGGTGTCCTGAGATTTCCTGAAAAAAAGGGGGGAAAACTGGGAAAACAAAACGCACAAAGACAAAAATGGGTTTCTTGTATACACTTTGTATGTTCACAGGTCTACCTAAACCCCTAAACCTAAACGCACCTCGGACAGTCCGGCCCAGGCAAGAGTCCGGGCTGGAAAACTGGACATTTTATTGAGGTTCCAAATCTTTTGGATAGTGCTGTTGCCGAAATTTGTGCAGTGCAAACATCAACCAACATATTCTACACATGTCAGGTAGTAGGAGAGCAAACCTTTTTCGGACCCTGTAAGCAGCATGTCGCAGATCTAAATCAAATTGCCACACTTTCCAGATCCCCCAAGCTTGCCGACGGCCCAAAAGCACGGCTGAAAGCCTTGTAGCAAACTGACACGAAGGGAAGGGGCAGTGTCTGAATGTCTTTCCTGTGCAGATGTTTCACTAAAGCCATTGAATCAATTGAATTGCAACTGGAAGTAGCTGAAAGCGCCATGAACATTGCCCGTAGTTCAAACTTGTTACTGTTAACAACCTGCAGAAGTATCTCGACTCTGTAGTTCACCCCACTTCTGTACCCAAAACCCATCCTTGCTGTACGTTTTGAAAGCCCACCATGTTTCAATAGCTGCGACTTGGTTGGACTCTTTCTGTTGCGGTTGCTCCCAGTTGAGAGATGAGAGAAGAGTTTCCATCGCCTTCCTGAACGCTGCAGCCAGTGTTGCGACCTCACTGTGACGTTATTGGAATGATGGGTTTGGATTGGGGCCACTATCCCAAACTAGCCTTATTTATGCTTGGTTCATTTCAGTTTAGTGAATTGCAATGATTTAGCCAGAATAGTCTTTGATCATTTATAATGAGTGAAGAAAACATATAATTCAGACAAGTTTATTGATTCAATAAATAGTAAATATATGTAAATATATGGGTTTGTCTGAAAATAGGGTATATTCCCAATTATAGCCATTTAAAAACTGGATAATGATCATTAACCATTGGGTTTAGGGGTACACTATTTTCAGACACACCCATATACGTTTTGATCATGAGTGAATCACATGTCTTTTCTGGAGCTTCAACCGTTTTTGGCTCAGGAAATCGGCCGTGCGCTTCATCATCAACGAATCCCTTCCGGCGGATCGACTGAGCCACTTGGAGCCGAAAAAAACGACATCGACATCACCTGGTGGATCTTACAACCCATATGGATGGATACCCTCTGGTAATTTAACGTAGCTATTGAAAATGGCCATTAATAGTGGATTTTCCCATTAAAAATGTTGATTTTCCATAGCTATGTTAAATTACCAGAGGGTACATCTATTACTTATTACATTATCATATAGATGTTGGAAGATCTATTATGTTGGAATATGTTGGAATTTGGATGGATGCATCTATTAATCCACTTATATTAGTTGGAATATGTTGGAATACCTATTATGGATTATAGTGGAAAAATCTATACCTCTATTGATTGCAGTTGTGATTTGAAATATCCCTGAACTGAATCCTTTTGTGCCGTGGTTTGTCTGCTTGAGAGTCCTCGGCATGCGACGCTGTGATGGTTGACATCCATTTGTTCTCTTGAAAGAAATGACTTCTAAATCACGTTTCAACAAGATGCAACTTGTGGTCCATGGTTCTCTACGTCGTTTGATTTGAATGATGTCTGAAGATGGGATGGTGTCTGTTAGAAGTAGCACCAATTCGCCCCAAGTTTCTGCGGTGATTTGGCTTCAAGCTACGGGATCACAACAATTCCATTACACTTGAGTGATGTTTAGTGATTTTCCCGTGGAATTTCCGAAGATTTCAAACTACAAAGCGCCAACCCAAAAGACCAATTAACCATTGGTTATTTCACACAGCTATCGAAAACCACCATCCTTAACAGCTAAATCATAACATCTATAAATGGGTCATTTTCCATAGCTATGTTAACTAACCAGAGGGTTTATCCCATTGAATCCTATCACATCCCCAATCAGAAAGAATTTTCATGGATTTTCCTAAATTTTCCCATTGAAATCTTTATTTGTCTTGGGATTCTCCGTCAAATTTGGGCAGTCGTTGAGGTTTGGTGACCTTCCAGTCAAGCGACTTGCTATGACAGTTTTAAGGGCGGATGGCGGCCCTAGCTTGAAGCTTGCAATGGAATATGTATGTATGTATATATATATATATACGTATATTATATATATACGTATAATATATATATATATATTATTATATTATATTATATTATATTATATTATATATACATACTATCAGAGGGCAAGCTTGATGTTCCATGAAAATAATAGATTCGCATAGATTGACAGATTCTGATGGATGTTTTTCAATGTTTATTGATGTAAGATCCCAGTGCCCTCGAAACGTTGTCAGTATACTGGGGCCCAACTAGCAAAAATCAGGACGGTCCAACCCAATATGGAAACAACATACGAGGAATAGTCTATGTTATGAAATATCCATCATCAGATCTATGATAGGAGATGTCCAACCATAGAAACAGCCATATAAAAACCGAATTTCATACAGATATTGCAACGGTGTTTCTTGAAGTGGGGAGGCGCTTCCACCAGCGTCTTACCTTGAGGGACACATTGTCATTATGCGGGTATGCACCACTTGACTGAGGCTATGTGCTCATATGATAAATGGGAAGACACCATCATAAAATATAGCACAAAAGACATACCAACATTATATATCCAACATTGGACATTATCTAACACGAGACTTACTGGCAATATGGTGCGATGTCTTTGTCTCGGCTTACGGGCGTTGCTTTGGTCACCATCTTCTTGGCCCATGATCATGATTTGGGTGTTTCCATCAATATGGGTACCCCAATAGCTGGATGATTTATAACGGAACATACTAAAATGGATGTTTTGGGGGTACCCCTATTTTAGGACATCCCCAATTTATATTGGTTGTTTGATTTTACATGAATCATTATTAAACTTCCCATATACTTGGTATGGTATATCCAGCATTTGATTGTTTCAATCGACATCATCCGCAAAACTATGGCTCCAATCATCACTTGGTAAACAGAGAATCTCAAGTTCGTTGGTTCAACGGACATTGAAGTAAGAAAAAATGCATTATATAAATATATGATTATATGATTTTTAAAATGCAGAAATATTCATTCATGTTAAGTAACCTCTAAATAGATAACCTTTCCATGTGATATTATACAGAACCTGAACACTCATCTTGGGATTATACAACCTCTATAGGAGTGCTTAATCCAGATACTAGATAAAACCCATAAATTATTGTATCACCTCTAAATCCATGTGTATATATATATATATATGCATATGTATACATATATAATGAAAATAAGCTCTAACACCACAAATGTTTAAAGCATGTTAAGCCCCCACAGGATGGTATCCAGTTATACATTATGTTATGATCCCCATGAACTAGTTCGAGATAAACATGTATAAACCCTAGTTATTGGAGTTATGTTCACCAACTTGGCTAACTAAATCCCATTAAATCCGATTATTGCTGAGTACTACCCCTGGTGGCCCCCACCTTTGTGGCACCTGGCGTGGCACCTTCAGGTGCCTCGCGCGTCTTGCGCCTACGACGCATGGATCGCGAGGGCCAAGATGAAGCCACGGTGGCCACACTGCGCATGGCCGCAGGACCACCGGGGACGACACCGGAGAGCAGTGGCCAGGGGCTGCTACAGCAGGACAGGTCTTCAATAGGAATTTTAACCATCAAACAAGCAGTTGATAGGATTTAACCATCATTTAACCATCATTTATAGAGGTGTTGATGGTTTGAAGCATCAAAAGCATGGGCTTAACTATTGAATGGCATTATTGAAGGGGGATTGAACCATGATTTACAAGTGATAAATGGGCTGACAAGTGATAAATGATGGTTGGTGTATGATTGTACGGGGTTATTCTATCCAAAATCTATCCAATATATATTTTGGCATTATCGGATTGTTTGTAGAATTTTTATGGGAGTTTTATAGAATTGTCATGGGAGGTTATTTGATGAACCAACTTAGCTGCTAAACCAGCTTGTGGTGATTAATGATAAGTGGGTTTAAATGTGTTTCAACATGCTTGAACCATAAACTAATGGTACTGAAACTATCACCAGATCTGGTGGTTTTATGGAGTCTTAACCAAGAAAAGCATGGGGCTGCTAGTTTTAACCATGTTGAATGGGGACTCAAACAGCTTTTTTACAGAGAGGTTTTAATGGGTTCAACCATCAACACATGGGCTGATAAGTGATGTTCAAAATGGTTGGTGGATGGTTGTAGGGGGTTATCCAACATATTTGGGAACCATCATCATCCACTATGGGAATCTCTGGTAAACAACCAGTGTAATGGTATGACAGAGGGTTTTGAATTAAGGACTGATGGGTTTTGAATTAAAGGGGGCTTATACTGAAATGATTGATTGGGGGTTCGGGGATTATGAACCAACCCACAATTGGGATACCTATGAAAACTCGTATTTCATGGGATGGCCTTGGAGGTATTAAAAAATGTTTCACATGGCAAAGTTGGGTCGAAAGAACAGGTGCATGATTTATTTAGTCCATTCCCCCTGATATTAAACACCACCCCAAACCATGGTTTAGTGGTGGGGATTTACACCTATTTGGGACCATTTAATGGATGTGTTTAGTATTAGGGGGTGGGACTACACATCATTTACACACTATTTGATGGGTTATTTACTCAATTACTGATCATTACGACTCTGATTGAGTCGGTACTGTATTTAATTTGGGTTAAACCACCATCCATCGTATTTATATATACGTATATATACATATATTATATAGAGGCTTTGTTTACCATCAAGTGATTTCATTTATCAATCATTTTATAGGTATCAGTTGTTTCGTTTAATATTTGTAGTAAGATAGATTTTGTGGAATTTTAGTGGTTATGGGTCAAGATTATCAACTCCACAAATGCTTTGTAGGTCAATCAGTCGCTTGATTCATTGCTTTAGATGGAAGCCACTGGTGGTTCATGTGCAAACCACCTCCATGGAGATTTAAAACTGGGAAAAAAAAAGGCGACGTCATTGGCCGAGCTCATCGTAAATGATGGTTTCTGATTTAGGAATCCATCCCGTCCTCCTAATATTAAGAAACCCCCAAATGCTTCCAAAGATGTGTAAATTCATCACTAAACCATGTGTTTTTTGGGGTGTTTAAATGTGTTTAATATTAGGGGGACCGGATTACTAAGACTTGTTTCGGGTGGAGGAAAGAGGAGTAAGGCCAAAGATCCATGGTGGTTAGCTATTGTACGAGCTGGTTTTACCAAAGTTCTTGTCATCCAATATAGGATCCCTTTTCAAACATAAGAGGATTGTAAAGGGCACAGATGTGCGGAGGATGGTAAGCTGGTTTTACCTTCCAAATAGAGATCTTACAGGCTCCAACATGCACTGACATACCTTAGATTTTCCGACATAGTAGTGTAAGTAACAGAGATTGTGTGTTTTTGTTTTTCCAGCAAGAATGGGGATTGTCAATGACTCTGTTTCTGTATTTTTTTACATCCCGTAGAGCCTTAGAGCCTGTGAAGAAATGAATGAACATGGTGATCCCCATCTTTTTGCTTAATATGCGTTGACATCGGTCAGCAGTTAGCGTGTTATGTTGTTGTGGATGAATAGCAATATTGAATTTGTTTATGATGAATTATGTTTGAATTGTTGCTGTTGTTGAGATCTTGTTTGATGATTACTTGCCTCATGTCTTATATGTCTGCATTATGATACAGAGACTACTGTACTTGATACATGTTGATACTGATGCAGGACCGCAGTTTCATTCAATTTCTGTTGTTGCAGTTTCTGCATGAGTATTCCCAACAACAGTTTTTGATATTTGTTGTATATGTTTGTCTCCTTGTCAACATCTCGATGCTTGTCTGACAGAACATTATATATATATATATATATATATATATGTGTGTGTGCTTATGTTATACATTCTGCAAATACGCATATTTTTGTATACATACATATACATAATTATAAATATATGTATATAATTATATAATATTATATTTGTATACGTTATGTATATATGCCATATTATGCCATCAAATTTCACTAAGTACCTTAACACACGCCTTGCTGAAGGCGGAGGCACGTTGATCGCCAGCGGCTTAGAGTTGGGTCTCCAGGTGCTGGAGCAAAGGCGCCTTGGCCGCGGGCCTTGGGCTGCCGCGATTCAGCTAAAAAGGTCATTTTACTGGGGAATATGTGGGCGTAATGACAATTAATGTATGTTAAAGTTGATTCAAGTATGTAATATATTAAACTGTTTTATTTCAGACAAAGCCACTCTCTCTCTCTCTCTCTCTTCATGTCAGTTGATTGAAATGATATCCCCATGATGTTGTAACTCAATTGGTTATTACCATATTTTTTGGTTGGCAGGTACATAATGGGTGTGTTAGTAGTGATCTGGAACACATGTTAGACATCTGTTTTGGAGGATGAATACCATTGTGAAACAGTTTGCAACATTTGATTCTCACATGTGGATTCCATCACATCCGGTGCCATACCGGCCCAATTACATAGGGCTCTTGAGCCTCCGTTCAAAACATTTTGCTGCTTGCGCTGCATGTTCATCAGTGGTAGCGGGAGCCTCGGTGACGACTGGGGCTCCGCGACGTTTGGTCTTTGTGCCCCGGGGAACGCCCCGGATCAAGGACATTGTTGCTGAGACCTTCGGCAAGTTTTGGACC
>Ga0126342_10019652_pt1 | contig 11448 bp, 10 predicted proteins | sample Cyp1metagenome_FD_92528 | JGI IMG/M metagenome (GOLD analysis project Ga0126342, IMG submission 92528) | Coral microbial communities from Lord Howe Island, Old Settlement Bay, Australia - Cyphastrea 1 metagenome | ecosystem: Host-associated > Invertebrates > Cnidaria > Coral ... | reverse complement strand
TTTTAGGAACCTAAATTGGAGGTACCTACCATATATAAGGCCTATGTAAGGCCTATGTAAGGGAATATCCCCACAAAATATGGCCTTATATGGTACAGTACCTCCATTTTAGGATCCTGAAATATGGTTTATAATGGTTTTAATGATTTATAGTGGTTTCTAATCAATTCTAATCATATATAATGGTTTTGGATTGTTTTTCCATTATAAACCAACCATGACTGGGGTACCCCCATGACTATGGAAACCCAAATTCATATCAAAATCCATCCCACCATACGCATCCATACGCCACGTTTTCGAATATGAATTTGATTGAACTTCGTTCATCATCACCGGTGTAATCTGTGTATCCATTGCGGAACATCCCATTCATCCCAGCAGGATGTTTCAGGGTTTGTTTGCGGAACATCCGCCGATATTTGATGAGAAAAACCATGGTTGCATGTAGATCTAGCCTATTCTAGCCTTCAATCCATTCTGGTTGGTGAAATCCATCTAAATTGATCCGTTTGAATTGGTCGAAGCGCCTTCGCAGCAGCAGCCATTCTGTTTCAAGCAGCTGCCGCAGCTTCCTGCCATGGACAAGGTTGCGCCTGTGCTTGGCGGCCTTGCGACTTTGTATGTCGCCTCTAAGGTCATCCCAGTGATGCACCCCGGACCGTGAATCAGATGCGATAAAAATTGGACAAAAATGGATGGTTTCCCCTATGGAAAAACGATAAAAATGGCTGGTTTACATGATTTCATCATCAAACATGGGGCATTGAACTGGTTTCATCACTTTGCATTTCGTGTTTTTTGTCCTGTTCTACGCGTTAAACACACCATGTTTGAAGATGCTTGAAACCTGTGGGAAAGCCACCAATTTGAGGGTGGAGCATGACTTCCGTCTTTATGTGTATATATATATATGCATATAATATATATATATATGTATATATATATGTATATATATGTATATATATATATATATATACACCATACGTACATACATGTGTAAATAATGTGCCATTTGCGAGAATCACCCTATTCCAAAAACGATGGAGTTGGAGAAAACAAGATGGCTGCCGCTCAAAACTTATCGGATCGTTGAATTTGGATGGGCCAATAGAAAAATATGGAAGATTCGGGGGTCAATCAATGGGGACTTGTTTTTGAGCCATAGCCAGAGTCAGAAATTTCAGTTTGCCCAAGTTCCTTTTCTTTTGTGTCACTTCCCTGTTTTTTTTGGCGGGGCACGCTTTGCTCATTTTTTCGGCTGTTCCATTGATCCCTTCATATCCCTGCCGTAGCCATCGGTGTTGCCTAGCACCACAAAGCCCAGTGGCTTCCTCCAACTTCATTTTGGTCAAGAAAAACATGTGCTTGTTGAGTAAATCTATGTAAATCTTCAGCTATTTCTTTATATTCATGTCTATTCATTACATAATGATTGAATCTGAGGGAGAGGCAAAAGAGTAGGATATATGTTTAGGGGAAAAACTACTATTTTGTGGGGAAGAAAATAGAAACATGAAGGGCGTGTCATACTACTAATAATGTTTAGTTCTGATGTGTGTTAAGTGTGCTTCCATATTTTATCGGATGCCACCATCCTGTTGAATTGATTTCTCACATTTCACCAATTCATATTAACATAATAATGCTAACAATTTGTTTCGCACATAATCAGATCCATATATATATATACACACGCGTGTATGATCTCCAGTTTGTTTGATCATGTTACCCGACGCTTTCAGGGAATACTTCAGGTACTGTACCTAAATTATAGTGATTTAGACATGTGCAATTTAAGCGCATGTTGTCACAAGGATGTCAGGTGTACCCCCCAAAAAAAAGGTGGTTTCGTGGACTTCCTGACTTCCCCTCATTCCAATCCATTGAATCCCCGGTTTTGGTCTGGTTTGGTTGGTTTAATAACCATTTTGAAATCTTGTGTTGTTGGTTCAATCAGTTAAATCTTCAGTTTTGGATGGTTAAATCCCATTATCTCTTGAAGAATCCATTGAACATCGAAAATACTTGGAGCAACCCAGTCAGTTATCCCAGGGTTTATCCATTGAACATTGAGAATCCCATTGATACTTGGGGTTCCCAGCCGGTGCTTCCACCCTCTCTGCCGGGTGGCCCCGTGCCTCACAGGTACCACTGGGAGCTCATTCCAGGGGTCGCCTCTCCCGCATGGTGGGCTCGTGCAAACACACTCCGCCCCTGGGACCCCGTGGGACCCCGTGGGACCCCGTGGGACCCCGTGGGACCCCGTGGGACCCCGTGGGACCCCGTGGGACCCCGTGGGACCCCGTGGGACCCCTGGGACCCCTGGGACCCCTGGGCCAGGCTTGGAATGTTGGAGAGCTACCCTCTGGTAATGAAACATGGAGATGGAAAACCATGGAGAATCATCCATTTACAGCTGATTTTCCCAGCTATAAACCTCCATTCAAAGTGGATTTCCCATCAAAGCTGGAGGTGGGATGACGGAAGTCACGGAACTCACTTGATTAAACGGAAGTCACTTGACTCACGGATGCTGTAGCTTTGGATACGTTGAGCCACTAGTCTGAAAAGGGCATGTCGAAATACCAATGACCAGAACATTGCTTTGGGGTCAAGCCAGCAGCAAGCAGCACTCCCCAATGCTTTCGCATTTTGTGAGATGAAGGTGTTTCTGTGAGTTAATTTCATCCTTCTCTAATTTGGGACAGTAAGAATCTTCCTTCCATGACACTTTTGAGCACCACCATGGTCCACCACTCCGCCCGAAGTGCCCGAAGGGTGATTTCACAGTGCTGGGCACTGATATTTTAACTGAGGTTATGATCACTATTCCGAGGGCATCGTCTATTCCCAGTATGACAATGGCGACCCCATCAGGGAGATCCCAGAGGAAAGCAAAGGCGCGAAGTTTCTCGGGTGGGGAAACTGCTCCTGAAACCTGGAAGAGGAACATCCACGAAGGTATCCAAAGATTGCCAGGTATGGTTAGAATGAAAGAGGAGTAACACTGCTGGTGAGCTACAACTCTATATGTGGCACATGCATTCGGCAAAAGTCTGGAATGTTGTGCACTTCAGAAGGTGCGGCAACTCGCCCAACTGCAACTACTATAGATGGCACGTACCGAGTTAGCCGTTAGCCTTCGGCCCTTAAGTAATTCTTCGGATAGTTATGGCAACTACTGTGTGGCCCAAATAGTTCGATGTACGTCACATTACCAGAGAGGTTACCTCTGATGAAAGCTGTGTGGATCGAGGCAAGATGATCCTGCGTCAGAAGCGGGGCGGCTGGAAGCTCCAAAGTGAGACTCGGAAGAACTGTGGAGGAATCGTATCTGGTTAGTAACCATAGCATAGCTGCTGCAAAAAACAGATGTGATATGAGGAAGTCCCACTTACTGGACTTAAAAGCCATATGGTTCTCAAATGTTATTAAGATTTATTAAGTGCGTCAAAATATACTTACTGGGATGATGCCCCAAATACCGATCATGTGTTTGGGATGTGAGGCTGCATCGCTTGAACTGAGACACGCAGCCTGACTCAGGAGATGGAGTGATGGGCTGCAGCTGGAAGCGGCTTGCAGTTGGCAGCTCGGTAGTGACAAAAATGTTCAATGGCCCAGCATATAGGAGAGCCACTATAGATGTGATACTAAATAGATGCTGATGTTGTTGAAATGATCTTGAAATGGGATGCTGCAAGGTCACCAAGGTTTGAACGATTCCAAGATGAGTTGCTGATGTTGATTACAAGATGCTGCAAGCAACAATTGGGAGAAAGTGAAGCATAGTGAAGCCTTTTTTTCGCGAACCTTTGGCCGTACATTATTCAGCTTGGTTTTGTCAGCCCTGTGATGTCATTGGAAGCGGTAGCAACCAAGGTTGAAGTTTCTTGGTTTTTGAGAGGCGTCGGTGGGACATGAATTGCGGATGAAAAAAATGCTTCCTACTCAGCGCCTTGCACTGCCCAGGGATCCCAACGGACTTGTTTTTTTTCTCCCGGGATGGGAAAGCATGGAAAAGCAACTTAGACGTAGTAAGATGTTGTAAGTGTGGTGACCTGACTGGTTTGACCCACACTGGCCAGAATGGTGCTTGTTCTGGTCAGGTAGCACACATGCTGGTGCTTAATTGATTTGAAGTGTTGATGAAGATTTGTGTGCAAGACTGGAATGCTTTGTTGAACATGCTTAAGCAATGGTTGGTAGCACTTGCCCATTGAGAATCCATTGGTCAAGATGTGCTGAACCAGCTTGGGTCAAAGGAACCCGGCACTTTGGGCACTGAACAGTATGCCGTGACTGGCCGTGACACAGGGGAGCCTCGTTCTGTTTGTACAGCTGTGTGTTTGGCTCAGAGCAAGCCTATAGTATGTGACCCAACCACTGCAAGAACTCTCATGCAGGTGTCAATTGGGGACCGAACAAGCCCACAGATGATGGATGCTTCCTTTCAAATGGTTGAGCCGTTGAGCCCCTCAGTTTTGACCACTATCATCCCACATCTACAGAGCGACCGAGCCTTAAAAGACCCAAGCCCCTGGAAGCTAGGCCGAAGATCCACTTCAAATGGGCAGCTAGCTGTCCTGTTTGAAGCAATCCTCTAAGTGACCTCTCACAAGGTCATGTTCCAGAACATGTGGCAAATCCTGGATCACCCCAAGAACACTTTAAAACTTGGATGACATTTGGCGGAATTTCCCCTCTGGTGGTTTCAACTTAGCGGCTACCGAGCTCCCGCTTTTTCACTCGCCATGATTCCACGAGTTTCCCCCGCCATGCGTGGCCGGAATGATGATGAAGGCTGCAACTTGCATCAAGCCTAGGGGGTCCCCTACAGGGTCAGCGGATTTCTTCATCATGGGATACTCTAGGATTTGCTGCGATGATTTGGCTTTCCCAACAGGAAATCCACTGGGGAATTTATAGCGAATCGTTTTTATGTTTGGGGGACCCTTAAGCAAATCCAAGCACTATAATAATGAGACATAATGAGGGATGGATATATCAAAATTTCCTGGAAGATGCTCTATTGTTTTTTAAATAACAGCTGTCGAAATGGGAACCCACCATTTCAACAGAAAAAACATGTTCCATACGGTCAGGCATTCAACTTCTGTGCTGATTTTCAGGGCTTACCAAGCACCGCACTTGGATTTGCCCATTTGCAAGTGTGGTAGAACTAGAAAGTGACCAGCGTCGCTCAAAAAGTGTGGAATGTCCAGCTCTCAGCTGCCGCAAAGGACAACCCCCGCACTTTTGAATGGGGAAACGATATGAAATTATCATCCAAAATCATCTTTAAACTACACTAATCTACATTCATCTACCAATTTCCAGACCATTTGGGATTTACCCATGGGCCCCAGGTGAGACATGCGTTGGCGCCGGACAGCTGGAGGGGTTTTTCAACAATTCCTCGCTGGAGTGTCTCGGCTCACCATGGTGATCTCGGCTCGGTCACCGTTGATCCCTTGGGATGACTCCTGAGGTCTGAGAGACGGGGCTGGGGCCACTTGGTGTCTACCTATTTCCAAGGCCACAGATTCAGAGCAGGGGTACCAGTGGGAGAAGTCTGGATTCATAGACCAACAGTTTGAAAATACTTTTGTAATAGTTTACAGTGGTTTTACTATAGTTTACAAGATACCATCCGTTACTACAGTTTGCTATAGAGTAGCTTAGACTTAAAAGGGAGGTACCAACTTTATGAACAGCTGGGCCAAATGGCTCTTCGACAACCTGGAAGGCACTTTGTTCTTTCACCTTCAAAGAAGTCCAGCGTTGCGGGGAGTTGAATGGGCGCGATGCTTGGCAAGCTCTGAAGCAGGATCCAATAGGACATTTAAAGGCTTCAATATATGAATTGATTGAAAAACAAGTGAAAATATGAAAGCCATTAAATATTTTATTCCATATCACGATCAATGCATATCCTAATTGGGATTATTGATTTTCATTTAATGGACCGTAATTGGGATATTGATTGAAGAATGATGAAAGACATGACGTTACTGCCACTTTTCGGGCCCAGGGGCTCAGCAGGCTCAACATCAGTGAGGAAAAATGAGGTCCCAGAACCCCAGGGAGACTGTTCATGTTTTTTTTTTGCCACCTGAAAAAAGAATCTTTCATGATGAACCCCCTTGGTTCACGTGGATTGGTGGGAGCCATTCCTCAAAATTCACCCATGGTTTTTTCCGAGGAGATGATGTGGTGTTCTTCGAGGTGATGGAAATCAATGGGAGGTATGAGGCTGTCAAGATGTTACTGCCCAGCATGATGGAGACCCAGCTGGGGTCGGTGACTTGGTGCAGCGAACAGAACTGGTTTGGAGTCATTTGGTAAGTCCTTTTCTGCACATGGAGGGGACAAAAAATGCCCTCCAAGCATCCCATCCCCAATTCAGAAATGGATCATATAAGATACCCTCTGGTTATTTAACATAGCCATGGAAAATCACAATTCTTAATAGCTAAACCATCTATAAATGGACCAGAGGGTATCCCAAAATTGTAGTTGTTAGGTGGATCCCACATGTCACCCTCTGGCGGTCAGTGGCAAGGAGTGCAAGGCTGAAGCTGACATTGAGCAGTTCGAAGGTCAACGAATTCAAGGGAATTTGCGCAGCCAGTGGCAGCTGGTGAAGGAAACTTGGCTGAAAAAATGTGCAGCTCAGGTCAGGTATGATAATGATGATAGCAATACTGTAATGATAATGATAGTTCCACTCCAATTTGGCTGGTTTCATTTTGTGCAGTTCGGATAAGGTTTTAATCATGTCAAATCATTTCAGCCAGAAAGAAATGTGAAAATCAGATTCATATTGATGTATTGCTTGTTTTGACCCTGTTTTAATGGAACAAAATCCGCCCAGGAAAAGAAGTGGGGATTCGTTTCTTGCAATGATCTCTTTGCGGGAAATGTCTCCTGGCAGATTTGTTTCTTCAGATTCTCAGATTCTTCAGTTGGTGTCCAGGCTTGACGAAGATGCAAGTTTCATTGATGCATATATATTCATATGCTATATACAGTACTCTAGAAATAGAATGGAATGAATGTATGTATATTCCATGTTTTTTTGCCGATAAATTTTGATGATGATTTTTTTAATTGCTCACATTTACATTCATGCACTGGCTATTCCGTTGTGCTTCAGGTGTTTTGGCATTTGGACGAAAATCCCAAGATGAAGGATGTGAAATTCCAACGCGGCGATGTAGTGGAGTTTGAAGTCTACAGGGATGACAGTCGAGGAGAGAAGTCCCAGTCTCGAGCCCGAAATATGCTGCTTGTCAGATTACAGTCTTCAGGAGATTCAAAGGAACAATGTGGTAAATCCGGTAAACCCAAGAATAACCCCTACAATTTGGGGATGAGTTTGTATTGCCAGCGAGAGTGCATTCTTCTTTTTTGAATCCTCTGTTCGCAAGAAATGGCCGATATGGCCGTCCCAGGGAGTTTATCCACGCTGCGGAGACTCAGAAGGGGGAGCAGAAACTGCGGGAGTTCTCAAAATACTTGAGCCCCAGCAAGCTGCTGAAGAAGCAAAAATGGATTGACAACTGGCGTGCCGGGCCTCCACCCGATTGGACTTGCAAAGGTTGCAGCCTGGTTGCAGTTTCTTTCTAAACGTGGAGCCATGGCTGGGGTGGGATATTGGGCCACTGGGATCACTGGGATCACTGGGGCCCCAATCTTGGCCGAGGTGGATATCACAACTTTGGCCGCAACAAGATTTGCAAGACGTGCGACACCAAAAGACCTCCTCGGGAAGAATGGCCAGAAGAAAAGGTCGGACCTCCTCGCGAATATCCACTGTCCAGCAAGCATCGAAGTCCCTGATTTTCCTGTTGCACCATGGATGGTTCTCTTCGTGAAACCACGGCCACGTTCTTGTTAACACTTGATTGATGAGTCGGTTCATATCGGTTCATATATGTGTCACTTCTTTCGTCAGGATGAAGAGCTTCAAAAGGCCGTGGCACCCAACATCCCCTTGCTGCCTGCAGCGTTTCAGGCATTGGGCCAGACCCCGGGAATTTGATGGTCCGAGGGTCAGACATCAGGGCGGCTTTCGTTGGATCTTAAAAGGAGATCGCTCTGACATGTGGCAGGCAATTCTTCCAGCTGAAGTTTGGCAGAAGAAAAGAACTTCAAACTTAGTCTTATTTGAAAAGTCTACCCTATTTGAATATTTTGAATGCACCTTTTGTTACCGAGGATTGTTTCAGCATTGTTGACTTGATTTCAGTCCTGTGCTTCAGGCGAACTTACCTGTACAGTTTCAATCCTTCGCTCAGAAACCATTGGAAGTGAGACGGAACTTTGTGGAGGAGCATGCATCAAAGAGCGACAAGGCATCTGGATTTGTCTGAAATTGGGTACCACTACATCCCTGGGTGTGCCATAATTATTCTACTACCTAATTATTTGGTTGCCATTTTAAGGGTGTACCTCCTCATTTGTAGACAGGCCAGCACCATGATGGCAGCTGCCCTTTGAACATGAAGATTGCTGTGGCCACTAGGTCAATCAAGCTCCAAAGGTTCCTGCTAGATTTTATATGGCACCAGGCTCACAGTTCACATGTCCTTCTAGCCCTGGCAAAGGAATGTAAAGGAAATGTCAAATAACGTGCGTAGTCGTTTTTACAGCGGTTTTGCCTGTGGTGTTGGTGGCGGGGGTGGTGACATGATTTTGCTTCCCCATCAGCTTTCTGCTTGTGTTCTTTCCCGCCTTCCACTGCCAAAACATGGAGGAGACGGATATGCTGCTAGATGCCACAGCGCTGGGTATCGGTGGTTTGGAGACGGATATGATGCTAGATGCCACTGCACTTGGTACCACTGGCTTGCAGACGGATACATTCCTGGATGCCACTGCACTTGGTACCACTGGCTTGCAGACGGATATGATGCTAGATGCCACTGCACTTGGTACCACTGGCTTGCAGACGGATACATTCCTGGATGCCACTGCACTTGGTACCACTGGCTTGCAGACGGATACATTCCTCGATGCCACCACTGGCTTGCAGACGGATACATTCCTGGATGCCACAGCGCTAGGTATCGGTGGTTTGGAGACGGATATGATGCTAGATGCCACTGCACTTGGTATCGGTGGTTTGGAGACGGATATGATGCTAGATGCCACTGCACTTGGTATCGGTGGTTTGGAGACGGATATGATGCTAGATGCCACTGCACTTGGTACCACTGGCTTGCAGACGGATACATTCCTGGATGCCACTGCACTTGCTACCACTGGCTTGCAGACGGATACATTCCTGGATGCCACTGCACTTGGTACCACTGGCTTGCAGACGGATACATTCCTGGATGCCACTGCACTTGGTACCACTGGCTTGCAGACGGATACATTCCTGGATGCCACTGCACTTGGTACCACTGGCTGGCAGACAGGCGCAACACCAGATGCCACTGATTGGCACAGGGATACAGCATCTGGCTGGAACACAGATGCAGCTGGCTGGAAGACGGATGGCTCTGGGTGGAACAGGAACACTACGCAGAATGCAAGTGGCTGGCAGGCAGATGAGTGGCACAGGGATACAACGCATGCAAGTGGCTGGGAGAGAAATTCAACCCCGGATGCCAGTGGTTGGCGCAGTGATGCAAACCAGCATGCCTCTGCCTGGCAGACAGGTGCGAATGCAACTGGCTGGCAGGATGCCAAGGGCTGGCAGACGAACACCATGGTAGACTACCTTTGCTAGCACACTTTTTTTTGGGGGAGGGGTTGTTTATACAACCCAAAGAAAATGTAGGGTTGACATATGAGTTTTCCTATCGTATCCAGGAGGATTGAATATTCAAAGCTCTGTTTGGTTGGCGGAGGTCTCCAACATGATTGTCGGACCAGCAGCTAGAAGCTGAATAGTTGGACCACGGCCCACAATTCGCCGTGATAATATATATAATTATATACATATATGTAATGTTCATTATTTTTCATTGTTTTCACATTTTTTGGTTTCTGATGGGGTGAGGTGGGGTGGGGTGGGGCTAATAAGGTCCTTCTCTTGCATCCCCACAGACGCGTCATCTTACGCTCTCATATCTACGTCATGTTACACATGTCTCTCTTCAGTTGCTACACCTACGTCATACTGTGTAGCGTCCTCTTGAGCTTGCTTCTACTTTTACGGTCCTCTTGAAGTTGCTGTTGCGTTGTAACATCTTCAGTGTAACATCCTCTTGACTCTTGAAGTTACTGCTACGTAGTGGCCTCCTCTTGAAGTTGCTGCTACCTTGTACCTCTTCTTGAAGTTGCTTCTACGTTGTAACATCTTCTTGAAGTGTATATAACTTTCTCTTGAAGTTGCTTCTACGTTGTAGCATATTCTTGAAGTTGCACCTTCTCGAAGTGTAAACTTGTAACGTTTTCTTGAAGTTGCTTCTACGGGGTAACGTCGTTTTGAAGTTGCTTCTACATTGTAACATCTCCTTGAAGTGCAACGTCCTCTTGAAGTTGCGGAAAAAAAACAACTGGGAAATTTGAACGCTGTCGCTTTCTTGCGCCACTTGACCAAAATTTGGTGATGATGCGACTAGTTGGCTCGCATTTTTCAGAGAAGGAAACAAGGCAATTTTGCAGACATCGACCACCGATGAAGAATAGAACCCCATGGAATTGCATTGATTTGACCGCAACATCGACATCATCAGAATGTCGCTTTGACTCACGGAGACATATTAGCCGTGAACCGAGTAGTTGCAATGGTTCCCCTCATTCAGAGCAGGTGTTTTACCCGAAGACATTCAGGTTTAAACTACCCTTGTTGTATTTCTCATCTCTGCTACTCTAGTTCATCAGTTCACGTGTTCGGTATTATGTTTCGAATGCTTGTTTTGCTGGTTGGTTTGCGGAACGCGCGTATTAGCTCCCTGGGCATCTCCAAGGTAAATGTCTTTCTGCATGTTGCTGCTTAGGCTGCCACATCACCAATCGTAGCGGACCGCGGCCAGCCTACCAGCCAGTCTACCGAGCAGACGGACGCCCTGGCTTGGCTTCATCTTAGAATAATAATGTTGAGGTTTGTGCCCGGTAATTTCATCTTTTCATAATTTCATGACAGGTTGTCATTAACCAAATGCAAATGTCAGAGCTACTGGGTATAACACATATATATATAATTAAGGGCTGCCGCCCCTGCCGCCGACCCCGGAATCAACCACCAGGAGCGCCGTTTTTGTTTCTTTAGCATTTTTTAAATATCAAATCTCAAATCTTGGAACACGAAAAATCACCGCAAACCTTGGAGAGAAACCATGCTGCCCCCGTGTCTGGGTGGATTTTATACGGATTGAAGATATGGCTTGGTACTTAGTGTTTCATACAATTTTTCTTTATGCACCCCCCTGTTGTCAGGATGTCAGGCGACCAAAGGCGCTGACGCACACCTCCACTACGGTGGAT
>Ga0126342_10019651_pt1 | contig 11448 bp, 12 predicted proteins | sample Cyp1metagenome_FD_92528 | JGI IMG/M metagenome (GOLD analysis project Ga0126342, IMG submission 92528) | Coral microbial communities from Lord Howe Island, Old Settlement Bay, Australia - Cyphastrea 1 metagenome | ecosystem: Host-associated > Invertebrates > Cnidaria > Coral ... | reverse complement strand
TCTACCTATCTATCCATCCATCCATCCATCCATCCATCCATCTATCTATCTCTCTCCCTCTCTCTGCAGGACCCCCCAAATAGGGGGGGTCGGCGGCACCCGGGCGCTAGCCCATTCTATAATGAAAACATCGGAGGATAAAACTGAAAAATGACATCATAATCATTCTCAATCCCCGAGCCCACGGCTTCCAAGCGGGCGAGCAACTTCACGCTAGAAGTGTGCATTCAATATTTCCAAGACATCAACAAACATGCAAAATGAGACCATTCACCACAACGGAAAACAAAAAGAGAGACAAGCTGGGCGACAAGCTGGGAAACAAGGGCGACAAGGCCTTGGGAAGGCGGACACACCATCCAACAAAGGAAAACAAGAAGGAAGACAAGCTGGGAGGCAGCGGAGAGACAAGATGGAAGACAAACTGGAGACAAGGGAGACAAGGCCTTAGGAAGGCAGACACACCATCCAACAAAGGGAAACAAGAAGGGAGAGGTGGGAGACAAGCGGAGAGAGAAGCTGAGAGACAAGCTGGGTGACAAGCTGGGAAACAAGGGCGACAAGGCCTTAGGAATACGGACGCAGACAAGATGGGAGACAAACTGGAGACAAGGGAGAGAAGGCCTTGGGAAGGCAGACACACCATCCAACAAAGGGAAACAAGAAGGGAGAGGTGGGAGACAAGCGGAGAGAGAAGCTGAGAGACAAGCTGGGCGACAAGCTGGGAAACAAAGGGGACAAGGCTTCGGAAAAAACACACCATCCAACAAAAGGAACACAATGGGAGACGAGGGGTAAGGCAGACACACCATCCAACAAAGGGACACAAGAAGGAAGACAAGCGGGGAGACAAGATGAGAGACAAGATGGGAGACAGGGCCTCGGAAGGCGGACACACCATCCAACAAAGGCACATATATAGGAGGTGGTAAAATGGGAGACACGGTGGGAAATAAGCTGGGAGACAAGGGAGACAAGGCCTTGGGAACTGCGAGACAATGGGAGACAAGCTAGGAAACAAGCTGGCAGACAACCTGGGAGACTAGCTGGGAGACAAGGGAGGCAAGGCCTCGGGGAGGCGGACACACCAAGGGGAAACAAGAAGGGAGACAAGCTGGGAAACAAGGGCGGCAAGGTCTCGGTAAGAAGGACACACCATCCAACAAAGGGAAACAGGAAGGGAGACAAAGACCAGGCCTCGGGAAGGGGGAAACACAAGAAGGAAGACAAGCTGGGAGCAAGGTGGGAGAGAAGCTGGGAGACAAGCTGGGAGACAAGCTGGGAGACAAGCTGGGAGACAAGCTGGGGGGCAAGGGAGACAAGGGAGACAAGGCGGCGGACACACCATCCACCGAAGGGAAACAAGAAGGGGGACAATAAGATGGGAGACAAGCATCCAACAAAGAGAAACAAGAAGGAAGACAAGCTGGCAAACAAGCTGGGAGACGAACAAGCTGGGAGACAAGCTGCGAGACAAGCCGGAAAGATGGGAGACAAGCTGGGAGACTAGATGGGAGACAAGCTGGGAGACAAGACCAAATGGGTGAGAGAAAAAGGGAGACAAGGTGGACACACCATCCAACAAAGGGAAGGAAGAATTAAGAAGGACAAGTTGGGAGACAAGCTGGGAGACAAGCGGGGACAAGCTGGGAGACAAGCTGATAGACAAGGAAGGCAAGGCCTTAGGAAGGCGGACACACCATCCAACAAAGGCACACGTGTGGGGAGACGATTGGAGACAAGGGGAGACAAGACCTGAGCACCATCCAACAGGCACACATGTGGAGAGGCAACGGGAGACAAAGCGAGACAAGGGGAGACAAGACCTCGGACACGCCACCCAACACAGGCACACATGTGACAATGGAAGACAATGGGAGACAATGGAAACAATGGGAGACAATGGGAGACAATGGGGGGCAATGGGAGACAATGGGAGACAATGGGAGACAAGAGGCAACAAGGGGAGACAAGGCCTCGAGAAGGCGGACACACCATCCAACACAGGCACACACCTGGGGAGACAAGGGGAGACAAGGCCTCGGGAAAGCAGAGACACCTTCTAACACAGGCCCAAACATGGGGAAACAATGGGAGACAAGGGGAGACACGCCTTTGAAAGGCGCACACACGTGGAGACATGGGGAGACAAGACCTGAGAAGGCGGACACGCCATCCAACAAAGGCACACATGTGGGGCCACCATGGGAGACAAGACCTCGGGAAGGCGGACAAACCATCCAGCACAGGCACACACATGGGGAGACAATGGGAGACAATGGCAGACAAGGGGGGACATGGTTGTGGGAAGGCGCACACGCACACCATCCGCAGGGAGACGGGTGGAGAGAAGGGGAGACAAACCTTGAGAAGGCGGACACACCATCAACAGAAGCACACATGTGGGGAGACAATGGGAAGGCGGACACACCATCCAACAAAGGGCAACAAGAAGGGGTACAATGGGAGACAAGACCCTCGGGCATCCAAGCAAGGGAAACAAGAAGGGAAGGCAGACGCACCATCCAACAAAGGAAACAAGAAGGGGTACCATGGGAGACAAGGGGAGAACAAGACCCTCGGGAAGGCGGACGCACCATCCAACACCAAGGCAGACACCTTAGGAAAGCATTAAGAACCCCTAACAGTACACTGTTTGGGGAAATATATCCGCATCAAATGGTTGGCTGCATCTCCCCATTATAGAATGGCTGATGAAATCTCATGTTCTCACGGTTACACCCATGGGATAATGCATCGATGCCTTCATTCCTTTCAACTGCTTTGCTGCATCGCTGCTCACTGAATCACCTGCATCTTGGAGGGCCTCGCTGTCACGGGTGACCGGGAACCATTTTGACCGATATGAAAACGGACACAGACTTAGAATGTTGAGTCGCAAACCAGCTCGCTTTAACTCACATGTGTATATACATACGTATATACAATATATCTAGAATCTAATTATACGTAACTACAAGAAAAGATCGATAGATAGATATTTATATATACACACACACGTGCGTTTAGCTGTCTATTATATATATATGGGTGTGCGTGTCATTGTGTATCATATTATCTACAGTATGAATGGGGTAAGGGCCCACTGATCAATATGGGAGTGCATAAAGCACCTTCTAACTGGGCGACTGGAAAACCATTGGGCACAATGTCATGATGATGTTCATTCATCACCCAGTCGGGTGAATTGAAGAAGAAAGAAATACCCCAGCTCCCTCTTAAGCAGGTTGTCTATGGTTCTGCGGGCCAATGTGTTTAGAAGAAAAACTATGCCGGCATGTGAAGCCAAGAATGCTGAGTCGATGTTTTGTGACCTAAAAGTCAATTTGGGATGACTCTCCCATCAGGGCTGGAAGGAGAAAAATATGTGAAACTTCAGGATCTGGGTCTCTTTCGGAAAGGTGAAAACTTCAAACCAAGCTTCTTGGGACAAGGGGTCCTCCTCCGCTTCCTCGGCTTGCAAGGACTTTAAGACATGGTTGTAGACCCTACAGTATTTCCAAGCAATCGCCAGTTTGATCTACTGCCAAGGCTCCTCCGCCTTTTCTGCTTTCTGGACCTCCATGGCTTCTTGTCCCTGCACACCCAAAAGTTGACACATGTTGATGATCAGTATGGGTTGAACAGACTGGGGCATCAGATTCGATCCGCTCTCGGACCATTTGAGCAGGTTCAAATGCATGTGTATGTATTGCTGTGGGTCGGTGAATTCCCAAAGGCTCTGATGGAGCGCTGTCAAAGGGCGTGAGAGCTTACTGAACACAGTCGTTTTTTCCCAAACAGTGTGGCCACACAGGGGTTCTTACGGTAAGTGTTAAGGTGTTCAATCGAGGTGGTATCCGGGGCGTTTGGCATTTTCATGAATTTTCCCTTCAAAAGTCCATACAAAACGGCTCTTGTAAATGTCCATGTGCGTTTCGACTGCGCAGGCTCGCACAAAATGCTTTCCGCGGGATTAGCGTCCGGCATTTTCCCTGTAAATTTCCGCACAAAATGCCTCTTGTGACATGTCCATGTGCATTTCGACTGCGCAGGCTCCCACAAAATGCTTGCCCCGGGATTAGTGTCCGGCATTTTCCCTGTAAATTTCCGCCTTGTGCAATGTGCATGTGCATTTCAACTGCGCAGGCTCGCACAAAGTCTGCATCCCGGTCTTGGGATCGGTCTTCCTCCTCAACATCAGCCTCCTCAACCTCAGCATCTTCTTCCTCCTCCTCCTCCTCAACATCCACATCATCATCTTCCTCTCATCATCATCCTCATCCTCATCAACAACATCATCATCATCACCATCATCATCATCATCATCACCATCACCATCACCATCATCGTCATCATCATCATCATCGTCATCGTCATCGTCATTGTCATCTTCATCTTCTTCTTATTATTATTCTTCTTTTTCTTTTTCTTCTTCTTCTTCTTCTTATTCTTCTTCTTCTTATTATTTTTATGTTTCTTCTTCTTCTTCTTTTTCTTCTTCTTCTTCTTCTTTTTCTTCTTCTTCGTCTTTTTCTTCTTATTCTTCTTCTTCTTCTTCTTCTTCTTTTTATGTTTATTATTCTTCTTCTTCTTTTTCTTCTTCTTCTTCTGATTATTCTTCTTATTCTTCTTCTTCTTCTTATTCTTCTTCTTCTTCTTCTTCTTCTTCGTCTTTCTTCTTCTTCTTCTTCTTCTTCTTCTTCTTCTTCGTCTTCTTCTTCTTATTCTTCTTATTTGTCTTCGTCTTCACCATCATCATCATCATCAACAACAACAACAACAAAATCATCAACAACAACATCACAAACTTCGTCAACGTTATCATCAACGTTATCATCATCGTCAACATTATAATACATTATCCTTTTACTCCCCCCACACTGTTTGGGGTCTCTTGCCAGGACAATTTGATGTGCCAAAAGTCAAGTGTCCCTCCATTCCGGACACCAACAAGCCCCTAAGCAAGTTCAGGGAAAGCATTCAACCTCAAATGATGTTGGGCCCACTCTTACAAACGCATCATTTATTTGCACCATAATCAACGTCACAAGCGAAGTGCAAAGACCTTCATAGAAGGTCCAATTCTTTGTACAACATTAAAGTAGCTCAAAATCGGATACCCCGATGGATTTTGCAATTTTGATGGGGCGCTCCCCCCATTTGACCCAGAAATTCTTGCAGCTGTTCAAACCTCCGGAGGCGCCACCCGCGTCTCTTCAGGGTTGGGAAACCAGCCAGAAAAGCCTATGGCATCGGCTTGTTCCAACTGCAGTTGTCAGATGTTGTCAAATGCTAGCTTTTCCAAGACATCCAAACAGTCTGGCAAATCCTAGCTAGACAAGTTTGGACCCCAGATGCAAGCTGAATGCGAAGTCACCTAGTAGCGCAGCTCGTGCCTTCCGAGCGCAACGGCAGACGACCCCGTCTCAGCTTCATAGCAGTTGACTCCAGCTCACTCGCCAAGAAGGTGCTGATCTGGGCGAGCGAACCAAAGATTCAGGGGCACTCGGCACGGGTAGGACTGTTCTCAGTTGCCCAGGCATGGATTATTTGGATGATAGATGATATCGTTTTAAGTAGAGGCTAATGTTTTGGGGGTAATGTATAATTGGGACGAACCATGGTTTAGGGAGACTTGGCAAAAAGGATCAAAAAGGCAGTCCAAGCTTTCAATTCTCGCGCTTTCGCCAAAAAGTTACAGCAACTTCAACCAAAAAAGACAGCAAGATCCATGGCATGAATAGCATAGCAGCTATGTCTTTGGGCTTGTCGGATCATCGGATATCAATGGATATCATATATCACAGTTGGATCCGTTCGCACCTCAAAATTCACCAAGAATTCTGACCCACAAATGATAAAAAAATGTGCCTTGTGCCGGGAAAATGCACCACTTCTAGGAAGCTCCATGCCGACATTTTCCAGCGCAGTCGCCTGGACATGGCCATCTTGCTCCCAAGAATCATTGCATCATATTGCATCTGTGGCCACACAAAATGTCACACATGGGCAAAAATCCCACCTCTGCTAGATGTCGAAGGGCCGGCATTGCACAGCACCACCAGACGATTCAGAGATCTTTGTCTCAGATCGTTGATTCAGGATGGAGGCTTGGTGCCACCAAAAAGCAAGTGAGGTTGTGCTTGTCTGCGTCAAGTGTATCAGGAAGCCATACGACAAGCCCCACACACTTGCAGGATCTGGCAAGGATAGCACAGTCTGCCATTCGTTTGCAGGATGCCACCATGGAAATACATGGAATCATATATGGAATGGTTGCCCAACTGCAAACAGCTGCAGCAGCTTCTGCTTAAATGTAATCTTAAGCCACTCCACCACGGCTTCACGTTCAACGCACGTTTAAGCAGCAAAAAAGTTCCATTGTGGTACTACTGGAACACAAAAAGTGTCATATTTGGTCGAAAATTTGAGCAACGGTCAAACGAGTTGTTCCTGTCAATGTGGTGCCCAGAATGTGAGTGTTTGCAGTTCCTGATCCATCAAAACAGGGGAGGGCAGCCTTTCCAGAACGCCTTGCACCTGTGCAACCACCTGCAGCTACCGGCCGTTTCCACAAAGAATGTCCAGTTGAGTCTTTAAGACAACATTTAAAAAATATCCCCCTTGGAATCTAGCCTGGGGGTAGTGCCCCCTCATTTGGTACGGAAACAGCTTACAGAATGGTGGGGCACAAGGTATTTTAACATGTTTTCAGGACAAAATAGTGGTTACCAACCCCAGGCACAGAAAGAGCTCGCATGAACAACTTTCTGGATGATTTCTGTGCAAAATGACATGGCACCAATACAATTTCAACTCCAACAAATGGCCTGATTCTGTACACCCCCCCCCGTACATTTTGGAGAAACCAAGGTCACCATGTCAACCACCTAAAGTTCCATTTTGTACAGTCCATATCCCCAAAAAATGAAGGTATTCGATCTTGTACTGATGCTACCTGAGGGCCACAAACAATTAAATGCTATGAATGTAAAATATGAGGAAATATGTGGTGGTAGTGGCCCCCTGTTTGGAATTCAATGCATAGAATATATAATATTGGTAATACATACATGGGTAGTGGCCCCCTGTTGGAAAGTTGCCGTCCCCAGCTCGGAGTGCACAAAATGGCACACCAAAATCCCTGGGAGTGCCATTTTGTACACCCACAGGGTGCTAAAAAAATGGTTCCTGTACGAAATGAGGCTCACCATGTCGATTGGAATGATTTGGATGTGTACAAAATGGTTTAACCAACCCCCAGATGCAATCTCTGTACAAAATGGGGATTGTTGATTCGACGTTAATTGTACAAAATGGATCTTTGGTAGGGTGTTCCAAATGAGGTGCACCAACCTTGTCGCACCAATCATCTTGAAGCCAAATTTCCCTGTACAAAATGTGAATGACCAACCCTTAGGTGCAAAATGCCTCTAATAGAGTGTACGAAATGACCCCTTTTCAAAGGTTACACCAGGCACCTCATTTCGTACTAGATGTACTAGAAACTTCAAGGGGAATAAAAAAATGACAAAATCCCAAAAATTTGGCTCCGAAATGGGAAATCCACCAAAATCCCATGGTTCATCGGTGCACCTGCATGCTCAGCAGCTGGCCATCATCCCAAGCCTCAGAAAAATCCCAAGTCATGGGATGTAGTGGGAGTGAATGGGATTCTATTGGAGTTAATGGGATCTAACGGGATCTATATAACTAGATATAAGTTATATCCGCAGTCTCACATTTTCCAATCACTTTCACACAGGTTTTAGGGAAGTAATACATAGACATGGAGATTCTACTGTATTTCTCATCCACAATCATAAAATCTCAGTGGCTTCTCATCATCCACAGTCACTGAAGGTTTTTAGATGTTTTTAGTACACCACATCCACGACCAAGGAGATCTCGGTATATTTCAAAAACCCCACATTCGTACGAATTGTTTGAAACACTCTGAATGCCCCTAAAGCCTCGAGTAAACAACCACCACTGGGTTTTGGGTTGCCATTTCTTCCTCACAAAATGGGCTTCAACTGGGGCGTCTCACTGTGGCTTTCTCATGTGCCCTTAGAGACACAGGAATTTCAGTGGAAGATTTCTGGTGCATGGGATGAGTGGCTGGTGCTTAGGAAAGCTGAATGGGAATCAGCATAAAACAAAAAAACGGAATCCCAATGGCTTTCCGAAAAATAGAAACGGATAGGCAGCAGGACAGCTTGTCTTGAGCTGGTTCATTGAGCAAGCTTGGTCGTTGAATAAATGTCAAGGCAGCGACCCATTTTCCTGAGGAGCTGAGCAACGCATAGCAACGCAACATGCCGAAGGCTCGCTTTGTCGGCCATTGATCTTTGCAATTTATGCTGCGATGCGATTTTTTGTACATGTCTAGTTGACAGTCGGTGTCCCAGTTCGATTTTTCCAATCACCACATAAAAATCCATGGTTCAATGGATTGGTTTAAGGGAAGTGCTGTTCACCGGAAAGCCCCATGATCTTCCATTAATCACCATGAATCACCATTAATAATCATTCATGATTCCAATTATATTGATCAATAATAATCATTAATATCACCCATAAATATCATGAATTAATTAATCAATCATTTCATGGGAAAATCGATGGTTTCCGGCTCAGATTTTCCCCAAGAAACCAATCCATTGGGGGAGCAGCTTGGTGATGACCTCTGTGTTTTGCGCAGGGCCAACCGCAGGGCCTTGCGCATGATCAGCCTCAGCGTGTTCCCCCTGTTTTTTTGGCAACGATTCTTGGGACATACAAAGGGTCTCCCAGTTACCAGTAGTATATTATCTATGTATTTATTATATACACATGTAATTATGGTATGTGTATATATATATAATATATACGTGTGTGTGTATTTATATATACAGTATACATAGACATATAATCCATACATAACTGGAATCCCATAGCCAGCTGGGTATATGTCCGTATACAATTGGCTTCAACCATGGTCACGAAGCACTTCTGCAGTGAAAAGTCATAAGGCACTGGTGTCGACCGCGGGTGAACAGATCCCTAAGCTGTTTAATTCGTTGTCACTTTACCAAGCATGTCTAAATGAGAAAATGCATGATGTTTATTGGTAATATCATCAGTCTGATTACCATCATTTTTTAATGGAATATTTGGTAATAAACAAATTACCAATGATATTAATAAATGGTAAGTTTATTTGGTAATATGGGGATGGGTCAAAACCCTGGTACCTAGTGAACCCCAAAATAGCTGGTAAATGGATGTTCATCCCACTAAAAATGGTATTAATAGGTATTGATCCATACCCATATCATGGAATGCAAATTACCATCATTTTTGGCCGTCTGACCAATCCATCAAGGTGCTCTATCCAGCGGCTCCAGCGTCGCTGGGCAAGCTCAACTCTGCAAGCACCTGGAGCGGGGACAGTCCCCGCTGCATGGCTGCCACAATATATCACTGCTTGGAGAATATATATTGTGCCTCTGAAAAATATACCCTCTGGTAATTTAACGTAACTATGGAAAGATCCACCATTTTTCATGGGAAATTTCACTATAAATGGTGATTTTCCATAGTTACGTTAAATTACCAGAGGGTACTCAATGGGAAGGATAAAAGAAAGGATTATCCCATATATGAATATATATATATATGACATAGGAAATTAAAAAAATCTTTGAAACCACCAACCAGATCACAATTCTCATCTGGCTAAACCATACACTGGGCCATACACTGACAAACAGTAAGTTCCTCAGTGAATCTGCATCCCTACTGATCTCAAGGTGCCCAAATCGTGCCCCATGCCTCGCCTTGCGAAGCCTTTGAGCTGCCAGGTCGTAGCCATCACTTGGGGTGACATAGGACAGCCGAAAACACGGCACCGGGTCACCTAGCTCCGGTGCAAAAACATCCATAGCTCCCCGGCGGTTTAGCACTTCAGAAAATCCACTGGAAAATCCAATGGCATTTCTGGCATTTGAAAGCGGTAGATCCCCAATCCTCAAAAACTGCCAAATGGTTGTGGTTTATCATAGATTCCATCAAATCCCATGAAATCCGCTTGAATCCCACTAAATCCCCATGAAACATGCGAGTTCAACGCTCACAACGCCCATGTTAAACCGTGCTAGCCGTCCTTCCACGTCGCACGTCGCACCTGTCCGCACTGGTGAGCAAAAACCTCCTGGCATTGGCGCAACCTTGTTCCGCTGAAGACCTGGGAGTGCAGGACTGGCTGCTTGTCAAATGGCTATGACTATCGGATTATAACCCTTATGTTTGTTGAGACAATACATATATATATACATATATATATAATACATAATTGCACATATATATATATATACATACATCATATAACCCCTATAACTACGGCTAACTACGGTTATATAATGTCATACATCGACTTACAAATGCAGCCTCGATTCTATCAAAACAACCCGACGCAAAATTAAGCTTGCAGCGCCCGCCTGGGAGCCCCAACTCTCCAACATTTCCTCGTGAGTGAAAACTCTGGGTCGCTGCATTCGCAGCCACAAGAACATCCCTGCCTGGCAACGTGAATGCAATCGGAGTAATCACTGTATGTTTCCTGTTGTGCTATTCGTTCCCTCTGATACACCAAAAAAACTTGATTGACGTTCATGTCCAGGGATGCGCGAAACTCATGCCTAAGTCGCGCCTGGATCTTGAAAACAAGCCTGTCCACTAATCGTGGTTTCAAAAAAGTTATGCCTAAGTAACATGTCCCAACTGCAGCGGATGCGCTGAAACTTTTGGTGGCACAAAATAATTCGGAAGGAGGAGCAAATGCACCAAGAAAAAAGGGTGCAGAATAGTTTTTGGATGTTTTTTTGACTCAGGTTTTGTATTTTTTGCTGGCTTTCTTTCCTGGTACCATCTGCCTTGTATTTGCAACAGTTTGGAACTAGAATCTGTCATTTTGCATGTTATTTGCTACATTTTGGCATGGTCACTTTGCATTTTGCATGGTATTTGCTACATTTGGCCATGTTCGCCTCCCATTTTGCATGGTATTTGCCACGTTTTGGCACTTCAACCTCTCATTTGCATGGCTACATTTTGGTTTTTCAAACGTTCATGTGGGTTTGTTGAAAGTTTCCATAGGGTTTCATTTAGGTTTTCATTTAGGGTGTGTTTAGGGTTTCATTTATATAGGGTTTCATTTAGGGTTTCTTTAGGGTTTCATTTAGGGTTTCATGTAGGGGTTCATTTAAGGTTTCTTTAGGTTTAGGTCTTCTTTAGAGTTTCATGTAGGGTTTCTTTAGGGTTTCATGTAAGATTTGATATTCTTCTTCTTCTTCAGTGCCCAACACGGTCGTGTCGTTGGCACACAAGGACAGGACAGCGAGGTAACAAAATAACGCAACTGCACAACCAAAGATGGTAAGATGTGACACATAACCGTCAAGG
>Ga0126342_10019650_pt1 | contig 11448 bp, 10 predicted proteins | sample Cyp1metagenome_FD_92528 | JGI IMG/M metagenome (GOLD analysis project Ga0126342, IMG submission 92528) | Coral microbial communities from Lord Howe Island, Old Settlement Bay, Australia - Cyphastrea 1 metagenome | ecosystem: Host-associated > Invertebrates > Cnidaria > Coral ... | reverse complement strand
TATGCCAGATAGAGTGCCAGGAGATATGCCAGATAGAATGTTAGAAGATATGCCAGATAGAATGCCAGAAGGTATGCCAGATAGAATGCCAGATAAAATGTCAGATAGAATGCCAGAAGATATTCCAGATAAAGTGCCAGAATGTTTGCCAGATAGAATGCCAGAAGATTTGAGTAGATAATATGCCAGAAGATATGCCAAATAGAATGCCAGAAGATATGCCAGATAGAATGCCAGAAGATATGTCAGATAGAATGCCAGAAAATTTGCCAGTAACAAAATGTATACATGTCATGGTGGGGATCACACGAAGTAAAGTAATTTTGAAAAACGCTGTGGCTCAGTCAACCTTGTGCTCAGGTTTGCTAAGCTTTCAAAAAGTCTCAAGACCACACAGACCACAAGTACTGCACATACTACAGTACCAGTGCCAGTACTATAAGTACTGCCCAAAAAATATGTTTTAATTACAGTAGATTTCAATTGTCGCCAATTGAAATCCTTACTAAAATGTAGGATCGCATTTTTTCTGTGGAGCAGTTTTTGAAACCAAACTTTCATGATTCAAGAGGGTATAGTATTTGTTTGGGGGGGACAGACAAATCAGGACGGAACATTATTTGATCACCAGTTTTGAGGCTCGAAAATGCCTCAAAAAGATCAACAAAACTATATTATATATATATATATAAGAATCATTGATCATGAAGTCGCCGAACAAGTCGGAACAGTCAACCATTTCACGAGTGCTTCACCAAGCACCGCCGAGGAGCGCCACGTACGTGTCTCTCGCCGTGTTGGCCGAGACAACGACGTCGGCGCCTTTTCCACCGTCACCTCAACGCGCAGTGTTTTGGCGCGTTTGGGACAGATGTGGCAAGGTCACAGGGGCTCCTTGGACGGGATATATTAAATACACAATTACATAATATATCATTATATATATATATAAATATTTAGATATAGAAATATATAGACATACAGACATACAGCATACAGAATATAGTCCGAGAATTCGGGAGTGCATGACTTCACCTCTGTTCGAAAGTATTCTGACAGGGTTCACCTTTTGAGATCCATCCTGTGTCACAAAGAGGGCCACTTGGGTCTAAGACCACGAGCCCTTGCAAATGGTGTTTCCACACGTTTATCTTTTTGTTGTCTTATATATCGTTTTCCCAAGCGCTGGCTTCACACCTTGATCATAGAATTCATGTCAGCTTACAACCGGCAGATTTACATGTGTTTTTCAGGAAAATCTCGTATCTGCAATTGGAATGATGCCATGGCATGTGCAAGGCATACAGTGTCTTTGCAGGGATCGACGTGGAATCTAATCATGGCATTGAATTTACAAAAAAAATGCTCAAGAGCAATGGCTCATGTTAGGAACACCCAATACAAGACAAACATCGGCAAAAGTGGGCAGTCTCTCACACGGATCAATTTTTCATGCCAAAAGTTATCGTTGTTGTTCTCATTATGTTATCGTTTGTGAATCCTGGTAATTCGGACGTAAAGCAGCTGCAAGTGTCACCGCCATACCTAAATATCTTGCCGCGCTCAAGCTTGGAACGGATATTCCAAGCACGCATCGCACAAGGCACGGCTTTGAAAACCTCTTGAACATTCGATTTCAAGAGTCTGGGCACAAATCATTCACATAAGCAACGTTATCGGTTCTTTTTATTTTTTTCCTCGTATCGCTTTTTCCGACAGCTGAACATGGCTCATGGTTGATCGTGGTCTCCTTGGACGGTCTGCGGAGTTGCAACCCAAGTCACACTCATCATCCATAATGTCGTGTTTCAACTCGTAACCGGGTAAGATTAGCCTGTGGGCTGCAGGAATTCTCCGGTTTGTGTGGTTTTATCATCAGCACAGAGGGTTTAAAGTTTAACCATGAACGCATTTGGATTTAATCATTGTTCATCAAACGTGAGGGCTTAACATTAGGTTAGCCATCGAACAGTTGCCTGGCACACTTGTGACTGGTGGCGAAACGGAGGGCCAAAGTCCGTCCAAAGCCCAAAGCAATTCCCAACCCCAAAACAAATGCAGAATGATCACCTCGGGCTATGCGTGAACGACAGTTGCAGAACAATATATAATCAAAAAGACTCTATTATATATATGAGTCTATATACTCAATACAGAGTTCAATCCATGACACCACCCCCACAAAATACAAATAAAAAACACAACATGAACAAAACTTGCGCCTGGTATAAGTTGCCCCCGTTTCCACACGTTTCTCTGTCTTTCCCTGTGCAGTTTTACAAAGTGGCGCCCTGGAAGATGGCCAGATGGTCCTGGCCCCACTCCCCAGAGCCATGGAGCTGATCGTTGTTGATCAAGGACTCCGCCAATCTCAGTGCCGTGCGAAAGGTTTGCCCAGCTGCCCACCTCCCCGACAGCGGCACCGGCGTCAAGACATGGACCTCGATCCTGGGCATGGGAGCATGGGAGCATTGATGCTGCTTGAAAATCTTGAAAAAAACACGCGGAGTTCAAGGGAACATTTGCAGGAAACCATGTTTCTTTAACATATTTGAGGGGGATTGTCCAAAACAGGGGGAAACACAAAATGCTGCAAGTTTGCAATTTTATTGAGAAGATGATGATAATCATGGGATTTGGCGATGCTGCGTGCTGTACTTTCAAACACGCCCAGAGGGGATTCCTGCAAACCTTCCCTTCAACTAGTTCCGGGAGAAATCTATATAACGGGCTGAATAATCAGCCATGGCGCGTGCCGGGGTGTCAACATGTTGATGGCCAGAAGCTGCCTCAATCCACCTTTAGATTATGGACACATACACAGATTGTCAATGATTATCATTTACGCATGGACATTGATATCTTCCACCATTTCGCCTCCTTCCATGTGCCCCAATTCTAGCGCTTTTGGGGGAGTCCATTTTTGATCATTGCCAAGCAAATCCAAGGGAACAGAGTGGTGGTTCGAGTCGTCGTGGAGACATGCCTCACGACAGTGGAGACATGTCTGTAACTCTTGTGATTACTTTTGGGCACTGCATGATGCTTGACATGCGCGCCCCCACGAACTAAATAGGTGAACGCTTTGCAACTGGGATCTATCATCAGTTCAGCTCACTAAAAAACAAAAGAGATAAGCTGTAAGGCACGTAATAAAAACCTGCACTGCTATATATATATATATAGAAACTAAATGTTACTAAATATCTTACCAGCTATGTGCCACCTGGAGATCATTCCTGTAGCATCGATGGACCCTCTTCTTCCTGATTCCAGTAGGCACCCAGCTCCAAGGCCAGGCCGCTGCATCACTTTTTCCGCGGCTGTACGGGTGTCCTTGGGAGGTTTAAAACCTGGACCCCAACTGGAAGATGCTATACCTTTCCGGGAATATCCGGGAATTAAATATGGCAAGCATTGGCAAGCTCGGAAATCCCCATACGAAATCGAGGTTTTAACCGTTGAACTATAGAACATGAAATAAATGGAGGATGTTCGAGCGCCAGGTTCGTTACCAAATTGTATGTTTAAAGCACCCTCTGAAGTTGAGATGTTTTGGATCAGTAATTTATCTTCAGCCGTCTGTTTTTATTTCAAACGAATGAGGTTTTTAGTCACCGATACAGTAGTTGGCGTATAAGTGCGATGTGTCGAAGGTTCAGGGTTACGTTTTGCCGGGTTTGAAGGTACATGCAACGGGCAAAGCAAAACAACACGCACACACACACATATATATATATATGAACATGTATATGTATAATATAATATATATATAATATGTAAATATATATATATATAAGTATATATATATATGATTATAAATTGTGATACATAAATATGTGACACATCGAAGAAAAAACAGGAAAATACAATATAGCGATATATAGCACGCATGTCACCATAGTTTTGACAATCATACGGTTGGTGCTCGGTAAATTGGTGTATCACTATAGTTTATCACATCTTATCCTTCCGTGCGAGCAAGTGCCCTTGGTAGTTCTGGGGATGACGGTTGATACTTTTGTGGGCAACATATGAAAAAAAAACAAGATGGTTTGATGTTCACAAACAGTTGGACAATGGATCCATGTTTCTCTCTCTCTCTCTCCATAAGCATCTCCAGGTATATTTGATGATTTTTTGCCATTTACCCACTGGTAAACAAACATAGAATTAGACAATGGCCCATTCATAGATGGTATTAGGATGTATTAGATGATCTACCTCTCAAACTGGTCGATCGTTTTGCAATCTAATACCATCAATGAATGGCAAATCATCTAATAATACATCATCTATGATTTCTCCGCATAGTTTAGCCTAGGCTAAATGTCCCATTTATGGGGATGGAACCTCCCATCATTGCCAGGGCACATCGGCAGCATCGATCAAGGATTTCAGGTTGGCCTCCCCGGGAGTCCTTGGGCGGCGGTGAACCGTTAAAAACCTTGTTGATTGGTTGTGATATGGGACTTATACTACCTCATCTATTGGGGATTATCGAAACATGTCAGGGAAACCTATCAACCAACTAAGATTTTGAGACGGAACAGGGGCATCTTTAAATGGTCATGTAGATTTCATGTTTTTCCGGTGACAAATAGGCCATAAGCATAGGAACTTCATTTTGGTTGCATAGGAACCAACTCCGAAAAACAAATAGAACTCACAGAATCTGCTTGAGGCTAGGCGCCCTCTAAAAGTTTATCGTTAGAGCACTTGAACGTTCATGCCGGCAACATAACCATTTCTGTTGTTTTAACCTGCGATGTACTAAAAATTGTGCTTTCCATAACTATGTGTAAATTGCCAGAAGGTATGTGGCCAGTCGGCACATTTTTTGCTGGTAAAACTATCGCTGTCTGTCTGTAACACCCTGCTGTTTTATGTTTTTAAACCCCCCCAAAAATGCGGGAAACTAACTCTCCAGAATTTTGTTGGTTTCGTACATTAACACTACGCCTTGGTTTGACTTGACCAGCAGCACGTGTTCTTGGATGAGTCTAACATGTACATATAAAATCATAAAAATATATATATGTACATACAGTGCATATATACAACATGTCATGTAACCCATTATTATGGTGAGGTTAACTGGCGAGGTGGCTTGAGAATTATTGCAATTATTGCCGTTATATTGGTTTCAGAAGCTCCTCATTGAATGGGTTATACCAGTAGCACCGCACAAGGCGGTGGCGGAAGTTTCAAAGATAGCACACCTATAGGAGAGGTAGGTTGCTGTGATGCATGGATGGCAGAGTGAACGCACTGATGGATCGAAAGGTGGCCGAGGGTCTGAGTCTCTCATTCTCTTTGTCTCCTGCTTGTCTCTTTCCAACTCTCTCTATCTTTCTCTCTCTGTCTGCTTGTCTCTTTGTCCTTCCATTTCCCTGGTGACCTATATATATATATATCCCCTCTGTCTATCTATGTTTCTATCTCTCTATCTAACCAACCATCAATCCATGTATTTTGCTGTCCTGCTATCTATCCATCTACCTATCTACCGATTGATCCCTACCCATTTCTCTGTCTATCTATAAATTTCCAGCTATCTCTATACCTCGTTTTTCTCTGTCTCTCCTATCTCTCTATCTGTCTGTCTGTCCACCTATCCCTCAATGTCTCTCTGCCTATCTCTCTATATAAATCTCTATCTCTGTCTTTATTCATTCATTTGTGTATCTGTCTATCTCTCTTTCTATTTGGCTGTCTACATCTATCTGCTGATCTAGCTATCTGACACTTCCTATCTATCTATCTATCTATCCATCCATCCATCCATCTATCTACATCTATAAATAAATATATATATATATATATATATCTGTCTATATATCTATCTATCTATCTATCTATTTATCTATCTATCTATCTATCTATCTGTCCATCTATCTATCTATCTATCTTTAATATATATATTTACATTTTCTATATATATTCTATCTATCTATCTATCTATCTATCTCCGTCCATCTATTTCCATATATATCCTATATCTGTCTGTATCTGTCTAAATCTATCTATATCATCTCTACCTATCTCTATCTATCTCTGCCTATCTCTATCTATCTCTATCTATCACTATCTACCTCTATCTCTCTCTCTCTCTCTCTATCTTGTCTGAAACGAAAAAAGTCTGCGAGACTTTCTCAAGTGAAAGTTCTCAGCTCCAAAACGATGAAATTCTGCGAGACTTCCTCCATTTTTGAAACTGACAACATCAAAAACCAAGCAGTACTTCCTTCCAAAAAGGAATGTTGAGTGCAGAACTGACGGCCTCGTGCCAATGCGTTTTGCGATTGTTCCACTCCTTGCGGGTAAAGTACTGCGCCTGCCACGAAAAAGTGAGGCCAAGTCATACGAAGTGCTGCACAAGTCACGCAAAGTCATCTTAGCAAACTCGAAGATCTGATGTTCCAAAATGCAACCCCTCTCAGGACATCAGCGCCCTGACCTCCTAACACATCTGACTCATGTGCCTCTTGCACTGCGCCTGCCACACGACATGCATCTTGGCAGGCCCTCTTCAAACGTCCCACGCCTGCCATCGTTTTTGAAACTGCTGCAAAACCCACACGTTTGATGCGCTATTGGCAGGGTGAAGACTTCATTGCGCAAGCCACAGAAAACGACGCTTGAACGTCCAAAAGTGGTGTGAACATTTGGTGTTTTACCATGTTGACTTGGAAGTGTGCTTCGCGCCACAACAGCGTACACCTTTGCAGTCCGAACATGGTGTTTTTAACATTTTGACTTCAAACTCTCCTTCGCGCCGCAACGGCGTGCACTTTTTGAGCATCTCAACTTCCAAAAGTGTTCCGAACCTGCGCTGTTTTCATCATTTTCACTTTCAAATTTGCTTCGCGCCACAATGGTGCACAATTTTTCATCTCACATCTGCCCAGATGGCTCCGCACCCGCAGCTTTAGCGAGCCTACTTCTCGACCCTGCGGAGCCACAAAACATTGGAAGAACACAATGTCTAACGACTTTTCTACCTTTTCGCGCGCATTGATCTTCTTTCTTCCGACTCTTTCTCTTCTCTGCCTCTGCCCACCTCTGTTGCTTCATCTGTCCATATCTTCTGCAACAAACATGTCCAAAGCCACTTCTGCAACAAACATGTCCAAAGCCACTTCTGACTATGGGCACCACATCCACCACCACAGGTACGACATGAGTTTAGCCAGCTGAAGGCACGTCATATCAAAGAACTCGACCAGCTTTGGCTTCTGTAAAAGCCAGGCAGTTTCCAAAAGTTTCAGCCTCGGAGCCCCAAAGCCCGTACCCCACAAATTGGGCCCACCCAAAAGCAACAGTTGTGCTATTTTGTATGGCTAAAACACGTAAACAAATGAACTTTTGAAAGGATATGATCTTGATGTGTGTTTATGAAAGGATAGGATGTTGATGTGTGTTTATCATTGTTTGTCAATATATCATGACCATATTGATGAACAATGCTGGCGAAACTATCTATTGTAACGTACTGGCCAACTGGACCTCGTTCACGGAAAAAATGTCACCCAATTTTAGATGTTATCTTCTGGTAGACTGTGCCTACTGAGGGGTGAACTTCCCTGATGAAGACACATGATGTTGTGTGCTACAATATTGTATGACATGATTTTACGTTCATTTACAGCTACTCCAAGACAGGTTCTCTGTCTGTTAAAAAACTCTATATACTGATTAATCCCTTCTCCCTAAAATTAAAATTTCCCGAAATAAAAGAAACAACTACCCCATAATAATAAACACATATAAAAACTACCCCTAGGTTTTATTATTTGGGGGGGTGTTTAATATCAGGGTGAATTGATTAAGAAAAGTAGGCGGTTGGGTCAATACATCATGCTGTCCGGGAACAAGTTTGGAGTCCCTCTCTCTCCATCGCCATCTGTCAAGACTGCCGTCGTCAGAGCATGGGTAGCTTGATGGATTGATGCAGGGAACTGAATTTTTTGTCAACTGATGCTCTTGATGTAGTGATTCAATTTGGTTCTGATTTCTGAGGCCTGCTATTAAACTATATTAAACTATGAACATTCATACGCAGCGTGTATGTTTCGAAAAAAAACAGGGCCATTTGGAGACAGGCGGGGCACTTCCAAAAACCAACCTGCCAACCCATAATGTAAGACAGATCCGTCTGCCGGGGTACAACTCGACGCCTTCAACCGAACTGACAATGTCGATGTCATTCCTTCGCGCGACAGGCGTAAAAACCAAAAGAACAATGGTTGGTGGTGGCTCCAACCACTGCAAGATTCTGGGCCTCTGAATCATGATTGATCTAAATTTCGTAACCAGCTGGTTGGAAATCATGTTCACTTGGTTTGGTGTGTGTTCCATGTATGGCTACAAACAACCCACTAACCTATTATACCAAGGTCTACTCAAAAGTTGGGGTAGGACTGGCACTGCCGCAAATCTCAAAAAACACCAAGCACACATCAAACATTTTTGGTATCTATGGTTGCTCCCCGTTTTAATTTCAAGGAATATGCTGTTTACAAGCAAAATGTTTGCAGTGTGGGTTCACTCAATGGTGCAGCCTTGAAGATACGTACCTCTACTGATCAACCAAGCAGTGGACACAGCGCGCCCATCATAATCTCCATGGATCCCTTGTTTGACAGCAAAGGCCCAGGCTTCAAAAAATGCTTACATTGGCCCGCCCCATGAAGTTACAAACGATGGTTCCATCATGTATAGTACCCGGTAGTGCCGGGGAGGAAAGTATCGAAACAAAAGACGGTTATAAGAAATCATTGGCCTATAGGAAAGCTGCTGAGTTGCAGAAGCAATGGAGTGTTGAAGTTGTGAGGCGCATCAGCCAATAAGCAAATGGATGCACATGGTGGCTGAGCTGTTGATGACATGAAAGAGTGCTGCACAACTGATTGGGTGAACCAATGAACCATTGAATCGACGAAGCAATGAAGCAATGAATCATTGAACAATTGAACCAAGGAATCAATGAATCAGTGAATCAACGAAACAACGCACCAATGTTTCAATGAATCATGGAAGCAATGAACCAATCAATGAACCAATGAGTCAGTGAATCAGTGAAACAATGAATGAGTGAGCCTTTGAAGCAACGAATCAATGAATCAATAATTCAAACAACGAGGGAATCAATGAAGAGCAAATCAATGAAACAAAATCAAAAAACGAGGGAACCAATGAAGAGTGAAACAGTGAAACAATGAGTCAATGAATCGATGAGCAAGTGAAACATTGAAGCAATGAAGCAAAGAGTCAATGAAACAGGGAATCGATGGAGCATGAGCCAATGAATCTGAGAATCAATGAAGGAATGAAGCAAGGAACGAATCAATGAATCAAGGAACCAATGCATCAATGAATCAGTGAATCAATGAACCAAATAATCAATGAATCAGTGCATCAACGAATGATTGCAGCAACGAAGCAATGAAGCAACAAATCAATGAACACATGAACAGCTGATTCAGTGAATCGATGAATCAATGAACCGATGAATCAATAAACCAAGGAACCAATGAACCAATGAATCATAGAATCCGTAAATCATTGAATTAATGAAACAATGAGTGAAGGAATGAAATGATGGATGAAGGGATGAGTGGGCAACTTCTTGTTAAGCTACTTCTTCACTGGGCGACCTCTTCACTGATGCCCCTCTTCTCTCAGCTACTTCTTTTATCTGGGCTACTTCTTCTCTGAACCGCTTCTGCTCCGAGATACTTCCCTCTCTCAGCTACCTCGTATTTTTGTAGCTTCTGCAACCCATCTTCTGTCCGCGCTGCCAGCGCAGTGCCTTTTGCAACTTCCAGCCAAACGTGGCACTATGCTCAAAAATCATTGGATGAATCGGAACCCAATGTTATACGTATAATTTCGCTGGGACCAACATGACTTGTTAAAAACGTAGGGGCCTACAAAAACATTTGAAAAAAAAACTGCCATGGCCATGGTATAAAAAAAGGTGCCTCTGGAACCTACTAGCCATAGGACTTTTGTACAAAGTGGCACCGACTGCTCTTCTGATTTTTGACGTCACCATAGTCTACTGAAAGCCGACCCAAGAGAGGCATTTTGTAGAGTCAGATTGACTTTCATGATCCTTGCCAAACCCGTGTCCCATTTTTCGTATGTGTATGTTATAGAGGTGCTGTTTCTTTTTTTTCAGAGCAAGGATCTGGGGCGCCATTAGCCTCGCAAACAGTTGCGCGCGATAATTAATTGAAATCACAAATTCTTCTGCACAAGGCGCCTGCCTACAAAATGAAATGTCGTGCAGATAGATAGATAGATAGATAGATGGATAGATAGATAGATAGGTAGATAGAAAGATAGATAGATAGAATCAGATAAGATAGGATAAGATAAGATAAGCTAAGATAAGATAATATTAGATTAGATTAGGTTAGATTAATAAGATAGATAAGATAGATAAGATAGATTAGATGGATTAGAAAGATAAGATAGATAAGATATATAATATAGATAAGATAGATAGATAGGTAGATAGATAGGTAGATAGAAAGATAGATAGATAGAATCAGATAAGATAGGATAAGATAAGATAAGCTAAGATAAGATAAGATTAGATTAGATTAGGTTAGATTAATAAGATAGATAAGATAGATAAGATAGATAAGATCGATTAGATGGATTAGAAAGATAAGATAGATAAGACATATAATATAGATAAGATAGATAAGATGAATAATATAGATAAGATAGATAAGATAGATAGACAAGATAGATAATAAGATAGATAATATAGATAGAATAGATAGATAGATAGATAGATAGATAGATAGATAGATAGAAAGATCGATCGATCGATCGATCGATCGATCGATCGATTGAGAGATACATAGATAGATAGATAGATAGATAGATAAATAGATAGATAGGTAGATTAGAATAGATAGATAGGTAGATAGATAGACAGATAGATAGGTAGATCGATTGATAGATAGATAGATAGAAAGATAGATAGATAGATAGAAAGATTAGATAGATTAGATAAGATAGATTACAAAAGATAGATTAGAATAGATAAGATAGATAGAAAAATATAGATAGATAGACGATAGATAGGTAGATAGATAGACAGATAGATAGATACAATAGATAAGATAGATAAGATAGATAAGATAGATAAGACAGATGAGACAGATAAGATAGATAAGATAGATACAATAGATAAGATAGATAAGATAGATAAGATAGATAAGAAAGATAAGACAGAAAAGACAGATAAGATAGATAAGATAGATAAGGTAGATAAGATAGATAAGATAGATAAGATATATAAGATAGATAAGATAGATAAGATAGATAAGGTAAAACATATAGATAATATAAACAAGATAGATAAGATAGATAAAATAGATAAGATAGATAAGAAAGATAAGATAGATAAACTAGATAAGATAGATA
>Ga0126342_10019649_pt1 | contig 11450 bp, 13 predicted proteins | sample Cyp1metagenome_FD_92528 | JGI IMG/M metagenome (GOLD analysis project Ga0126342, IMG submission 92528) | Coral microbial communities from Lord Howe Island, Old Settlement Bay, Australia - Cyphastrea 1 metagenome | ecosystem: Host-associated > Invertebrates > Cnidaria > Coral ... | reverse complement strand
CCCCACCCCACCCCACCCCACCCCACCCATGTCTACACGCACATAACGGCACACACAGAGACGAGTCCACTTACCTAGCAAGTTCACATGAACGTTACCACATGCCCCACCCCACCCCACCCCACCCCCCCAATGTGCACGAAAACGCACGGCCAGATAAAGACCGTGCTCCAACTACTTACTGTATCCGATGTTGCCCTAGGAATTCCTCGGGCGTAGGTTCAGCGCGTAAATAACTGAATAAAGACAGTATGCAATTGTATGTATAATTATATGTGTCTATAAATATTAATATAATAAACGGATAAAATACACACGCACACATGTATTACTGTAGTATATATATATATATATTATATAATAGACATATTCGTGCATGTGCGTGCGGATACAAATCGAGACACGCACACATATCACAGAATATAGACTAGAAATGCATTTTCACTTTGCCAACCACCCGGAGCGCCTGGTTGATGCATCGTCGGAACCATATGCGTCGAGTGCAGCTCACTTTCTGAGGCTTATTGCGACAAGGAGCCGGACCCGCCCTATGATTTTCTACCTCTGCAATCATCGTGGGCCACAGTTCGGCAGCAGGAGGCTGGATTTGCTTAATGGATGCTGTTGAAGTTCATACATTGAGTAGTGTCAAAAACAAGCATAAAATAAAAAAAATAGATAGATAGATAGACAGATTAGATTAGATAGATTAGATGGATGGATGGATGGATGGATGGATGCATGGATGGATGGACGGATGGATCGATCGTATGAGGTTTTCTTACAGGGTTGCTGACTCCATTTTTGCACTTGGCTGCCTCCACTCCGCAGGTTCCAGTTCACGCTCGATACCTCAGCCTCAAAACTGGACCTGCCAGGCTGGATCGTTTCCACAGATATGAACCATGAAAAAAGGGAACCATGAACGCATCACATCGATATGGGCTCATGATGAGCCAAATAAAAATTACATGGGATATTTCTATGGTGTTGTTGGTGCGGCCCCTCCCATATTTTTGGCGGTGAAGATAAATTATAGTCCTGTATATATGTCATAGTCATATATGCATGCGGAACCGTTCCATGTTATTGGAATTGGGAATTCTTGCATCGTTTTTTTTAATGCTCCCAACGCTGAGGCAGTTTGTGACTATGCGCAGGAGTTCCCAGCATTTTCCCATGATTTTCCTATTGAAATCCCGAAAACCGCAGGCTGGGTCCTTCCAGCGCCAGACCACCCCTGGAGCAATTGGTCCTAAACCCAGCGCTGTGGAGTCGACCGGATGCGCGGCGGCCGAAGGTGCGAAAGGGATGGAATGTGACCATGGCCCATTGGGATTTCGATGGAATTAGCTAGTGGAAAAAGAACGGGTCGATCTTTCAGCAAATCTGATGACATTTGTAGGTTATTATATAAACCCGTTTGTTTTTTTTTTGGGGGGGTTGATATCCAATGATAATCCATGGGTTATGGCCTGTTTAACTTGTTGGCCCATGAGTTTTTTTTTCCCTCCAGGATATCATATACTCATTGTTTTCTAACTTGGGATGGTGTGTCTGGTGGTTTCACATACCAACTTGGAAACCCAATCCTACCTGGGAAGATCCTAATTGACTATAATGACTAGAAAAAATATTCGAAATGGGTTGAAATCACCACCAGATCAGTCTGTCCTTTTCCCTCAACATCTTCCCGAATTGAAAAACCCGGACATGGGACGACTGGGACGAGGAACCCAAGGGATTTGGCAGTTCGGAAGGGCAAAGCAAAAGGGTTTGGGATCGAGTATCGAGTATGAACTGATAGATACTTATAGCACCACCCCAAACAGATCCAAAAGATAGAAGAGTAATCCACCACTATTTTAGTAGGATTCTACTTACTACTATTAGCATCTTTTAGCTCTTTTTATTTCCCCCAGAGGTTGCCGTGGGACAATGGCCTGAGGCAGATTTCCCAGAAGCTTATGGGGCTGCTTGTGAAGATTTGCTGGATTGGCTGGGAGCTCTTCAGCTCGAGTTGCTTCGGAATTTGCCGGAGAAGTTGGGAGGGCGTCCATGATATCCATGGAGATTCTGAGATATTTTGATCATCTCCACGGATCTCCAAAGATTTGAATATTCTGAGATGGTCAGATATGGGGATCATCTTCAGGATATGAGATGCTTCAAGATATTAAACATGTGGCCATGGATTGCCCGGCGATTCTGCCCAAGCAGGTTGATTTTTTTTGTATGAGGGAATAAGCTTGCCGTACGCAAGTGCACGCACTTGTGCTTGGAAGCTCATGATATTCTTCGCGGGTTTTTAAAGAAAGGTCTAAACATGTCTAAACTACTGGAAACATGATATGGATGCAGCCAGTCAAATTTTGCCCCATGTGCTCCACTTGCCACGGCTAATCTTCTCGCTAATTTAATTTTATTGACAAACAATAATCAACAAAGTCTTTCGGGTTTGCTTACGGAAGTGTGTGCCTTTGTGCAATTTGGGCGGCTCAGTTTGGAACAACACCTTGATGGAGAGCTGTGGCAGGCTTGGAAGTGAGAACGATTGAGAAAGATGGGAAGGTCAGTGTGTAGTGTGTTGCTGGTTTTCAATTGGTCCACTCGATGGGTCCCGGTGGGTGTCCTGTGTTGTTTTTTTTTTAATGGACATCCTGCATTGGAGTATGTTTACTGTGTGGTTTGGTGACAAGATCACGTACATGTAGGGCCTTCTATATGAAGCACGCACCTTTACAAAACAAGACTTGCTCCCGAGAACGATGGGGCCTTCTCTCCTTTTTGGAGGTCAGTGAGCCCAATCCACTGGAGCCAGAAAAGAGTGAAGAGGCACCTGCAAGACAAGATGAATTTCGTGCCATGTGGCACACGTGGACATCAGATGACATCAGGGAAGAGAAATTCGTATTGTTTTTTTTGCTTCCATCGTCATCCCCTGGCCCCGAAAGCCATGACAGGACGGTTTATCACCCAGTGCCTTCAAATCTTTAATGTGCAAGCATAGCTGTGATCTTTCGAACAATAGGCCATGAAATACCAAATTCATCCAAATTCATACCTATCTCACAGGGTTGGTTCTAGATAAAATCCACAGGAAACCACGGTTTTAATATGTTTCAATAACACCAGTATACCAGGTTTTCACGAGTTTCCTGGAAGTTTTTCCTACTGTTTGTCCCTTGGTTGGGAGGTTTTGCTGTGGACGATGGGGGAGAGCCTGATGGGTCCCAGTCAGATCCTCCACGCCCTGAAGATTTGCCAAGATGCGCTGCGGTCCCAGGCCGCATCTGAGCAGAAATACATGAAATACCAGGGTAGGGTGAAGCAACCGCAACGGGAATTACAATGTAGCGGTAAAGATATCATGTGACATATAATTATAATTAATTATATATTTAATATGTATAATATACTTATCTAATTCTTTATTTCATTTATGCATTCATTTAATTATTTGTACTATTTGATGTACATGCATGTACCGCGTATATTTACCGCCAGTGTATACGGTGTTTCCTTTCAATTCTTGATTGCAAGACATCAGGCCTGGTTCATCTTGTCGATTTGGGGTGCAGAGGACGCTCCGATGTCCCATCATGGCGGTGCTCATAGCTTTGACATCACTGGGGCGCATCATGCGCATCTCATCAGCATGAAAGGCCATGAAGCCCAAAGTCTGCTGATTGAAGAGGCGAATTGCCTTCATTCCACTGCGTGAAGACTTCATCCGCAACTGCTTTCAATGGTGGATATGGAAATGTTGCCACTGGTGGCCATGGACCTTGGATGAAAAATCATGAAAAATCAGGAGGACACTGACTCAGGGTACAGCCACAGGTATTCAGCTGCCGACCTGGATGGGGACGATGCATAAACATCCTGATGGTTTCTAGATGCGAGGCGGCCGTGGAACAGCTGTCCATGCTGTCCTGACCCCCTCTCCCAGTGACCCAAGTTCGGCGGTGCCAATGTGCAGAAAATGGGCAAGAAATGGCAAGAAGCTTTGCACAATCACAACTTCGCTGCTGTTGCGTAAAAGCGCCAGCGCCGCTGTGATATGTATCATGAATCATGATGCATCATGCATGTCGAAGATGTTGACCTCTGACTCTTACGGGATAGATGCCCAGTCATCATCATCCTCATCATCATAATCATCAGCAAGGATTTCCAGCTGGGTGCAGGAAAGTGACCTCCTGGTCGAAGCGGAGGAGCTTCAAAAGCAACTTGAGGAGGCGGGCCTATGCTTGGACTTCTATAGTTCAAACATTGCTAACTATGCTAACTGCAATCTATAGACTATAGATGAAGTTATATACCATTTAATGCCCATTGCCCCTTATTACACACCAAAATAAGTAGAGGGAAATGGAACGTGATGTAACTACAACATCAACTGAATTCATCCCATCTTCGCGGTGAGTATCAGGCTAAGATGAGGCTTTTGTCTTTGAGGCGGCCTGCTCGCTGAACTGGCCAAACGCAGGAGTAACATGGTGTAACACCACGTTGCAACTGCCTGTGTCTAGCGAGTCTAGCGTTACAACTGCCGACGGAAAAAGATGGCCTGCATACTGAAAGACAACCTAGACAGTGGTTGCTGGTTGTATCTAAGGGCAGGGCATTGCCTCCTCTCTTAGTCTTTGGGGATGCGCTAGGTAATTCAATGCCATTAGGCATCCGGAAAGTATTTGGTTGGAGTGAAGTACCTGGATCATGTTTTGTTATGTTTTGGTAGCATTGCTGGCAAAGCAGCGCACCTAGCATCACCTAGCCTGAAAACAACAGGGGAAACCAACGATGGTAATTCTGTAAAGTTTGACTGTACTTCTGTCCTTGTAGGAAGAAGGGTTCATCTTAACAAATTCGATGGTTGAGGCGACTCCTACACAGACATCGCTCATTTCTTTCCTGCCCAGACGTGCTGTAATCACCATGAGAGAATCACCAATTCGTGTGACCTGTGGATTCCGTTCCGGGCATTTGGCTGAAGATGCTGCTCCGTGGTCCTCTAATCACGGGTCAGAATCTTAGCATACGTTCGCCTGCTGTAAGATCCTGTAAGAAACTATGTTTTGTGACTGTTTCGCGTGGCAAGATGTCTGAAGCACAATGCCCAAGATGGCCTTTTCTTCATTCTTTTTCTTGATTTCAGACTGCTTCCCCTCTGTGGATGTGACTTGTAACTTCGTGTTATGTGGCGGCAGTTTCTGTCAGGTCCCGCGGAATGAAGTGGCCAGTTTGGACGCTGCTGATTAGATGCAGCCTTGCGAGCGTTTTGGCAGAAACTAGGACGCGGGCTTGGTTTTCTGGCGGGGTTGACCTATTGAGGGGGGCATGGAATGTCAAAGGAAGCCAGCAGCTGTGTGGCATCAGCCACGGTCCTCCGTCTTTTCGGCTAGGACCAAGTCCGACCCCTCGCTGCGAGAGTTTCGGGATCCGAATGGCCGACTCTTCCGCTTAAACCTGAAGACTGGCGCCACAGAATGGGAGGATGAGAAGTCCCAAAGATCCGGCGAACCTGGCCATGCTGAGTTGGAGGACTGGTTGGGAGGATCAGATCCTGCGGCTGAAGAAGTGCGGCAGGACCTGGCTCTGGACCTGGGGATGCGGCCTGCGAGTGCTCCACGAGAAAGCCGTTCCGGCCAGGCCTCCGCAGCATTGAAGTCACTGAGGGCCAAAGTGGAGACCAAGCCCTCGAAGCAAAAGATGTTGGAGAGCCAGGCCTTCATGTCGTTGATGGATGGCTCTGATATTGTTTGTGCGTGTGTGTGCGCGATATTGTTCATGGCATTGGCCATGCATCGGCCTGTGCTCTCGAGCTCGCAGGTGCATGTTGAGAAGCACATAACACATCAAGTGACTACTTCATGGGGCCTATTTCTTGATTCACAGCCAAAATGCTAGCCTATCCAAGCTTCCCTTCTTGACTTACAGCAGATGCATGATGATGCATGCCATTCTCTTGTTTGTCCAGGCCCACTGCATGGCATGTGACACTGCGCGCCTTTGCTCAACGCTTGTCATGTGTTTGATCTCAGAAAGAGCCTCAAGGTATCAAGGACAACTTGCATGACTTAAGATCTGGACTGCAGGAGTGGCACAATCATACCAAAATCCTCCCAAACACTCCCAAAGATGCACGACATCCGACCGCAGCCTTTCTGAGTGATTGATCCCCACTATCAAACACCAAACATCAAACAATGAAACATATGAAACTATCAAAAAATATCAAACAGTTTCAAGGTTTCGCCTTATTCGTTTCGCTGGTCCCGTTGTTTTTTTGCCCATGTCTCCCAGTGGCGCCGGCCCCGGTGCAGCTCTGAGCGCTTTATCCATCGGTGGCGGCAGCGAGGCGGTGGTGCGCGGCGAGCTGATCGCCGGCGACGGCGGCGTCCGCTTCGCGGCGCTGCGGCGGCTGCGCTGGGGGACGCCCATCCTGACGGAACGCCCATTGTTGCTGCTGGAGCCCGATCTGGATCGTTGCTGGTGGTGTTTCCCACAATTTTTGAATGTTTTGGATTTGTTTTGGATTGTTTTTGGATTGTTTTTGTGGATTGTTTTTGGATTGTTTTGACTTGTTTTGGATGATTTGACTTTTTGTTGGGGTCTCCGTAATTGAAGATAATATTGACTGATAAGAAAAATCGTTGTTGGTGTCTAATTATCTTTGATCTTGGTTATCGCTGAGGTGTCCTTTCAATTATGTCCTTATCAAAGTATGGTGCATTTGCATGAAAAAAGCGTCAGTTATCATGATGTTTTGTTGTTATTTTCGGCATGTTCGACCCTAGTCGGGATGATGATAGCCAAAGACTTTCACATTTTTCAGGTTGAAACGCACCAGGTTACCTGAGGGCAGCGGATGCAGACCCCCGATTTGCAGAGCTTGCGGAGGCTCTGGGTGATAGCAGTCGGTTGGCAGCATATGTGGCATTTCGACAGCTTCATGAACGCAAGCAGAAGGAGTTCTTGGGACTTTGGCGTGAGGATTTGGAGGCTTCAGATCCAGTGGCCAAGGCCATCCATGAGGCAAACAGGAAAGGGATTGAAGCGTTTCTGGAAGATCACCCGCAATTTCGGCAGTCCATTTACTGGAATCACGTCATCCTAGTCTCCTCGATCTTTGGCCGTTTCGGACAGGTGAATTCAGATGGCAGCAAAGCAATTTACAGCATCTGCAGCCACATTCGGCACAGTTGCAAGCCCAACGCTGCATGGTTCACCTTGAGGAAAGGATTTCCGCGAGGGAAGAGGATGTTGCATGTGATCAGCCTGGATGGAATCCAACGGCGTGAGGAGATCACGGTCTCTCATGTGGAGGAGCCAGTGCTCTTGCAGCCGCGGCTTAGGCGAAGCCTCCATTTGGTGAAAGTCTTGGGCACGCCATGTCCTTGTGATCGTTGCAGGGCCAATGATGAGGAAGCAGATGAGAGGATCAGGGCCAGGGGTGGTGTGACGTCATATCATGTTCGGGCCAGTTCGGGCAGGTCGGGCTTTAATGAACCCAGACAACCAATTATTTCCCACATAATTTTGAGGATTGTAAGATATTATAAGTTATAAGTATATATATAAGTATAAGTTATAAGGCGCTATAGGCGGCATCTTTTCCTGTTGGACTGCCGATGTGGCTGTGCAGGATCCGCTATCTTTTTGCCAAACTTTCAGCCACCTTGGCAGTTCAGCCGCCCACTGACAGCTCCACGGCAACGGCACAAGAGTGCTTGCGGGAGCTGGATCAGTTGCTGCCCTTTTCCATGCAGACCAAAGCTAAGGCCAAGGTCCTCCTTGCCACGTCCTTGGGGGAACTCTCACAGCGTGCGGCGTGGCAGCAAGACAACCGGCCTGCCAACATCGTGCTTTGGACAGGTCTCGATCCAGAGAGTCAGGAGCAGAGGCTGAAAGATTCCAAGCGGCTCTACGAGACGGCTGGAAAGGACTTTGAATATTTGCTGGGACAAGATGCCTTGCCCATTTTGGAGAGGATGGAGTCTGGGTATGCACCAGTCCAAGATCAGCATAAGATGTTGACAAAGTACCGCGACAAGGCCGAGGCGGCCGAGGCGGTCCTGGAAAGTGAAGGTGCTGGAATACTATTTGAGCACAAGCCACAGAGCTATGAGCCCAATCTTCCGCGCCCTGGGATGCCGCCAACATGGGAGGAACTCTTCAAAAGGACCAAATGATGACGCTTGACCCCTGGAGTGAAAAGCGTTTGGGCCATGATGTCAGACCGTGGTCTTTTCATCCAGAAGTGACATAAAAGTTTTCATCCACAGTTTTCTTGTGCGGACGAAGTGGTTCAAAATGAATCGTCACCATGTTCCCCAGATTTCGAAACTCCTGCAACATCTTGGAAGTGCAATGGTTGCGTTTTTCACGCATGCGTGCACGTAGGAATTTCCGAATGGGTTTTGACTCTTCTGCTCTTTGGACTTGGTCGCGACAATTCCGTCTTTGAAGCAGCATATTCTGACAGTCTATGCTGTTCCCTGCATGTGGATTCTATCTCTCCGCTTTGTTCAATAGACTATTCAATAGACGCCGCAATTTTCAATACAACTGTCTCCAATTCTTGAATTGAACTAGGGACATCACTATGGAGTTGTGCAGACAGTGTGGTTTATACAAATCGAGGCATCGTGGTTCCCATCTATGTTTGCTTTTCTTCTTGTGTTTGTTTTGGCTTCTCATGAATGTTGATGCCTTTTTTTTTGCCACATTAAGTTGTAAATGGACCGTGCTTCAAAACGTTTGTTCAAGGAGTGTACTAAAAATGGATTACAGTAAATGTGTTGCAACATTCAACATCAGGTGTTTGAGGCAAAACATGCTGTCATGGGCATTACATTCAAAAACGTGATGATGGATTTTTTGGGACAAATTCCACATTTGCCGGTGAATCTTTGGTGTAGGTTGCCACAAAGCAGCACCGAGTTCCATTTGCCATGTCACGCCTTTTGGATGGTGTCACACCGTTCTTGCACGAAATGCTGGCCGAAGGTGCGTCCTTGGTTCCCAGCTTGGATGCAGGTGGTGGCTTGGTGCGCAACAGATGCGGTGAGCTGGCCAATGTGGCCGTCGGGTCGTATCAACGGAGTGGTGCCTCCAGCAAAACACCCGTGGTGAATCCGCCACTGGTGAGATGGGGCTACGCATCCATTACCAAAACTCTAGTGGGGGTGGTGATGCAAATGCTCATGGCAAATGAAAGTTTGCCGCACATTTCGTGGAGTCTTCCTCTTGAAAAGAACTCACGTTTCACGTATTTTTTGTGCGGTGACAATGACATTAATGATGGTCAAACAACATCAAAAAAACATATTCCGTGTTTGCAGTCACAAGCAATTTTGGTGGATTTTCCAAACAAAAAAACAAGTAAGGAATGACAAATTGCTTCAATGGTTGCCTTTGGCAGTTGGAACTGCGTACGAGAATGCATCACTCTTGGACGTGGCCTCACACACTGCCTGCCTAATTCCTGATGGTGCACCCATATCTGAAGCGACAATGCAGGAAATTTACCAGCAAAACTACCTTGGTGGGTATCCTGCAGGTCGAGCAGTTTGGGTCAACAATACTTTACAATACCCACCTTTGAGCAACTGTATTCCTGAACTGAACACTCAAACGAACTATGTGCATGTCGATGGTGTGCAGATTCTAGCCCTCATCGAGGAGACCATTACTGGTGTGGATTTCGGCACCTTAACCAAGTCCTTGATCTTTGATCCCTTGGGCATGTCCAGTGCGGAAGTGCAGTACGCGAATCCGGCCGGAGGTCTTTGGGCCACTTTAGGCGATGTGGGATTGTACGGCCAATGGTTGGTGGATGGCTATAAAAACCATCCGGATGCGATCGCCAAGAGTGTTTTGAAGCACCAGGATTTTGTTGATTTGATGTCACCCATCAAAAAGCGACTTGGCAGTGCGAACGTTGTATAGTTTGAAAAGGTTGGGCGTATCAGTCTTGGAAAGACATTCATTAAAATTTATTCCCTATACAGAGGACTTTGTTCAGCAGATTGAAGATTCCATTGCTTTAACACGCATCTCAAATGATTAACATGGTATCTATATCATCTATAGCCTCAATCATACACCATGCTCCATTTTCCCAATCTTACCTGTTGCAGCTTCCAGTTTGAGTTGCCAAGGCATGGAGTGGACCAACCAACTGGCAGGACTTTCGCCATGTATTCCAGGCATGGGAAGCGAGTGGTGGGCCATGGTGGTTGCTTGGGAGCCACCTTAAACCTCTTCCCCGACGACGACTTGGTAGTGCTCGTGGCTACTACTCCAGAAGATGCGGCTTGGGGAACTTGTGATCACACTGCGCCCTGGGCTGGAGCGATGTATACCGCAAGCATACAGATCATTGGTGCTTTCACAGTGTCCTGGCTTTGGTACTGTCTTGAAACTGATCATAATCAGGGTAATTGTATGTATAAAGATGCAATCATATTTATTACCACCTTTGAAACAGCTTACCAATGTGGGTTTTTGAAATACAGATACATGTAACATCATGTAACAATCAGGGCACAACAGATTTCAAGAGGGCCGGCTTTTTTCAGTGGCTTCAGTTTGAGCGTCCGAACCAAGGCTTGTGATCGAAGGCCCCTTCATTTATGCACCGGTCCCGTGGAGGGTATGACACGGACATGCAAACTCACCGACAACTTTCCCTTGGAAAGTAGCACCTTGGATGTGCCTTACAAGGCCACGAGTTGCCGCGAAGAAGACTTTGCAGACAGGGTGAAGGACGCACTCTCCACTTATTACGCAACTGGTCCGGATTACTGGACCAAGGCCTTTGTCGTGACCGATGACTGCCAATGGGCGATCAATTTTTACATGCTGGATCCGTGCGAATCCATGCGTGAAAGCTTCAACTTTTGTGCCAAGAGCAGTGTGACTTGTGGCGTGTACTTAATTGGCAATCACACCTACACGACCTCAGATTTCCCCTGTCGCTGTGGTGCCTGGGTGCAGGGCAGCTGCAGCCCCTCTCAACAGTGCGGGACGAAAAGCGTGGAGCTCAACAGCAGCTGCCTCGAGGGCGCCACGGCCACGGCATCGACGTCAACGACGTCGTCCACATCGTCCACGGCGTCATCGACGGCACTGGCGCCACCTGGGAACGGCATGGCATCTGGACACAGCCCACCGCAAAAAGCGGTGGGGAGCCTGACCTTTTTGCTCGGCATCCTCCCATTCTCAGCCTGACTTGGACAATGGTGGACCCATGAGCTAAGAGCTACAATCACCTTGGAATGGATATGGGGCCAAACCCAGTAGAAAAGTCATCTATATGTGAATTTCATCCAGCATTTAGGCAACATGATCTGACATTCCTGTTTTCATGTGCCGACATTCCACTGCAACTGATCCTCATTTCCGCTGCTGTCACATAGTGATCACTCGAGCTGCCCCCT
>Ga0126342_10019648_pt1 | contig 11451 bp, 9 predicted proteins | sample Cyp1metagenome_FD_92528 | JGI IMG/M metagenome (GOLD analysis project Ga0126342, IMG submission 92528) | Coral microbial communities from Lord Howe Island, Old Settlement Bay, Australia - Cyphastrea 1 metagenome | ecosystem: Host-associated > Invertebrates > Cnidaria > Coral ... | reverse complement strand
TCAGTTCGATTTTGTCACATAGGCATGCGTGAATGCGTTGCTAAGGGGTGCATATATGCAACTCCCTTTCCACATCAAGTAGCACAAGTCTCAAATGGTGGTTTTGCTCGGAATTCTTCTTCTTAATCCGTCACAATTCTCACGGAGCGTTCACTGCAATTCATTCCAGTTCACATAGTTAACATTCCATGCTTCAATTCATCTGGTTCACCCAATTATTCCGGAAACGGTCTCACCGTCGTTCACCGTTCCACCAACACATCATGGATCATCATGATGCAAGGTGAGACAGCTGCCCATAGCATTGCCGCAGCGTACCCAGTATCTATATGAAGACTTTCCTGAAGACTTTCCTGTCTCTGCTGATCGATCTGACCGATCTGATCGCGATTGAGGCCTGGCACGAGACTGTGTGACAGACTTCTTCCAGCATTGGAACGCTTGGCATTCTACGCTCTGGGGAACCAAGGCCTCTGTGGTGCCAGTGCTGGCTATTTGTTGAGTCAAAGCAGCCACAAGACTTACATGATTAAATCATGGCAGTCGCACGGCCGCGGGTCCAAGCCTTCCAGTACAGCCATCTTTTGTTCAGGAAATCTCAGGAAAACATCAGCAAATGCTCAAAAGAAAAAAGACCTCAGGGTTCACTCAAGATATTGGGTATGCCCGGGCTGCCCGGGTGATGGCTTTTGGTAGTTTGGTCTGTTGATCCGTGCATTTGTGTAGCAGAACACTGCAGAACGGGCACATATCCTGTGCATTGACAAATCAAACCCTGTGTCTTGCTCGCAGCCTTCGTGAAAGGTAACAAATTTAGTAACAACTTTGTTAAACAAATTGGTTATGTAAACAGATTTACAATGTTAAACAACTTTGCACTTTGATGCCGATGCCTATCACTTGGTCCACCGAAGATCGAAGTAGCCTGAAAACAACGATAATCTAGGAAATAGGTGACACAGTACACAATAGTACGCAGTAACAAAGCTTCAAGCTACATTTCGGCTACAATTTCTGCGTCGACATGCTGCGATATGCTTCAATCTGCTTCGATGCTGTGCATATTGCATGCTCTGTGCTCGCAATGAGGCTGAGTCTGCAAAGCAGTCATTCTTGATGCGTTCGGAATGTCCTAATGCTTTGTTGCATCAAGAGCTAAGACATAGAGATGAACCAAGTGAAAGAAGTAGGGAAAGCTTTGACACAGTTCAGAGCTGGAAGGTGTTGGAAATGCATCATTGAATCTGTTTTGATGGCCCGCACGTTCCGAATGTAGCCATGACTTCAGTCCTCCAAGTCTCGTGCATCTCGCATGTCAGGATAGAACCTGACAAAACATTCCAAGGGCTTCTTGCAAGGCACAAGTGTCACAAGCTGTGCAAAGCTCTGAAAAAGAAGCTGTGTCACACTGTGGAAACCACCGACAAAGGCTCTGCAAGTGCTGCAATTCATCAAGTGCTGAAGGACCTACAAGCAACAGTCTGACGCGAAGCCAAAGAGACTCAGAGTGCTTCCGCGTCTGGAGTTCAACACATGTCAAATGCGATACCAAACAGTTTCAGATTTCAGGCTCTACCATGCTGTACTTGTTTCGTCTAGTTTGAGGCATTTTGAGCCTCCATTGAGCCTCAGACTCCATGTTACTTCTGCTGAAGGCCGTGGCTCTGGAAGCCATTCGGCAAAGCGCAGATCCTGCAGCGTTGCGATCGTCAGGGGCTGATTTATTTAAACATGCAAAAAGCATTCTGGATCGCTTAGCTGTTAGCTTAAAATGAAATTGCAGATATGGAAAGACCCTGACAGGCTTTCACCTTCGTTTACCTGTGCAGCCAGCAATCATTCATGAATTGCAGAAGTTCAGATTTTGCTTCGCTCTTCAATTCGGTGTTTCTGGAATTTGAACACACAAAGACTTCAAATCACATGAATTGTTCGAATTAACTTGCAAAGATAGTCTACTATGGATCTGTGCCAGCATCCGCCTGTACTGATACAACGTGCTGCTCGATTGTAGAGCAGCAATGTGAAACATGTTTTACAAACTGTCCAGCTGCACATATCGTGGAAGTTCAACACAGAAACAACATTCACAGAAACATTCATCAGATTCATCAAACTTGAAGAACTCGGACTTGGTGGGCCATGCCAAGTGCGACATAATCTGGTTGCGATGCAGGCCATTGTGCTTGGTACACTTCACTGCCGCAGTCATATGCTAATAGAGGTGAGTCCAGCTTAGCTGGGGCTTCTGCAGTATCCCAAACGATCCCAAAGCCATCATCCGTACCACACAAAAGATGATTGCGTGAATGAGGAGCCCATGTAATGGAGTTGACGCATGAATCATTATAAGACAGTGCTGCCAAAGCAACTGACGGTCTTCTGATGTCAATCAGGTTTACACCAGGAGCATCCATTGCAATGGTTGCAATGTGATTGGTGTTGATCTTGTTCCATGCCAATCTCAAGAGGGGAGATGGTGGAGAGGATTCGTAAATGATGGTGGAGTGGTCCAAGTTTCTCTGGTCAAAAACTCTCACTGAGCCGTCGGCCCCGACAGAAGCAAAAAGACTATCAACATGTGAAAAGGCAATGTCGTACACGGCTTTGTCATGTGCGATGAGCTGCGTTTCAATCTTCTGCTTCTCCAAATTCCATATGGTGCAGGTTGTATCAACTGAGGAAGCCCCCAGCTTGTGATGACTCACACTGCTCCAGTCAAATGACGTCAGTGGAGGCAGGTTTGTAGATTGCTTCTGCGCTCGAGTGTTTGCAAGCTTTGCAACGCATTTCATTTGCCCGTCTTCCACCTTCCAGAGATTTAGCGTTGTTGTCGAGGATGCCAGCAAGTCTTGCTTCCCACTGTCAGAACCGTTGTCAGGTCTCCACAGCAATTTGGTTGGAGGGAAGGAGTGCTCGGTCTCGGCGACACATTCCAATGTGCTCTTCTCCTCATTCAGCTCAACTATCTGTATGAAATTCTTGGTCTCCTCAATGCAACTGCCAACTGCAAATCGGAAGCCAGCCTCAGGTCTGCAAGACCAAGCCAATGAGTAGGCAGGCCACTTGGTGTCATAGTCATGTCGGACATGGCTTGTGCTGCCTTGACTGCCTTGGCTGCCCTCCATGGCTTCTCACAATACTCGATAAGAACATGTCTAAACGGCCAAAAATCTCTGGAGAGCAAGCACTTCCAAAGCCTGTTGAACGCTTTGACGACTTGACAGATCGTGACTGTCTGCTAGTTCCATCTAAAATAACTGATAGATACTGATAGTATTTCAGATGAATTCATCTCATGCCCATGCTCAAAGCCTGCACAAGCGGATTTGGACTAGAGACAGGATCAAAGCAATGTCGAAACAAGCACTTACAAATAAGGAGTAAAGAAAGTGCAAGGTTACCACGCTCAAACTAAACGGATAGGCAGCAGCAAGCAGAAAAACAAACCAGCGGTTTGTTTCTAAGCCTAAGATTTCTACGCATATCCACACAAAACAAAACCATGATCAATCCAATATCCCCCAAAAAATACACAAGCGTTGACCCAAAACAAACAAAGAGAGAAGCGGGAAGCAAAAGGGCCCAACACAGCCAAGGCAAAGAAGACAAGTGGAAGAGAAAGAAAATTCTCCGTCCCAAGGCAGCCGCAGCAGACAAAGAGGAGACAAAGAGGAGACAAAGGGGAGACAAAGGGGAAAAAAGGGAGAGACAAACAGGAGACGATGAGAATTCCTCTATTTGAAGGCAATGGAAGACAGGTGGGACAAAGACAAATCCTCCGTCCCAACACAGCCGCAGCAAGGGACACAAGCAGGAGACAAGTGAGAGACAAAGGAAAATGATCCTTTGGAAGGCAGCCACAAGGAACGCAGGCCCCGAAACAAGTTGAAAATTCGCTGCAAGGATGCGACGCTTTATAAAGGAGCAAGAACCCCAACGGTAAACTGTTTGGAGAAGGGGTAAAAAAGGGATTCGTATACTGTAGACTTTTCCAAGTGTGAGTAGACACTGGCCTGAAGTGCCGTTTGGTTTTTCTTCACTTCTTTGTCGTCTTTGCGCATTAAAGGAAGCAGTTTCTATTTAAGGATCGTTCGGCTGTACAACCCTGCAAAGGACTCGGTAAGTGTTATCTTGCAAATGTTCAAGTACAAACTCAAAGCAAACAGATAATTCGGAGAATGATTGCTCAATCATACGGCAATCCCGATTATACCATGCTAGTCAGTCAGTAGTTTACATTTACATATGATCAGGTGATGTTCTGTCACCTTGTAGTTTGGCTGCTAGAAGTGTCCTCGTCCATAAGTTTACCACCAAGAGAATCCACTGGATGGTAAGGCTTTATGTCCAGCCTCATGGTGCAGGGTCAATTGCGTGGAACAAATACTAAACACTTTCGCCACAGTTGAAGCAAATTCAAACGGTTGATGCAACAAATGGGAAGCAAACAAATACTTCACTTCTCAGTGCCCTGGTCGTTGGGGGTCACAAGCCCAAAGGAGTTCGGCTGACCGGATTGACTTTGGTGTTGCTTAATACTGGTAACGTCGACGTTGCCACACTGAAGGATGGTAAAGACGTCGGTGACAGACTACTTAGTGACTGCTTGGCTATAGTTGGCCAGAACAGGCTATATTGGCCACACTTAACATCAACAGCCACATGTCCATCAAAGACACATGCATAAAAGTGCTGGCTTCCTGACTTGCTCCCATTACTGTCTGAAACACTCAGAATGAGCACATGGTGCAACTCAAACCACTACATTGTTCACTGTCGGTTTGAGCTCTGCAACTGCCCGCCCTAGCAACAAGGAATACTGGCCTGAGATTCACTGAAGATGGCACCTACAGATAAATGAGATCCACTAGGCAGTAAAGTGAAAAGGGCCTGGTGTTGGGGAGCCCAATTTGGGTTTCATGTCCACGTGTTTTGTGGAGGATAAGGGACGGTGTGTGTGGCTCTCAGTCAACATGTTTTGTACACAGGGGTTCCATTGTGAGAGGGTCCCTAAAAAACACACCAGGGTTTCAAACTGAGATGTTTTTTCGCTTCTGTGTCAATCCAGCCTGCAGCTTGCAAACCCCTGCAAAAAAAATGGACCCTGACCTGTCTTCTCACCGTGTTAAAGGCCAACCCCTTCAACCGGTTTGGGTTTGTTTTCTTTCAGAATTTTCAGCTGGCTTTCGTTTCGTGTCGACATACGTTTCTGGAAATGAATTCAATGGACGTAACAGGCCCAGGTAAAATGCCTCTCACGACAGGGCTTCGACTGAACACATTGCCAGGACTCTGTAAATGGTTTCTGTTTTGCGCCTGGGGCGAAATGCTCCCCTGCTAGGCTCCAATCCAACATGCTTTCCAGGGATCTGTCTTGACATGTTTCAGCTCGTTTTTCTCTCAGAGGTCCAGATTGATATGCTTTGACATGTTCCTCCGAATATCTGAAAAGTCAGCTCTACTGATCCATAATGCGTCTCACATTCAGTATGATATGAGAAAGTATTTTTTTCTGGATCAAATGATTATATTTGTACCATGAATCAATTTATTTTTTACCGCAATGTATAGAGGGAAAAAAGAACAAAAAACTAAACTCTGTCAAATGAGTCAACCATGAGATCCTAGACTTGCACCTCTTCATCTTGGAGAGATACATCTCTTAATGACATGGCTCGTGCATGTTTATTTCAAATTCAAGTTTGCCAGTTGAACTGAACAGTGCTTTGTGATTTACTTATGGATGTTGGGAAGTATAAAGAGACGCAAACGACTCTCTTAGAGCAACTGTCTTTGAAGCAAAAGCAAACAAATCTGACTGCTAATTTTTTTTTCTGCATCACATGTTCATGTTCTTTCCATAGCTATTGATTTGAATATCTATTTCGTACACATTCTCGCAGGCATCAATTATGCCTGTCACTTGAACATGTGTGTTGGACTATTGATTGTCATGTTCCCCTTCGAGGACCTTATGAAGTGTCTTTATTTGTTTACGTATTTTCGGGCGTCGTCTGTTGAAATTATGACTTGAATACATTTTTGTGAGGGTCTCATCTGTAGACTTTCATTTGCTGATGTGGAATATCTTGAGCAATTATAATATACCTGTCATATATGTAGATAACACTGTCGAGGGAATACCAGCGGAACATCTTGAATGAAGACCCATGGATTATTTGAGGCATTGTTTGTGATAGTTTTGAAAGCCTGGGAACCCCAGAACTATGTGGTGAATTTGAAAAAAATGTTTCTCCTTTCTTTTTGTAAGCAACGGCGGAAACTGAGCGAATATTGAACGGATGCTTGCAAAAACTCTTCGGGAATACCAATGGAGTTTCTCTGCTGGAACCTAAGAGAATCTCAGGTGAATGTGCGAAGGTTTTATTAAATACATAGACCCAGGAGTTCTTGAATGCCCTCTTCAAATGCTGCTTTCTTTGTGAAACAACTGGAAAGAATGCGTCTGGTACTTCTTGAGGGCTTGCTTCTGGTACTGTGCCTGTAGTTATTTGGTTGCTTGGATACCCCTCTGGTTTTGTGAAGTCGATACTGGAGAATGACCTGGGCATGTCTGATCAGATTTCATGGCGAGGATTATTCAATGCATGTGCTATGCATTGCTTCTCTGTTCAATGCATGTTCAAATCTTGAATATGTTCTGTCTTTCGTATCTGGGCAGTACATCAAAGACTCTTTTGTCACAATGTGCCCGTTATTTTCTGCAATAAGATCGATCAAAACAGACATGACAGATGTGTTCAAAGGATGCACAACAGGCATGCACAAGAAGTGTGAAAAAATGCATTCAGCAAGCAATAGACCAGTACCAGTAAAATAATGGGTCAAGTTACAAGCAATGACTCGAATCAATTCGGTACTGGCACTGATGAATTCCATATACATATACATATACATATATATACATATACATATACATAGGCCACGATAGTCCAGGCACGTCCATACAATGCAAGAGTGCAGAGTTACAGTACCATAATTTCCACTGCGGACGGATGCGGAAGAAAGTGAGAATGCCTGGAAACTGGAATCTTACTTACAGTACCACTGGCAGCAAAATTAAACCGAATATTGCGGAACACCTGAAACAGGCAAACAGTCAAAACTGGAAGCTGAAAGCAACAGCTCTCTGCAATCTTGGCATCTGGCACTGCGGACCCATTCACGACATCAACACCGCTTACATACAGTGTTGCTCCAGCCTGGAATCTGCAGTGCAGCTTGTCCCCATCTGTTTCACAAAATTACACCTAGGCACTCTATGGCACTCTGTGTTTGTTGCGTCTTTGACTTGCTGCAGGAGATCAAGCCAGCTCAGCGCAACAGAAAGCAACAGGAAGCAACAGAAAGCAACGGCACAAATGCCCGCAGCCGTGCAAAAGCTCCACCCCTGAATCCTAACACCTGGACAGCCCTTCCCCACCAAAGTAAGAACTGAAGAACGATCTTCGTCTGGTTATCACTTACTACAAGTTTTTCTCCGCTCATCATGTGGTCTACGTTCATCTCTGTATCTGAAGCAATCTGAAGATGCGTGCCTGATCCACGCAATCCAAACGGCAAAGGGTCAAACCCAGTGGGTTCGGACCTCAGAAACAAGAAACACAATCAACTGTCGCGGACAACAAGAAAGCAGAAAGCACTTCAAGATTGGGTGCAATAAAGGTTGATGTGACTTTACTCAAACAAGCAGCCATGACGGCACTCTTCATGATCTGCGAATTTGTTTGGGACCCCAGCGATGGGGTGATCTTGTAGCAAAAACCTAAACTACCCATCTTGATCTGCAGAATCAAATCAAATTTGAGTATAAGAGCAAATGTTCTCAATACTATTAAGAGAGCCATAGATGTTTGCAATGTGTCAACAAAACAACTCCAACCTACGAGCTTCCTGCCCCGCGCGTACCACGTCGTCCATCATCGCCTTCATACTAACGGTGCAAAAGGCATCAAAGGCCAGCAATATGAAGCAATTGCATCAGCAAAGATAAAAAGGAATTTGCAGAATTCAATTCATTCCAAATCATTTCAATTCACCAAGAGACATGACTCTCGGAGTCTTCCAGCCTGCGAGCCAAGGTGGTCGGACTGTGGGCCTTCAGCTTGGGCACAGCCGAATTTGCCCAAAAAAAAATGATAAGACAATAAAAGAACTCGCTTAGGAGGAACAAACAAGCAGAGCTGAGACTGGCAAAAACCTGCTGAAGCCTCTCTTGCCTTTTCGATGCAGGGTTTGCAATCGGGCGCTTCAAATGGTCAAAACAGAGCCGTCGGTGCGTGTGTTGCAGGTGCGGCTTGAATCACTTCTATGACTTGACCCGGAATGTTGATCTGACCGACTTTGGGAGGTGTCAAGATGCTTCCGCTCAGTGCCAAGGCAGCTTCCACTGCTGCTTCCGTATCTAACTGAACTGCAACAACCGATTCGGATACTCGGAAAGAGAACGGATGATGTAAACCAGCCTTCGCAAACAGTATGCCTATATCAGACAAACTGGAGGTTGGGGGCACGTTGCACACATGAACCATGAAGGCACCATGACCGTCATCAAAATCCTGATCTATCTCATGCGTCATTGACTGTGTCTCGGGTCTCACATGTTGCTCCTCTCCATTCACTCGCCCCGGATACTCATCCGTCATTGCAGAGGCGCTGTTCATTGCATCCCATCTGATCAAAGGGCGAAGGTAGAAACCTTCACAGAAACCTGGATACACTTGAGCCAAACCTCTGAGCATGACATGCAGTCGCCTTTTCTGGCTCACCTTTTCCACTTGACTGCAACACTTTTTCTGCTACCCATGCCTGGGGATCCCTGCTTCAAGAAAGAGCTCGATGAAAAGGACGTGCTGCCTGCCCCATTTTGGTGAATGTTGCTTCATGCTGCTGCATCCTGCTGCATGCCTCATGTTTTCCATCTTAATCACGGAGCAAAATACAGCTGAGGCAAGCTGAGGCAAGCTGAGGCAAGCTGAGGCAGTGACTGTGCTTGTTCTTGTCAAAAAGAAACACGACCCAAACATGGGAAAACGCCTCCATGCACATGGCAACTTCCCTCAGCGAAACTTCAAGTCGTGATTAAGTCATTTTAAGTCATGCAAGTCTGGCTCAAAGATTGCGGTGATTGCGGCCTCCAAGCCAGCCAGGAAGTGGCTGCCACCTGTTTGCATCCATGGAGCAAGCCTTCCACGCTGCGACTGCCAATGACAGTTGTCAACATAACTCATGTTCAGTTCACACTGTTTCTACGACCCCAGAGGGCGCAACCTGTCAACAGGATTTGCTTTGTCTCCGACTGTATGCGCCCTCGTACAGAAGGAGCTGCAAGGCCCTGTCAAATTCCAAATAATCCACGCAAAACCACCAGGTCAATCCTACGGGTAATGGCACTCTAATGGCTGTTGGGAAAACTGTTTAAGGGTCGCAAGACAATGCCTGACGGGGGCAACCAAAGGCCGTAGGAAAGCAACTCTGAAAAGTACCTGGCGAGAGAACTTGAGACTGCTGGCAACTTCACCTTCACTCTTCTGCTAGTTCCATCATGTTTCTCCAAATTGGTGGAAAACTGTTGGCATGACTGAATTGACTTGTCAAAGTATGCTGCATGTATCTCCGGCCTATTCTAACAAGTTCATAGGTCTGCGGAACAGTTTCCTGCTCGCATTGGCAGGTTTCAAGCGCTGAGCTTCAAGTAGCAGCAAGCGATTCAGTGGCAACATCTAGCAAGCAGGGATCCATCTCCAAAATCTTAAGAAGTATCTGGACTGGATTGTTGAAGAATGATCTAAAATACAGATTTTAGTTAGAGAAAATAGAAGAATTTGATAACCTTGGGAAAGGAGTAGCAGAAGCTGAACTGAAGACATCCTGTGCATTCCACGGGGGGGGACAGTCCAAATATCAGTAGGACCGCACAAGGCGGTGAAGGAAGTTTCAAAGATAGGAAACTATAGGAGAAGTGAGTTGTTGTGATGCATGGATGGCAGAGCGAACCACCGAAGGTGGTTGTGATTATTGGAGTGGTTGCAGTGGCCACCTCACCCACAACTGCAGGATGTAGTATGGTGTAAAGAAATGCAATGTAATTGTAGTTGTAGATGTACTTGTAGTTGTAGCTGTAGTGTAGTTGTAGTTGTAGTTGTAGTTGTAGTTGTAGTTGTAGTGTACCTGATGTTGTTGAAGATGCAATGCTGTAGCTGCAGTTGTAGTTGTGGTTGTAGTTGCGGTTGTAGTTGTAGTTGTAGTGTAGTTGAAAATGTCGTGGTGATTGAAGCAGTTGTTGGAGTTGCACTTGTAGTTGTAGCTGTACTTGTAGTGTAGTGTTGTTGTAGTGGTGGTGAAGTTGTAGTTGTAGCCGTAGTGTAATTTACTGGTAGTGGTAGTGGTAGTTGCAGCTGTAGCGTAGTCGTAGTAGTAGTTGTAGTTGTAGTTGTAGTGTTGTTTGCTGGCAGTGGTAGTGGTAATGGTAGTTGTTGTTGTGGCCTAGTGTACCGTAGTGTAGTGGTAGTTGCATTTGTACTTGTAGCAGAAGTTGAATTGTAGTGGAAGTTGTATTTGTAGTTGTAGCTGTGGTGTACTTGTAGTTACAGTTGCAGTTGTAGGGTAGTTGTAGTAGCTGTAGTTGTAGTTGTAGTTGTAGTTGTAGCTGTAGCGTTGTGTAGCGGTAATTGCAGTTGTAGTTGAAATTGTAGTTGTAGTTGACGTGTAGTTGAGGTTGTAGTTGTATTTGTAGTTGTTGTAGTTGTAGTTGTGGTGTAGTTCTTATTCTAGTTCTAGCGTAGTGTAGTTGCAGTTGTTTTTATCTACCGGTCTTTCCAAAAACCTATTTATCTATCTGTCTATCTATCTGTCTGTCTGTCTATCTAGCCATCTTTCTGCCTATCTATCAGTCTATCTATATATCTGTCTCTCTGCAAGCTTCAAAACGAAGCTATTCTGCGTGACTTCCTCAATCTTTGAACTTGGCAACATCATAAACGCAGCAATTCTGCAAGACTTCCTCAATTTTTGAGTTTTTCAACGTCAAAAAAGGAAGCAATTCTGCAAGGCTTCCTCCATTTTTGAAGGTGACAACATGAAAAACGAAGCAATTGTGCGAGACTTCCGCAACTTTTTGACCTTGACAATGTCAAAAACAGAGTAATTATGCGAGACTGCCTCTGTTTTTGAAGTTGGCAACATCAAAAACGAAGCAATTCTGCATTCTGCAAGACCTCCTTCAGTAATGGAACGTTGAGTGCAGAGCTGACGGCCTTGTGCGAATGAGTTTTGCAATTTTTCCAGTCCATTTATCTAAACTACTGCGCCTGCCACGAAAAAGTCATGCCAGGTCATACGAAGTGCTGCACCTGTCACGCAAAATCATCTCAGCAAACCTGAAGATCTGATGCTCCAAAATGCAACCCCTCTCAGGAAATCAGCGCC
>Ga0126342_10019647_pt1 | contig 11451 bp, 22 predicted proteins | sample Cyp1metagenome_FD_92528 | JGI IMG/M metagenome (GOLD analysis project Ga0126342, IMG submission 92528) | Coral microbial communities from Lord Howe Island, Old Settlement Bay, Australia - Cyphastrea 1 metagenome | ecosystem: Host-associated > Invertebrates > Cnidaria > Coral ... | reverse complement strand
TGCCACGAAAAAGTGATGCCAGGTCATACGAAGTGCTGCACCTGTCACGCAAAATCATCTCAGCAAACCTGAAGATCTGATGCTCCAAAATGCAACCCGTCTCAGGAAATCATCGCCCGGACCTCCTAGCATCTCTGATAAACATGTCTCTTCTCAGATCATCTTCAAATGTCCTATGCCCGCCATCGTTTTTGGACATGCTACAAAACCCGCACGTTTTGCTCATTTTTGCCAGGGTGCACAATCCCTTGCGCCTGCCACGCGAAAGGACATCTGAACGTCCAAAAGTTGTCCGAACATGCGGTGCGTTTAACATTTTGACTTGGAAACGCGCTTCGCGTCACAACGGCGTGCACTTTTTTCGACATCTCAACTTCCAAGAGTGGTCCGAGACCGCCAGTTTTTAACACTTTTGACTTCGAAATGTGCTTCGCGCCACAACGGCGTGCAATTTTTCATCTCTCATCTGCCCAGCGGGCTCCGCACCCACCGCTTTAGCGAGCCTACTTCTGGACCCTCCGGAGCCACAAATCATTGGAAAAACAAAGTGTTTCGCGACTTTCCTACCTTTTCACGCACCTGGATCTTCTTTCTTCTGAGACTTTCTCTTTTTTGATCTTCTTTCTTCTTCTCCTCTCTTCTCTGACTCTTCCCACCTCTGCTTTTCATATGTCCATATTGTCGGAAGTTTGACTTCTAAACTTCCTTCGAAAATAAAGTTAGCATTTAGCACAAAAATCCGTCAGTGGACTCAATCATGTGAGGAAATCAAGCTTGTCACAGGAAAGAAATTACTGTAGTGTTGATATATAATGCCTTGTTAGAGCTGAACAAGGGCAGATGAAACAAAAGGAATTTCGTAATGGGAAACCCGAGGCCGGCAAATCGCCGGATCACGACCGGACCATGACGGAATCTCGGCCGAATACATACTTGAACGACCGTATATCGCATGGAGTCCTGATTGGTCCATCGAGCGTGTTTGTCTTTGTCAATTCTATGACATCTGGAAATAAAATCCCAGAAAGGCCTTGCGCCGCGTGACTGAGTCACTGATCCAAAAAATTGCACTGTAAAATGACATATATAATGTTCATGTTTTTGGGGTTCTCGGCTTAGCCCCTTGCCATACGGACAGATCAAAGTCGAAAAAGAAAAAGAATTGCAGGTACGTCACTGGACGTCTCCAGTGATATCAGTGTCGCATGCAAGCCTCTTCGTGAGGCTGGTACTTGCATGGACAACCAGCCCCCCCTGCTACTGTGAAACATGTTCGGGAGGTATCAACTACTTCGACTAACCCTTAGAAACAGAGTTGGACACCACACGCACACACACGCGCGCACACACACACACACGCACACTACACACATGACAGGCATTACCTACATTGCATTACGTTATGTTAAGTTACGTTACTTTGCGTTACTAGTATGTTGCATGACATTGCATCGCTTTGCTTTACCTTGCATTGCACTACGTTACATTACATTGCATTACATGCATAAATAATTTAAAGCTATATTTCTTGATATTGAGACAAATCAAACATCTGCCGTGTGATTGCAATGTACTGTCTTGGTTGGGAGGAGAACGCGCAAAATGCAAAGCAAGACCACCATCACCACGACAAACCAAAACGGGTGCTTGCCATCAAAGAAACCGGCAATGACAATGAAGGAAAACGCCGACTCCCATGTTGACAATCGGAGCAATATTGACAACCAGCGGTGAGGAGCGCAAACGTTGCGGCCACCCCGCTAAACAAGTGCATTGACAGAATCAAACGTGAGATTCTGGAACCACTAGCAGCAGGATCAGGATGCTATCTAATGTGATGACAATGTTGTTGTTGTTGTTGATGATGATGATGATGATGAAAACGATTTTGATGAGCAGGAGGACAAGCCGGTATCCTCTGGTACTACTGATGACCACATATCTTTTTGTGTATGATATCTTATGACTCAAAAATGGTAAAGTGGTTCTACTTTGGTTCTACTTTACTACGTCCGTCATGAGCGCTGCCCCTGTGAACACCAGGCCTGCTGTACTGGGCGCAGGAGATGATGTCGAAGTCCTACAGATGTTCAAGGGCGAGAGACAAGGCTTGAGAGGCCCGTTACAAGTAACTATGGTAGCTAGTAACAAAAATGCTGGAGAGTAGCATTTCCCTTGGTATTCTGCCAATGCCGCCGATTTCGTGAACTGGATTGGCAATAGACACCTTTCCAAGTTGAGCCGTGGCCCTATTCCCACCCGAGGGTAATGGTTTGAATGAGAAACTGTGCTTAAACTGAATCTCCAAAAAGTCTGCATTTAACATTTATATAAGCTGCTTGCGCAGGAATGCCACTTGTCACTACCAGTATTAATATAATGCCACAGTATTTAGGTTTGGGTCTTTGATCGTGATCTGGCACCAGCTTGTACACGCTCATGTTCATGATCTACCTCACTACCCCGCATGGCTCTCACCGGCTTAGACCACATGCAAATTTTGCCTATGTAGGTAATGCAGGCACAGCCCACTACAGTCCTAAAAACAACTACAGCGAGGAAGCACGCCAGCACCAAGACTGCGTCAACATTGGGGTTGGCAACTACCTGCACGGAAGCTGACAATTTTCCCCTACCTTCGGCGCATCCTTGCTATTAAACGTTCAAACTTGAAGCATTTCAACTGTTCTGACCCCCACACAGCTAGCCAACGAACCACAAAGACCAAAGACCACTGATGCTAAAGGATGCTCTACCACCAATCACCTTCTGGACTTGTTTCGAAACATGTTGAGTCGAAAGAGCCAAATCTTTGAGCCTCATGAAGAGCGGCACTAAGTTGCAAAGGCTAAGTTGCAATAGTTACTGGTGGAGTTCTCCCACGCTGTGACGGTGCTTCTGAGTGAGCCAGTACAGCCAGTACCGATCAAATCCGATCAACAACATATCGCATCTTTAGGTTACTCTGACTTTTGTGGTACGGGATCATCTGCATTTCTGCTATCTCTCTTTAAATTTTGACCAAGGGTTGCTGCAAATTACAGGCTCGCGACATCCGGGGCCTCTTTACCCCACTTGATTCACAAAATGCCTTTCGGTTGGATACGGGTGCCATTGGATCAACAGGCTCCCCCTTCGCCACTTTGGCAAACCTCGTGTAGCACCAAATTTGGACAACCTATGGCCGAATCGACTTCCCATCTTGATACAATCTAGACAACATCGTGGAAGTCAGGCCTTTGTTCCTGTCGGCATGTTGGAACTGGTTCCGAGGGTTAGATAGCTTTCACCCTTTTGGTCGGCCCTTGGAATTTTCATCACTACCAGCACTGCCTATGCTACCGCTACAGAGTGCCCCAAAATCGCCCTCATGCAAAGCTACAGCACTAGAAGATGCAACAGGATCCCCCGCTGCTTGCATGCCCGACTGTCTCGACACACTCTGTGACTGACGCAGTCAAGACAGCACCATCGCTCACAGTTCCATCACAAGCGCTCAAGCCCGCTCGTGATGTCATACGCTGGCTTGTAGTTGCACTGCCAGAGCCCGATGGTGTCCTTTTCTTCAAAGACGTAATTCCCATAGGGCCGCTGCCCCCTTGATCGGAGCCCGACTGTCTTGACATTCTTTTAGAAGCAGACATTGTCGCACTCGCCGCTTCTTCTACTGCTGTGGTTCATCCTCGGAGATCACCACCACATCTTCGTTTTTCTCATAGCCCTTGAATCCGGCTTAAGTCGGCCAGCTCATCCTCTTCACACCACTTTCTCAGCCTCTTCAGGCAACATCTCGAAGCACCAAAACGAAGCTGTCTGGCGTAAAAGGCTTCAAAAGCCATAAGCACCGCACCTGATACCAGCATCAGAGCGAAGTCGCTCTCCTCATCCTCATTGTCCGGTGATGCTTCGGCTATCGAAAGTAGCACACTACCCAAGGCCAGGGCACGCATTGCCGCTCCACCGTCACCACCTCCAGATTCAGACGACATGTAGGTCTCACTTCTGGTTCGGCACGTCGCCCATCAGTTGATGCATAATTTCTTTTGATCCCAAAGTCCTCCAGGAACCGAAAAAAGGCTTGGCCAGATAGTGGTTTTGTGCATCCATCAGCCACCAACTCGGTGCTTTGCAAATGCAGCAGCTTCAAACAACCTCCGGGATTGATGTTGGAATCTCTCAGAGCTTCTCTCCAAACGCTAACTTTGACCCTGAGGTGCCTTGTGCGCCAGGAGGAAGTAGTCACACCATGAGCAAGGCCAATCCCCGCAGCATTGTCACCGTAGATCACTCGATCGAAGGTGTTGCTGCAGCATAACAAGGCTGCAGTTGCCTTTCCGACGACTAATAGGCGATGGGCTCTACCCCGCAGTTGAGTGTGCCAAGAGTGGCTGGGCACCACATTGCCAACCAAGCGATTGGCACTCCCGTGGAGCACACCACAAGGCCCTGAATGCTCCGATGGTCAGCAGTGGCACCGTAAGCTATATCGGAGAATATCTCCAACATCTTCGGGTGTCTCCTCGCTTTTTAATTGGCCACGATGACCCCAATCTCCACCAGGAATTGTTCTGTAGTGCACTCCACCTGGGTTTCCATGGATGTACTTCACCAGGACATACCCGATCTCGATGGCCTTGGCGGGTTTTTTCATCACCAACCGGCTCATCGCAGAAACGCCAAAAGCCAGATCTGGTCTGGTACGTGTTGAGACACAAAGCAGGGCTCCAGTCAGCACCTGTGCAATACGGATGTCATTGGGATTGACATCTCCCTCTGCTTCTTCGTCGGCTTCCGTGATTTTGAATGCCGGGTAGGGCATGGAGTCCTTGATGTTCCAACGTGTCATCAGCTCCTGCTCAAACATGCGCTGCAACACGTGTCAGCCACCACCTCGAAGCCGCGGTATCGCAAAGGGCTGTCTGATGCCCATTCCACCTTCGAAATGGCCCATGTCTTTTCAACGGCCATCATTGCAGCTTGAGCAATCTCCTTCTCAGCGGCAATCAAGATGTCATCAACATATACTGACATCAGACCCACCGAGTGCTCTTCGCCAGTGTTGATGTTGATCTCCATGAAAGGCCACAGGTTCTCATGTTTGGAGTGGACAAAACGTCCTTCCATCACAGCTTCACCAACTGACCTTGTCCAGCGTAAAGTGGGTACAACATGGTCTTGATGAAGACGCCAATCCCATGGCGATGACACCAGCCCATAGAGTGCCTTTTCAATCACCCAAACATCCTCCTCCCCAGCCAGTCCAAGACGCTTGAAGATAGTGGGCACTTCCATGGCAGCGATCTTTGTAGCATCCCGTTTTGGAGCATTCAAGAATGCTACTCTGATGTCAGTGCCTGCTAGACACCAATAATGTAGCGCCACAGTTCGGATCATGGCCCGTATTTGGCAGCCGTCAGCTCCTCCAGCACAGCGGTCTTCATTGCTGACCTCTTGGTAATTGCCGCAGACTACGGCTCGTGAGCGATATGCTCCACTGTGGGCCTTCCTGGTGAGGACCATCTTTCCAGGCAGCAACGCAATTGGTAGCTGTCGCTCTCGCGCTAGATCTTGGAACTGTGACCTTGACATCTGCCTCACGGCCTTCTTTTCATTCACCAACTGCTCGAACTCAGCTCGCACCGATGGCTCCCAGTCTTGGGTGCTCTCCCAGACTTCCTTGTTCGCCACCGTTTTTGTGACTAAGAACTCGCTTGCCATCGCTAGGTGCTCAACTTTCTCTTTCTCCTTGTCCATGATTTGCAACTCCTCCTCCACGGCTGCCTTCCTGAGCATCAGCTCAGACAAAATCGGCAGACACCAAGCTTGTTCCTGAGTGGTTCCGTCGATCTGGGCCAACTCCTCCACAACTACCTGGTGCAGGTTGTGATCTGCGTTCTCTGTGAAGATGATAGCGATGATCCTGTTTCCGACGTTCAACTTATTGTTTCATCACTTTCACTGTCCCAAGATGGTGTGGTTACTCGGCCAAGATTTTCGAACACATCAGAAACCATTTCCCAACATGGGACCTGTGTTGGCACCACAATCGATTGAGCATTACCGGCCTCGTTTTGCCACGAAGACGTCGTGCAGGATTGAGGCCAAGACCAGCTGGTGATCACGTCCTGGTCGATAAATTGCATCATCCACTGTCATCCACAGGAATTGGTTGCGGAGCCGCTGCTGCAAGCGCTGTTGCTCATTTAAAGATTGAGCCAGAAAAGCATCATACGTGGCCGCAAAGTCAGGGGTGATGATGTCGTCAGTGATGAAGTACCGGCCAGTCTCTGCGGCTTGCACGAAGTAGTTTGTTATGGTCAAGGTGCTACAGGCATCCGGTCCAAGCACCAGCACCGGTTCTCGGATGTCTGTCCACTGCTCATAGCTGTGATGCCACAATTTGCACAAAGCGCAGGCCTTTGTGCCAAAGCGCAACAAATCACCAACTGGGTATATAAAGCCAAAACTGCGAAGCTGTGCGTAGTCGTCGTTCACCCACGTGCTTTGAAATCAAGGGCCACCAGTTCAAGCTGTAGCCACCTGCAGAAAGAACTGTACGAATTGATTGTTTGACCAGACCCACTTCTGCTTCACAACGTCCATTGGCCTTATAGTTGTCGCCACTTGTCTTGGTGAGGACGGTGTCTCGATGTTGTGCCCATCGCCGCAAAGGCATAGCCATGAAGTCTCGAGCTCGATCACTGTGCAAGCGTCGTCTAAGTTGACGCAGCCGGCTGTAGATCCTGGCAATGGCAGGGAGCACATGTTGTAATGTCCGGCTTTCCACCGTTTTCACAACGGTGACACTCTTCACCATCACATCCTTGGATTCCTCCACCAACGATGCCACACTTTCAAACTGCCATTGGCAGACTCCTCAGCTAGATTCTAGATGGCCGCCATCTTCGCCTTCACCACATTCGGCTTCTTCTTGCCCTTCATGTAGTGGATCTTGCATAAGATCACCTTCCTCTCCATCGATCACTCCATCCTCCCCCAGGACAGCCTCAAGGTCTGGTAGTGGATGATCTTGAGGTTCAACACCATCGATATCAACCAAGGGTTTTCCAGCCTTTGTCACTGGAAAAGTGTACACCCCGACCAGGACGTACTTGCACTGTTTCTGCTCCTGATTGATACCTGGAGACAACTTCCCACGCAGATCAACTGAGAGTGTAATGCTTTTGGATGTTGGATGCGTCGATGTGCACGGCCTCGTGCTTGAGCACGCACACAATGCTGGCAACCTCGGTGTGATGGAATGTGATCACGAAGATAATGCAATTTCCGTGCCTCGAGAGCTGCTGAACTCAGGGTCCTGATCGCTGGTGTTTGCGATCAAGCCACTCACAGCCACAGAGACTGGTTCTTTCAGGCCTTGGGCCCACGCTGACCAAGTTCGAGAAACTTCACAACGTCAATCCACCGTTCACAGTTGGGAGCCATTCTCACGCCGTCTGACTGCTGCATTTCTGGCGGGTTGATTGCCAGGCAGGTCGGTTTTCTTTTGGGGTGTCCCATTGGATGCTGATCGAAGTGGTTTACTGCGTCAAGTTGTAGGCAGCTGCAAACTCCTGCCATTCTCGGGTGCGAAAGATGGAAAAATATCAATGTTGTTGAGCATCCGCTGGGCTTCGGTATCGTGCTGGATCTTCTGGTTGTTCCATGAAGAACTGCGTTGGAGGTGCTGTCGCGTCACGAACTTCCTCCGCCATAAGATGAGCAATGACCAGAACCTGAACATCAAGGCTGCATCTCCCAGCACCAACTCTGCGTCCGCTGGTGGCAGTGTCGGAGGACAATATGGGTGATCATCCGTCCTCAAGACCTCAAGATTCCAGGTCCATCATCCTGTTGGTAGCGATACACGTTTCGGTCATGAAGATTCGCCGGAGTGGAGCAAGTTGTGTCGCTGCAGAGCACTTCAGTGGTCGATGAGCCGCACATCGATCCCAGTAGGCTTTGATCTGGCCTGAAAACAGATGAAGCACCTTGGCCCTTCTCAATCTTCGACGCTTATGGCGATTCCAAGGCAGCTTGGAATCGAAGTTCTCCGCCTTGATCATCTCCAAATGTGGCACCACTCGCATATGACGAAGTGAGTAAGCTGCAGATTGTTGACGTAGTTTCAGCGTCGATGCCAACTCCAAATTCAAGCAGCTTCTGTCCACCTGCTCGGCATCGTTCATCTGACCATAGCCAACTTCCGTCGCTGATGGATTCAATACTCCCTCCAGCCACTCCAAACTCTTTCGCCCATCTGCCAATGATACCAAAGGGCACCAGTGCAGCACTTGTATTTGAATTTGACGACCTTCATCGTCTTGCAGTTGACATTGATTTCCAGACTAGTTCAGGGTGAAGCCCAATTCAGTCAGACCTCGCATCGGCACTATCCATGAAGCTATCGGGGTGTCCCAAGGGAATCTTACTATGCTTCATTGGCCAACTGAACAGTCGTGCGTTCGGCTTTGTTCCATTCATGCATGTCCCGTGCAGGACGCAAGCCGCGCGTAGCTCCAGAGTCGATGAGATCTAAGCCGGCCTCCAATCTATCCAGCGCACCGATTTGCATCACCTTCAACATTGGGCTTGCCGCTGGGACCCTCACAAAGTTTTCAAGAGCTGCGTGGCCCCATGAAGCAATTCTGCGGTCCTCTCATTTTGGGCCGCTTGATCACCACCTGTTCCTCCATCCCCAAGTTCTTTTGATCACCTCAGTGCTTCCTGAACCAGGGTCTCTGCTCCGGCCAACAAACATTGGCTAAAGTCCCAGATAGTGGAAGGCTGTGACTTGGCTGTTCATCCACATGCAGAGCTGCTCTGCTCAAAGCAAGACGGAACGCTGCTTGACTATTCTCCTTCTCCAAAGCTCTGAGCAATAAAGTTCCGTCAGGGAGGCTGGGACCAACTTCACGAGCACGTCCAAAGTGACGCCTCCAATTGCGTAGCGCTGAGGCCAATTCTGCCATGGTCTGCGTCTTGGGGAGCGGAGTCAACTCCTTCAAAATCAGTGACTTTTCACCTGGGCCGCCCGATACCGAATGAAAAAGCAGCGCAAAATGGCCGTGCTGGACAGTTGACGATCCGTCACCAGCACCTGCTGCATCTCAGAATTGAGCAGCAAATGGACACCTCGTTCTTCTGTGCGACCAAATAGCACCTGTCGATGAGCTCGTCAGGGATCTTCGGGTCGATTTGCACCGTGGCTTGCTTCCAATCCGCATAGTGAACTTACTTGGGCTTGACGAACAGTCAGATCCCACCGGCGACTTGCCACGCTCGACAAGTCTCTCATAACGGGACGACACAGATGGATCCAATCTCCGAATTGAAGGGGACTTGCCGAGCCAGGCAATTCAGTCAAATCAGCCTTGGAGCCGCTGATGCCCCCCCCGGATTCCCATGAGGATGGAATCGGGTCAAGTTCAATTCCTCCGCCAAAACCCCCCATCCACCATGCCGAAAGTCAAGACCAGAGCGTTGTGGAGCTTCGAGGATGATGAGACCATGCTTGGAAAGCCCGATCTTGTTGATATACATCTCCAGTTCCACCAAGCAAGTGCTCAGGACATAGGCCATGACGAGCTCCATCCATAGTGCTAGCCGCTAGCCCGAGCTTGAAGAGGAAGTTCACCGCATCCACCAAGGAAGTTCCCAGGGCATACGTTACGACGAGCTCCGTCTGAAGCGTTAGCCCGATCTTGAAGAGAAAGTTCGCCACTTCCACCAAGCGAGCGGCTTTGGTATATTATATGCCACGACGAGCTCCAGCCAAAGTGCTAGCCCGAGCTTGAAAGTGAGGTTCGCCACTTCCACTAATGCTCAGATCCTCAGCCCGATCACGTGGAGCAGATTCACTATATACCAAGCAAGTGACCTTGTGGATCTCCCGGATTTGCCCTGCTAATTTGCTCAGCCAAGGGTCTGGACGTCCCACATCAGCAGGCTCATCACCAAGTCCAGTAAATGGTGGTTGACTCAACCCCGTCTTGGAAGGCAGCTGAACCCCAAAACCACTACGTTGAAACCACCCATTCCAGTAGTCAGAGTTCTGAGAAGCATTTCCTTGTAGAATGTTAGCCAAGGTATTTTTGAGTCCTTTTCCGCCTTTTCCAGCCAGAAAGCCCTAGCTTCTCCAGGGGTAGGTTGCTGGGATTTCTCACACGCTGGCTTCCATTGACGATCCCCACATCGGACCTTTGAATCTTCATGTGAAATCTCGTAGTGGTCCAAAAAGTTGCATTCACTTTCATACGTTTGGAAAAGGCGGCACTGGTGGAAGAAAAACTGGAGGCCCTACATTAGGTTCATCATTAGGTGGCATTCCATCAGGAATGCGGGTCCCATTTGGAGTGTATCGAGATATGCTACCACCGGTGACTCCACCCCTTGGTGTGTTGCACTCCTGACCATTCTGTCCACCATTCCCACATGAACCAACGGCCCTCTTCTCTCCATCTCCAGTTGCTACCTCTACCCAAGAGGAATTCGAACCCATGCCAGAATCAGAACTGAGTTTCTGTTTGCGATACCACTCCAATTCCAGCAGTAACTTGGCATTCTGTTCCCGTAGGTGATTGGCCACTTCAATCTCTAGGTCTCTTTGAAATTCATCAACAGACTGCTTCATTCTACCATCAATAAAAACAGCGCCCATTGATTCAACCCTTTCATCACGCATCTTTCCTTCAGAGCACTTCGCCCCCAGACCCCTTTCCTGCAGGCACATGTCCTTGAAGCTTGCTCGGCGGCGTCACGAAGCATCCAATCCCTGCAGTCTGACCACCTCGTCCCTTTCCAGTGCACATGCTATCTCAAACCGGTGGCATGTCACTACCAGGGGATTGTTCATGTAAAACAGCAGGTCTAGCTATCTGCAACGCTATCTCCCTTCTAATCTTCGAGGAATAGAATGGGTTCCAAACTTCAAGTTCATGGCCACGAGGGGGTTCTGAAGCTGCCCTAGATGCCCCATCCATTGCGCTAGTGGGAGCAGTCTTTGGGCTCATAACCCTCGCGACATCCGGGGCCTATTTTCCCCACTTGATTCACAAAATGCGTTTCGGTTGGATATGGGTGCCATTGGATCAACAGGACAGGTATTGCTATTGGACAACCCCATCTGCAACTTGCCTCGTAGTGGTCTGCTAGCAACTTGCCCTTGGGGCGCCACACCGCTGTGGCCTCAACTCACAAGAACAATTGACCCAGAAAAAAGATGCGAAAACATGTTCGCTGCAACCCTGACGTTTGACCGCCCTGGAGTCGTGGAAGGGTTGCATATTTCCATATGGCTATGTCGGTAAACATGTCTGCATACGTATATAAATATACCAGTAGTACCGCACAAGGCGGTGGCGGAAGTTTCAAAAATAGGAAACCTATAGGAGAGGTTGGTTGTTGTGAATCAGGGATGGCAGAGCGAATCCACTGATGGACCGAAAGGTG
>Ga0126342_10019646_pt1 | contig 11451 bp, 13 predicted proteins | sample Cyp1metagenome_FD_92528 | JGI IMG/M metagenome (GOLD analysis project Ga0126342, IMG submission 92528) | Coral microbial communities from Lord Howe Island, Old Settlement Bay, Australia - Cyphastrea 1 metagenome | ecosystem: Host-associated > Invertebrates > Cnidaria > Coral ... | reverse complement strand
GTATTGTATATATCATCGATCTGCCCGATAGCGTTGGTTCAAAAGTACCAGGAGCTGAGCGGTTTGTAGGTTCACCCCATTAGTGTTGTAATACCTAATTGGTGGCTGACCTGTGAATATACACATGGCTTCCATGTTGGTGATCACAAAGGAGGACTGAAGGCTCTTGCAATCCCAAGGTTCCCCAATGTGGTAAACCCATGTAAATCCAACAATAGAGATACAAGACATAATATATATATATATATATATAATTATATATATTATATAATTATATATATATATTTATATACTGTATATGCATCAATATACCCAAGTTTAATCATTCTTACTATACATAAATTGTCCGTTGTGTTGTGGCAAACCAAACAACAACAGCTTTGTTAAGCAGAAACCACACTGCACCCATGTGATGGCACCAAGGTCACACTTTCCATTGTCCTGATGCCTCTGTGCATACATGGGAGGCCGCAAGGGTCAACGCGGGGGAGTTGCAGTCAATTCATGGATGGATTCTTTGGCGCCCAATCGCCGCTAAAGCAATCAATCATGTTACAATAATTTGATATCCATGACTTTGATGCATTAATACTACATTTAATACTATATAATACAATCAATTGTATATCTGTCATGGTGCTGTATCCAATTATACCCAGCTTGTACGCTTGCATCAGGTCTTAGAGAACATCGTCACAGTGACTTGGCATGACTTGGCACTTTAAGAGTCATGTCCTACACCAATTCTACAGACTGGGCGTTGTTGTTGGTAACCGTTGGTATGCATAGATGGATATAGATGGCATAGTTGCTCTTCGTGATGATTGTGATGGACCGCAGGTTTTCGCTGGCCATCGGATGCCGTACCATTTCTTCTCATAGTACTCTGACCATGGTATGCTTGCAGTCACCGACAGATTTGTAGAAAAACGTCACAATGACAAAAGTAAGGCAGTTTACTGCACTATATAATTTATTGTGCTCTTGTCATTTTCATATGTTGAAGTTTGTTTTCCAAACTTTGGCCTGCTGTAACTATATACCGTATACAATTGTAAAATTATAATTAATTAATTTGTCTATCATGTCTGTTCTGTAATTCTAGCGGTGCCTGGTACCATATGTGCATATATGTATATATATATATATATTCAAGTCATATTAATATACACATGTAATATACCCTCCCCGGATAAAATCCCAAGGTTTTCTTGCAGTGACCCCGGATAAAACAATTGTAGAATGTGCAACTTTTGAACATGGTGCAAAACATAGCAGAGCAGATGACGGAGAACACAATTAGTGGAACAGGCATAGCCACAAGAAGAGTTATAGAACCCTAAAAAGTGAATGAAAACTCATCTAAACTTCTTTCCAGTTTTTTTGGGAGCCAGGAATTGTAGGAAACATGGGTAGGCCACCCTTTGGTACTGTCATACTCAGCCTCAATTTCCCTTCGATGAATCACACGGGCCGTCATTCGCAAGTGGATTCCTCCCCAAATCAAGTCGAATCCGGGATGATCAGATGATATGACGACTAGTTGGGGCTCCAACAAAAAGATCAAAAAAAGGCTGGAGCTGAGAAGACACTAATTCTATCCGGGCACTGCTATTTGTACTATATTCATATACAATTCATATATATATATATATTAATATTACGGTATGTGATACAACAGTATTTGTATGATATGCTGTGATGTTATTTATGGAGAGATAGAGAGAGATATGATATTATACGATATTATATTATGTTATATTATATTTGTATATATTATACATATATTTATATGATTATGTATGTGTATCATGTAACTGTACATTTGTGTGTTATGAAATTTGTTGTTGCTACAGAGCCTGTGACAAACGCAGGCACGCAGGCCTATGGCTATGATACCGAGGTCTTCTTTGTGGTGGACATGGCGGTGCGGATGATCGAGGCAAAACCCAAGCGTTTCTTCAAAGGGGACGAAAGCAAGGCACCGTAGCGGTGCTGGTGAGGTGGTGGTGGTGCTGGCAATGTATATTAACAAATGTTAATGCATGTTAATTGATATATTGATATGTAATAGTGTAATATCTAGTGCTTGACATCTAGCTGCATATGCTAATGTATGTCAATGTACAAATCTACTGCCCCTCATACTTCATAATGGAATGGATGAAACGGGAGTTATTTCTTGAGGCAGATGCAGGATTGCTTGGCGAAAGCGGGTTGGCTTGACAGACAACCCTAAGCTACTGCATTTTGGAAGAAGGCCGGCACTCGTTTTAAGGATGAGTATCGCATCGACGTGATGAATGTGTTTGACTTTGCCGCGAGCCCAATGTCTGTGTGTGACATGATGACATGGGACGCCGCAAAGAGCACTGTTCCTGGGGTAGCAGCAGAAAGGTATCCATGAGGCCTGAATGAGTGGTGTGAGGATGGCCACGTGTTCCGCCACATCGATCCTTTGGATGTGAGGACTTTTTTGTTCAATCTCTACGAACAATTGCTCAGGTTGACCTAGCCATGTTAGCCCAATCCCGTGCCCCTTATCAGTTGTCAAACCATGCTCAGCGCCCACCAAGATCATCACCATCATGCGATGTTTGGACCTGTGGTTCCTGTCCCCATTGGGGCGGAATAACAGCGGCTTTAAGTTCGCCAGCGTTTTCAGGAGATGCCGGATGTGGTGTTGGACTGTAGGGTATGAGGCAGAGAGGGTTTGGATTTGAAGCCCTGATTTTGAAAGAATCCGGAGCAATCACGGTAATCTTGAATCTTGGTCAACATTTGAGACCCCAACTCCAAGACTTGTGGAGTTTGGTCAAATCTATATATTATAATACAATATAATACATTATTGTATATTATTATATTATTATATATTATTGTATATTATTATATATTATTATGTATTATTATATATTCTTGAAATATTATGTATTATTATATATTATAATTGATTATTATCTATTATTATATATCATTATATATTATTATATATTATTGTATTTATCTTTCATTTTACTGCTGAAAAATACAGCGCAACCATAACTATTCACTATTTGAGGTGTTTTAATGGGCAGCCAACTAGCTGATTTGCAGGATTGTGCACATCAGTCAGTTCATCAGCGAGATTCAGCTCTGGAAGGGCTTTCGAGAGCTCCTGGGTTTCAGCGGGAATCGACTCCGACCAGTCTTGGCGGTTGCATCATCTTGTCCTCCCTGTTCAACCTATGGAAAGTATTGTTCAATGAAGAACCATTTGGATCAATTTGAATATTATTTGCTGTGTTATTTTTGTTGCTTGCTTATTTCGGAACGGTGCATGTGGCCTAATTCGCAAATCCTGCTCAAGACTTTGCCGGGTTTGCTCACACTGATGACACGACAATCCACCGCCTGGCATGACATGACAAGCCTGAGGCTTTGGATTGTCATATCGTTGCTGCGGGAAACTCTGCTCACACTCTTGTGCGGAGCCCAGCGAGACTTTCTTCGCCGATGTGCAATGTTGATGTACTTTGGGCAAATATGGGCAAATGATATGTGGTGTGGGGGTGCAGAATCACAACGTGCTGCGTGTTTGTCAGCGTTTGCAGGCCGAAGACAAGACTCACCAAACAATCAAAGAATATGCCAGAGCATGACATGGAAGAAGTAGTTCACGGCGTTTACGCCTTTGCATCCTGTTGCTAATTTGATGGTTGCTCGTGGCTCAGCACGGCCCAAATGAACTCAATGCATGCTTGTAAATGATTGTAAATGACATTATTTCACTGATTTCAGAATGGTTGTCATAATTGTGCAAGCTTCCAATACGCGCGCTATGTTTGTCTGAACTTTGTCACTTCAAATTAGCTCGAGCTGTCCCAACATCAGTACCCATCCAGGGTTGTTTGCTACCGCACTCAGTTGGGTGGGCTTCCTGATTGCTGGCACCACGTGGGTCTGCTCGGTGTTAATCACCATCTCAATCTTGACCGATCCCTCGCTGGACCGAACCGATGGGGGACCGAGTTGTCACTTTCCACGAAAACAATGGCAACAATTGGGAAGATGGTCCCGATGCTTCAACAAAGCTGTTCAAATATGAGTTACCTATATAAATGCCTAGAATAAGATTCAAAAAGTAGATCTACAAAATCTTGACACACACACACAAAAAAAAAAAAAACAGCTAGCAATGCGATAGTATTTATATATGGGTCTGCAGTTGTAATGTGCCGCTGTGCCAGCCACAGCTGTGTCAGGAGCTGGACTTGAACCGCGCTCAATGGACGGTCAACGACTACTGGGGTTCTGTAGGACGGGCAGTGCGGTGGCACATCCTCTCTCAACTCTTTGGGCTTTCCATGTGGCAGGCACTTAACGTGTGAGAAAGGAGTTTGGCATAGTTTGTAACCACTGCTTGTATCCAATTGAATTGTACCCACACAGTTCCTCGGAGGATGGGGTATGCTGGGGTACTGAGTTTTTCGATCTGAAGCCAAGGGTCTTGCAGGGCGCAGGGTCCTGGAAATTCCTGGAGCATGTTTAACGTTTACTGACCCTCCACATTGATTGCATAGGTCATTGGCCTGCTGGTAGCGAGCAACAGTCAATCCAATTAACCTGGTCTTAGCCCCTGATACTGTGATTAGAACGGCTCGTCGATGGCATTGATGGCAGGACACACAGTGGCTTGCATGCAGTCAGAGTGGCCAATGAGTTTGTGAAAACCATTTGAAAGCCCAAGTCCGTCTCATCTCAGTCACCAAATGTATGATATCAATTATACATGAGCAATTAAGCGACAAAATGAGCCGAAAACTATAGTAGTAGCAAGTGGGCTTGGGATGTTCAAATTTGTGTGACAACCTTCACACCCGATAGGGGACCACCCTCTTTGGCCATATCCATTGCGAGTAGCAAACAGCCAGGTCCTGGACTGAACCCTGCCAGGAATTGGAACCCTCAAATCATGTTCAATTTTTCTAGGCCCAAACATATAAAGAAGTGATTATGTTTGGGTAATTATGGGGATTATATACTGGATGGAAACATCATTTTAGTCGGATTGCACTTTTCTGATTTTTTTCTGTCTTTTGGTGGGTTGCTATAAACGATTTCTCGTTGAGGTCCTCATATTCCGACTTGTTCAAGTTTGCAGGTCAGGATGGCCAGTTTTAAATTTCTGCAAGTCCTGCAAAGCTCCTTGAGCCCGAAGGTGATCACCATGTTCCAAGTCCTCTTGCGCGACCAATGGGCTGATGCGGTGGTGTGGCCATTGGTCCAGAAGGCCAGTTTTATTAAATTCAGTGGGTTCGTACCTGGAAAAACCATAAGTTAGAGTTTTCACACTTCATAGCCATCAGTTTGTAACATGTGGCTTGTGATAGTGGAAGAACTGCTGCTTCTGGTTGATATTTTTGCACAGTAAACCACAGTTGGTCCCCCTGATTCGTCCCAGGACCCTATTTCCGTTGGGGTGCCCAGAGGCCAACGGGGCAGATATCTTGCCGAAAAATGGTGCGTTGCCAGGGGCGCATCTTTCTGAGGTCTTGATTTTCATCGTTTTCTATTGCGTGGTGGTTCTCGCTTTGATGATGCTCGGATGTTTGTGGGGATTGAAAGGGCCCATCTTTTGCAATAGGCATTGGCTTCAGCTCTACCATCGGCAGTGACAAATGGCTAGACGATGCTAGACGTGGATGTGTTCACAGACCTGTGCACAATCAGTTTGCTTACGCGTGTGGTTCTGCAGTCGTTAATCCCGCATAAACACTTCGGCGTTTGTGGTTCTTTATCTTGGGACTTCTCAAACAACCTGGGTTTGACTAAAAATATGGTACCTAGATACCTCTAGATCCATTGTTTAATCATCATCGTCTCAGCAAAACAGCAATTTTATGCTTTATGGGTGATTATCATTGCCATATTATCCCTATTCCAGACACGTCCATATGTTCTGGATTATGATCATCTAATCTATGATGAATGTCATTGCTGTAGGCTTCATCATGGACCCCCAAGTTTGAGCTCCCTGTTCACAAGCATCACAACGGCCCAGGAACAATGTGACAGGAGTGGTAGTGGTTCCTTGGAGACAGCATGGCTAGGGGATGGGCTAGGCGGCTAAGTTATACGGCTATGCGTTTATTGATGTTTCTTGATTGCTGCTGTTGTTGTTGTCGTTGTTGTTTGTTGTTTGTTGTTTGTTGTTTGTTGTTTGTTGTCGTTTGTTGTTTGTTGCTTGCTGTTTGCTGTTTGTTGTTTCTTGTTCCTTGTTTGTTTTGTGTTGTTTGCTGTTTGTTGGTTGGTTGGTTGGTTGGTTGGTTGGTTGGTTGGTTGGTTGTTGGTTGGTTGGGTTGGTTGTTTGGTTGTTGGTTGGTTGGTTGTTTGGTTGTTTGGTTGTTGTTGTTCTTTTTGTTGTTCTTCTTGTTGTTCTTCTTGTTGTTCTTCTTGTTGTTCTTGTTGTTCTTCTTGTTGTTCTTGCTGTTGTTGCTGTTGTTGTCGTTGTTGTCGTTGATGTCGTTGTTGTGGTTGTGGTTGTGGTTGTGGTTGTGGTTGTTGTTGTTGTTGTCGTTGTTGTTGTGGTTGTTGTTGTTGTTGTTGTTGCTGTTGTTGTTGTTGTTGTTGTTGCTGTTGCTGTTGTTGTTGTTGCTGTTGCTGTTGCTGTTGTTGTTGTTGTTGGTGGTGGTGGTGGTGGTGGTGTTGTGTTGTTGTGTTGTTGTGTTGTTGTGTTGTTGTGTTGTTGTGTTGTTGTTATGTTGTTATGTTGTTATGTTGTGTGTTCATGTAAGATGCTGTTGCGTCAGCTTTGAACTTGCTTGCTTTGCACCCTTGGTTGTAGTTGTTGTGTGTATGTGCCTTTTGTTTTAATTGATTTCGGTGCTATCCCGCAGTCTTGACACGGGCGTGCCAGCATAGCATGCAAGAAGTCGAGTCATGGCGGCCATTGCCTAGTTTGGGGAGCTAAAAAGGACCACATAATGGCGGCCATTCACGTCTAAATTCTAAATGCACGAGATATATACATGCGTATGATGCACATATGCTCTACTTGATTTTGCCACGTTTTTTCCGGGGAGATTTGGGGCTTGGCTGCTCAGGAGTGTGCCATGGAAGCTTCAACTGTTTGTGGAGAGCTGTACCAAAAGGAGCAGGACATGGCTGGATTTTGGAGCTCGGAGGTTTAGGGTTAAGGGGCAGGCATCTGCAGGCGCTGAAATGGGGACTGTTTTGGAAGATGCTTCGAGTATTTTTGTGGGTGCTGCATCAAGTTTTTGATGAATAGTACATCATAGAACTGACGTTCCTTGCCTTATTTCTTATAGATAGTTAGATGAGTATATATTTATATGTTTAATAATATTTCGCAACTTCTGCATTGGTTGCTGTCGCAACCAGTGGTTGTTTGTTGCTTCACCAGCCAGCTTGGCAGCTGTTTGGCACAAAGATGATTCTCAATAAATCATTGAAGAGCGATGACGATTCTCGTACAAGAGATTCACCACAAAAAGATTGGCAGCAGAACAAGACACTGTTGGAATATGCCACTCAGTACTGAGCTTGGAACTGGATCTTGCCTCAGTGAGGACAGGGACTTGCCCCAAGTATTCGTATATATATATATATGTATGGATTAGATGGTCTTCTCAATATTTGTTTTACAAACTGCCGAACTGCCAGCCATGTCGCGTCGCTTGGGCAGAGTAGTGCTTGTGCTCCTTGGTGTTTGACAAGAAAGGAAACTCAAGGAGCTTGTTATGGACATAAGCAACATACGATATACATAAGACATCATAAAACGGTCATAAGACCGCGATTGTGTTGCATTGTCATGTGCCTAAAGGAGCACAGGTGATGTATTTGCTTAGAAGTATTAGTATGCACTGCATTCCACTGCATGTATATGATATCACGTGCGCGCACACAAACACACAACCACATACAAAAAACACCACACATATGAAATACAATGTTCAACACTGGTATGTATTGCAACATTCCTGGCCCACCTGGCCAATTGAGGTTTTGCTTCATCCTCAAGCCATGCTTCGTGGTACTTCCAACACAGCCAGCGGCTGGTCGAACAGCGCTACGGGCCACGCCGCAAATAGCCACAACAAGAGGAGATGAAGTTATCAAATTTGGCAAGCAGCTTGGTGGAACCAGGGAGACATGATTATTTGAATGGGAGAAAATGGCATTTGCCAGGATACGGCCAAGAAACTGAAAAAAACAGCAAGAAAAAGGAGAAAAAGGAATAAATGATCATTGATCATGGTTCCATTCAGTCGTGTCTTGCAGTTTTTATTTACTGCCCATTTCTTTCTTACGGTACTGTAGTGTATCTCAGTGGACTCCGTCAGACCGATGTCGCTTGAAAGAACTTGAGATTAGAACTACTGAAAAAGCAGGGTTTTGATCGGGACACTGCATGACTTCTGAGGATGGTGGTAGTGGTATTGCACTGTATGACCTGTCTATTCACTATGTTGATTTTGTTTGCGTTCGCAAAGATGGAAAGATGCGGAAGGATGGGTTGTCTCAATAAGTCATCGCCTCATGCTGGGATTGGATCATCCCACCTTCTTGAAATAGGGGCCTCAACCTGTTTGCAGAAAAGTGTAGGTGACACTTTGCTGCTGTTTTTATTCCAATCCCATGATGTATTGCGGGCCAAAAGGTGTAGCGAAATGCAACATCAAAAATATAGTTGGCTTTGAATGCTTCAAAATGATGTGGATTCTTACAAATACTTCCAGCTTACCGTGGTTCCTGACCAAACCAATCGTGGTTTGATCATTTGGGAAGCATGAGCCCTTGTGATGTGCATTGATTTGAGTCATCAAGCATCCTTTTTGTGTGGATGGTTGGGTACCAGTGAGCCATCCAGCTGAATTACAGTCGACATGCATTCATATAATCATATAGCTCTATATGCATCCACTACATATACACAGACACACATATACATGCAGATGTAGAAAGCACGTTTCCATGGGATGTTTGTTTCATTATCATGTTCATGCATTGCTTACTGAGGTACAAGGGCAAGAAAACCCTGCGCCAGGTGGTTGAAGAGAATCCGTCGCTTGGGCTTCAATGGTTCAAGACCATAAAGGCAGGCGGATATGGGTTTGTTCGAACGTGGGGCAGATCCCTTAAGTGCCAATTTAAATGGGAAACATGATGATCAACCACTGGATAAGATGTTGGGAAAGATTGTGGCTGGTTTAAAGGCAACCAAACAGAGAGGAGGCAGTGGCTGTGTTTTCACCCTCTCTCCACCGGCAGGATTGCAAAACTGACCGTGGCATATCAAACCTAAGAAAAGAAGTTCTGAAACCTTCCCTCAATTTCCTAGTTAATCAAGCTTATTTTGCTGATTCTTACCGTTGCTGGGATTGCTGTGTAGAACAAACCATTTCTACGTCTACATACCACACCCCAACGATGAGGTTTACTGTACGTTGGGCTTCGCACATTAGTGACATCACAGTTGTGACAATTCGCTGAGAGAATCCATTTGCATCGCAAATCCGTCAGCTGAGGGAGTATGTTAACTGGGTTTTGGAACACATGTCCAACAAAGCCTGGGCAGAACCGTTGAAGTCCTACGTCGAGGAGGGGGATCCAGTTGGGACGGGCTGACTTTTTTATGGGGGAAAGGTGAGCAACCACTGGACTTCAGGGGTGCACCATTTTTGGACACCCCAAATTGCGAAATTAGTTTGGTTTGATGTTCGAGGCGATTTCCCACAAGGTTCTCATCACAGCCTGGGTAACAAAGAAAGATCAGATGGTCAAATGCAGTGCAAGGAATTGGTTGTCAGAAAATAGATTGCATGCTGAGTCCCCATGGCCATCCCAAAGTGTGTGGGTGTGCGAATGAGGTTTATCAAGTTTTATCAATATAATTTGTCAATCTTGGTCCCTGCCATTGAGAAAAAGGCTCACCCGCGGAGGAGTCATCGTCCATGCAAATCCCAGTGGATTCGGCGCCGGTCGTGCAGCAAGACCTCTCAGCACGGAGGGAGACCAGGGAGACTGCAGTGGCACCACAGACTCCAGCGGCTGGGCAAAGCAGGGGTGGCCATGATCTCTTTTTCTTGGTCCAAGATAATGGACATGCCGGCAGTATATTTCGTATATAACTATGTATATTTCATTATATTATTCATTATATTTCACATGAGGTATTCGTACAGTTTTGGACATGCCAGCCAGTAAACCGTAGAAAGATGTAGGGATCCGGGATCACCATGCAATATATCAGATGTTAGTTAGTGCTAGCTGCATCCCGGAACCGGGATTTTCACATCCATATTGCCTGGGCAGACTCTGGGAGCTATGGAGGTGGGCCCCAATGGAGATTTCTACCATTTGCCGAAGAAGCTGCTGGAGGATTTTCGGCTGTGGTCATGTCCAGGAAAAGAATGGAACCAAGATACAGGACCCTGGGAGCACTGGGACGATTGGGACGGGAGATGAGCTTTCTGAGCATTTTTGTTGGATGAAACAGTTGTTGGAGCGGTCGAAACGCGATAACCCAGTGGCAATCTGATTTTCTTAACAAACAGACACAGTCCAATCTCTATGAGGTACGGAAACTTTTCGGGATTGCGACAAATCCCCCAAAAAACAATGCAATGTGGAGGACAGTTCAACCCCTGAAGCAGATTTTGTTCATACAATTTCACTGTGTGTTTGTTCTTTTCTGATTTTATTTATGACTAGCCAAGGGATTGCCATCAACCCGTCATTCCAGATGCAGGAAGAGCATTTGTGTACAACATGATGCTGGTGCTGCACAGCAGTTGTGCGGTGTTTGATGTTTTCGTCGGAATGATTTTTTTTTTCACATCGTGCCTGCAACTGGGTCACTCTCTCTCCCCAGTCTGGATGAGTCCTGATGTGTCTTTTCTAAAGGCGTGGCTCGGTTGTCGCGATGCCATGTCAGTTCAAGGTGGGGAATGATTGGTTAACGACTGTCACACAACAATTCCCATCCGAACCCTGCTCAACCAAGGAAGCGAGGATGGCGCTTCGTGGGCAATGTTGTTGACTCTTGTCCGTGTTTCTGACACCTTACAGATCTTACAGATGTTGTTTTTGCAGTAACATGCAGTAACTTATTTTAGGTGCCGGGCATCTGAGCCGGCCCCCGCTGTTGTCACTTTTCAAACATTTTACAGGGGGGACCACAAAACGCTGAAAAACGAAACCTTTTAGCATCAGGAGCAATTTCATCATCATCATCATCATCATCACCACCACCACCACCATCATCATCATCATCATCATTTACATATCCATAACCATCCACCTAACACCCGCCCTACGATTTGCAAGTGCATGAGAACGTGCAGCAGCGTAGCATGACGTATGTGTGCAAGTGCATGAGAACGTACAGCAGCGTAGCATGACGTATGTGTGCAAGTGCATGAGAACGTACAGCAGCGTAGCATG
>Ga0126342_10019645_pt1 | contig 11451 bp, 16 predicted proteins | sample Cyp1metagenome_FD_92528 | JGI IMG/M metagenome (GOLD analysis project Ga0126342, IMG submission 92528) | Coral microbial communities from Lord Howe Island, Old Settlement Bay, Australia - Cyphastrea 1 metagenome | ecosystem: Host-associated > Invertebrates > Cnidaria > Coral ... | reverse complement strand
TAGACTTGCTAACTAACAAAACAAACTTGACACCCCTCTGGACAGCACGTTCATATTTACACCAGAACAAATCAAAATTGCATCCCCTCTGGCAAATACATGCATAGTTTGTTAGCTAACAAAACGAACTTGCCACTCCCTCTGGACAACACGTTCCTTTTTGCACCAGAACAAATCAAAATATCCACCCCCTCTGGCAAATACATTCATAGACTTGCTAACTAACAAAACAAACTTGACACCCCCTCTGGACAGCACGTTCATATTTACACCAGAACAAATCAAAATTGCATCCCCTCTGGCAAATACATTCATAGTTTGTTAGCTAACAAAACAAACTTGCCACCCCCTCTGGACAGCACGTTCATATTTACACCAGAACAAATCAAAATTGCATCCCCTCTGGCAAATACATGCATAGTTTGTTAGCTAACAAAACAAACTTGCCACTCCCTCTGGACAACACGTTCATATTTCCACCAGAACAATTCAGCATTGCCACCCTCTCTGGCAAATACATGCATAATCGTGTTATATATCCAACAAAACAAACTTGACACCCGTCTGGGCAACACGTTCCTTTTTCCACCAGAACAAGTCAAAATTGCCACCCTCAATTGACCCCCTGTTGAGCAAATATATGCTTATTCTCATTGATCAGCTTAACATCAGAATTGCCTCCCTCTCTGGACACCACATTAATTCCGGTCATTAGTTTCCGAACACATCTGTATTAGTTTTGGAATATAAGTTTCCGAATACACGCCCTGACCATTTGTTTCGGAATACAACTGTATTAGTTGTAGAATATAAGTTTCCGAACAAAAGTTTCCGAATACAACTGTATTAGTTTCCGTGTATAAATTTCAGGAATATAAGTTTCCGAATACAACTGCAAAAGTTTCCGAATACAGCCGTGACCAATTTTGCTCAATCAAGAACTCTTCCGCAGAAATGCTCAACTCTTTCGCCAAGAAGTCAAAAAAAATCCAGTGGCATCTTAAGGCGGTCCTAGAGGAGCAGGACTTGAGTGCCAAAATTGACAAGGCCCAGCAGTGAGGGTGAGAAAAATGTCGGAGGATGGCTTCGCCTAGTTCCTGGATAAGAGGCTTCTCAAGAATCGTTGCAGGATATGTTGCAGAGCGCTGTTTATTTTTTGGGAGCATGCTTTTGCAATTCACCAGCCTTCCAACAGTTGGTTCTCTTAGAACACTTGGCTGCATCTGCCTTAGCGGACAAATGGGAGGGCATGTTGCATGGACGGAGGGAACTCACAATTGGCAGATCCAAAGCCTTGCCATTCTTGTATCGTTGTGGAGCTTTCAAGTGACATGCTTTGTCAGAACTGGCTTCCTGTCCCCAATGAAGGTCACTCAATTGCTGCAGCGCGATCTCAGCATGGTCAAGCTGCAATCTGAAGTCAAGAGTTGGGATTGCCAAGACAATCCGAAATTGGAAATGGCCACAAGAGCGGGCCTTTCTTGGTCCCTCCAAGGGAGAGGTATTTCAGTCTATGCGGGTTGAGCCTGTTCGTGTGCGTTGCAAAGCTGTAGACAGATCCCAAAGATTCTGCCACAAGTCTGCAGTGTTGCTGAGAGACTCTTTATTCTTTCTCCACACTCAAGGCAGAGTTGAGGAGAAAGTGATGAAAGAACAAAAGCAGAAGATCCTGATGGACAGATCCAGACTGCACTTTTTTGCCATTGTTCTTACTTCCTCTAGCTTCTTCTCTGTGTTTAGAGTGCAGTATGCAAATATGTAAATACTACTTCTGTCCTGCGCCCAACTAAACTTGTGCCCTCATGTTCCTGTTTTTCCATGTTTTTCCTGCTGCGAGGATCAGATGAGACAAATCCAGAAAGAGCTGGGAATAGAGAAGGACCGGAACGCAGCTTTTTTTTTCAAACGTTTGAACTTGGCTTGCTAGGAGTTTAGATTGTCGGCCATCTCTCGTTCTTGACTATGACTAGAATAGAAACACCCCTGATGCAGCTAGATTTAATTCGAATGCCCACAGACACGAACCAGACTATAATATACAATAATATGTAATGTTAAATGATAATATATAATAATATATAACACTTGACTTTTGTACATGGCTGTCAAGTATCATTTCAACTGGTGTTCACAGGTGCACCTTTTGGCCCCGAGAAAACATAGAGCTGCCACAACTTGTGTTTGGTAATGGAGCTCGACTGGCTCCTTTCCCCATTTCGACCTTTTCAATTTTCGCATTTCCTGTGCCCACGCCATAGCACAACGATCGACTTCTTCGCCTACTACCTGGAGCTGACCAAGGTGAATGGCAACAGCCAGTGGCTCTGTTGGCACTGGCGGCATACCTCTTGAAGAATACCGCCGAGAGGTGCCACCTGGATGGGATCCGGCTGGAATGGCCGCATACCCCCTGAAGGTCTACTTAGACCGGGTTAGAATGTGGTACCGGTTATGAGATGGTGCCGATGAAAGCGTAGGCCCAATGCTGGCAGGGAGACTACGGGGGCGAGCACAGAAGATCGCCATGAATCTGCGCTTGGTGAACCCCTTGGGAGAGTACGATGTGGGTGATGCAGCCCTGGTGAGGCTGAGCGTGGACGAGGTCTTGGACCCCCTGACGGGGCAGGTGATTCAACATGCCATACCGTCTGGGGTACAGGCATTGTTGAACGCCTTGAGATCGGCGTTTGGTGAGGCCCAGCAGCTGCAGGCCACCAAGGCCATGGAGACATTCTTCGAGTTTAAACGTGGTCGACTACCTCTACCAGAATGGTCGGTGCAATGGCAGTTGAACTACGAGGAGGCAGTGGACCACTCAGGGCTCGAGGTCAACCAGGTCGCAAAGACCTACTTGTACTTCAAGTCCAGCCAGCTGCTTCAGAAAGCCGTGGACGACATACTGCTTCAGGTGCATGGTGACATGAGGAGGTTTGAAGAAGTAAGGACATTACTTCTTCGAATGGCACACAGGACCCTGGACAATCACACCGTGCACTACGAGGACTCCCAGCAGTACTACATGGACGAGGACGACAACGGGAGCTGGAGCACTATGAGCGATCGATGGACTGACCAGTCCTGGGAGCACTACATGAATGACGAGCTCTACAACTGGTACGAGACTGAGTATGCCTGGGACTACAACTACGACCCTGACTATGAGGAGACCGACCCATGGGGAGAGCAGACTTGGTATGAGTCTGGATGGAATGAAGAGCCTGATGAACCTCAAGCTGCAGAACCTTCAGAAGAACCGCAACAACAAGAGTTCTTCAAGGGCAAGGGCAAAGGCGGCAAGCCATCAGCCATGGGCTTAGGATGTCATGTCTGTGGCTCCAAGTGGCACAATGCAGCCTCTTGTCCCATTGGAGACAATCAGCAGAGGTTCAACAAGGGCAAGAACAAGGGCAAAGGCAAAGGCAAGTCTTGGAACAAGGGCTACTTTCCCCGCAAGGGCTATGGCAAGTCCAAAGGCTTTGGCAAGAAGGGCTACCCTCATGGTGGCAAGTACGGCAAGAGGAACTTCATGCAGGACGAGATGCCCGCGAGCTTCAACGACTACTATGGTGGCTCCTACTTGACCAACACCGAGGACAAGCCGAACATGCAGAAAGACACTGTGAGGATTGTGGCTGAATCCCCCGAGAAGCAGGAGGAGCTCTTGGATGGCAAGAAAGTGAGATTCGACGACAAGGTGGAGTACAACAATGGAGATGGAGCTCAAGCTGGAGTTGCCAAGAAGCTCAACTTCCCTTCTGGAACCACCGAGAGCATGGACAGCTACCACATGGTGCGAGGATGCAGAGTTTGCGGCCTTTTGGTGGATCCTGGAGCTTCATCTGGGCTGGTTGGAACGGACACCTTGAATGAGCTCCTGAACTCAGGAATGGTTCCCAGTGGTCGACAAGATGAAGTGATCTTTGGACCATCATCTACAACGGTCACTGGAATTTCAGGGCAGTCTGACAGCACCTTGGCTCAGGTGACATTGCCTTTCGACCTTGCATGGAGGAGATCAAGTACCAGCAAGCTACACCGCCGACTTGATTGGTGTACAGGGCAGCACTTGCCCAGCTTTGTTGCCCAACACATCGCTGAGGCAACTTCGAACTGTGGTCCTGACCGAGTGGTTCAGCAACGGCGATGGTGTCATGATCTGCAGCACCAATGGCAAGAGAGCAGATGACCCACAGTCCAACTTGGTCTTTATGCGACTGTTGCTGGCGGAGTCAGGACACTACATCCTCCCGGTCAACAAGCAGGACCAGCAGCTCTCGCAGAACGAGATGGAAGAAGTGCAGCGCCTGTGGCAAAAGCGGAACACGGCGACGGCACTTGAGCAGACTTGGCATGGTGATCGACAAGGTGGAGATGATGGCTACAACAAGAAGCCTGAGAAGTTGCAGTTCGCCAAGGACGTGATCGAGGAGCCCTACATCACCAAGAATGATATCGACATGGACAAGAACATCGCTGTGGGAGAAGAGCCAGAGATCCAGGTTCTCATGGGCAGCAACTACGACCAGGAGTATGACGACACTTCGCAGCCATATCAAGGAGATGTTCTACCTGGACACCTTCATGAGAGCAAGCTCAAGTACCTCACCAAGATGTACAAGGCCGTCCCTGAGGAGTTCTACACGCAGACCAAACGACGGCCAGTGACCCCCAACAATGCGCGCTCATGGATGAGAAAGCGCAGAGGCAGTCACTTCAACTTCTGGGAATGGTGCTCAGGATCTGGCAGGCTGAGTCTCCTGGCTTTGTTGTCAGGACTATGTGTGACTGATGTTCCCCATTGACTACCGGTATCGTTGGGATCTTGCACATCCAGAACATCGCAAGATCATTGCCGAGATGGAGGAATCGATGTCTGAGCTGCCAGATGTGAACTTCTACTCACCAAGTTGCAGGCCGTGGTCAATATCGTCAACAAGGCGTGATCTGGCCCAAACACAGAGAGAAAGAAATGAGGAGATGCCGACAGTGAACTACATCAAGGGCAAGATCAAAGCTCGGCACAAGCGGAAGAAGGGCTACATCTTGGAGCAGCCCTGGACATCAGCTTTGTGGGAAAACCTCAAAGACAATCCTGGAGATCTACAACGAACTGACCCATGCAGGTACAAAGCCATGGACGAGCTGGAGAACCCGATCTTGAAACCAACGGGTCTACAAAGCAACATCCAGTTGCGCTACAGCATCAACCGATGCAACGGCCATCTTGGGCGGAAACATGGTTGGCTTCAGAGGACAACCATGGGGCACAATCGAACGACACTTGCTGCAGTATATCCTGAAGCTATTTGCAGAGCAATCATCAAGGATGTGAAGCGCTACATCAACAACAAGAACTGCTTTGTCGAGGCCTACTACAAGTGTCAGCGCTGTGCCCAAGGACGTGCAGCCACTCCTGATGTTCAACACAGTTCTTGCCTGGGGAGTGCCGATATGGCAAATGGTGGCCAGAAGGCGAGGACCCAAGGGAGAAAAAGAAGATTGCCAAAGAACAGCAACAGCAGGAGGACATCTTTGAAACCTTTCGCCGTGAGGCCTTGAAGAACGAGAAGGTCCTCCAGGGCAAGATGTCCATCCATCCTGACTTTGCCATGAACAACGAACAGACTGCAATCTTCAAGATGTGCATGCTCAAGCTACTGAGTGAAGCACTCGCCTCTTTCGAGGAGTTGGAACAGAACAAGCTTGAGCACAACTACACCCATTGGCTGGAGGATCCAACATCAATGAGCTGGTTGAAGAAGATCTTCCTCGACTACATGGTGATTGAAGGAGTCTTAGCCAGTCTTCAGCCGTGGTCGAAACCAACGCCTGATCCTGTCTTGGCCTTGGAGAAGGCGCCTCTGAGACTTCTGGTTCGTGGTGGAATTGATCGATGGACGATCATGCAGATTGAGGACCTCAGAGAGCTCAGTGCCAGTCAATGGCATGAACCTATGGACCTGGACGATGACTGGATGGTTGCACTATTTGGAAGTGACAAGATCAAAGCCAAGAAGAATCATCATCCTCGGCATCATCACGAGCCATCGTGCCAGTCCAAGATGATCGAGCTCAAGAACAGCAACAACATGCAGACCAAGAAGGTGAACTTGCTCCACTTCAACAACCTGAGATTGAGGTCTTGTCAGAAGATCAACCTGAAACTCGAGCTGGAGCCCTTCGTCCAAGCTTTGACTTCAGGAGAGTCTTCAAGCGGCTTCCAACTTTGGTGCAGAAGGGAGATCTGAACATGGCAAGAAGACTCATCTTGGGTCTACATGAGCGCATGTGGCACTGCCCACACATGGACGTTCGCAGTGTGCTGATACGCTGTGGCATGCCTCATGAAGTTTGGGGATTGACGGCAGATGCCGTGGCTTCATGCATGATCTGCAGGAAGTTTTCAAGAGCTGGACGGAGACCACAAACCAAGGGCTTCAACCTCAGCTACAACTTCAACGACGTGGTGCAGATGGACCTGTTCAAGTACCAGGACTTGTGGTATGCCCTGATGATCGATGAGGCCACGCGGTACAAGATCGCCACTCGATGTGAAGGCGGAGAACTACCACAGATCTTGGCCGCACTCATGAAAGGATGGATCCGATACTTTGGTCCAGTGAGAACTCTGGTGACCGACCAAGAGTCGTCATTGATGACGATTGGAGCTGGAGATGAGTTTCAGCGATTGGGCATAGCTCGACAGCCCGCTGGAACCACAAGTGGTCGACAAGGGCAGAAACACACCACAACTGGCTTGGTGGAGAAGCACATTGACCTGGTGAAGCTCACGATGCTGAAAACTCAAGCTGAAGCAGGGCGCTATGGAATCGAAGTTGAAGGAGAAGAACTTGCCGCAGAGGCATCCATGGCCCAGAACACAACAACCAATGTTGGTGGCTACTCTCCAGTCACCATGGTCTTCGGCATCTTACCTCGAGGATACTTGGATCCTGAAGCTGATGAACATGGAGATGTCGAACACATGGATCCCTCTAATCAACCTTTGAAAGATCTCTTCGACTTCGACAAATAGCCCTGGCTGCATCTCAGGCAGCAATCCTGGAGAGCCGCATCGCCAGAGCCAACAAGGCCAGACCTCAACAACTACAACTTGGAGACTATGTGCCGGGAATCGGGGAACAACAAAAGTTGAAGTATATCGTGAAGATGGAACTGGACAGGGCTGGAGAGGCCCAGCAACCATCCTCAAGATCAATGAAACGGCACCGTGGTGGTGGACGACCAGGGCAAGCCGTATCTCATGGGCATGAGACATGTCAGGCCTATCAGGGAGAGCTACATGGTCTTCTTCAATGACAACCAGAACGACACCATGGACTCCCAGAAGGTGACGGCAGCCCTGACAAGAATGAAGGCAGTTGTTGAGAACAGCACACCTCATCGAACCTTCACCATTGGACAGGTTCTGAAGACCGACAACGGTGAGGACAAGATGGTGATGTTCCCCAAGGATGGTAGCACCACAACTGAGCAGATGATGGAAGATGCTTAGCTGTTCGTCAAGTTCCACTACGAGAACTTCACTTTTCATGGCATCAAGTTTGGCAAGGGCATGAGAATCATATCAGTCCCCAAGTACACCAAGGGCACACTCATCACCTGGCCTGAAGGAACTCAAGGCATTGCAGTCACCGAGAATCATGGAGACTCTCACATCCACATCAAGGAGCTCTTCTCGAAAGAGGCCGACAAGATCTGCTTCCTCTACCTCTACGGCTACATGACCTACCAGAACGAGGACATGATCGTGCATGCCAAAATCACGAGAAGGACAGCTCCAACGGTGGCTTCAACTGAACAACAAGCTCAACCTGGAGGTGACGACATGAGCACCCAATCAGAACCTTTGGTGGAACTGGGACAGAAACGAAAAGAGCCTGAAACCGACTTTGGTGCCAACTCTCTCGAGCACAAGAAGCACAAGCATCTTTGGATGTCCACTGAACTTTTGCATCTACGATCGCTGTGGTGGATGACGCAGAGACCAAAGAATATCATCCTAGATCCACATCCAATTTGGTTTGAGGAGGACATGAGATGGACAAGAAAGAGAAAGCAACATGCACTACAACCTGAAGGACAAGATGGGTTGCTTCTCCACCTCTACTGCTAGACCGAGGCCCACTTGTCCATCGACATGCGAGAAGGTCACATCTACCGAGTGGATGAACAAACGGACACCTTGACCGAAGACCAAGTCCTTCGACATTGGCAACAGTTCGAGTCAAGTGACCGCAAGGAGATCCAACAGTTTGTGACCGAGAAGGTCTTCGAGAAGATCAAACTGGATGACATACCCAAGGATGCCACTGTCGTGGATTGCACTTGGGTGAGGAAGTTCAAGAGAATGCCAAATGGAGAACTGGCTCCAAAATCCCGGCTGTGCGCTCGTGGCTTTCTTGATACACGAAGCACAACAGCTACGAGACTCAGTCAGAGATTGGTGGTGTCAGTGGCGGCAACACACCTCTTCGACCTGGCGTCTTGGGATGTGTCAGGTGCCTTCATGAAGGGACTATCTTTTCGACAAGTTCAAGAAGCTCTGAGGAGAAAAGGCATCCCAAGTCCACGACGCATTGTCGTGATCGTGCCACCTCCAAATGTGTGGCGTCATCTTGGAGAAATCAGCCCTGAGTTTTGGATTCCTGAAGATCAATACCATCTACATGGGCTGATCTGCTTGAAGCCAACATATGGACTTTCAGATGCACCTCTTGCCTGGCAACTTTGTCTTCACGAAGAACTTGCAGCCAGTGGAGGACATCAAAGCAGTTTGGATGAGAACATGTGGATTTTCAAACATCCAGATGGAGCGATCGAAGGTGTCATCACAACACATGTGGACGATTTGGCAGTGTGCGCAAATCGAACTTTCCTCAACAAGCAGCACAAGATCCTGAGCGACAGATTTGGTCGCATCACTCAACAAGAGCCTCCTTTCAACCACTGTGGATGCCGATACACTCAGCTTCCCAACAAAGGTGGCTACAAGATCGATCAGGAAGAGTTCACAGCAGCTCTCAAGACCATTGAGATCAGCAACACCAAGGATCCCAATCGCCTGTTGGAACCTGGGGAGGTGACCAAACTCCGATCAATACTTGGTGGTTCGTTGTGGTTGACATCTACCAGACTTGACTTGGTTTCCGATGTGGGGGTGATCCAATCCCGAATCACCAAAGCAACAGTGGCCAACTTCATGCTGGCCAATAGCATAGTGAAAAAAAGCAAAGATGCAGCAGTACAAGGACATTGGAATTATCTACAGACACTTCCCCAAGGACATCAAGTGGAAGCTGGCGGTGGTCCATGACGCTTCGTCAGCGACAAAGGGAAGAGCATACAGCCAAGAAGGAGTGATGGTGATGCTCATGCCAGACCTGATGGACTTCAACAAGGAGATTCATACCATCAGCGGCTTGGAAGTCTCTGAGAAGAACTTCGGTGGCTTGGCACACATCCTCTATGCTCATGGTGGAAAATCGAAAAGGATCTCATACTCCACGTCTCATGCAGAGACACTGGCAGCAATGGCAGGCCTGGAAACCTCAACGCTAGTCAGCTTGAGATTGGCCGAGATCTTACTCCCAGATAAGAAGCCAACGCTTCAAAGACTTGCAGCACTACAAGAACAAGGAGTTCCATTTCTACCAGTGGATGCCTACACTGATTGCCGGGACTTCTACTCCCTCACAACAGGGATGACATCAGCCCCGCAGGACAAGTCCCACCGGTTTTGTGCTGGCACACAGAGAGGCCCGCATCGCAGGCCGTTTGAGATGGGTCATACTGGTGCCGACACAGTCAATGGTGGCGGATGCATTGACCAAGGTGATGCTCAGCAGACAATTGCTGGAGTTGATGACAACAGGTGCTGTAGAGTTCAAGAATGAGGTGAAACACCATATCTAGGCAAGAAGATTACCTCCAAGAGCCGATTTCACTGAAGAGGAGTTGGAAAAGGGAGACAACGCTTGGTTGGACGACAACCTAAGCATCAACTACATCAAAACCATCCAGAACTACAAAGCGGATTCGAGATTTACATCCAGTGGAAGCACATGGAAGCCCAACAAATGGCTTCTGGCTATGTTGTACTTTGCCACTTTGGCGAATGGTGGAAGAGCTGAAGGAGAAGCAGTGTGCATGGAAGTTTCACAAAGCGCGCCAACAATTCAAGTACAGTCGATGCTCATGTCAGTCATGATGCTCGTGATTTTTGCCTTGGCCTTCTTCATCTACAAGGTCAAACTTTCGTTGGCCCGACTTAAGGGAATCGTGGACACCGAGATGATCCAGGTGCTGGACCCGATGAATCAACGACTTCGAGATGCAGAACGAGATCAGAGAAACCATATCTACAACTTTGACGCCTTGCAGCGACAGGCGACAGGTTTGAGAACATCAAGGAGATTTGGATACTCTGTTCAGAACTATGAGGAGAAGAACTTCACCACATCCTGAGGAGCCTTCATCAACGAGAAGGAGAACTATGAACTCAAGACCCGCTTCTGTGGAGCCTGAGGATGAGTCGTATTCCAGGGAGTATTCAGGTGACTCCTATCAACCAGAGGATGAGTCAGTCAGATCTGTGAGCTTTCTTCGAAGAGCCTCAAGGTCCCGAGATGGAGATCAAGGAGAACAAGAATCTGAAGAGTCCAGCGAGGGAGAGACGCAGGACCTGAAGGAGCTCCGACGTCGTCAAGAACGAGAAGCTCAGCGGCGTATGGATCTGCATGCCCAGACCAACAACCTGGAGGTCTACTTGCACATGGAAGAGGGCTTACTACCTCCTGACCAATATCTTCCATTCTTCAGGGTGGACGAGCTCTGCGAGGAGCATGCCCCATTGTTTCCAACGGTTGGGAACTATGATCCGACCGAGCACGTGCAGGTGGTGACCTACCAAGGGGAGCGAACCTTCTGCCTGACCGAGGGCAACCAGCGCTTGACCTTTCGAAGCTGGGAAGGTTTGCATGGCTTCAGATGCAGCAGAATCGCTGCGCGCCGCAATGATCGAGTCAGTGATACCGATCACGAATGGCGACTGAACAGCCTTTACCAGTACTACATGCGTGTACCATAGAAGTCAGTTTGCCAAACACGTGCAACGACACAAGAGCAGACTTGACTTTTGTACATGGCTGTCAGGTATCATTTCACCTGGTGTTCACAGGTGCACCTTTTGGCCCCGAAAAAACAATAAAAAAACATAGAGCTGCCACAACTTGTGTATAACAATACATAATAATATATAATGATATATAATAATATATAGGAATATTATTGTTTTTTTTTTTAAATAATGATATATGATAATACATAATAGTTTACAATATATTATAACATAAGACAATACAAAAAATATACAGTAAAATATATGATATGTAATATATGATATATAACATTCAATATATAACTCAAACT
>Ga0126342_10019644_pt1 | contig 11452 bp, 9 predicted proteins | sample Cyp1metagenome_FD_92528 | JGI IMG/M metagenome (GOLD analysis project Ga0126342, IMG submission 92528) | Coral microbial communities from Lord Howe Island, Old Settlement Bay, Australia - Cyphastrea 1 metagenome | ecosystem: Host-associated > Invertebrates > Cnidaria > Coral ... | reverse complement strand
CCCCCCCCCCCAGCTAAAGCTGATATAGCGACTGCTATATTAACAAATGTGATTGAGCATTTAGTGTAGCTGTTTCCCCCCAATAAGCACGCCTTCACCGCCAAAGCGGTGTGGGCGGATTTTGACTATGGACATATTGATACTTTGAGTATTTTAAATGATCAGAATCATGGTAATTATTGCCCAACCCAACATTTATGATTTTGAGCTCTGGATACCAAGAGACCAAGAGGGGTTTTGACTCTGATCCATAGGAGAACTAAATGTCGCTCAGAAAAAGGAAACAATTACCTCCTGTGGACGCGGGACGTATTTTCTTCATCATTTGGAATTCTCGATCTGTTATAATTTGGACCAGATCTGTTGCGGAATCATGATGTGGCCGCTCAGAAGGTATTATAGATTGTAATCCGTTGTAATCATGGCAATGAGAATTCCCCCAATTATATATATAGTCTATATATAATATATATATATAGTCTATATAGAATCCCCTATAAATAGAACTTTAATGGGAAAATCATCTATATATAATATAGATGATTTTCCCATTAAAGTTCTATTTTTAGGGGATTTCCCAGCCAGCCATGTTTGATTACCGAAAGGTAGAATTGAATGTGAATGCTTGAGTAATGACTGACCTGTGGCTCAGGGTCCATGGTCTGGGGTAGATATCTATATTGACTCATTTTTATATCATCTCCAGTTGGTTACTTGGTTGTTAAAAAGTTTTTCGTCACAGATGCTTTCGCCATACACCTCCAGACTTGCATTTTACACCTCCGTGGTGGTTTTCTGCACACAGAAATGAGGATGATTTGCTGATGATTCCTGGCTGCAGAAAACCTTCCCTGCGACCTGCCGGGTTTTGGCAGGTCTACTGCTGGCTATTGAACTCGGCCCGAAGCCAACTCATCAGTGAGGCATGGTCCTTCTGCGGTGGTTATGAGGTAGGAGACAACCACAAGTGATAAGGGAAAACTCAGAAATGGTTGGTTCCCATAACTGGGGGATCCCCAATGGCTGGATGATTTATAATGGAAAATGGAGGATGATGTAAGAGTACCCCCATTTTAGGAAACCTCCTGTTGTAAACTAACTTGAACATTTATAGGTTCAGCCTTTGTCTTTGGCAGAAACCTAACTGGGTGCCACATGATCCACAGAAAGCTGGATGTCTCTGGTCTCGGAACTGAGAGTTTCCATTCAAGCAGGGGCGTGTTAGAGGGACAAGCTGGCTACAAGCCAACTCAGATTTATGTTGGACATATTCGTTAGATGTCACGACTTGGGGGGCCCATTGGTGTACGGAATTCCAATCAAATTTGCATGATTGCTCACCACGGGTAAATTCCCATAGTTTCTTTTGGAATTGTCTGGGAATTCTATTTGAATCACCCCGGAACTGGATAACCGCACCCAAAAAAAGGTGAAGTTGGCCATGTGTGCTGGTGCCCTGGCTACCTCCGATGATGGAGCTTGGGTTTGCCTCACCAATAAGGAGCTTGGCTTCCGGGATGGGATGAAAGAAGATGTAGATGTGGACTCCAGAAGTGGATCCGGTGACTTATTTTTTCGAAAGGAGGACACCCGAAAAGATGATGTTTGAGGGGTAAAGGCGATGGCTTTCTCTAGTTTTTCCTTTAAATTAATACGAAGCAAAATGGATGCAACTTCAATGGCGAACATGATGATAGGAGATATGATTCTTGGACAAACCCGTGCGGGATTTTTCGCGATCACAAGGGAGTTTGAAGAAGCAAACATGGGGATTTTGAGGAACAACAATGCTGGATGAACAAACATCTTGAGATTCATCCATAAAGATGGGGGGTTCACCGCGAAAAATTCGCCTGAACTCATCCTGGTTGTGCCACAGGAGACAGGCCATGTGGATGTCTTCATGTGTGGAGACCAAGTGTGGCTCACCTTTGGTGGGCTGCCATAAAAATAGCCGGACTACCAGGAAATATCCTCTATCAATCTCACATTTTTCCGCGCAGATCCCCGGTATCAACCAAGGTCTGAATTCATCCAGGCTTTAAATTCCACCGTTTCATCACTTGCAGCCATTTTGGCTCCAGACTTTATTTGAATGTTTCGATAGTGAAGCATCCGGCAGCTGCAACCCCCTGCAGCCAGCCGGCCATGTGGTTTGGAGGAGATGTCCTTGGCGACACCAAGAAGTACAATGTCAAGGCACATGGGATATGATGGGGCGATAAGAACAGGTTGGAATGCCAAAGGCAGGAGACATTCCATGATTCCCATGATATTCCTATCCTGCATACTTTCCAGCAATCTACCTTGGTGAAAACATGCCATTTGTATCCATTTATCTAAGGAAGTTCAGAAGTCAAACTTCCGACAATATGGACAGATGAAAAAGCAGAGGTGGGAAGAGTCAGAGAAGAGAAGAAAACTACCACTACACTACACTACACTACTACAAATACAAATATACTACGCTACATTACACTACACTAATTACACTACACTACACTAATTTCATCTATATAATTACACTACACTACACTGATTACATTACATCTACAACAACAACTACTACCACAGCTACAACTACAACTACAATACACACTACATTACACTACACTACACTAATTACACTGCAGCACAATACAACTACAAATACAAATACAACTACAACTACACTACATTACAGAACACTACACTACACTACACTACATTACATTACATTTCCTTACTTTACAGTACATTGCATTACATTACATTACATTGCAACTACAAATACACCTACAACTGCAACTACAACTACCACGAAAACACACTACACTACACTACGCTACACTACACTACGCTACACTACAGCTACAACTACATTATTTTACACTACACTACACTACACTGCACTAAACTACACTACACTACACTACACTGCACCACACTGCACCACACCACACCACACCACACGACACTACACCACACCACACCACACCACACCACACTACACTACACTACACTACGCTACAGTAATACTACACTATACCACGCTACAGCGCACAACACTACAGTACACAACGCTACATTACACTTCACTAATTGCACCACACCACAACTAGAACTGCAACTGCAACTACACTGCAGTAACTACACTACATTACAACTACTGCTCCACTACACTACACTAGAACTACAACTACAACTGCGCTACACCACACTACATCCAGCAGTTGTGGTGAGGTGACCACTGCAACCATTGCAACCACCCCAAAAAACACAACTCCAACCCACTTTCGATCCACGAGTGGGTTCGCTCTGCCATCCATGATTCGCAACAACCAACCTCTTCTATAGGTTTCCTATTTTTGAAACTTCCGCCACCGCCTTGTGCGGTACGACTGGCAGAAGGAACAAAGAATTGCCCCATTGCAATCCATTGCTGTTTGATTCCCAGGATGCATGTCCCTTATGTACTTTCCTGCCTATTTTGCATGGTGAAGCCTTGTTCATGATTCGAAATCGGATACTCTGATTTTTGATGCTTAGCTCCCAATTTTTCCTGGTCAAATCAGTCAAATCATTTTCTTTCGGTTAAAATGCTTCAATCCTAATTTTCAGATTGAAACCCATTGCATTTCGATTGTTAAAGCTGTCCCCTCCCAAATGTTTGAGGCTAAATCGCAACAATTTTATACTTGCAACCCAATTATCATAGATCTCCCCCCAAAAAAAACATGATCAACACCTAAGATGCTATGGTTCCAGCTTCGCATGGCTTCAGCTGCCCGAGGCCGATCCCTTGGGCGACACCAAGGTGGTGGACCGCAGTGCCATGGACCGGGACTTCGATGCCCTGGGGAAGCGGCCGGGGAAGTCCCAGGCCTTTCCGGGCAACGAGTCCATGACCGCGGCTTGGTGAAGTTGGGTGACATGGTCACATGGGGAAAATCCTAAATCTGAATGGGAAGAATCCATCCATTTTGGAATAGGTTTTTTTGTTGACCTTAATGTTAGGATTCTAAGTATAAGTATTCGTATGGGATGGATGATCATAAGATATATATAGCATATATATAGCATGTTTTGACACTAGCACGAATGGCTAATGGCTCTCACATCTTGGGGGATGGGGGTCAATTCATTTTCACAGGGATTTACGTTGCCATGATGTGTGGATTCCCATGATTGCATGCACGACCATAAGCCATATACCCTCCGGTAATTTGTTGCACTTTGCGAACTCGAAGCCATGGCCCATGAAATGTTCGATGATTGAGGTATCCCAAATGTGAAATTTCCATAGCAAACTGTGAAATCACCAGAGGGTAACTGGGATTTATGGTGGATTTATTCATGGTTGGGGCTGTTGACCACCTTATGACCGCACTAGCTGGTGGATATGATTTTGTAATCAGTTGAAATGCTCCCCTGTTTGTATTTGATATTGGGGGACAATAGCAATGAACAAGTCTCGTTTTTTTTTTTTTTAATATTATCGTCATTATATACTATTACTATTTACTATTGCTAGTTTCTTTGTTTATTTTTGGAATATGAAACATTTTTTGGTTCATGATCTAAACTTTAGTAAATGGTGGTATTTATAGATCTTTCAAGGAGGGTATGATGATTGAGATTTTGGTATATCCTGTGGATGCGTGAGATTTCTAACCAGTATCGAAAGGGGCATCTGACCATCACACATGGGGATTCAACTATAAAGTATGTGGATTTCAGAATGAATGATTAAATCATTTGGATTTCAGAGAGAAACATTAGGATATACATATCAACAAATTAGCTTCGAAATTAGGATTTCACCATCAATGACTTCAGATTTAATAATCTATAGATAATGGGGATACAACCAAGTGGGTAAACCATCAGATGTGTGGTAACCCCAAAAGGATCAGGCAAAGATGGGTATGTGACCATCCATCATGGAGATATATTTCGCAACAGCAGAGATGATATGACCAACCAACAATCTGAGGCAGGATCCTATCCCAACCTCAAGTCCCGTGTTTATGATAGTTAGGGTTAGGATTTTGGGGAATCATCTCCAAATGGCAAGCTTTTCCAGTCTAGGAATGATTGTGGTTAGATGCTAAGCCCAAATATCCACCTGTTGGGTATATTGCTGCCTGGGATATCATGGCTGTACCACGAGCTGTAGATGATTTTAGCTATGGAACATCCTTCAGCTCCCGAGGCTCCAAAAGCAAAGGCCCCAGTGAAGACGCCAGAGCCTCCCATTGCGGATGGAGTGCTCTTTGGCCCTGATGGCATGCCGTTGGACAACAACGCGGTAGTTGAGGAGGACCAGGAAGGACAGCTTCACGCCAAGATCACTTCTCATCAAAAGGTGGCATCTCGATGCATGTGGGGAATGGGGAAGCAAGGTGATATGAAAGTTGGAGGGTTTTACGTACTGTAGTTACATGAGTTATATGAATATGTATATATATATAGATATCCATTATGTATATACCCACAGTAAAGGAACAACATTATTAACAAATGTATGAATGTAATCATTTTGGACAGCGGGGTTAATTTCTGATCAAAGAAACCATCCAGCGGCAGTCTTCAGATTGCTTGCATAGCTGACCTTGATAAGGGGATGGTTCAAAACTATCAAACCCACAAACTGGATGGTTTACAGCAAAAAAAGACAACTTTGGCAGGTCCATTGGGACTCCAGTCCCATACCCACCTCTCCCCTGGTGTTTTGATTCGCCAAGGAATTACATGACCAGGGCTGGTTCCATGCTGAGAGCAATCGCTATGAGCAAGAAGAACTGGCCAAGATGCACATCCAATCCATCAGCAGCGCGGTGGGTCAGCGACACTTGGCAGTACAACCAAGGCCACGAGGAGGTTTTCGGTAGATGACTGGCCGGCGCTGGGTCTTGACCTTTGGAGGTTCTGGTGGTGTACTGTCAGTAATTGGAAAACACCCTGGCCGCTTCCAGGACAGCGAGAGTGGGTAGAACGCGCCAACGGTGGGTCCAAGCACTAGGGGGTCAGTGATTTGGATTTCTGTAAGTTTATCGAAACCGAAATCCACAATACAATCAATACAATACAATCAATACAATCAATATAATCAACAAAATCAGTGGAAAAAAACGTGGATTTTCCTCCAAATTTTGAGGTTCTCCATGATTTTGCTAAGGAGAAACTGCTGGCAACTGTCGCGATGGGCGCTGGGTGAACAGTCCCCATGAGTTCCCGGACCTGGGTCTCACCGGCACGGTGCTGTCCAACGCCTTGGTTCCCTTTCCACCCAATGACCAGCAGTACTATGTGGGAGGCAAATATGATCCCGTGTGCCTTGGAGCTGAGCTTGAGATTTCAGGCTAGATACCAGGTGCTAACGCTAGCAATTTTGTTGGGATCGTTGAAAATAGCAGTGATGTTCTAGAATTGGTACCACATAGGCTCTTCCGACCAGAGGAGCACTCTTAATCGGTCAGCCATGTCCCAAGGCATTCGACTTTGTGGCCAATTGCCGTGCCAAATTTTGCGCACAATGGCAACCATGGCCGCAGTGATTCGCGCGAATTCTGTAAGAGGTGCTGTTAGAGTTGCCGGATACTGTTGCCACATAAACAGTTTTGGAAACTCAAGTCATCCTTTCTTCTATCCTACAAAACTGGCAGAAGATGTGCCTTAAAATCCTAAGGATTCAGTCTTTTTCCAGCATTTTGCCACCGTTTGTGGAGCCCCTTGACCCCCAACCCCTTTTGGCAACGTTCCGTCGACGTTGAGGTACGTCCAGCAGCACCTGGATCCGGCTGGTGGACTTTGCCCAGCACGCGGATGCGGTGCATCTCTTCGATGAATTCAGCTGCAAGACACACTGCGGCCGCATCTTACAGGGATCTTTGGACAATGGCGCCCTGGATGACAGGGAAGTCAGGAAGGGGAAATGGTAAATCATTTATACCTGACTTGTTTGGTGAGGGCCAGATTTTTTTTCAAGAATAGTGGCTTGATTTGGGACACTTGGAATTCTTTGGAAGACACGTATCAGTTGGAAGCATTGAAACCTTTCTGGAAGATCATCAGCTGGATTTTCGATGAATCTACTGTTTTAGTTTTTTTTTCCTAAGTCTCAGAAGCTCAAAAAAACAGCATTGCACAGATTCCACCTCGAAGCATCATATTTATTGTTCGTACAACTACTGTAGTTACTATAACTATAACCATCCAACTTCATGGCTTATTTGGCTTATTGCCCCATGAGGCTACTTTGTGGAAGCCTTACAGGCGCCGTGCCGGAGTCGCTCCTGCCAAAGAAAGAGCTGTAGACATAGGTATGATACGTATGTACATGGGTTCATACATTAGACATGTACACATACACACATCTGCATATATATATATGCATATGTATGTATATGGATGAACAAACTGAACTTGGCCCACAAAACCATACATCACGTATTGCTATATGTAATATTAAAATTTATATCAGTACTTAGAAATACCAAATATCTTTACTGTAATACCACAATATATATATACATATATATATATATTGTATGCAAATATTATATATAAAAGCTATTTCTACTGCTTGTATCATTCAGCCAGATGCTGCCCGGAAGGCTATTAGCTTGCGACCCAAGTTGGTGAAGCAACTCTTCTATGCCTGGCAAACCAGACGAAGTATTTACATCGCACGTCTCTTCAAACATGGAACTTGGATGAGGGTGGAGGCTTGGAAAGCTTCGATCGTAGATCTGAAACTCAGAGTAGTGGACCTTGGAAGGATTTGGTAGGTGCGCGTTGGATGATTCTCGTTGCGAAGGGCAGTCTGTTCTGGTCATTTTTGGGAGTTGGAAACCCGGGTACCAAGCGTTTTTGATGCACACGGTCTGCTTTCACTATGTCATATGAAGACATGTGACACAACCAACCCTTCCCCCTCACCGCGCTTGATAATTGACTCTTTCAGGTGGATGACTTTGTTCCAGTTGGACGGTCTGGGAGAAATGACACTGATGGCAATGTGCCCGTTTGTTGCCGCTCTGAGCACTTTCCCAATGTGACCCTTGGATGACGGTTCTTCACAACTTGTTTTCGGCTCCTTCAGCGACTTCCAACACTTCCGTCCGAGAAAGTCACACATGTTTTTTCTGCAACTTGCGGTCCTCCCAACTCGTGTTTTTTCAAGCGAGTGGGTCTAAGCTCAGGGCCAGCTTCATTACATTTGATGAGTTGTGTTTTCATTATCACAGGTGATCACCCACACTATTGTCAGTATTCTTCTTCAACTTCCCTCGCCAGGGTTTCTTCCCATTCCCTGAGAATGATCTACACTGACTTTTCAGCCAACATTGGTCAAAAGCCATCAGTCAACCTTAAACCAGAAAAGCAGCTCAAGTTTTGGATTTGGCTTAGGATTTGGCCCAGTTTGATTGAGAAAGCCTATGCCAAGATCCACACCCTTCGTTTCTCCTCGAGTGCCATCACCGAAGACGACATGGGCGGCTGGGAGGCCATTGGTGGCGGTGGCAAGGTGGAGGACGCCCTGGCGGATCTCACGGGGGGCGTGGCCGGGCGCTTCTACACCAAGGCCCGGGGACTCGGGGACGCAACAGGGAGAAAAATGGTGGTTGGATATGGTTTAATGATGTTTAATGGGGACAGAATGGGGATCTAGTGGAAGAAGCAATGGAATATGAATGGGAGATGAGTTGGTAACTATTGGGATTCCTATGAAACACTATAATTTTTTTGGGATCAAAATGGGATTTCTTCCATCTGCCAACTGCTACAAAATTTCGCAACCATCCACAGTATGTTGATAGTAGATGTTTGAAACATATGAAAGTTGGTGGAGAATTTGTGAGAACGTTGGAAAGAAAGGGTACTAACAGATGGACTGTAGATTTTTGACAGACATCGCGCGCAGAATGTTTTTGTAACACCAACGTCATGGATATTCTCAGCAAATACCTCCGATGGAAGCATGCAAGTGCTAACTTGCCTCAAGTTGGAATTTCAACGGAAGGGATTTGGGTCAGTCGGTATACTGCAACTGGAGAAAAAGGTGTAGGTTAAGACTTTCATACCTCAACCAGTAAGAAAACCAGCCGCGAGGATGTCTCCCCCGACCGACTCTTCATCTACATCTATGACTTGCAGCGCGATACCTTGTTCGTGTGCCGGCCCAGCCAAACTCTGTGCGACTTGCAGGGTGTCAGGTGGGGCCACAGAGTGCTTCGAGTTGCAAACCCGCGGTGAGAGTATAATCCACCTTGTTTTAGACTGAAACAAGGTACGGAACGCTAGGAAGCCGACCACTCCATCTGTGATTTCTTTCTGCACCGCTTGCAAGACAAAATCAAAGAACCAACTGTTTCACCAAACACTTTCTTTTTACAAGCCTGCTGCCACCTTTCGAAAGAAACATCAAAGACCCTGGAGGTTGAACCCCTACTATCCCTATGCAGTGAACCGCGCCGTGCAATGGGAGGGTGGCTTGTACTACCAGGTCTTCTGTGGTGGTCCCGGGGTCCATGATGGAGGTCTTGAGGACATCACAGTGCCGTACAGCCTATCGCACTGCGAGAAGTTTCCTGAGAAGCGCGAGGATGGATTCTTTTGGCTCAGTGCGGAGGACATGGGTGTGAAAATGGAAAGTCAATGGAAAGTCTACCAGTCTACCCAGTCTACCCCCAAATAAATATGGCCATTCCAATTGGGGAAAATCGGTCAACTGAGGATGGAAAGGGGGTACCCTATTTTGATGGGTCAATAGCTATGGGACCACGGGAATGGGGGATGGACATCCACAACGCCCAGCCTTTTTGAGATCACACACCAGAATACCAGAGTTTTTGATCACATCTATGTCACATTCTCCACTGCTTGATGAGAAACAATGGGTAACCCTCCCAATTTCTCCCAATTCTTGACAAGCAATAGGTAAGTGATGGAATTGGAATGATGAGGACACAAACAGGTTGCCCCTTGCAAACTGGCCCTGCTGCTTTTTCAAAAAGGACATACAGAAGCTGTTTGGTGTTTATGTTAAAACTATGCCCCATATTTTCAGGTAGCTAACCCCTCAGAGCATTCACCACAAGCTGTGGCTTCATTTCCCAAGATGGTGAGAATCCAATCTACATTTTCGTTTTCATCCACTGTGTCTTTCTTCCAAGCTTGTCTCCACCAGTAGACAACTCTCTCAATGGTGGATCCATGGAAATCCTATGAATCGGAGATTTCGAGGACTTCCATGAATACTTCGGCACCATCTTCGAATGTCGCCTCGTGAACTCCGGTGACGTCTCCCTCCCTGAGATGCCACCGCCGCGCTTCGACGTCATTCGGCCGCCGGCCACAGAGATGTCGCTGATGGCTAGTGGCATGCTGTCCACGGGGATGCCGATGGCCACAGCGATCCCGGGAATGACGGAGTCACCCCACCACTCTGAGATGATGGATGGGGAGGAGATTCAACGGAGAGGTTGGGAAAGTTGGATTTGTTGGGGTGGTTGGATGGTGGTTGGATGGTGGTTGGATGATGGTATGGGGGGGGAGTCTTTTTTTTGAGTTTGGAATCTTCCAGCGAGCGTTGGATGGCACATGTTCTGCGCATGTTCTGCAGGTGTTCAACACGTGGGGCCCGATGGGCAGCCGTTGGCTTGGTACGAGTGGATCTATGCCAACCCTGGAGAAGTGGTGCGCATGAATGAGCCGGAATTCGTGATTTCGGTGCCACAACATGCCGTGCCCTGCGAGGTTTGAAGGGGGGAGGAGCAATTGCTCGAGTTTTTGCCGGAGTTGCTCTGTTTGAGTATGAACCATCCGGGGTTGTCCCAACAGAAGGTACCCTAAAATCCAGTGGGTATATCATCATTTTCCCAATAAACATTTGTACTCTAAGCTGGCTTGAAAATCACCACCAAAGAATCGAATCCCGATTTTTTCGCCGACCTCCGACCGCCTTAAATACACACAAAAATAATTCATAGAGTATTTCCCAGCTGATCAACAGGAGGTATACCTGTACTATACGCCCATGGCTGATAGGTGGTATGTTCCATTGAGCAATTCGATCCTCGAATGCTCATGAAGAGGCCTGGCAGGCGAGGTGCGGAAATTCAATCCGTGTGTTGGTGCTGCTGCAGATGTCTACAGATAGATTTGGATAGGGATAGAAACTAAAAAAATCATATACATATCTATATAATCCCATGTAATTACGCACAGATATAATCATGTTACATACATACATACATACATACATACATACATGCATACATGCATACATGCATACATGCATACATGCATACATGCATACATGCATACATGCATACATGCATACATGCATACATATGCATACATATGCATACATATGCATACATATGCATACATATGCATACATATGCATACATATGCATACATATGCATACATATGCATACATATGCATACATATGCATACATATG
>Ga0126342_10019643_pt1 | contig 11452 bp, 10 predicted proteins | sample Cyp1metagenome_FD_92528 | JGI IMG/M metagenome (GOLD analysis project Ga0126342, IMG submission 92528) | Coral microbial communities from Lord Howe Island, Old Settlement Bay, Australia - Cyphastrea 1 metagenome | ecosystem: Host-associated > Invertebrates > Cnidaria > Coral ... | reverse complement strand
TTCTTATTGAAACTTCTTAGCTTGAAGAGCCCCCACGGGGGAAAACCACCCTTAGCCCCTCTCACGGACCGAAATAAACCTGCGGTGTGGGCGGCCACCCCACGCGAAGCGGGGTGAATATTCTAGATGGTCGATCATCTTCATTTTTTAGATGGTCGACTAAGTCAAACAACTCATCGAGGTTCCCATTCGATATCCTACTCCAAGATGGGGATGCATCTTATTGCATCTTTATACTTTGTGTTGCCATTTCTGGTGGTTTCTTCTTGATGCTTTCTTTTTGCTTAGTTTCTCTTGAATCCCAAAATTGTGCTGAAGTACAACTCAAACCATTTCAATCTTAAACTACTCCAAACTTAAATTGTGCGTGGAAGCATGAGTCCCATCCATCCCTGGCATGTCTCAATTCACAACGTCTTGCAGCTCAGATTCTGCAAGCTTCACTTGGTCCCTGGGCGCATCAAAACAAATAAGTGTTGTATCAGAGAAGCCATCAGGTTATGGGTCAAAACCCAAAAAGGACAGCACCAAAAATGATCTCAAAATCTGAGGGTCGCAAGGTCTGCAATCTTGGCCAAATCAGTCAAAGATTCATGACTTGCATGTTTAAGCTAACTACACTTGTCACTTATTACATTCGAGGAACCGGAATTTCAATGCCTCACATGCTCACAATGCCTCAAGTCTGGCATGTCCAGGCCAGTTGGGCTTCCAGTCTCAAAAAAAAACGCCAAAATTATGAAAATCAGAAGTCATTTGGGGATGGGTCAAGAATTTTGATCAAGGGATCCGCAGATTTGAGTCCTGTGCAGATTTGTTAGTTAGTACAATCGTCCTTCGTTTCGACGTACCTCATTTTGACTTATGCCCATTTTTCCAGTCTCGGGGGATTCAAACCAGAGGTGCACAGCCCATATCACCTCTGCCAAGCAGCCTGTCCAAAACGCCTTTGGCCTGCACATATCGGCTTCGTTGGTTCCAACATAGGGTCCAAACACTGTCACTTGCGTATAAATGTTGCAGACTGTCTCGTCCTCTTGAGCTTTCTACACCACATCAGATCCTTTTTGCCCAGCTGAAAACACTGGTCACTTGGGTTTCATATTCCGAGGGGGGAGAAGACACATGAAACCAACAACGAGCGATGATTGGCAAGCTCCAGAAAATTGAGGCAGATTGATCCCATCCTATGCAGGGGGAATGATGAGCCCAGCACCAGTCAACCGCCTCCACCAAAGGTTTCCCGATGTCCAGCTCACTCTTGTCCGGTGCAGCACAGCAGGTAGCGCAAAACCTCGCTTCAAAGAAAGAACAACAGATTGTGGACATCCTTTTTTCCAGCATCCCTATTTTCGTGGCTTGTGTTATTCCCGCGTTTTGTTGGTCAAAATTTAGTTTCTTGCTCGAATCCCCATGGTTTTCTAGATTGAGTCCACAGTGTTTGTTTTCCAACTCCTACTTGTGTTTCTTGAGTATATACAGTATTTAGTCCCGCATTCATTTCTTGGTTAAATTTCCCCGATGATTTTCTTGTTTCAATCCCCATAGAGTTGGGCCCTCTCGACACAGAAAAGACCTTGGCTTCCGAGGTGCATCTCGTCAACTACTGCGATAGACCTTAGAAACATACCCGTAACAAAGCTGCCTCTGCAGCTTGGGGCGTCACTGTTATCCAACAAATATTGAAAACTTCAGAAACATGGGGATTGAAGAAACAAACATTCGGATTGCAGGTACAGAAACGCAGATTGAACGTTTGAAACAAAAGTGAAGGAGGATCTAGCCGACACAAGTGGGCATTGACCCTGCAAAATGGAGAGTTCACCAACAGACTTCGCGACTTCCTGTAACGGGGAAAAAGAGCTCTAACCAACAAAGAATTGGATTTGGAGTCTGAGTAACAAAAGCTAGCACTTGAGTCAACAACGGTGAGCGGTAGAACTCATGGTTTGTGGACGGCTGGCGAACCCCAATTCCTTTTGTTCTTGGCATGAGAAACGCTCTCCATCCGTCCCAACAGGAAAGCATCTTCTGGAAAACCTGATGGGGTAGACCATCAGTCGTCATTGGGGTCACGAACTGTTCAGGTCAGGTCACTTGTCGACGGGTCGACGATCCGTAAATCAGCTGCTGATTGAGCACAACAGACTGAGGTAAGAAAAATAACTCCACAGTTAAGCTTGTACTGGTGATAAAGAAAACTCAGGGTGACAACGCAAATTTAAACCACCCTCGTATACACAATATCAACATCATGCAGCATTTCACAAGTAGTGCCGGTTGATGGGACAGCATCTGACGGCACCTGCCGGAAGGCATTCAGGGACTTCGGAGGGCTGGGCCTTGGCACTGTGGGAAGTAAGAAATGGGACCTCAACAAATCGGGAAAGGCGTTCGAAACCAGTTTGCACCTGAAATTTCTGAAATGACTATTCTAGCAAGATTTGATCAGATTTATGTAATATGGTGACTAGGGAAGGCTATGGTCTTGGAATAACATGCAAGAAAGGACGTCAAGACAAAGTCCACACTTGAAGTCAAAGATGCCCGAGGACAGAACGCAACAATGGGTGTGACATCTGACACGCGACGCTCCTGGACCAGTTCATCCCCGCGGAACATAGGAATGTCGGAATGCTGTCAATACCTAGGAATCACGGATTGCATATCATGGAATCATGGGGTACTACTTGAAGTTTTACTCAGGAGCATGGTTTTACATGTCGGTTTTGAGGCGTGCCAAGGGCACCATGATTGCTCTGGATACTCAGGGGACGGAGACAAGGGACGGAGACAGGTGGCACATTGACTCCTACCTGGGGAGCTTAAAAACCAAAAAGGCTGGCATGTTTATTCACGAGGGGCATGCCATCTACAATGTCTAAGTTGACCATGATCTGCAAACACCATCAGAACTCCTGCATCGGTGGACTTCTGGTAACAGACCAAGAAGGCTCCTGGCACAGGACGAACACAGCTGTCCAACAGAACCCATCAGGGATGGCTTGTCCTCGACAGGAACGCTGCTGGCACCCCCATGCACCGGGTCCACCTCAACACTGGTTTCAGGAGAAACCCTCAACCTGCGATGTGCCTGTTGGGTATGAAAAATGTGGGATTACCTGTTTTTTCGTAAACCAGCCCGTCCGAACTTGGCACCTTTAGGCGGAACTGCACATTTTTCACACACCCAGAGTCGATGTCCAATTTTTTGAACCACATGGGCCCCACCGATATAATTGCTGGGATACTTCTTTACAGTTGTCTGGGAGTGCGGTTTCTCCACTCACCATTCAGCGACTTTGTGCAACGATGGCCGCAGAATTTCTAGGTCCCAAAACCATCAGCACTTCCAGACCTCAACAGCACATCAGGCTGACCAATATCAAGATCCCTCCAAATGCTTCCACACCACGCTCCCACGCAGCACATCACTCACCCTGACTTGGCAAGACCGCTACAAGAACTGAGATCTTCGGCGATGCTGCAGCTGCTGATTCTCTCTCCTTCAGCAGAAATCAAACAACGATCATTTAAAAAAATAGATGGAGCGTGGTGGAAAATATGTTGTTGTTGTTGTTGCCAACGTACCCATTGAGGACACTGACAAACTGGCCTCAATTCTTCTTTTTCAGAACGCAGCTCTTCCTTCTGAGAACGTTCTCGTTCCACCTCTGCAAAAAGACCAAAGGCACCCAAGGAGGAGCACCGCACTCTGACACAATCAAACGGTCAAGAGTGCTTTGGCAGGAACTAGACAGCACTTGCTCCAACTGAAGAAGGAAAGGATTCGATAGATAGATAGATAGATAGATAGATAGATTAGATTGATAAGATAGATACGATGGATAGGGTAGATAGGATAAGATAGGATAAGATATGATAAGATAGGATAAGATAGGATAAGATAGGATAAGATAGGATAAGATAGGATAAGATAGGATAGATAGGATAAGATAGGATAGATAGGATAGATAGGATACATTAGATCGATAAGATCGATAAGATCGATAAGATGGATAACATATTATGGATAAGAAAGATGGATAAGATAGAGAAGATAGCTAAGATAGAGAAGATAGATAAGATAGAGAAGATGGATAGGATAGATAGGATAGATAGCATAGATAGGATAGATAAGATAGATAAGATGGATAAGATGGATAAGATAGATAAGATAGGAAAGATAGATAAGATAGATAACATAGATAACATAGATAACATAGATAACATAGATAACATAGATACGATAGATAGGGTAGAATAGATAGAATAGATAGAATAGATAGAATAGATAGAATAGATAGAATAGAATAAGATAGAATAGAATAGAATAGAATAGATTAGAATAGATTAGATAGTAGGATAGGGTAGGGTAGGATAGGATTGGATAGCTTAGATAGCTTAGGTAGCTTAGATAGCTTAGATAGCTTAAACAGCTTAGATAGCTTGAGAGCTTAGATAGCTTAGATAGCTTAGATAGCTCAGATAGCTCAGATAGCTCAGATAGTTCAGATAGCTTAGATAGCTTAGATAGCTTACATAGCTTACATAGCTTAGACAGCTTAGATAGCTTAGATAGATTAGATAGCTTAGATAGCTTAGAGGGCTTAGATAGCTGAGATTCGATAGATTCGATAGATTGGATAGATTGGATAGATTGGATAGATTAGATTAGATAGATAGGATAGATAGGACAGATAGGACAGATAGGACAGATAGGACAGATAGGACAGATAGGACAAATAGGACAGATAGGACAGATAGGACAGATAGGATAGATATGATAGGTAGGATAGGTAGGATAGGTAGGATACATAGGATACATAGGATGGATCGGATGGATCGGATGGATCGGATCGGATGGATAGGATGGATGGGATGGATAGATAGATAGATAGATAGATAGATCGATCGATCGATAGATAGATAGATACACTGTGCACCAAATGATATTCGGCTTGACATGTCGGCCAACAGCTTGCCTTGTCTTCAAGCTCCTCGACCTTCTGCCATAGCCTGGGCGTAGCTGGACCGGTTTTCACTCCGAAAAGGATGTTGGTGTCAGGCGGCTTTGGCAAGTTTCCATTACCATGATGCTGATAATGAGTGAAACCGAGTGTGTGTATATTTATATATTATATAAATATATGATCTGTGCATGCTGGACAGCATGCATGTAGTAAAGTCCCAATTCACACATCTTCCAACAGTCAACCATGACCATTACATGCCTCAATGCAATAGAAGTCTGCCAAATTTGACATCTGTAATCTGCACCGTTTTCCCGGCAGTCTGCTCCGAATTTCAGCTTTGGGCGCATTCAACTGCGACATAACCTGGCTGTCCACACCTTTGACCTCACAAAAGTTTTGGACGAGCATATGAAAAGTCCTGATCTGATTTCTGAAAAACACTACTTTGTGTATAACATTCTGCACACTGCGATACCCAACGGATTTATGCCTTCTACCTGGCTATAGCCCTCTAATATTGGCACCGAAAATGGCTATCTCCGTAGCAACATCATCGGAGCCCGTGTTCCAGCATCTTGCTTGGGGCGCCACGATCTTCGACCATTAAGATAACGCTGTGATAACCCTCAAATCCATTCATGGTCATCAAAAATCATCAAATACGACTAGGTGATCCACTTCCATCTACCGATGAGAATCTGTTCTTCCATCTGTTTGCCTCCAAAATGTGGAGAAAAACTGACTACCCTGCCTCAGGGCGACGCTTGCCATCAAGGCGGACCTACAACCGGAGTACTTCATTGAGGGTTCAGAATAGTTTTTGGATTTGATTTTGGCTCAGGTTTTGGATTTTTTTGGGGATTTCTTTCCTGGCACCAATTGCCTTGTATTTGCAACAGTTTGGAACTAGAATCTGTCATTTTGCATGGTATTTGCTAGATTGTGGCATGGTTACTTTGCATTTTGCATGGTATTTGCTACAGGCAATGTTTGCCTTCCATTTTGCATGGTATTTGCGACGTTTTGGCACTTCAACCTTTCATTTGCATGGTATTTGCTACATTTTGGTACTTCAACCGTTCATGTGGGTTTCTTGAGAGTTTCTGTAGGCTTTCATTTAGTGTTTCATTTAGGGTTTCATTTAGGGTTTCATTTTAAGGTTTCATTTAGGGTTTCATTTTAAGGTTTCATTTAGGGTTTCATTTTAAGGTTTAATTTAGGGCTTCTTTAGAGTTTCATTTAGGGTTTCATTGAGGGTTTCTTTAGGGCTTCATTTAGGGTTTCATGTAGGGGGTTCTTATCAGGATTTCTTTAAGGTTTCTTTGGGTTTCACCTGTATAGGGTCTTTAGGGTTTCATTTGGGATACAAACAGGAGAGAATAAAGCAAAAGAAAATGAAAAAAACGAAGAGGTAGTAAAGACAAGAAGTAGAGCAGCAAAACACATGACCGAAGAAAAGAAAAACGTAGAATAGTAGAAGTAGAAAGGCACAAAAGCACAAAAGCAGAAAAGCAGAGAAGCAGGGAAAGCAGTGAAGCAGAAAAGAAAAGAAGCAGGTAAAGCAGAGAAGCAGGAAAAGCAAAAAGCAGAAAAGCAGAAGCAGAAAAGCAGAGAAGTAGACAAGCACAGAAGCAGAAAAAGCAAAAAGCAGAGAAGCAAAGAAGCAAAAAAGCAGAGAAGCAGGAAAGCATAGAACCAGGAACCCAAAAAAAAACAAGACCTGCCGCGAAAACAAAAAAAAACACAGATAAATAGCCCTCCCTTCATTGATTCATTTGGACTTTGGGTTTTCAATGGGAATTCAACCTGGATCAATTTGGTTGATAATTTGGTTTGACAATTTGGATTTTCGAGTTGATGGCAGATGTGAGTCCAACAGTCCAACAGTCTGAGTTGATCAGTCAGCTGTCGGGGTTTCTCCTTGGCAGGCTGTCGAGTCAGTTGCGACGCCTCGGAGACAATTCTGGGAAGCAGGTGGATCTGTTGAGACATTTGCAGCGCCAAGTTCCATGCTGGTGATGGTGTTCGTCCTCAGCGATGTGCTTCCAGGTTCCTGCTGCCTCTACTGCTGCCTCTATATCAACTAATTTGGATATGGACCCTGATCGAATAGTCCAAATTTGGAATCGTTTACATTGGTTTACATTTGGTTTACTACTAAAAGATGATCAAAACAGAATTTCTTTCCCCAGTTTGTTTGATCCCTGCCTCCTGCTGAAGCTTTCGCCGCTGGACGAGCAGCTGACCTGAACCCCCCAGTTTTGGACCACGGCAGCCAGTCATCAGCCCACATCCACTTGTCAACTTGTGATTTCCAGTGATCTGCCCCGCAAAATCAAGATACGTCTCGACCGTAGCAGGCACATAAGAATCAAGAGTCTTACTTTGACATTCGAGTGCAAATGGTGCGGAAATGCCGAAGGTCCAGACCAACCCTGTGATCCTCCAAAGGCTGCACACTAATGTTCAGTTTTGCGTATTTGCAAGGACAGCTGGGCAAGGGAAGTGCAAAGATATTGGAAACATAACACTAAATATCACCAATACATCACCAATATATCATATATCTGTGGATTTAAGGTTGCCCAGTTACAAACGTAACTTTCATAGTGATGGCACTCAGGTGCTCGCTTGGGTGAAGTCTCTGGGGACGCCTGAAACCGTGAGAGCAGCGAAAAATCTCAGGTCCTGACTGATTTTAATGGAAGGGTTTGAAGTTATGAAAAACCAATCCACTGCCATGCTATGCCTGGCGCACTCGACCCAAAGACATTCTTCCTTGTCCACATTGCACCTGGAGAATCGTGTCCCATCATTCCAGCGGGATCACCCTTCTGGGTTTGTCCAAAACTAGGGAACTCACCAAAAATATCCAAAATCACATGGTTGAGCAGTTGAAACGATCATTTCCACTTAAAATTGCGGGGGTATCTCAGGCATCTCTCATTGTTGGACAACCCCTTTTGCAGAGTTTCCCTATATAGATTTACATTCTGTTGCGATTTAACGAAGAAACTGAAGACTTCACCAGCGATCCTCGCAACTCCAGATTGCAAGATTTCCAATCTGACTCCATGTGATTACATATCCATCTGATTCCATCTGAATCCCTAGTTTTGATGCTTAAATCCCCATTTCTCGCCCTTGTTGAATCTGAATGAACCGCAACAAATCCATTCCTCCACCATGTTTCACCCATCACCCATCCAGTCCCTTCACCGGACCATGACGCAGGCCTGCACAGGCGAAGACGAGCGTCCCTTGCGGGCGGCAGTGGTCCTAAGTTGGCTTTGACCCCACACAGCAAGAGGATTGTGAACCCAGAACATAGCTGTTGGTACAATGGGATATGAATGGAAATATTATATAATAGGAATAATGCGGATAAGGCATGATAAGGTTTTGCTTCAACAAGATACTATCCATAGGTCCATAAGTCTAGCAAAATGAAGCCATTCACCTTTGGTCTTATCTCCATCTTCAAGCCACCGGACCCGCTTGGCGCCGTGGCAGAGGTCCTGCCAACGGAAGCTTCCAAGCGATGCTTTCAAGTGCCCAAAGATTGTGGGAACCAGGCACCTTGATCTTGATCCACCCAATTTTAGAAATACAAACAGCACAAGTCAATGATCAGCTGTTTCTCCTCTGCTGCACTGGTGGCGAAGCAGACCTGTGCACTGTGAGGAATTTCCAAACCATGGATCATGCTGTAATACTGTTTAGCTGCTGTCCCTGATCTGGCTGTCACTGTCGGACATATTCCCAACGACTCTTTTTCTCCCTTGTCGTTGCTTAGCACCTCCATTCCATCATAAAACTCAATTCCTTGATACAATACCATCCATTGATTTATTCCGTTCTGTTCATTCCCTTCTGGTCATTCCAAGTTGGCAGTGAATGTTTCAAGATCGAAATTGCTGACGTCAAATCTGCACAATTTCAAGTCTTCTGTGGCCCAGAGAACAAGAAAATCCGTTCCTAATATGGGGATGAGTCAATACCTACAATAGTCCGTAAATGGGAGATGAACATCCATGTCAAAACAGCCCTGAAATGGATGCTCTGCCACAACAATTACCACAACAATCACAAAATATTACCAGTTTTGTGGGTCTTTGGGCGCATCACAACAATTACCTCAATGACTCAACTCCCGTCTTGACACTGTCCGTGGTGCCGGTGCCTTGTTCGAGACTTTGGGAGCACCTTTGGGTGATCGTTGGCAGCCTGGCGGACCTGCAGAGATGGCATGGTGGCTGAAAACGGTGCAAAAACCTAGCAAATCGATGGTTAATCATTGTGAATCATCATGTTCCCGAGGAAAACTGACATGTGATGTGCATCCCCATTTTCAACCCAATCCATTTTATGGATGATTGTTGAAAGGTTGGATTTATGGATTTGGGAATGGATTTGGAGAGTAGTCTTTTGTGGATTCCCATGCCCCTCAAACTCGTAGCCATGCCACCTCTATGTATAAAAAGACTCCCAGCCTTCACATCTCGAGATCCACCCTTGGACAAAACAACGCAAGTCGTCACATCGATCCCAGTCATACTGATGCGAGATGAATTTCAACCCCGGATGTACAACCCCCAGTTTATTTGTAGGGTCTGCAAAGCAGTGATAGCTCCAACTACACATGCAACCTCCATTGTGATTACTCACTCCTATCATCTAATCATCGAATAAATGGTATTTCCCATAAGGTCTTCCCCAAATATATCAACGATTTTCTAAACGCTGAGTGTGAGGCTTCAACTTCCCCTGGCCTGAGCACCAAGAATTGAGACCTTCGGTGCTTGAAAAAATGGACATTGAGGCCACTGCCAGGCCGCTAGTGGCTCAGCAGATACCTTAAATGCACAACAAGTGCCGATAAACTCGTGATTGTCTTTATAAAATGATATACAACATTTATGCACTGTTTATATATATATATATAAATATATTATGTGTGTATATATATATTATGTCTATTTTTGTATATATATATATATACACAATATTTAGTTCGCCGTGTTTTCGTTCATCCTATATCATCAAAGGAAGTTTAGTAGTCTAAACTCCGTGATACGGGCTGTGAAAACGTGGAGAGAGCAGAGGTCTGGAGAGATTAGAGATGGAGAGAGTAGGGATGAGGAGAGATTACAGGTGGAGGGACTAGGAATGTGCAGAGATTGGAGGTGGAGAGAGTAGGGATATGAGAGAGTAGAGATGTGGGAGACTCCAGATGTGAAGGTGGAGAATAAAGAGGTGGTCGAGGCAGTTGTAGTGTGATCTGCACTGATTGCAGATCTTAGTGGAACTGCTGTGTCAAGGTGATGTTTGGATCTTAGGAATCGCGCAAAACCCTATGTTTTCTCCCACAAAGTGGCTCCCGGCGTCGATGTGGGGAACCTCGTTTGTGCGACGGGTGCCGCGGTGGTCGACACAGTTGTAGTGTGATTTGCAAGGGAGTGAGTGCAGATCGCAGTGGGACTGCTGTGTTGATGTTTGGATGTTATAGGAGTCGCACGAAACCCTGCGTTCTCTCGCACAAAGTGGCTCTCGGCGTCGATGCGGGGAACCTCGTTTGGGGGACGTCTTCGCTCGTTTGCCCTCTAACGCGTCCTCCATGGGTGGCCAACGCACTTGTAGTGTGATTTGCAAGGCAGCGATTCCAGATCACAGTGGCGCTGCTGTGTCACCTATGTTTGGATGTTATGAGTCGCACGATACCCTGTGTTCTCTCGCGCAAAGTGGCTCCCGGCGTCGATGCATGTGTGGAACCTCGTTTGTGCGACAGGTGCGGTCTTCGCTCCTTTGTGCTCAAATGCGTCCTCCATGCATCCATGTTGGTCATTGCCGCAGTGGTCGACGCAACTGTAGTGTGATTTGCAAGGCAGTGAGTGCAGATCGCAGTGGAACTGGTGTGTTAAGGTGGTGTTTGGATGTTAGGAATCGCACGAACCCCTGTGTTTACTCGCACAAAGTGGCTGTGCGACGGGTGCGGTCTTCGCTCGTTTGCGCTCAAAGGCATCCTCCTTTGTAAAGTAGAATTGAAGTCTGCGGATCGCATTGTAATGGCCGCATCCATGTTGTTAATTGCCGCGGTGGTCGACGCAGTCGTAGTGTGATTTTCAAGGCAGTGAGTGCAAATCGCAGTGGGACTGCTGTGTCGCTGTGATGTTTGGATGTTATAGGAGTCGCACAAAACCCGGTGCTTTCTCGCGCAAAGTGGCTCCCGGCGTCGATGTGGGGAACCTCGTTTGTGCGACGGGTGCGGTCTTCGCTCGTTTGCGCTCAAAGGCGTCCTCCATGGTAAAGTCGAATTGAAGTCTGATCGCATTGTAATGGCTGTGTATTTTACCAGGTCAACCGACAATGGGGAAATACAACAACAAATCCGCTTAGCACTCAGCTCTTTTGAACCAACGCTACAGAGTAGTACGATGATATGTACAATACATGGTTTTACTGCAGGAGTTTTTACA
>Ga0126342_10019642_pt1 | contig 11453 bp, 11 predicted proteins | sample Cyp1metagenome_FD_92528 | JGI IMG/M metagenome (GOLD analysis project Ga0126342, IMG submission 92528) | Coral microbial communities from Lord Howe Island, Old Settlement Bay, Australia - Cyphastrea 1 metagenome | ecosystem: Host-associated > Invertebrates > Cnidaria > Coral ... | reverse complement strand
AGCTTGGGCTTCAGAGTACTTCAGAGGATCAAACATCATGGCAAAGGTGATTTGGTAGTTTGTAATTGGAAAGTCTCAGTGGGATATTGAGCATGCTTGGGAGTGGGGTTTCAGCACTTTGCTTTTTTCGAATCCCAGTTGTGAAGTTGTGAGAGGACAGCTACACATTGCTGATGGATAGCGGGGACCACAGTCAGCGAGGTCATCCAAAGTCAGCGATTGTGGAGAGATCACATAACTCCAAACAAAAAGACGATGGGCAGTGAAACAAAGCTGTCAGGTGCACATGTTTATCATGTTTGCTTTGTCGTCCATGGTTCACAGTCCTATTGTACTCCGAGCTCAGGTCATCATTTGAGATCTGAATCAGGAATCCTTCTGCAACAGCTGACCTTGCGATGAGAACCTCTGAGGTTTCAGGGAACACAACAACAACACAACATCAACAAACATGACGACATCGTGGTGTGCCCTGCACCCGAAGAAATTTGGGAAAAGCAACAGCCAACGATTTCAAACCTGCATGGTGCCAGGGTGTCTGGCGCAGGAGACCTTCTCATAGAAAGCGGTCGAAAGGGTGCACTTGCGAATGGATGTGGAGAAGTGGACTTCTCAAAAAGTGGAATACCCAACAAGTCTCGTTGCCATGGAAAATTTGATGAGAAACCTAACAAACCGCTTAATTTCATTTAGTTATTGATTTCGGGAAAACATATTGTTGGACAAACCCAAATGAATTGCAAAGGTGGCGCATTACAACCGGCTGAGTCTGGACAAGAACTCTGAGAGATGTTATGATGTAGTGGCCTTTGGAACTCAAGCGTTGGACTCCAAACAATGGTTTGTTTATTCTAGATTCTATATGATGTGTATATATATAATATCATACTATCTATGTAATATATATATATATATACACGATGAGTTATAGATCTCTGTAGAAAAGGATATAAATGATGCAAGTGAAAATTTCTCTATGCTCTGTAACACGAGGAGAGACTTTCCTTCCCTAACAATTGCTGAAGCTGGACGAGTCCCGTAGCTGAAACATTGATGACCGCACAGGAGCGGAAAAAAAATCAAAACCTACAGGCAGTGTACCCGGTGAAATTCAGAAATCACGAGGCGATGCTTCTGAGAAACCACCTTAAAATACTCAAAGACTTGTTGTGAAAAAAATGTTTTTCCTGCAAGACCTGCATTGTTGCAGTTTGTTCATTTCGGCCCAACGTTCTGGATGTGTTTTGCTTGGATTTTGGCCAGCTAGGGGGATGGGCATGGTAGAGGTAGACAACACACCATCAACGTCACCATCCAATTGAATGTCGCGTATGTACATATTGATGTTCACTATTTTTTCAATGCAAAATTACAACAAAAAACAGTGCGTCTATGTACACATTTGTAATGAACATGGGTCTACGTGTATATATAATTATATATAAACATCAGTAATCAATTAACCAATATTAAGTATATCCCCCATGGGATGTTGTTTTGTGGAAATCCACTACATTTGCCTTAATTACATTGGTTGGCACCTTCCAATGTGTTTTCCCTGCCGTCCACTGTGCACAACCTTGACGTTGAACAATCCAGCAGTGAACTTGTCAAGCCCCTGGCGTGTCAACGATGGTGAAAAAACATCCGTTCAACATCGGGAAAAAAACGAAAAATTACACCACCGTAGACCCCAAACATTTGTTGAATACAAATAGTGTTGTTGCAGAGCATGCTCAGACACATGGAACGGCACTGACAGCTTAATAGCACAAACAGGAAACAAAGAAGGGAGACAAAAAAAAGGGACAAGAAGGAAGGCCGCGGGAAGGCGGACACAGCATCCAACAAAGGGAAACAAGAAGGACGACACGAAGGGAGAAAAGCAAAACAAGAAGGGAAACAAGGCCTCTGAAAGGCGGAGACGGCATCCAACAAAAAAAGGGAAACGAAAAGAGAGAGAGGAGACAACTGAGGCGAAAGGGGACACCAAAGAAGACAAGGGAGACGAGGCCTCGGGAAGGCGGACAGCATCCAACAAAAGGAAGCAAGAGAGGAAACAAGAAGGGAGACAAGGGAGACAAGGCCTCGGGAAGCGGAGGCAGCATCCAACAGAGGGAAAATAGAAGGGAAACAAAAACGGGCACAAGAAGGAAACAATGCGTCACAAAGGTGGACACAACATCCAACAAAAGGAGTCCAGAAGCGAGACAAGAAGGGAGAGACAAGGCCTCCAAAAGGCAACCGCAGCATCCAGCATAGGGAAGCAAAAGGGAAAATAAGAAGGGAGACGAGGGAGACAAGGCTTCGGGAACGCAACACAGCAACACAAGAGAGACATGGCCAGACAAGGCCTCAGGATCGCGACACAGCATCCAACAACGGGGAAACAAGAAGGGAGACAAGCATGGAGACAAGGCCTCCGAAAGGACATTGCCCCCAACACGGGGAAACAAGAAGAGAGACCAGGGAAACAAAGTCTCCGAAAGGCGGACACAGCATCCAACAAAGGGAAACAAGAAGGGGGGACAAGAAGGGAAACAAGGAAGACAAAACAAGAGGGGAGACAAGGGAGACAAGGCTTCCGAAAGGTGGACGCAGCATCCAACAAAGGGAATCAAGGGAAACAAGCTTCCGAAAAACAGACAACAAAGGGAACAAGAAAGACAAGCAGGGAGACAAGGGAACACAAGGGCGGACAAAGCATCCAACAAATGGAAAAAGGGAAAATTCACCCAGCTTTGCAACCCAACAGCAGTGGCGGTTCCTAGTTCAAGGTGAAAAAGGTCCTGTCTCCGCCTGTGTCCCGCACTTTGTCCCTCGCTCTGTCTCAAACTACTTTGTCTCCCATTTTGTCTTCCACCGTGTCGCCCACTCTGTCTGCCATACTGTTTCCACGAGTCAAAAATGCGGCCCATAAACATGGAGGCTAGTTGGAAAGTTTGAACAAAGTGGGAAACAAATGGGCGACAAGGAGGCAAAGCGGGAGACACGGAAGAGACAAAGTGGGAGACAAGTGGGAGACGACACGGGTGACAAAGTCGGAGGCAAAGTGGGAGACAAAGTTTGAAACAAAGTGAGAGAGAAACTGGTGTATAAAGTGGGAGACAAAGCTTGAAACAGAGGGAGAGACAAAGTGGAAGACAAAGCGGGGACCAAATTGAAGAAACAGAAGGGGATACACAGTGAGAGACAGCGTCGCGGACAAGCCGCCAAACAAAGCGGAGACACAGTGGATGGGAGACAAATTGGGGGACACAGTAGGAGACAAATTGGCGGGCAAAGAGGGAGAGAAAGCAGAAGACAAGCTGGGAGACAAAGTGGGGGGCACTAGGCGGTACAAAGACAAAGTGGGAGAGAGAAAGTCTGAAAGAAGTGGGAGACGAAGCGGAGACAATTGAGACACAATTGACAAAGTGGGAGATAAGCTGGGAGACAAAGCGGGAGACAAGCTGGGAGACATAGTCAGAAACAAAGCCCCAGACAAAGCGGAAACAAGCTCCGAAGGGAGGCCTTACAACCGGAGAGGTCACCAAGTGGAAAACAAAGCAGGAGACAAACAAAAGCGGAAGACAGAGTGAGTGACAAAGCGGGAGACAAAGTGGGAGACAATGCGAGGGACAAGGTGGGAAATAAAGGGAGACAAAGTGGGGGACACAGGGGGTACAAAGCGGGAAACAAAGCCTGAAACAAGTGGGAGACAAAGCGGGCGACAATTGAGACACAATTGGCAGACAACAGACAAGGAGAAAGGACAAGCTGCAGGCACAGCGGGGGACAAAGTGGGGGACAAGCGGGGGGATAAAATGGGAGACAAGCTGGAAGACATAGTCAGAGACAAAGCTTGAGACCAAGCGGAAACAAAGTGGGAAACAAAACAGGAGACAGACTGAAAGACACGGTGAGTGACATAGCGGAATATTGGAAGACACAAAAGCAGGAGACAAGCTGGGAGACAGAAGTGGGACACAAGTGGGACAAATTGGGAGACAATGAGCAAGAACAGGCAGATAATAGAAAGACAACGGGAGACGATTTGGAAGCCACCATGGAGGACACAGGGGGAGACAACTGGGAGAGAAGCGGGGGGAGAGACAGTCGGAGACAAAACAGACTGCAGAGACAAGGTTCTCACAGTTCCAGGGGTGACACGGCGGCAGACAAGGTTCAAGTGGGAAACCCGGGAAACACATCGAGAAACACAGTGGAAGACCCAGTAGTAGACAAGGTTCCACCTGGGAGACACAGTGGGAAACAAGCTCAGGAACAACCAGGAGGAAACAAGGTGGGAAACAGGAAAGGTTGCAAGGCCAAGGGCAGACAAGGTGGGAGACAAAGCGGCAGGCAGGGTTCCAAGGAGAGAGTGCGACACAGTGAAAGACAAGCTGGGAGACAAGTGGGGGACGAGGTGAAAGACAAAGCGGCAGGCAAAGTTCCAAGGTTCCAGGTGGGAGACACATACGGCACACCGTGGGAGACAAGCTGGGAAACAAGCAGGAGGAAAGGTGGGAAACAATTCCCAGATGGGACACACACTGGCAGACAAGCTGGGAGACACAGTGGGGAGACTCGGTGACACACACTGAAAAAAACGACGCACAGTGAGCCAAGCTGGGAGGCAAAGCGGCAAACAAGGTTGCAAGAATTGGCAGGCGTAAGACACAGCGCAACAGACAGTAAAGACAAGCTGGGAGACAAAGCGGGCAGACAAGTTTCCAAGGTTGTAAATGGGAAACGCAAGCGGGAGACAAAGTGGGAGACACTGGGGGGCAAGGGTCCAAGGTTCCCGGAACGAATAATGAGAAGAAGGCGGAACGCGATACCACCCCTTGCTTCTAGGAATTGAAACCCAACAGCTTCCTGCTGTTGCGAACAACAAGCGATACAAGGAAGACAAGGCCTTGGGATCGCGACACGGCATCCAACAACGGGGAAACAAGACCGGAAACAAGAACAGAGACAAGACCTCCGAAAGGCAGATGCACGGCTTCCAATACTGGGGAAACAAGAAGACAAACAAGGGAGACAAGGCCTCCGAAAGGCGGACACAGCATCCAACACAAAGGACACATGAAGGGAGGCAAGGAAGACAAGGCCTCCAAAGGGCGGCCACAGCATCCAATCAAGGGAAACAATACAAGACGGGGGGACGAGGGAGACAAGGTGCGGAGGCGGCATGCCACAAAGGGAAGCAAGAAGGGAGACACGGCCCCCGTAAGGCGGACACAGCATCCAACAAAGGGAAACCAAAAGCGAGACAAGAACGGAGACGCGAAGGGAGACAAGAAAGCAGACACGGCATCGGGAACACGGACACATGAACCAAGAAAGGGAAAGAAGGGAGACAAAGCCTCCGACACAACATCCAACAAAATGAAAAAAGAAGGGGGACAAGAAGGGAGAGAAGGGAGACAACGCCTCTGGAAGAAGAGGCAACACAGCTTCCAACAAAGGGAGACAAGAAGGGAAGGGAGACAAGGCCTTGGCAAGGCAGACACAGTATGCAGCAAAGGGCAGGAAAAGGCAAGAGAAGAAAACAAGAGCGGAAACAAGAAAGGTGAGAAGGCCTTGGCAACGCGGACACAGCATCCAACATGGGGGAGCAAGAAGGGAGACAAGGGAGACAAGGCCTCTGAAAAGCGGACACAGCATCCAACAAAAGGGAAAACATAAGGGAGACAAGAAGGGTGACAAGGCCTCGGAAAGGCGGACGCAGCATCCAACAAAGGAGGAGAAAGAAAAGGGAGAGACAAGGCCTTGGAAAAGACACGGCATCAAGGGGAAACAACAAGGGAGACAAGGGAGGCCTCGCGAAGGCGGACACAGCATCGGACAAAGCGAAACAAGGAGACAGGAATGGAGACAAGCGAGGCAAGGCCTCCGAAAGGTGGACACAACAAAGGGAGACAAAGGGAAACAAGGAAATAATGCCACGGGAAGGCAGACTTGGCATCCAACAAAGTGGAAACAAGAAGAGACACAAGGGGCACAAGGCCTACGAAAGGCGGACACAGCATCCAACAAACGCAAACAAGAAGGGAGACAAGAGAGGCATGGCCTCCGAAAGGCAGACAAGGCCCCCGAAAGGCAAACCGCAATCCGAAAATGGGAAACAAGAACGAATGCAAAAAAAGGAGACAAGCCTCCGCAAGGCTCGCACCAACCAAAACAGGAAAACAAGAAGGGAGACAAGCAGGGAGAAAGGAAACAAGAAGGAAAAAGGGAGACAAGGTGTCCAAAATGCGGAGACGGCATCCAACACAAGGAAACCAGAAGGGAGCGTCGGGAAGGTAGACGCACCATCCAACAAAGGGACGCAAGAAGGGAGACTAGAAGGGAGACCAAAAGGCAAACACAGTGTCCAACACCAAGAGGGGAGGAGGCAAGGGAGAGAAGGCCTTGGGTAGGTGGACACAGCATACAACAAAGTGAAACAAGAAGGGAGACAAGAGAGACAAGGCCTCCAAAGCTCGGATACAGCATCCAACAACGGGAAACAAGAAGGGATACAGGAAGGAAGACAAGTCACACAAGGCCTCCAGAAGGCGGAAGCAACATCCAACAAACGGAAACAAGAAGGGAGACAAGCACAAAGAAAAGAAGGGAGACAAGAAGGAAGACAAGGGGCTCTGGAAGGTGGACACAGCATCCGACAACAAGAGAGACAAGAAGGGAGAGAAGGGAGACAAGGCCCCGGGAAGCCGGAAACACCATGCAACAAACGGAAACAAGAAGGGAGACAGGAAGGGAGACAAGGCCTCGGGAAGCCGGACACGGCGTCCAATAGCAAGGCGGACACATTTAACAGCACGGAGTAAACTATGTGGGGAACAACTGTTATGAAGATTGTCAAATTACAAATTACAAAGCCTAAAAATCAATCAGAACAATCCTTTTAGCTCATGTGCGTGCACATGTGTGTTCAGAACTCATCCGCGCCTCCACATTGGTTGCTTCAAGCAGCATGTCCGTGAAGTGCGGCAAAGGCGTGATGCCCAAGTCACTTTTGAGTCTCATAGTCAAAAAGGTCACCGCTGCAACTGGAAAACAAAATGAAATTTGGCGAATACCTAGTCAAATGGCACTGCCTTTATTCCGAAAAATAGTAACAGGCATGTCCGCGCAAAGGTCCGTTTTTTAGCAACACTATGACATGATCAAGCTTTCCCAAAACCCGCGACTCAACAGAAGAGGCTGGTGAAACACTCTTGGGGGCAAACTGACTCTTGGAGCAACAACATATGGTTGGGTGCTATCAGAGATGCTGTGGTGTGCACAACGGCCGTTTGAGGGTGTTTTTCGGTATTACTTTATGTTTCTTGTAGGCCTACATGCCAGCACCCCGGAGGGTGTGGGCGAAGTTCCAACATTGTGTGGTAGTTCATGGCATGGCATGGCATGACATGACATGAGGTAGCTTGACAACATGCGTGATGGGTCTTCCAACATGGTTGTGGCCGTCTTGCCTGAAACCCTTGCCGACAGCACCCCGGAAGGTGTGAGCGCCCACTTCTCCGGTCAGATCCGACATTCAGCGTCACTGTTTGCAGCACACAGCCTCAACTACACACGTCTCAACTCCATACCAGCGCCCCAGAAGGCGTGGGAACGGTCGTCGCAGCTCAGTTGGTAGAACATGCGCCTTGTAAGCAAGCAGTCATGACCTTGGGGATTTGCAATTGCACATTGCAGGTCTCAGCCGCCACGCACCTCCCATGACGCGCAGCTGGAAGCAATGCCTCTGAGAGTCAGCATGCTGGCGGCTGGTGCCCATGGCAAGGGGATCCTAAAAGTCGCAGCAGGGCTGGGAGGTGGGTCTGCATGACAGCTTGCTACACACGTAAACTCCAGCACCCCAGAAGGCGTGGTCCAGCGCTCCCTTCTCCGGTCAGCTCTGACACCCGGCGTTACTGTTTGAAACACATCACCCTGGCACTACACACGTCAAGACTCCAAGCACCCCGGAGGGTGTGGTCCCAGCTCCCTTCTTCAGTCAGCTCTGACATCTTTTTGGTACTTCGCGTTGGCAGCAGCAAGAACAAACCCCTTTTCACAGCATTCAGCACCCCGGAAGGTGTGAACCTGGCTCCCTTCTTCGGTCAGACCTGACAACCACGAGACCATCCCACAACCAGTCTTGCGAACCCCGGAGGGCAGCAAACGCTTCCCTTCTTCGATCAGTTCTGACATCCAGGCAGCCACAGGCAGCCACTCGCACTGCTACTTCCCTGCCTGAGAAGAAAGCGGCGCGAAAAAAAAAAAACGTAAATGGCGCACTCCTCTTGGATCCCCGGGGGGAGGAGCAGCAGCCAACACTGCCCGCCTCGGTCGGGGTCGGGAACCTTCTTCGGTCAATTCTGACATCGATGTTGAAGACCTGGCTGGCGAGGCGTGAGGTTGCATGCGTTTGTGGGGTGGTTAGTTTCCATGTTTTATCCGTGTGTTTCACAAGTTGCATTTGGCATGCACAAATAAAGGAAGCAACTGTGCTTTTGTTCAAGGAACATACGTCACCTTCTGGAAACAGCCGTGGCCGTGGAACACTTACGATTCATCGAATCACGAAAAAAAGACATGCAACTCCATCACTTTGATGTTGCCTGAGTTTGCCATAATGCTTGCCGAAGCGGATGCACATTGCTTTGCGGCAAGCCAACCACTTGCTGATCGTCGCAAGCCATTCAAAGCAACACCTGCTCTTGCAAACCAGCTGCGTTTGCAAGCCGAGAAGCGAAGGCACTCTCGCCACACCAAACTTCCGCGTCGCTTCACCGGCCTCTGACCATCTCTCTGGTTTTTTCGTTGCTGAGCAAATTTTGTGGGCATCGCTACCCCTTCTAGACATTATTCCGACATTGTTCTGAAACCATCTTGCCAATGACCTCCAAACAAATTCATGCTCAGGGTAAATCAGTGGGTGAAATACACAAGCAGCTACGTGACATTATAGCCACCTTTGCATGACAGGACCTGGTAATGTCAGTTGCCGTTGTCCTGGTTGTCTTGCGTGTCCTGCTTGTCTGCGTTTTTGATGGCAAGGTTCAGGTCCATCTCTGCAACGGTCCGCGGGTGGACAGCGGGAGATGCATGATGATTCTTACAGCTTTAGACAGGCTGCGCCCGGAAAGCCGTCTGCGCAAATAAGCGCATGTGACCATTTTTGAAGTAGGTAAAGAATCAGTGCGATGTTCCAAGTTCTCCTTTAGCGTTTCTTCAAGAACCTTCAAGGCAAGGCACCCTGAGGGCAAAGATTGGACACCGGCTTCCCCCCGCGTCTCATGCACAAGGGCAATGTTTCCAGGTGTGCTGAAGGCAAAGGGATCCCATTGTTACCAGCAAACGATATTGCCCCAAAGCAATGCCTGTGGCATAGCCAGGCGTTGTCCTCCATGTCCTCCACGTCGTTGCTTGTGATGTGTGTGTCACTCTGGTCAATGGCGTCGCCCAAACCCAAGGCCAGCCCTTGCCAGAAAACCATCATGCTGCATCCATTGCTATCCATCTCAATGCTGTCCTTGTTGGCCTTGTTTGTGATGCCGTCTGACCCACATAGTCTGCATAGAAGAAAAATCCGGTAGTGGAACGCAGCTTTGAAGGCATGGAACAACTCCTTCGCACATCAGACTCAGAGGCTGGAATGCCCGGAAAAGTGTAGCTGGTAGCAATTTTATATGTTCACTCCTGGTACTGTTTCATAGGAGGGCCCCTATAGGCAGGGATAAAGCAACCTCTTTCTTTGTTCATGTTGCATTAGGTGCAAACACCACACCTTCCATTGGAGATGCTGATATGTTTGCTTGCACAGTGAAATTGTGCGTTGCCCGGGGCCCCCCACACACACACAGAGCATAGCCACGCGGCCACTGGGCTGGTTCTTGTCAAGTTCAGGGACCAAGGTAGCTACCGTAGTTTTCTAAACCAAGTTGAAAGTTTGGTTTCCGAAGGTTTCCAAAATTGATGCGTTACAGTGGCAACTTTCCAAAATTGATGCGCTGTAGCGGCAACTACCATTTTTTCAAAGGGCAGCTCTGCCATGATGAATGCCTCAAGCCTTCTATGCTCCAGGGGTTTAAAAGGTTTCAAGTTTACTGTGTACAGTAATCAGTAATTGTTGAAGCGTCGAACTAGGTTCCTGCTGCTGAAGCAAATTCAGATTCCTGTGTCCTTACAACCCTAGTTTTGCTTCTGAGTTGCAAAGGTTCTGGTATGTGGCATCGGGAAGTGCCGCGCACGCTCACGCATCGCGCCCCTTGCATGTGTCCCAAACGGAACCCCGGAGGGCAGGGATACGGGTCGCCACACGCGAAGCCGCACTTTCAACTGGAAGCTATCCATCCAACACATCTGATGTTAGATGCTGTATCATCAAAAGATCGGCTGTTCAATTAGCCCCAAGACATGCGTGTCCAAAAGGCAACCTCATAAGTCATAAGCCACCAGTGGCACCAACACAAGACTACCATCAGACAGTCCTCCTTGCCGTCCACGTTCTTCTTGTCCTTCTTGGTGACGCCGCTCTGGTCCATGTGCTCCTCTGCGTGATGAATTCGAGCACGTCTGCTCGATAGAGTTGGCATCGTGCGGAAGTGCGCAAGACTCAGGTGTTCAATTTCACAATTTGAAGGGTGCAGTCTGCGGGAAACAATGCGATCCAAAGTTTCCAGTGATCCTGTATGCTGTCACAACAAGATTTGACTCTTCCATTCCTTCAAGAGAGTACCCCGGAGGGCAGAGCCAAACACCTGAATCAAGCAAGTTGGGGCTCTAATGTTGGTCTTCTTGGAAATGGATTGAATCCAACCAGGATTGCATCCGACCAGGATAGCATCTATTCAGACTTGCAACCGACCAGGATTGCATCCGAGCAGGATTGCATCTAACCAGACTTGCATCCGACCAGGATAGCATCTATTCAGACTTGCAACCGACCAGGATTGCATCCGAGCAGGATTGCATCTAACCAGACTTGCATCCCACCAGGATTGCATCCGAGCAGGATTGCATCTAACAAGACTTGCATCCGACCAGGATAGCATCTATTCAGACTTGCAACCGACCAGGATTGCATCCGAGCAGGATTGCATCTAACCAGACTTGCATCCGACCAGGATTGCATCCGAGCAGGATTGCATCTAACCAGACTTGCATCCGACCAGGATAGCATCTATTCAGACTTGCATCCGACCAGGATAGCATCTAACCAGACTTGCAACCGACAAGGATTGCATCCGACCAGGATTGCATCCGACCAGGATTGCATCGGACCAGGATTGCATCGGACCAGGATTGCATCCGACCAGGATTGCATTCCACCAGGATTGCATCTGACCAGGATTGCATCCGACCAGGGTTGCATTCCACCAGGATTGCATCTGACCAGGATTGCATCCGACCAGGATTGCATTCCACCAGGATTGCATCTGACCAGGATTGCATCCGACCAGGATTGCATT
>Ga0126342_10019641_pt1 | contig 11453 bp, 8 predicted proteins | sample Cyp1metagenome_FD_92528 | JGI IMG/M metagenome (GOLD analysis project Ga0126342, IMG submission 92528) | Coral microbial communities from Lord Howe Island, Old Settlement Bay, Australia - Cyphastrea 1 metagenome | ecosystem: Host-associated > Invertebrates > Cnidaria > Coral ... | reverse complement strand
GTCTGACGATTGCATCAGTTAATTCTAGTTCCAGTTTGAACTGCAAGAGTGCAAAAGTATCCAAGAGACATCGAGAGGATGATCTTTGGACTTTTGGATTTTCTCTGGATTTTTGGACTTTCCCTGATGGACTGTCTTTGGAATGTTTGTGGACTGCTTGGAATGGATTTCAATGTGAATTGAATGGATTTCCGCAGCCATTTGTGTGTGTGGGCAGGTCGCGCAAGCCATGGCCGCCTGAGAGATGGAAGAGCTCTACTGGCTCTTATTGCTCGTATATATCTGGGTATTTTAACTGGTATTCTTTTGGCATTCTGCACTTTGAAGTTTTGCAAAGGCCGCAATACAACTGCAAACAAGCATCATTGGGCTTGCCCAATGTGTCTATGCGGAACCCTGCGTTGGTCGGGTGGTGGTGGGGTTGTGGATGGTCTCTTGCCAATTTGGAAGTTCCTCACCTGGAAGTTCTTTGTGAGTTGATCTTCTAAACTTCTTCTTCCTGTTTCAGTTGCTCGATGGCCTCAACGATTTCAATTTGTATTGACTGCTTTATTTCGTTCCACTACTTCAGTGGGGATTCAATTTCACTGGCTGCTGTGATTTCGAGTTTTCATTTTCTTCGTGGACAGTTTCGTTTTCTGTGATGCTGTTGTTTGTATTTCAGACTTCAAGTTGCTCATCGCTTTGTTTTCCAATCAACTGCAACGCTGTCAGAGTCCATTCGATGTTCACTTGCGGATTTACAATTGCCTTGTCATGTCAATTTCATGCGGTATTTTGGATGCTTCTGTTTACAGAGTGTTATTGGCAGTTCAACTTTCAATGCTGTGCATTCCTCGTCAACTTGCACCTGTCAGCTTGATGATCAGATCGATTTTATTTTCCTTTGAAGCACTGGCTTAGTTTGAAAGGTAGAGGGGCGCTGCGCACTCCAACAAATGGTTGGACGCGGGGTTTTAGTTGCTCCACGCAATGGATGAGTGGTGGCCGAGGTTGGATGAAGGCGTATTAGCACACCTTCAACGAGTTTTCCAGACCCCTTTGAAACTTGATGCAGCGTTTGACAATGATGAAGAATGTCTCATGATGCTGAATGCTGAGTTCCCCGATATGGTTGCTGAAGATGCAATGGATTCAATGGCAATCTTAGTTCTGTGGAAGGAGGCCATGGCCAGGCCGTTGAAGCGTGCACGTGGGGAGCTCGTGAGGTCTTCACTGTATAGGCTACCACTCCCTGGCCAACTCTCAGTGCAAGAGGAGTTTGCAAGGCTCACACGTACAAGTGCCATCTGCATTTTGGAGATGCATGTGAAACAGAAACAGAGACGGGTGAAAGAGGATCCAGCAGATGCTCGTGCAAAGAGGTTTGAGGCTGAGCGCAGAAAGTACTCCAGGTTGCTGGCACAGGTGATCGAACAGGCAAAGCTCCCAATCGTTGAGCTGGTGAAAACACTGGAGGATCCTCGCAGTGCTTGGCTGCACCTCTTTGCAGCAAGGCGGGCCAACACCCTCAAGAACCGGTATAAGGTTTGGAGGCCATTTGAGCAGTGGCTGGAGTGGCATCGGGGCTACTTGTATCCTCGTGGAGTTCGAGACGCAGTGGACTACATGCAGCACAGGGTCAACGATGGATGTGGGAAGACAGTTCCACAATCCCTTCATGCAGCGCTTTCACTTTTGGAGCAACTTGGAAGGGTACCAAGTGATGCCAGGATTTCAGAGGATCCACTGTGGCTGGGGCATGTGAAGTCCTGGTCAGCTGAGTTGGCAGAGACTGCGGAGCCCAGGAAGCCTGCGGAGATGTACACGGTGGCAATGCTCTTAGCCCTGGAGTTGACTGTGGTGGACGAGACCGAAGCACTCTTCACCAGGGCCCTTGCATGGATTGTGCTCTGCATGGTTTGGGGAGCGATGAGGTGCGATGACATGCAATCGGTCATTCCCCATCGTTCCATCCTTTCCAACTACGGGCTGAGGCTTGTCTTGGGGAGGTCAAAAACCACGGGCCCAGACAAACCACAGAAGGAGATCTCCGTTCACATCCTGCGGACGACTTCTTTGACAGGTGAGGACTGGTTGAAGGTTGGATATGACATGTGGTCTGAAGACCCTTTCAACTTCAGGCGCGATTACATGGTGATGGAACCAAACAAGTCTTGGACAGGGGTGAAGAAGAAGTTCATGGCACCTTCATGCTTGGGCAGCGCAATCTCCAAGCTGTTGGGAGGTTTGGCTCTCCCACGCCGGGCAGGTCTGAGCTGGGAATTGATGCCAGCGCAGCTCCTTTTGCCTGATGGCTTGGAGTCCTTCTTCTCTGGCCACAGCCCCAGGAACTTTGTCACCTCAGTCGCTGCAGCCTTGGGGTTTTCGAAGGACGAAAGAGCATACTTGGGGAGATGGAGCATGGGCATGGTCTCCTCCGAGGAGTACGTGCGTACCTCAAGGCAGGTCATTTACAAGATCCAGAAGGCGGTCAACAAGGCACTGGTGGAAGGAGGGAGCGATCCATACCATGAAGATGAGCCCATCAGTAGGCTCTGCGAGTTTGCGGCTGCTGGCGGTGCCAACCCGAACCGCATCAAGAAGAGACACACTGTGTTGGTCTATGGGCTCGACACAGGAGCGCCTTGCTTGGGGGGCGTGTTCCCCACGTTGCAGATCCTTCCTGAAGATTGGGATGAGGATGATGGTCGAGGTGGAGCCGATGCAGAGCTGGCTGACAAGGTTGCGATGCTGGCTGCAAAAGAAGCTACGGCGTCGCAGCATACAGCGAAATACTTCGTGACCATTTCAAGGAGGACCGCAATGCGGAGGCTCCACATGGCAGGGTGCTTCGTCAAGCCCGACCGGTGTTGTGAGGTGGTCTTCATGGATGAGGTGGCGCCTGACTCATTTGAGTCGATCTGCCAGGCATGCAAGAAGAGGATGATGTTGGAATGCGGAAAGGAGGCACCGGAGTTGTCGACGTCGACAGCATCATCGTCGTCCACTGCCTCCCCCATGAGTGAGGGCAACGAGCCAACAGGCTGAGGCTCAGGCATGGCAATGGCAACGGGTGCACAACTGGTTGTTGGGTAGGAGTTGGCTGTTCACCGAAGGGGTGATCAGTTTGAGGGGCAAGTGCTCCGAGGACTGTGCGTCGATCTCTTCCGAGAGTTGGATAAAAATTTGGTTGTCTGGGTGATCTTTTGTATTTGAAATTTGTGGCAATTTCAAGTTGAGTTTGGACTCATTTGCATTTTTCAGTGACTTGTGTGCACATTCATTTCTTCACGTTCAGACGTGGGGACTTGATTGAGTTGTGAACTCACTGCATGATGGCTCAGACCTTAGGGTGCCATCTTGTCACGTGGAATTGAAGCACGTTCAGACGGGCTCAACTTTTGTTTCAGTGTGTTTCATCTCTTTCATGGAATTCCACATGTGCAGTTTTGAACCGTGTCACTTTCCTCAGGTTGCTTTTTCTGATGTTCAGACATTTCTCACTGTTGCATTGTTTTGGATTCTTGGTTTCTTTTGACATGTCGTCACTGTTCCTGAAGGTGATAATTTTGATGACTGTGTTTTACTGACATTTTCACCACAGCAGCATCCTGCTGCGCACCTCGCTCGACTGGCGCGATGGACCCAGCTGAACAGAGAGAGTTCATAAAAGACAACATGGATTCTGATTTGCAGTTTATCCTTGGTGACAGCGGCGTTTCCCTGACCAACCAAGTTTCGATTGCAAGGCGCTATGGATCACTTAGGAAGTTCAATGCGCTTGGAGATGATAGGCCTGCAGTTCGGACAGCATGTTTACAAGATTTTACAATCACAGCTGATACCCCAGAGAACAGAGCAAAGATTGCTGCGATTGTCTCTTCATGGGAAACTGCAAAAGAGTACCTTTCAAAGGAACTGGAACTGAGGGCGGAGGCGAAGGTGCTTGGCCAACCTAGGATCTTACAGATTCATGAGCGACAGGCAATGTTGAGAGCAGTGGAAGCAATACATGGATCACTAGGAGACTCCGATTGTCCAGCAGCTGACTATTTGAGTTTGAAGGCTGAGGAGACTGAGGCAAATGAACCAACAGCTGCACCTCTTGACGAGATCATCAGCAAGTTGACTTCCTCGAGCTCTTCAATCCAATCAACAGTCGACGGCTCAGGTCACATCAGAGTTACACGTAACAAGACAAAATCAAAGATGCCAAGCACCACAGAGGAATATCGTAAAGTGATGAAGGTTGAGATGTACGCTTGGTTAGCAATGGCCTCAAGGTACAAGTCTAAGCATTGGTTGCATGGTTTGACTGCCGACCCCTTCTTGAAGTTCGTGGAGTATATTTTGGGGGATCGGGTTTACGGGATACAAATCCCAACTTCAGATGGATCTCAACAGAAGCTGCGGCCTGACTGGTCGATCATTTTGGCGTACGAGCAGAAGCTTCGGAAGGAGGCAATGAAGCTTGTGATGGAGGGCCACACCATGTCTGATGCCCTGACCTCAGTGATCAGAGATGCCGATTTGAAAGAGGCATATTTCACGACACCTGTGGCACTGAAGGCTTCGTTGACGGATGCACAGCCCCACAAGTGGCAAAGGTTCAATTCAAAGGGGTCATTCAACAACACTTCAAAGGGCTCCTTTTCAGGCTTTTCAAAAGGGAAAGGAAAGGGGAAGAGCAAAGGCAAATCTTCCAATGCTTCAGATTCGCGTCTGAAGGGTCTGAACCTTGCATGGCGCACACCTGACAACAGGGAGTTGTGCTTCGCGTGGAACTCAGGAGAATGTTCTGGGGCTTGTGGCAGAGTTCATCAATGTCGGGTCAAAGGCTGTTATGCAGATCACAAGGCCATTGAGCATAAGCAGAAGAAAGATTCGTGACAGATTACAGGTGCAGCTGACCCTGGCATGGCTGCACCGCCTTCTTCAGGTCTTACAACACCTTCAGACGGTGTACCACTTGTCAAGGTGATGTATCTATTTGCTGGGGGTAGACGACGCTCTGACGTTGCAGCTTATTTGAAAGAAGCTGAGGCCTCAGGGAGGATACGTTTAATTCTCAAGGAATTTGATGTGGAACGTTCACCAGAACATGATCTCACCAATGTTGCATTATGGACTGAAATCATTGAAACCCTTGAAGAGGGACAGTGGTTCATCATTGTATCACCGCCTTGCAATACGTTCAGCAGGGCTAGATTTCAGAGGCGGCATCCAGGTCCAAGGCCGTTGCGGACAAAGGCTTGGCCCAGAGGTTTTCCATGGTTGAGCAATGCAAATAAACAAAAGGTGGATGAGGCAATTTTTTTCGTTGACAAATGTCTTGAAGCTTGTGAGCATGCAGTGAATTTCAATGGATATTTCATTTTGGAGCACCCCGAAGATTTGGGAGTGGTGGATGAGGAACATCCTGGTTCAATCTGGCAATGGCGAGAAGTTCTCGACCTTATCCCAAAGTGCAAGGCAAGTTGCTTTGCTATCCATCAATGCAAGTTTGGAGCCATAACACCTAAGCCAACGAGGCTACTGACAAATCTGAAAGTTTCTGACAAGCGTTGCTATTTTTCTTTACCACGTTTTGACAAGCTGGGGTTTTACAAAGGACCACTCCCACGGAAATGCGGGCACAGGCATTCACATACTCTTATTGGTAAGACTGGCACCAGATGGAATACCAGCCCAAGCGCAGCATACCCACCACAGATGTGCAAATTCCTGGCAGATTTGATTCTCAATGCAGCCGCATCCTTCGGTGGGGGAGCAGAGAATCCTATCAAGAAGGTTAACAAGAGGCCCCACTTTTCTGACTCACCCGCTGCTTCCAAAACAAGAAAGACAGAGGTTTCAAACACAATTCAAGGAAGCTCGAATACAACAAACAAGGACACTGTGCACCTGGTACAAGACTCTGATGAGGAGGTTTGCACAACAACAGTTAATACAACGGCCAATGCGATGGGATCAGGTGAGTCACCTTCCAGCAGCATCGTTCCTCCTGGTGAGTCACCTTCTGACGTGGGGGATCAGTTTGATATGAAGGCATGCTATAATTCTGGCACTCCCATTCAAGTTGAGTGGGACAACTCTGCACATGGTTTCATTGATGGGTTTGGCTTATGCAGCCCCACAAGGTGGAGGCCTCAGCATCGGGGAACATTTAGGCCCCCAGAGATGGTACAACTGGCAGATGCGACTTTTGACATCCTTGCTGAATGCGTGGACGAGTGCATACATGATGTGCGGTTGGAAGCGTTCAAGCTAGTCACTGGCAAGTTGGAAAGTTCTCCATTCAATGAAACCTCACTCTTGAAGCTCAGGGATAAGTGGGCCGGATTACTGCCTGACCCAGTCGATGCGAAGGTGGTCGACTCTGGTCAACCATTTTACTTGCGTGCGCTGGCCCAGTGGTTGAGACTGTATAAGGATCCGGATGTTCACTGGCTGATGGATGAACCGGATTCCTTTGCAACAGGTGTACACATTGGATTTGAGCAACCACTTCCCCGTTCTCCTCAAGTCTTCCCGGAGAAGGGCAAACACCGAAAGATGGATGAGACAGAATTTTGTCCCATTGCCGATAATTATCCCTCTGCACAGATCTCCACTGGTGAACTGGAAAAGAAGTTTAGAGAGGAGGAATTATTGGGACGCATGCACCCTTCAAAACTTGGGGTGCTCCGTCAGGAGTATGGGGACAAGTTGCGGATTGCATCGATGGCAGCAATTTCGAAGCCTGATGGGTCAGTGCGGCCGTTGCATGACGCAACGCACTCTGTGATGGTGAACCACGAGATAAGGTATCAGGACAAAATCATTTGCCCAGGACCTGCAGAGATCGCTGGGGTGGTTCGTGAATCGGCTGAAACCCAAGAAGCCCCATTCTGCGTGAGTGCAGATATCAAAGCAGCACATCGTCTGGTTAAGGTTCGAAGATCTGATTGGGGTTACCTTTGTTGCAGAGCCAATTCATCATCAGACACCGTTTGGGTGAACCGCGTTGGAACTTTTGGCGTTTCCAGTGCTCCCTATTGGTGGGCGAAGTTGGCAGGTTTGATTGGTCGGTTTGTGGGGTACATTTTCCAGTCAAAGTGGTTCATGCAGATGATTTATGTGGACGACTTGCATGGCTCATTTGTTGGCGCAGAGAAGTTCAGGCTGCTATGGATCTGGATTTTGGCATATGAGATGGTGGGGACCCCATTTGGGTATCATAAATTCAAGGGAGGCTTCAGCTCGGAGTTTGTTGGGTTCCACATCAGGTACGACTTGTCTGAGGTTGGCATATCGAAGAAGAGGGGCGACTGGCTTGTTGATTGGATCGAAAAGGTTGGGGCAAACAAATATGTAGTTGCATCCAGGGAGTTTGTGGAGTTCCTGGGAAGGCTTGGATTTGTCTCGCAGTTACTCACTTGGATGAAACCCCACCTTTCTCCTCTATTCGCATGGGCATCAGTCACCTCCAAAGGCACTGTTGGCAGGCTCCCTGAAACGGTCATTTTGACCTTGCAATATATTCTTCATGAGCTCAGAGCGGAGTCCTATCTCGTTTCTGTCAAGCGGCCCTCAAATTTTGATGTGGAGATGTTTAGGACTGACGCCAAGTGCGCAGACAACTTCATAATTCTTGCTGGTTGGGAAATTACATCAAGGCGGTGGTTCTCACTGAAGATTGGGCCTGGTGATGCGCCGTTCTTGTTCAAGCCCACTGGGGAATCCCAGTGGGCATCTACTTCGGCCGAGCTGTTGGCCACCCTGGTGGCATTGGAAGCATTTGGCTGGCTTGCAAAAGATAGGTGCAGGAAGTCCCTCACGATTTGCTTGGTGGGGGGCACAGACAACAGGGCCAACGATGCGCTCACGGTCAAGAGAGCGACAACCAAGTGGCCCTTGATGGCTATAAACATGCAACTTTCGACAGCACTGGCAAAGGCAAGACTATCGTTGCGCTTGAGATGGAGGCCGAGGGAAGAGAATGTGGAAGCTGACGATTTAACCAATGAGCGTTTCTCTGGTTTTGACTTGGAGAAGCGCATTGCTATTTCCTGGCAAGATTTGGATTTGGACATTTTGCAATCATTGGTTCAGACACGGGACGAGTTTGAACAGAAGAAGGTGGAGGCAAGAGTTGGTGCCTCTAGCAGAACACCAGGGAAAAACAAGAAGTTCGAAAAGACCCCATGGTGAAAGGACCTACCGTGTTATGGGTCAGGTTGCTTGCAATCTCCTGAAGTGGGGGCCATTTGAGATTCAAAGCAATGCAATGTATTTGTTTTCACAACAGTTGATGCTGACTATGCGACAGTCAGCGATTCACTGGGACACCTGGATCATGGCCGCAGGGCCTTCTCAATGTCAAACATCTGGAGGCACCAATGACAAAGCTGGAGTGGCGTGAAATAGCACCACCTTGCGAGAAAAAGTCGCACCTGCGTTTGTCCACCACATTTCACTTGAGTTGCAGTCAGATTCAGTTTCGTTCCTTCATGTCAGCTGTGATTTCAAACCTTTTGGATGTTTGGACATTTGATTTGGCGAGTTTATTTCTTTCGGATGGTTGGTATTCACAACGTTTATTTGCGACGATTGTTTGGCGTTCTGGCACAATCTCTTGAGACCCTCACTACTCTACCAACGTAGCGTAAAGCGTAGATCGAATTCTCTGGAATTGACTGTCGAGGAAGAGGCTGGAGATGTCATCTACTGGACTATAACTCGGCAGATGTATCATATCCGTGAGAAATGTCCTATCCATACAGCCACTTCGATGGGACGGACTGCAAGGAGCTTCGATGTCTGCCAGGTTTGAAGACCTGAGATTGGAGTGCCGGTTACCGTTAGCTCGACTGGATCGAAGTATCACAGAAGAGACTGTCGTACGGTGAGCAAATCAACGCAGTTGGAGTTGGTTCGGTGTCCATTTTGCTTCGATATCAAAGCTGAATGACTGAATTTGTAGTCGCACAAGTTCGAAAGGGAGTGTGAAAAATCATCCTATGTATAGCTAGCGTAGCGATCTTGTGCTTGAACTTAGGTAGTTGTTAGGTGTTTTGTAGTTGTAGTTTGTGGGCTTGAGTAGTTTGGACTTCGTTTTGTAGTTAGCAGGTGATTGTGATGTAGTTGGTCAATCTCATCTCATTACGTCACAAAGAGTTGTGACGTAGTTGCCATTTTTCGTTTGGATTTGCACGTTTTGAATGATTCCACACGAGAACAACTTGCACGAAACCAGTCGGAGAGTTTTTAGGAACCGAGAAACCGGTTTTGCACGTTTCTAGATTGGTAGAGTCGTTTTTGCATGACTAGATTTGCAGAGTTTTTGGAATTTCCTTAACTGGACTGGAATCCAGTTTGCTTTACCCACAGAAACTCACTTAGTTTCTGTGTTCTGAACTGTGTTGACCAACGTGAACGTTGGCTCAAGCCTGCGAGAGCGACAAGTGTGTGAGTGTGTCGCCGTGAGACGGCCTGGGAGAGTCGAGACTGCAGAAACGCGAAAGGATCACCGTTTGTTTGTGTTTTGGTTTGGGTTTACTTTGAGCACGAGAGGTTTGGAAGCGGTTTTCGCGATCTAACTTTGTGTGTCAAAGTTTTACGCGGAGATCAGAGTGCATTGCCAAGAATGCGTTCGGCTTGGTTCAAGCGTTGGACAAGCAGGGCCAGGGAGCTTAGTTGCCACAAAAGCAGCAAAGATTTTACAGCCTAGAGGATTTTTGTGTGGCGTGAGATTCTGCAGGATATGCGGTATCCTGATGTAGGAGTGGTTGTGGAGGTACTGAGCTGGTGGGGGAAGTTCTCCCATTTGGAATCTTTGAGAAAACGTTTAAGGCGGCTGAAACTACAGTGGAGAAACTTGTCGGAGCGGCAGAATCTGTCCGGTGCAAGCAGTGTTAAAGATGTCGCTCATTTGGGGATGCTGAAATTGACGAACTTGTTTTCCAGATTCAGGAAGAGGTTGAATTTGGTTGGGCAGTTGGACCGATAGAGTTGAAAGATGTTCCTAAAGGAGCAGTGATCAGTCGGAGGTTTGGCTTCAGACAACCTGGTAAGATACGCTTGATAGACGATCTCTCAGGCAGCAATCTGAACCAAAACGTGCAATGCGCTGAGTCGCCCAAACAGCATTCCATTGATTTTGTAGCTGCGTTGTTGTTGAGCATACTCAAGGAAGGTGGAACCTTCAGGATTAAAGGAAGGTCCTTGGACTTAAAAGCGCGTATAAGCAACTTGCCATAGCTGAATCATCACTGAACTTTGCCTTCGTAGTCACAAACAATCCGGTGAGAAAGCAGCCAGAAATATATCAGTTGCTGCGGCACCATGTGGAGCTGCTTCTTCGATGATTACGTCGTGTTTTGCAATGAGCACCATGTCAGTAGTACTGAGTCTTTGGTGGAGCTTCTACTTCAAGTGTTGGAAGGAAGTTTGCTGTCGAGGGTGATGAATTTTCGGCGTTGGGGGTAGGCATACTGCTTCATGATGCACATGAAGGAAAAATCTTTAATCTGCCAACAAAGGGAAACGGTCGTTGGAATTGATTGCAACGATAAAAGTTGTTCTGGACAAAGGACACATGTCAGTGGTCGATTCACAGAAACTGCATGGCAGAATGCAGTTTCCAGACGCCCAGATGTTCGGCAGGTTGGGCCGTTTGTGCATGAGAGCAGTGACCAGCATGCTTTCCCCTTCACTGGAAAGAAGTTGGAGGGTCAAACCATTGATGCCTGCGAAGGTTTCAATTTTCTTGGAGAATGCCGAGCCGAGATCTTTGACACTTTCTTCAGACAGCGTTTGGAATATATTTACGGATGCGTGCTATGAGCCTCAAAGAGATTCTTGGAAGTGCGGCTTCGGGGAGTGCTGGTGGACCCCTTTGGGAGGAGATTGTCCTTTTTCTCAGTTGAGCCAGTGGAGCTGTCGGATTTACGAAAGCAAAAGACCATTATCTTTGAAGCTGAGCTTTTTGGCTCTGGTTTTGACATTTTCGGTATGGAGAAGGGCGATTACTTTCTCTTCACTTGTTTGTTTTGTAGATAACAACTTTGCAAGAGACGTTGCCATTCTGGATGCGGCAGGAACGCAATAGCCAATTGTCTTATTGAATTTCTTCTGACACTTGAGATGTCTGCGAACGTCACCCCATGGGAGACGCGTGTGCCTACGCCGTCGAATGTTGCAGACGAGCCCTTAGGGGTGAAGTGGAGGTGCTAGCAAATCAAGGGCTCGCCAGAGTAGACCCCTCGAAAGAATTCGACGACATATTTGGGATCATAGCAGAACTTGCGGCTAAGGGGGGATCTGTTAAAATGCATGGATTGGATGTGGAAGCTACAGAGTGACAATTGGTTTGGTGACTGGAAGATGTCACAGTCAACAGGTCGAACATTCCCCTTGTCACCGCTGGAAAAGTTGGAGACCGGTTTCGGAAGCCGTGATGTCAGTTGTGCATTTCATTCGTTTCATTG
>Ga0126342_10019640_pt1 | contig 11454 bp, 10 predicted proteins | sample Cyp1metagenome_FD_92528 | JGI IMG/M metagenome (GOLD analysis project Ga0126342, IMG submission 92528) | Coral microbial communities from Lord Howe Island, Old Settlement Bay, Australia - Cyphastrea 1 metagenome | ecosystem: Host-associated > Invertebrates > Cnidaria > Coral ... | reverse complement strand
TGAAAAATGTGGGCCAGCTTTGCGAAATCGACTGGAAGGAGAGGCGCAGCAATACAAGAGGTTATTAGACAGAGAAATGCTCAGGGATCCCAACGACGGAGTCAACTACTTCAAAAGATTTCTACGACCTCATTTCATCAAGGCTGCCCAAAACGTGTTCTTATACTATACCGTTTCATGCAGTTCATGAAGTACAACAGAGGAACTATGGATCTTCAAAAATGGATGACTAATCCCTTCTCCCTAATACTAATCCCCCCAAATAATAAACACTTCAGGTAGTTTTTATTTCAGTATTAGGGTGGTGATTATTATTAGGGAACCCTATTAATAAAATTAACCCTTAATAATAAAAACTATTTTTTCCGATCTCAAAATCAATCAAATTTCCTTATATAACGCAATTAAAATATTGCCAAATGGGATTTCGAAGCGGGACCTATTAATAAAATTAGAACCTTAATAATAAAAACTAGTTTGTTCGATTTCAAAATCAATGAAATTCCCTTATATAACGCAATTAAAATATTGCCAAAAATTGGATTTCGAAGCGGACCCTAATAAGAAATTAAAAGTCAGTTCATGGTTTGTTGGCAGGAAGCTCTCAAGAGAGAGAGGCACCTGCACAAGATGAGAGGCACCTGCACAAGATGATCAACCTATGCGAAACCCATATGAACAGCCATCAAGACGAGCAGGACGCTCTCTGCAGAGAGAGGAACCTGATAGTCAATGGGAGCAACAAAGTTCATCGTCAGGAAGTTCAGAGCCTCCAGAACAAGAAATTCCAGCAGATGAACAGCCAGAGCAAGAAGCAACACCAACAAATGCCCAAGTCGATCCTACAACAGATGATCCTTTGGGTGAAGAGGTAGTCAATCTCTGGGAAGCAGAAGATCCACCAGATATGGATTATGTAGTTGAACAGGCAACACGTTCTTCTGTGTCCTGTATGAGGCAGGCATTATTTGTGCTCGAAATGAGGATGGTCAGATTGAACCCAACTCTTCAGGTGAGAAGGTTGTTGTCCTCAAAAAATGGGGCTATTTGCTTGGACCTCAGCGAGTTGCTTTGAGAAGGCAGTCCATAGGACGTGCTGACGTGTTATCTTTTCACCAGAGCATGGGAGATGGGTCGACTACGTGCATATTACAAGAAGACTGCCAAATCAATCTGTTGAACTATTTCCTAGATGACTAGCCTCCAAAACAGACTGGATGAGAGGATCAGGTGAGCCACAAGGCTGGGGAGGCAGATTTGACATTGATCGAGAGCGATGGTCAGAAATTTGGCATTTGTATGAACGTGACCTGATGATTCAAGAGGATCTGAAATGGTTGTCAGAAGCTGTGTTTACGTCGTACGTTCTACCGAAAGCATCTCGACAAGTTGATCAGAGAGAATGACAGAATGTGGGGAGACTTTTGCCAGAAGAAGAAGGATGATGATGGAAATGAAGTTGGACTGGAATTGAACACTCATGGATACGACATGACAGATCCAAACGTTGAAGTTCCCATGAACAAGAAGACCGTTATTCCAGATCCAGAAAAGCACTTCTCATTTTCCACTAAGTTGATGGTTCTGGTAATTGAATTGTATCAGGATGAAGCTCCACGAGATTTCTGTCCATATACCACCTTTGCTTACAAAAAGCTCAAACAGTTTGTCGACAGCCAAAGAGACATGACAGCTCAATCCTATCGATTCTTTGTTGAGCATGCCTGCAATCAATTCTTCCAACATGAAGCATTTCATCAATCTGCACGAGCAAGGACAAAGACAAGAGATCTGAATGCAGGTGAATTCCACAAATCTACGAAGCTTGATGGATATGTTTGGGTCGCAAATACTGACAAGATGGTTCATGTTCCCAAAGGTCAAGCAGATGATGTGGATATGGAAGAAGATGATGATCAAGATGAAACACAATTCCTGCCTTCCCTGCAAGTGATTGTCAGGCCTCATTAGAAGACCAAGGAGGAAGAAGGTGTAAGCTCTTTGCAGAAAGAGGAAACACCACAACCGGCAGTATCTTCTTCAGATGAAGAGGAGGTTGTGATCACAGACCTTGATAGAATCAACAGACCTGAGGATAGGTATGGATGTTTCATTGTCAGGCAGCTCAAAACAGAACATCAATTGCTCCTGAAGGACATGTGCTTCAACTCACAAAATATTCTAGGTGAAGAAGATGGGGAAGGACGATTACCACTACGCAGAAATGAGATTGGCTACTTCTCCCTGTTGTTTTTCATGGAATACCTAGCAGGTGAATCTCTTACGACCTTCATGGAGACTTTTGCGCCATCGACACAGGCTGACATTTCCATTGATGACTATCATGATTTTCATTTGGAAGTCAAAAGAGAGATTGAGGCCAACAAGAATATTACTTTAGAATACTTTAGACAACTTTGAGAATGTTGAAGAACCAGATCTGAATGATGATGATCCCAACATTCCTCCTCAACGTCGTGAAGATCAAGGTCGTGGGGATCCTGAGTACAAGGGCAAACTCGAGAATTTGAGCCGTGAGAACAAGCATATCATTCTGGAAACAGAAGATGATGACTTGGCTGAATGCACTATCCAGTGGCTTAGCATGTGCAACAAGACTGTTCAGAAGAAGGTCATGGAGAGAGTTGTCAAGTCAGAGAAAAAGGAAGAAGAAGCAGAAGTCGTAGTTGAAGAAGAGCTACAAGAACCACAGGAGCCCACAGTGCACCTGTGGACATGGAGCGTCAGACCGATGAGTCATTTTTGTTCGGTTCACAAGTGGGAAGCTCTTTGCAGCAAGAGGCACCCGTTCCACCTGAAGGCTCTGCTGAGATAGAGGTATCAGGGGAACCACAGGCAGAACCACAGAACGATATTCAACAAGATGACACCGCTCCAAAACCTGAACCTGCCAAAAGACTTTACTATATTGTTGACATCACTGGCACTGAAGATGATTCAGTTTTTCGAAAACTTGCTGAGTGTTTTACTGATGGTTACCATGGTGAATGGGCAGGATTCTACAATCAAGGTTATCCAGCTTCTTCTCAACATCGACATATGTTCTGGCATGTGAAGTATAGAAAGACCATGGCTCAACACAAAGACCACCGGTTTGCCAACACAGATCAGCAGCTGATGGCAGAGTACATAGCCAGGCATCTAGATCAGCTTCCACTTCAAGAATTTGAAGATATCAAGAACACATGTGAATATGGCTGTAGTGATCCAAGGATGCACCCACGACACCAAGAATATTCAGAGGACGCAGCCAAGGAAGCAGAAAGGAGAATTGATGACGACTTCAACAGTTTGACAGCGGTATTGGAATGTTATGTGCAAGATCATGTGGTATTGCCTTACTGTGTAGTGTTACAATGCTTAGCTTCCAGATATCTAGGAGGCGGCTTGCTGGACCCCACGTACATTGATGATGAACATCCTTACCGGTCCACAATTCTCACTGATGTTTTGGAATCTTGGAAACTGGTGCAGAAAACGTTTTGACAAATGTCCACTACCTGAACGATTACAAAAGTTTGCACCACACATTGATTACGATCTTGACAGCGAGCATAGAAAGATTGGAGACAACAAGCCACAATTCAATAATTATTTCATCAACGTCATCAAGAACCTCGGGGCACATCTCTTCATGAATTGCGAGGCTGGTAGTTTTTATCATCACAGGGCTTGGCTCGAAGAGGCAAAAAGTATTTCTTGCTTCAATGACTATCATGATTTGATGGTAGCTGCTCGGATCGGAAAGGAAGGATATATCAAACAATTTGCTGGGTACAACACACACGAAGATGACACGCGCATCGGGTATGTATCGTGGGCAATATTCGAGGTTCATTGGGGTGTTACAAAGCATCGTGACACAGATCGAAGAGCCCCTGACAAGAGCTCGGATGCAGATGACACGTGTGTGTGTATACCACGTTGGACAAAAGTATGTTGGAGACTCTCCTGGCATCACAGGTGAGTGCATAGCTTGCATGGCTTTGGAATGCGCCCGTTATCAGGTTGACGTGGTCGCAGGCGATGGGAACAAAGCATGCTATCTTGCAAGTCCGAAGTCTGGAGGAGTTCCCACATACGAAACCAGCCTTTTGCAATACTGGATCAACAAGATGATGACTGTTGCTACACAAACAAGAAACAAACATTTTGGAATTTGTCCACCCGTCAGGGTCAAGCACTTTATTTCTTGCAGCTTTCGAGACCTTGACTTTCTTGCAACACATCTGGGTGGCATTACAACAGAAACATACACCGCAGAACTCGTGACGAAGATCTTAGACCACGGTGACTGTTGTATGATGTCTATTGTTGAGTGGGGACATGCAAGGTTGGAATATTGGGAGGATATCACCCGGTTTGATGATCAAGATCACATGGATTATACTGTATATACTGGTGAATTTACCTTCAGGGTCAATGAAACTTGTTTAACCAGTGATCACAACATCTTCATGGTTGCACCTACAGACAGGGATGCTCACAACCCGATTCTTGTTCACTTGAAACCCGCAGACATGGTTTGGGGTGAAAGACGCAGCTATGTTCCTTTCGAGATGAAACGAAGATGTCATGAAAAGAGAAAGGAAATAAAGAATACGAACAAGAGAAAGGGCTTCGAAGAGAGCACCTTGCAAGATTGGAGCGACTGGCCTCAGACTGGTCATGGTGGTTCCTCATCCTCCTCGTCCAGAACATGGAGACCAAAGTGAGTGTATACTTCTGTAGATGAAAATAACACAGCATGAAATGCCGTGTACAGTTTTTCTGTGCCCTCACTCGATTTCAAAAAGGTATATACTTTTTCAGATGGAGATAATACCAGAAACAAGGTTTCATGTTTACACAAGATGGCATAGACTCTTTTAGATAGAGATAATGCCACTACTGTGTCTGAACTATACTTTAATGTAGATAGATACTCCTGTAGATAGAGATACTGTCGCTTTTTGTCTCCGTATACTTTCCGCCGAGCAGAGCAGCTCTGGATGGAGCGAATCAACATTTTACCAACTCCGAATTCTGTCCATTGTCCGCTTGAATGAGCGACTTTGGAGATCCGCTGTATCCGTTTATTTTGTGATTCGGTCAACTGTTTTCCATCTGACCTCAATTTCTGAACCTTGCGAATCCGAATTTTTGAGGACGAACTTTTCACACCGGTAAGAGCATTTTTGCTTTGAACGACCGTGCATTTTGCGCCATTGTCGTGGAGAAAAATAATTAGCGCGAATCCGCTGTTTTCATTTCGACATGTCCTTAGGACACTGTTTGATTTTTCAATCCGCTTGCATCCGCTATTTTTGTAAAGCTACCACTGCGTAACTTCCGCTCAGCTTTTGCAGATTTGCCACAGTGTAGTACAGTACAGGCTAAAACTCTTAATTTCAACTGAGTACGACAAGGCGTAGTGCTCTACTCATTGCCTTTGAGTTTGTGCCTGTGTTTTTATTTGGGCTTGAATCCTACGTGGATGTAGCATGAGTATTGAGCACCATTGAGCACCCTTTATAAACGCTGATCAAGGCCCGAGAGACATACAGAGTAATCCTTGTAGACACCGCCCGACTGGCATACGCCGTGAGTCAAAAGGGTGTGAGGCTGTCTTGGGAAGACGCTCTAGCTGATCTAACCTAGATGCTAGTGCCCCTCTTCACCCCCTCCCCCCCTGTGGTGTGGTGGAGGTGTGCTATGGTATGTTGGGTATATATGGTGTGTATGGTGTGTATGGTCGGTCTGGTATGGCATGTTTGGAAAGTATGGGATGTTTGGTAGGTATGGTATGTATGGCATGAATGGTTGGTATTGTATGGATGGTAGGTATGGAATGTAAGTCTGTTGGGTATGGTATGTTTGATATGACAGTATGCATGGTCTGTATGGTATGTATGGTTACTATGATGGGTAAGGAATGTTTCCTATGTAAGGTAGGTATGGTATGTATGGCATGTATGTTTGGTATTGTATGTATGGTAGGTGTGGTAATTATGTTTTCATATGTATGGTATGTGTGGTATGTATGATAGGTATCATAGGTATGGTATGTATGGCATCATTGGAATGTATGGTAGGTACGGTATATGTTAAACACATGTAGTGTTGTGAGAGTACACAGGTAGTAAATAGGAAGTAGGTACATAGCACATATATATATATGTGACTATAGGTTGCACGTAGGTACTTTGAGGGAGTATGTGTGCTACGTAGGTCGTCTAAAAGGTAGCATGTACCTAGTTAATGCGAGGCTGGTAGTCAGAAATGCTGCAAAGACCTAGCAAATACGAAGCTGGACCTCAGAAATGCTGCCAATAGCTTGCAAAAAGAAGGGAAGGGGGTGCTAACTGGGGACCCAACCCATTGTGGGGGGGTGGGGAGACGGAGGACGGTACCATATTGTATATATATATATATATTTATATATCCAAAAATGGGATGAGTATCTACTGTTGACTCATAATGCTTGCGATGGCTCAAACAGCAACCAGCAACCAGCAACCAGCAACCTGGTTTGGGCAATTGGTAGCTTCACTGGCTTGACCTGGTGTGTAGGAACACGACATTCACAGCGTTGCGTTGCCTTGCATACATTGCGTTGCTGAGATGGGATTATTTCAGGTAATGCTGCCCTACTTGACGCCCACTACCCAACACCTCAAAGCACATCACTCTACATCACACATCAAATCACATCATACCTCGTCACATCACATGGCAGTGCATCGCAAATGTCCTCGCGTCTAGGTACTAATATTAATCCAAAACTACAGAACAGAAACTAGCTGAACATAGACGATGCATGAACATACGTAGATGATGCACGCACAAATCTTTCACCACCCCCTGCAAAGAAATCACAGGGCGGACCGGGAGGAAGGGATAGATGCTCATCCTTCAACGAAAAGGAACGGTTACATATAGAATGTCCCCACTTAGGTTAATGGGACAATAGGTGTTATATTTGGGTCAAATAATGTTTGTTATACATGGACTTTAGACCGTTTGCTAAGTGATCTAAGGGATGCACATCCAAGTATATAATCAATGGAGTTCTGAATTCAATGCTTGCAGATGCCCCATGCCGCCAGCTTACCAAACTCAATAGACCAAGGTCGAACGGCAAATGGTGTCCTGGGTGACACTGCAGGCTGAGACAGGGAGAAGGGATTGGGATGGACGGTTATGGCAGGTGGTGCGAATTGGCAGATGCCAGACATGTGAAAGCGTATGGGTTTGCAAGTGGTTGGTACTAAGGGACCTGACATGACTAGAGCCCATAGACCATAGACACTGCATAAATAAACCGTTTTAATTGAACAGCAATTGTATTTTTTAACAATCAATTGATATCCAATTCTCCAATGTCAATGGGTTTCTCTATGCCCAGCTTCTTTGTGAAATGTCACCGCCTCCATCATATTCCGAGTCTGCAGGACATGCTATCGATCTCCAGTTTTCTGGAGCAGAGACTCAGCTGAGTCGTGAGATCTTGGAGACTCAGAAAGGAAGCTGTGAAGCAGAACTTTGGATTGATTAACAATAGAAGGGTATACCGAACCTGAACCAATGTACATAGTTTTGAACGTATTTAAGCCAAACTGATCTTGTCACCCCGGGGCAGAATGTGTAAAAGGTTTCAAATCTGTCACCGGACCATGTTTCGTGCCGAGCCATAGCTCTGCCCAAAGGTGCGCAATACGAGGTACAAGGCCGATGATTGGCCAAGAAAACACAGATTTCCCATCACACGAGGGCGGTCTCTGGTTTCTCTTCGCCAGAAGGATTGTGTCCTGCGTCTTGTTGCTCTTCACTGAAAGCTGCTTCACTGCTTGTTGTAATTCAGAGATGTAAAAAACGGAAAATGGCGGCACTCTTTCCACAGCTTTTGCCACAGCAGAAGAACATCAGCAGGGGCCTGTGTGCAACTGCAGGCAGAGACCATGTGACAAACTTCCAGACATGTTCTGATTTTCCAAGTGGTAGAGAAAATGGGTCAAGCGTTTCTTGAGCTCAGATGAGTATGGTGTTTTGGGGTCTATGTATAGCAACTCCCAGAAAGATGACGCAACACCTTACTAAAATAACGAACTACTTGTCTATCTTTCTTGTGGTTTTCGCAATATCATTGTGGTAGACGATGCCTTCATCCTGCTCAGCTGAGCCCAGTCAGCTGAGCTGGCCGCATTGCTCGGCAGACTTGAATTATGAGGTGAGAACTGCAGCTATGCGGCGTGACATGTAGCGCAACAGCGTGATACCACCGTGGCATCCGAGTTAATAATCCCACATAATGCGACATGACACGATCGTTTGCCTAATTTTAGGGTCTTCAATCTTGATTTACCATTGTATCCAAACCTCCTGCGAGTTTGTGGTTGCCACTACGAAATCTTCGGCAAGTTCCGCACTTGAGTTGTATGCGGCACTTCCAAATACACTCCTAGTCAGTCGATGTGTAAACTGCCGTAGTTCAAAGATGTAAAAAGCGGAAAATGGCTCGGCCAACCAGTCCAACCAGTGCCATTCGCTTCGCTGACATTTGGTACTCTTTCGCACAGCCTTTGCCACAGGACAAGAACGTCAGCAGGGGCTTGTGCGCAACTGCAGGCAGATTCTTGAGCTCAGATGGGTATGATGTGGCCATGGGGTCTATAGCAACTCCCAGATGCGGAGAAGTAACCCCCTAATATAGTCTAATATATTAATACATTATATAAACATCCATAAAAATCCTAGTCCTAGTCTATCTTTCTTGCGGGCTTCGCAATATTAATATCACCATGCTTTCAGCCTTCTCAGCTGCCCAGCTGAGCTCAGCTGGCCGCGTTGCTTGGCAGACTTGAATTTCCAGGTGAGAACTGGAGCTACAGGGCGTGGCATGTAGCGCAACAGTGTGATACCCGAGTTAATGACCCCACATAAACCGACATAACACGATCATTTGCCTAATTTTAGGGTCGTCAACCTTGATTTATCATTGTATCCAAACCTCCTGCGAGTTTGTGGTTGCCACTGCGAAATCTGCGGCAGGTGCAGCACTTGCAAACCCACTCAAGACCGACTCAAGACCGTCAAGAATCCATTTCCACCCGTGGTTGTGAGCATTTTGGGAATGAGAGATTTTATTGTATCAAAAGCACATGCGTGAGCCTGAATTAGTGTGACACAGTGCGCTGGACGCATGTGGCGGGTTGGCGTTAGTGAAGACTGCCAGGAATGAGCCAGCACTGATAGATGATCACTGCTTGAAGTCAGGAGCTTGAATGTCTCAGTGACTGATTCAATGGCAACATACAGTGACCATGTGAAAGGAGGCGCCATCAATCTTCTCGGCAATGATTTTCTTCGCGTGGGAGTTGCGAATTAAGTAGGTTGAATCTTTTCAGTCGGCTCCATGCTGTAGATCCTTCTTGCATTGAGGACAGGGTTTCTTGTCAAGTGATCATGATGGTAAAAAATGGTAACATGGTAAGACTATGGTTTCCCGCAAAAAGTTCGAAGCAAGAATCCAGTGAATTCAACATTGGCAGAAATGTTGCGGTCAACTTCGAGACTCGCAGTTGTCAGATAGGATGTGATCAGGTATAGAGCCGGAGGCTCAAGATGATGCATCGATCATTGCACGGCCTGGCTTCCAGCTCTTGTTTAAGGTGACATCAATGATTCCTGCTGGCAGAAAGTGTTGCTTTTCAACAGTCAAGGAATGCGGCCAGTCGATGGTACGAGTCAGAGTCGACTCATCGACCTGCCAACGAAGTCCGTGAACTGCCGCAACAACATATGCTGTCCTCGTATGTTGCACGCTGCGGACTCACCTGAGGCAGTATCGAATTGAAATTGATCTCTAGACAGTAGAGAAGTGATGCGCCGGACGACGTCAGAGCACGCAAACTCGCGGGCGATTTTGGCAGTTATAGACTGTGTTCAAATATATAGGGCCACTTCGGAGAATTTTACGCAGTTCTCCCGCATGCACACAGCCGCAAGCAAAAACACGCAAATGCCAATGCCAAGGAATCAACAGCCCAAACAGTTGCAATTGAAGCCATTCAAATTTTGAGGGTCTGAGTTTGGCAGGATCTCTGAGATGTGATGAGAAATCACATAAATTCAATGCAAGCTCAGAGAACAACAAAGATGATTTTTACAAGGGGGTTGAGCAAGTCATTGTGATCCGAATGTATAAAAAGAAGAGTTTTTTTAATCACAGATAAACTGCTGCACAGGTTGTACGTTGCAACAAGATGATTTGCCCAGCAACAGTCTCCCGACATTGGCCTGACCGACAGGCTACATGGAACGTGAGACTCTGAGAGGCGTATCGCATGAAATGTCTTGGAGATGACACTGATGACCTATAGCGATACCTATATAGCGGGGCCAGCTTGTCCTGGAAACCCAGACTGTGCTCTTTCGAATTGATCTCGTTTCCTGGATGAGCAAGCTCTCTTCTTTTTGTCGGCATTTCAGATGCTTTCCAGCTGCCACAAATCACAGCAGAGCCGTTCGTTCCCCATCCTCTTTGTTTTCATTTTACGACTGTCGTGTGGATTCATTCCCCAGACAGCGAGAAATCACGGTCGAGGTCGTGTTGGAAATCTTAAAAGTTTCATCAAATGAGGTTGAGTTGGTTGAAGCGGGGCAAATCCAAATGGACGATTCCTTTATGAGTGTTTTTCTTCCATGGACAGCGAGAGACAATGTGCCCTCAGCGCTCATGCCCTTGCCTCCCTCCAGAGTTGCGTACCATGTGCATCGAGATGCTCTAACAGCAGGATTGGTTGTTCCATGCTGCCCACGGGCCACGCCCAACCATTCCCGCTTATACTTCCAACTCATGAAAACGAGGCCATCGCCGTGTCTTTGACGGGGCAAGAATTGTTTCAATCAGGTGGGTCCAACCTCAAGACTGCAAACTGTACATGGAGACGCGACAGCCAAGCACTGCGTTTGACACGTTGAAACGAAACTCAAGTCATAGAAGCTGCAGGTGCACTTGTGAAAACTTCATGCCTTTACGAAGAATCATATAGATGTGAGTTCATGTGAACAGCCAATCGACCAAGCAAAAGTGCTCTCCAAACGCTCTTTCAATAGCTGATCGTAACTTCGGTGCGAAGATGTTTTCTTGTCCGACAGCACACCTGAGCAAGAAATCCAGCCAACGCTTTCGAAGCAGAATGTTCCCATATGCTATGCATCTTGCGTTTGCTCATCGAAAAGATTTCAACAAGCCAGTCCGCCCGACTAGGTGCATTTTAGAGCTGTAAAAAAGACGGGCTTTCCGATATAGACAAATGTTTGACTGTGGCACACACATCGGCCAAGCTCAAAAGCACCGGATGTTCATCCCGAACCTGGACCCATGAGCATTGGAGTAGTCGTGTGTGGAAGATTTTGCCCGAAATCTTTTCTAAGCCCTTACTTTGGTGC
>Ga0126342_10019639_pt1 | contig 11454 bp, 11 predicted proteins | sample Cyp1metagenome_FD_92528 | JGI IMG/M metagenome (GOLD analysis project Ga0126342, IMG submission 92528) | Coral microbial communities from Lord Howe Island, Old Settlement Bay, Australia - Cyphastrea 1 metagenome | ecosystem: Host-associated > Invertebrates > Cnidaria > Coral ... | reverse complement strand
CCCCCCCCCCCCCCCCCCCCACCCCCCCCCTCCACCCTCTTCCCCCCCCCCCCCCCCCTCCCCCCTCGCCCCCCTCCCCCACCACCCCCCCCACGCCCCCCACTCGCCCCACTCGCCGCACTTGCCCAAACATTCCATTCACGTTACCACACCTCTATTTCTTTTTCATATTGCTGTCTGGTGAAACCAAAGCAAGCAGGGCAAGCGGGGCAAGCGGGGCAAGCGGGGCAAGCGGGAAGAACCACCGAGGTAAGACCTCGGTGTAAGTAGGGCAAGTGGGGCAAGCGGGGCAAGGAGGAAGATTCACTTATTTTCCCTAGAAGCGGAGCAAGCGAAGCAAGCGGGGCAAGCGGCAGAAATCACTTAGCGGCCCCGCAGGGCAACCACACTGCTAGAGACCCTTTGTCAGGTTTAAAAAAACCGGATTCCTCAGGTCACTTGTTCAAAGCTAGTGCAAAGTGGACAACTACCCAACATAGACATACCGATAGGTAGGAAAAAACAGGCTGAAGAAGAAAAGAAAAGACATTAGTTAGATAGAGGACAGATAGAAAAACAAACAACTAGGAACAACGATCAATACAGTACATGCATGCATACATGCAAACATAGATAGATAGATAGATAGATAGATAGATAGATACTTACATAGATAGATAGATAGATAGATAGGTAGATAGGTAGATAGGTAGATAGGTAGATAGGTAGATAGATCGATAGATAGATAGATCGATCGATAGATAGATAGATAGGCAGGTAGATAGATAGAGGCTTCAACACCTGAAAGTGTAGTCGGTGCACCCGGTGCACTCGGTGCACTCGTTGCGCTGCAAGTGTGCTCGGTGCGCTGCAAGTGCACTCGGTGCACTCGGTGCGCTGCAAGTGTACTCGGTGCACTCGGTGCGCTGCATGTGTACTCGGTGCACTCGGTGCACTCGGTGCGCTGCAAGTGCACTCGGTGCACTCGGTGCACTCGGTGCACTCGGTGCACTCGGTGCGCTGCAAGTGCACTCGGTGCACTCGGTGCGCACAGTGTGCGCAGTCACTGATTGCAGCCGCAATGGAATTGTGGATGTTGTAGCCACTGCGCAAGAGAATCTCATCGGGGAGCCCCGACGATTGCTTCACCTTGTTGATCACATGCGTCATGTTCTTGTATACACCAATTTGGCTTCGTTCGAGCACCAGTTGACCCTAGCGTGCATGAACATCCTCCATTTTTCCAGCACCGTCATCAAAGCCAAGATGCAGCTGAAGTGGCTGACGGCCGCTGGCTGTTCACGTGTCAGCTTCTGATTCATGGTGATCAGGTGGTCCAAGGCCATCTCCAAGTTCAATGGGAACTGGGGATGCTGTCCATAGTGTACACGCCAGGCATGTCCAAGACCAGTGAGACGCAGGTCAAGCTCGTCCACGTACTTCATCAATAGCACCCTGTTCGGCTCGTCCTCCCAGTGCGGTGCATCAGGTCGTGCGTAGAGGTAATCCTTCATGCACTTGTTGAACTTCTCACCACGGGTGCGAGCATAGTAGGTCTTGTCCTTGGGCGCGGAGTTGTTGATGCCTCTGAGGTCACCATGCTGTCTTCTTGATCGGAATTCTCTGATGAAGTCCCTCAGCTTCCGCGTCGCGAACTCCTACCATGATCATGACTCCTGTCACACTTCTTTTGTAAGTCAAACTTGGCCCCCCATGACACTATCCTCCATGGCTTCTTTAACGGCCGGCAATGTTTCGTCCGCAAACTGAGTAGTGAGACCGTCCAACCGTCATAATCATGAATGTGTTACTCTGTTCCGCTGATCATGAACTTCATACGTTTGTCGTTCCATTAATCACACCCTCTTGGCAACTCCAGCATAGCCATAGCATCCATGTTGATGACCTTGACAAGACACTTTGAAAATACTTCCCAAAGTTTCCAGTATAAGGATACCTTCATGTTGATCTCATGCGCCGTGACTGGACCATTTCTTTTGTTCAGCTGATTCCATGGCGATCCGCCGGTGCATGCACCTGCGAAGAACACGCAATCCTCGTTGGATCGGAGGCAAGCCCTCCACTTGGCATCCCCGTACTTCGAGAGTAGATCATCATCTTCAGTAATCAACTCGAGGTGAAAGGACTTGTCAATTCTTGTCAGTGTTGCGTGAATACCAATTTGTCATCCGACTGAAAGGTTCCGCACACATCAATACCATAGCCGGGGTGTCTGGGTGCAGTTCATGAATGTTGATCTCAATGTCATGGTTACTGTGCTCTGTACATCTCTGTACCCAACAAATTTGGAATATATATATATATATATGTGGAACTTCTCGTGCAAAGTCTCCCCGTTGTTTCGATCCAAAACCAGATAGACATGACTGTCATCGATGTTGCCCTCGTACGGAATCTCCTTCTTCTGAATCCGAATTGTGTAGTCATGTGGAATAAAGACCTTTACAGCGGGAACGACCATCAGACCCGTGGTGTTGACACAAGTAACCGCCGTATCATCCATGATGCACTCAACAGCTGGAGACACAATGCAACGTTGCTTAATTAATTGACACGGCAGACGGACTTCCGTTCTCGACCATGATCTGAAGTGCGAACGATAGCTTGGAGTCAATAGACTGAAATCGGAAATCCCCCGAATATGCAAGTAGTTCATATTCCGGGTGAGACCTCTGGGCAGGATCCAACCAGTCTTGCCATGCTCGTTTGTCGGGATCACCAGATGCGACACAGACTGCTTGGACCGTTCCCGAACGCCACACATCCAAGTCTTGACATCTTGGCCATGGCTTCACGACCACTTTGTCGTGTTCTCGTCGGGAAACCCTCGTGACCCATTCATTCTGCCCGTCACCTGATGCCTTGCCCACGACCGACCCAGGGGCTAGAAATTGCCGATGTTCTCATCAGTGGCCTTGATGGACTCTTGACCTTCCTCAACCTGGCGTAACCTCTTCATAGTTCCTCTCAGCTCGGCCTTCTTGTTCAGCAAGTTCGTCCCTGAGCCTCTGGTTGATCTCATCTTGAGGGTTCGTAGTCTGGATTGACGAAGAAGCGCCCATCTGGTACTTGCTTCCTGTTTGCCTCTTGCAACTCGATGTAGAGTCCCGTTCTTCAAGATCGCATCATCTCTCTGGATCAGGATCTTCGTTATCTCTTCGGTCGTTCTCTTGTCCACTGTTGCGCTCCGTTCGACGATTCGGCTATTCTTCGCTCGAAATTCCTGTTGCAGTCGGCTGAGTTCTCTTCGAAGCTCCCCGACGACTCGTGAATTGGGCAAGCTAGCGACATCATCCCACTTGCCCTGCAAGATCTCGGTGACACGTAGTAGGCGAAGTTGATAGTTGTCCTCAGAGAGTTCGGCGTTCTTCTCCTTGAAGTTCTCCATCACTGCTTTGATACTAGCCTCGTTGTCCAGGATCATGTTCTTGTCACGAAGTTGATCAGCAATCATCCTTTCATTGATGCACTCATGTTCGCAGTTGCTCATCAATCTTCTCTGCTCGATGATCTCGTTCTTCAATGTCAACTCGGAATCCCTCAGGCTCATCCTCGCACTGTCAATGTTTTCAACTTTCCTGCATAGGCAATCTGATCGCGTAGTTTCTGTTTCAGGTCCTCGATCGTGAGATCCTTCTGCCTCATGTTCTCCGTAGACTCTGGGATCTGACCCTGCATGTGGACAAGTTCCTGATCCTTGATCATCACGGCGTTCTGGGCGTTCGCCTGGAGGTTCTCATTGTTCACCATCACCATCTCCGCATTTGCAGCTAACCTCGATGTGATAGATGCCATCTCCTGACGATTCATCTCCTCCTTCTCGGCGACGTACTCATGACACTCTTGTTGAAGTCTTTCTCGTTGTTGTCTGAACTTCTCTGCCGTCTCCTCTGCGTTATGATGTTGTTCTTGTATGTGACGAACTGCATTCTCGAGTTCAGAGTGGTATCGTTGCCGTGCAATTTCATTTTCCCGAATGATATGTCGTGCTCCATCCTCTACAAGCTCATTGCGACGACCAAGCTCCATGATCCTCATAGTAGAGCCTTCATGCATAAGATGTGCCTCAGCAAGAGCCTCAGACTGTTCACTCATGATACGTGCTGCACTGGCTAATGATTCCCTCATGTACTCGACCTCAGTGGAGACATATTGTTGGTACACGACCTCAGTGGAGACATATTATTGGTACATGTCGAAGTTGTAGTTGGAATAGATCTCCATTTCACACATTGCTTCATTGCGATGACGTGATGCATCCTCAAACAAGTTGGCTCTTTCCTCGAGTTCAAACTTAGCTTTCTCACTCTCATCCATCTCATAGCTGACATGTAGAAGTTGCTTGCGGAGTTCACTTTCACACCGAGTCGCACTGTTGGAGGATTTGCGCTTCGCAGTGCCAGCCGAAGGGCTTGCGCCACTGCTCCGCGCAATGTTGGTCGAAGGACCGGCACTGCTCCTATCCTCAATGGCAAGTCCCGAAGGGCACCTCGCTGATCTTGCCAAAGACGATCTCTGCGGCCTTCCCCTTGGAGTAGTCTGGCCGTGGCCCGCAGAAGCTCCGCTGTGCGCATTGCTGCTGACGGCCACCCATGAGGTAGTACCTCCACCGCCGCTATGTCCTGATCCCGGCGTGTCCGCTGGAAGTGCCAGGGCTGTGAAGGACCTATGGGTTTCGTTGCTGCTAGTGTTTTTCTGCGACATTGCTTCGGTTGCTGTGCTTTGCACCTCTTCCGTTTACACCAGTGCAATCGACGGGTAGTAGGGCAAGGAGTGCAAGATGCCGAAGTCAATGAAGAGAGCAATTGTTCGCAGGACCACCGTACGCCCCAGGGTAGAGCGTACGGCTGATAACCTGAGAATGGGCGCAGGTGTGTTAGCACTGTGTGACCTTGCGTAGTAGACCTGTAGTTTGCAAGGTTCCGCAAAAGCTCAATTGCCCGCTGCAGCAAATTCCATTTTCCTTGAGCGGCGATCGGTTCCTTGAGCCAAGCAGTGGGCGGAAAATGCTGCAACCTTGCTGCTGGCTGACATTACCGATCTGTACATATACATGCTTAGGGCTAACCTGGCCTGCATTACATTCACACAAATAACTGTCTATACCACCGGGATGCTTTTGTTTGCAGTGTGGGTGCCACCTTGATCCAACCCTGATCCCACCTGAATGTTGGAATCTCCAGCAAACATCAGAACTTCTTCGACGTTGCGCCAATTCACCTGGAGATGCATCCATTGATCCCCAAGAAAGCCAAGAAAGCCAAAACAAGACGAAGAACCTTAGCGCCTTAGTTCAATTTAACCCACCAATTTGACGCAAGAGAGCACTGTCGATGCGTGCGAAATAAAACCATGAACAAAAAATGTCAACATGTCAGCAGCTGGCAGCACCTCAGCACGACAAAAAGGGCAAGTTTTTTTCCGGTCGGCCAGGTCTTGAACCTCAGCCACAGAAGAAATCCCAGTAACGATGAATCACCGAGCAACGAACAAATGGGTGTGATTCCCTGGACCTGAAATCTTGGGACTGTCGTAACTTGTCGTAACTCTTTGGATTTCACGGCTTGTTTCAGGTTCTTTGACTTATTATAGGAGTAGCGAGTCTAGCGAGTCTAGCGAGTCTAGCGAGTCTAGCGAGTCTAGCGAGTCTGACTGTCGTGCGCTTCAGTTCTTGGCACAGGCTCCATGAAATATGTGTCCGCATTCTCGCAGTCGAACCACCGGCATGGCATACCTCAAGTTTGGAAGGATTTTCAGGGTTTCCATTCAACAAAAGGCTCAAGTCCTGCAATGCCGGTACAGCAGTGATTGTAGTGATGCGATGTGTCTGTCTCACACCACCAAGACGCCAGCGTATCTGCGAACGATTCCGCGCAAATGACACATTCTTTTTCAGCTAGAGAAGGATCCTGCTAGGCAGCAGTACACATCCACACTCTGACTAGATCAACTTGAACCCTACCATCCTTTGTCCCGAGCTGATGACTTGCATGCCATATTGCTTGGCTGAGTCTTTTGGGTGTTTTTGCGAAGCAAAATCATTTGGGTCTTCCTAGAAGGACAGTGTCCTGAGCAACAGCTGTCGCCACAGCAGCTTCCCCACTTTGTAGGGCCGCCTGAGAGAGATCCACAGTGCCTTCCTCCCATGCTCCACTGCTCCACTGTCATGCTGTTTGGAAATGATGTGCATACATGTCAAAACAAGATGCACGTTGAATATATTGTACGGATCATACATATTATATATTTACATGTACTGCAGTAGCATGGTACAGTACATACAATGTGTGACACATGTCATACAAGTATTGAATGCAATTACTATGCATGTAATAATGCAGTAAATGCAACGCATACCCCAAATACAAAAATAATATCGTACATGCAATATGGGTCAAGGGGGCAACAAATATGATGGTATGCTGTAATGTATATGATCCATGCAACATGTATCATACATAATCATTTAAGAGTTAAGATGTTTCCTTTCTGTCCTCCAATGAGCACCTCTGTCTAGACTCTAGACACCTCTTGTTCACTTCAGTGGCTCTGCAGATTCAGAAGTTCCGAGCTCCAGGCTTCCTTCTCTTCGACAGGAACAGCTCTTCGCCGAACAAACCGTCGTTTTTTATGTTTCTTGTCTACCTGACACGAAGTTCATCGAAGTTCCAGCTGATGCCATCTAAAGGATCCGTAGACACTGTGGTCCATGGTTAGATCTGACAGTATGGAAAGCATCATGCAATCATCAAGAAATGGAGTTCTGCAGCTTTGAAATGCAAGTCTGCCTGCTTTCCGTGCATAGTCGATCCTTCGAAAAGCACTTCGTAGCTGCGAATTCCGATCACAATGTCTGCTTGCAACTCCTTGGGTCAGAAAAACAGACACTCACAACATTCATTTGTAAATCCCTAGTACATTCGAAAAGCTGAGCGCCCGGACACCACTTCTGAAAGCTGTTTCTATCTCGTGGTTATGGTCAGCACTGTACCTTCGAAGGTATGCAGACTTTCTGGCACTCCGCAACGCTGCAACCTTTTTCCAGGCTCACGCGGCCCACTTTTCTGGACCCAGGCTGCCTGGCATAGTGACACAAAAGAAAAGGTAAGAAATTGTTTGGGGCCCAAAAACGGGATATGCCCATTGAATATCATTAAACTCCTACCCGATGCAGAGCCTGGATGTTGAGTTTCAGCATCTCGACACCACTCCCATAGCCTGCTCACATTTGGGTCCGGGAACCATGCTCCAAATATCTCCAAATCATTGAAAGCATATGAAAACATACCACACAATTGTATGCAGAGAAACACTGACAAACAACATGAGCTCCAGGCCCAACAAGTTCTTCCCTATCATTTTGCACAATAGCAGCAGCTCTCTCCTTGAAACTTTGTACCAAACAGTGAGGTGTTGATTCAGTGTTGATACTGAATACTTTTGGCGCTCCTCGAGTTCCTCCGGAGTGGGCTTGCGATATGTACCTGGGCAGTGATCATATTGATCTCTCCCATCCTTTACATTCTTTTGCTATGGACTGCGTGGGGCCCCAGCTCAAGAATTCAGGAGGCGGAGGTAGCAGTGGAGGCGGTGCTGGAGCGGGCCCAGAACTGGAATCCAAGGAAACGATTCTCTCCTGCAGGGCAAGGCTCAGGCAACAGAAATGGATCTGAATTTTTCCTTGTGTCTTTGCCATGATTTCGGCATGATTTCATGCAGTATGTTCGAAGTCTTTATTTCAACTCTTCAACTAGCTCCTGGGTGACACCAGGTACCACAACATCAGCTATCCGCCAGCCACGGTCACGGACAACATGAACACGAATCTGTCACATCACGCACCACACCACCCCCACATTCTCAGCCAGTCTCTCAGCCAGTCTCTCAGTTCAAATCTGAAACCACAGTGCCTGTGGAGGGTCGCCAGGTGCCAATTCAAATCTCCGCACATCTCGCCTTTTGCAGAACACAAAACGGGGCTAACGAGGCCCAGCACAAACCTCCAAAAACCCTCTGTCATCGTCTCGGCTTTTGCTGGCTGAGAAGCTCACTTGCCACCACCCACTCTCCTCTGTATTGGGAGCTCTCCGGGACCCTGTGCTGGGCCATTGATCTTGTGCTGTCACTTGTTTCAATACAGCACTGTGGGCAAAGACTTTCAGGCTATGATGTTTGACAGTACTTACTTACTCGACTGAGATTTTAAGTCTTAGTTGAAAGCCATAAATCTCATGAATCTCATGGCATGTCCGAAACAAAAGTTGTTTGAACACAACGCCAATGGCACCCCGAAATCCACGATGAGAGTCTCGTAGACTGCACCGAGTCCAAGTCCAGACAGTTTGACCTAAATTGATCAAAAAGAATGATGGAACGAACTTCAGAACACTTAACCAATTTGACCAACTTTTGACCAACTTTTGACCAACTTTTGACCAACTTAACCAACTTCAGACTCATTTGACAGCAACAAGCACCGAACACAAGAAACGTTCCCTGGCCTGTTGGTCTCGACGACTATGGTAAGCCTGGCTGAAAGGAATTTCAGTAGAGTCAGTAGAGAATTTGCAAGCATCTGCAATAATTACAATCGAAACATTATATATATATACATACATACTGTGAAAGTTTGCAGAAGATTTAGCTGAGTCACTTTGGCCATGTGCAATTCGCAAATTTCAGATGATCAATCCCGCAGCTACGGGCCCTGGGATATGAGGAAAAGGCTAGCGGATTTGCTTTTGATGGCAGCATTTTGAGGCGGCATTTTGAGCAGCGCTTCACATTGGTGGCGCGGAGCTATTTGATCCAGGAGAACCTTTGGGGCTAGTTTTGAATCATGAGTTCGATGAGTTTTTATCCAAATGGGCAAGTAGCACAGAATGAGGGTAGTGGCAAAAGCTTTAGGCATTTCGGTGCTGAGAGTGATGAAACTGGCCAGTCTGCAGATGCCGAGCAGAATAGGCATGGTGGAGGCTCTCAGCAACATGAAGGTGATGCGGCTTCATGGAATGGATCATGGGGTCATGATGGGTCATGGAATGGTCGCTCCCATGGCGATGATTCCACTTGGGGCTCATGGACTAGGAGAAGTTCATGGTGGTCTAACTCTGCCCAAGGCGGTGTGAGTGGATGGTATGAAACACCGCAAGGATGGTTTTGGGGAGAAAGCTTAGACCAGGCGGTGCAGTACGGAGTGGCTAGAGGATGGATTCAGCTAGACAGCGCATTTTGCGCCTGGTGGCATGGTCATGCTGAAAGTGCAGTTGGCAAGAAACATGGTAATGGAGAGAAGGAAGACAGCAAGAGTGAAAGTGATTCCCGAGGAGAAAGTGCTTCAGGGGAGCAGTCAGGAAGTGCCGTGACTCAGAAGGAAAGTTTTGAGAAGAAGCATGCCGGCAAGGAGAAGGTGCCGGAGCATGATGGTGAGCTGACGATGAGAGAGTATGAGAGAAGGGTGAGAATCTTCCAAGCAACTACCAACATATGTCCCGAATTCCAAGCAGGCCGATTGTTGGAGAGGTTGAGTGGTCGTGCATGGAGAGCAGCTGAAACTTTGGAAGTGAGCAAGATCAAATGCGAGCAAGGCGTTGAGATTCTCTTGAGACACTTGTGGGACGAGCTTGAGCCTCGAGTATCTGAGAGTTTTCCACACTTTGTCGTACTTGTACGACACCTTCCAGAGGTCACGAGGACAGGAGATGACTCAGTATGACACGGCCTTCAGGACGCAGTGCCAACGACTTGCTGAGGCCCAAAGCCCTTTGGAAGGGCGAGCCAAGGCATTTTGGTTCCTGCGGAAGGCAGGGCTCTCAGAAGATTTGAGGCGCCAGGTGGTGTCGACGGCCGGAGGCATCTACGACTATGCTAAACTGCGGTCTGCCCTGGTGGCCATTGTGCCACATGTTGGCGTAGCTGACCATGGGAGTGGTGAAGACCGACGAGGACATCATGGAGACTTCAGGAGAGGCAGGAGTCCCGGCCCAAGGTCTTCTCACAAAGTGCATGCCGTGGTTGAGGGAGAAGATGACGGTAGAGATGAAGCAGATAGTAAGATGTCTGATGGTGACTATGATGGAGATTGTGGAGCTGACGATCTTGAGCTTGAAGCGGAAGTTTTGCTCACAGCTGCAGCCCGTCGTCGAGCTGAACATTCCAAGAATAGAGGATTCCATAGATCCGAGTCGCCCCAGGCGCGGGAGAAACGGATAGAAAGCATGAAGCAAAGGATGGCATGCGCCGCATGTCGTGCAAACGGAAAATTAGTGTACGGACATTGGCACTCTGACCCTGCTTGTCCATACTATGGCAAAAGCGATGGCAAGGGTGGGAGCAAACAGTCTGGAACCAAGAGCGTCTTTGTGGTCACTCAGGAGAAAGATGATGAGGACACTTTGAGTGATGATTCGGATGCAGCCTTTTTGAGTCATGTGATTTTGATGTCAAGTTCAGAGAAGTTGCGAAAAGCTAGTGCTCTGATGGCGCTCTCGGACACATGTTGTGCCCGAACCGTTGCTGGAGAAAAGTGGTGCAAGAATGTCTTGGAGAAGCTTCATGAGTTTGGGACGGCGTTCTACATCATCCAGGACAACCAGCCGTTTAGGTTCGGTGATGGACCCAAGGTGTGGGCGAAGTATGCTTTGGTCATGCCGGTCCAGATCAAGAACGCTAGGTGCCCATTCTTGCTCAGGATCAGCGTGGTCCAAGATGATGTCCCCCTTTTACTCAGTGCCAAGGTGTTGCAACAGCTTGGAACGGTCTTGGACATGGGAGGGCAAGAGTACGTGTTCAAAGCGCTGGAAGCATCCATCAAGATGAAGTCCACCGGCACTGGACACATTGGCTTCGAGCTTTTCTCGGATCATCCTGATCCGACGGATCTGCTGAGGATTGACTGGGAGGCCTTTCTTGAAACCGGTGAAGAGGTTGTCTTCATTGAGCGCTTGGAGGACTGCTCTACGGGGCATGTTTTCACTCTTGACCCAGGGCCCGTTCATGAAACTAGGGTGAAACATGTCTCATTTTGTGATGATGTAGAGTGGTTTAGGTATGAGGTTGGTGAAGATGATGATATTTGTGTCTCAGCCGTTGTTGATCCTCTGAGCGAAGCCGAAACTGATCAGCCCTCTCCCATCTGTGAGCGAGATGGCGTCCACTACCACCGCAGTTCCCAAGAAGCACAGCGAGTTGGTGAATGCCTTGGTGAGCATGACGTCTATGTCTCGTCAGGCACTGGAGGAGATGGGGGTGGAGAAGCTGAAAGTGATCTTCAGGAGTGTGAGGCCGGCCAAGCCTCAAGCAGTGCCCACAGCCAATTGGAAGAAGTTCAACACGGTCCAGTGGTGCGTCAAGACGCGCCTGAAATGCTGCCAAGTGACGTCATGTTCTATTTTCTATGGTTTTGGCGGTGTTTTTGTGTTTTTTTCATCTGCTTGTGTCATGTCATTTCATGTT
>Ga0126342_10019638_pt1 | contig 11454 bp, 12 predicted proteins | sample Cyp1metagenome_FD_92528 | JGI IMG/M metagenome (GOLD analysis project Ga0126342, IMG submission 92528) | Coral microbial communities from Lord Howe Island, Old Settlement Bay, Australia - Cyphastrea 1 metagenome | ecosystem: Host-associated > Invertebrates > Cnidaria > Coral ... | reverse complement strand
TGGTATATATATATAACGCCAACTACATATGTTTCATATTTCTTCCATGACTCTTTCCCTACATGACCTTCTCAACATGACTTCTTCCGGGGTCGGCGGCAGGGGGCGGCAGCCCTTAAATATGTTAATAAGTCCTATAATCACGAATCAATCCAGGTCGTATTTTTTTCTATGGCACGTTTCACCCGGAACCGCCTCCGCCGAAAGCTCCAAGTCCCGTTGCAGTCGTTCCGGGAGAGACATCTCGGGGGGCAAGACGAAGGCCTCGGGGATGCTGCGATGCTGCGCATCCCAAAGGATTTTGAGGGAAGATCATGGGAATATACCATGGGGGTATACAATATTTATGGAGGTTTCCTTAGTCATGGGGGTACCCCTGTTCATCATCCATTTTTGTTTGGGATGTTCCTTGATAAGTCCCATCCAGCTATTGGGGTACCCCCATATAATGTAGGGGATCCGATGCTCCGTGATTTCCCCATTGAAAATGGATCAGTTATAGAGTTATAGATGATTCACAGGTCAAGATGGTGATTTTCCATGGCTATGTTGGTTTACAGGAGGGCAAGTTGAGGTTTCTAGATTATGAAGATTAATCTATAAATGCTTCAGAAGATGAGGCCTTAAGCAAGAAAACCTTGATTCCAGCTCCCCTGCTCAGTTAGTTTAACTTCTAGCGGTTGCATATGATTTACAAGAGTTGTCCAAAAAAGAAAAAGGTTATATAACCAAAAGTTTGATGAGTGATCAGTGATCATCATGATCATGTCCTTACAAAACATGCGATAAATTAGGGTGTCCCCCCCGGTTGTTGGACAGACCCACGTCATTATTGTTGGCTAAACCCCCTGTGCATATTTAGTTTTGGTTTGAAAAATGACAACAAATTGCAGTGTCATATTGCTGATTATATATCCAATTATCCCTAAGAATATCCCATTTAATCCCCATTGGTCTTGGTTAAATCCACATTGAATGGCCATTACGTCGCAATTCTCTGAGCCATTCAGTTCCATTTTGAGTTGGTTTATTAACCATCTATAATACTACAGGGCTTGGTAAATGTCACGTTTTTCAGCGTGAAAAACCCAACTCTTGGGGATTTTGTGGCGGAAAATCTCCTTGATCCCCAGGGACATGAAACCCAAGCCATCTAGCTAGTCAAGTTCTAGGTCAAGTTACAAGGGGAGTCATTGTTTCCCATGAATGATCATCCTGACCTACCAACCCCTCTGAAAAATATGGTTTACAATGGTTTACAATGGTTTACAATGGTTTACAATGGTTTACAATGGTTTACAATGGTTTACAATGGTTTACAATGGTTAATGGTGGTTAATGGATGGTCAATGGATGGTTAATGGATTGTTATTATAATATGATATATCTGGTTGATGGTTGACCTACCCCTCAGAAAAATCTGACTTCGTCAATTGGGATCATTATTCCCAATATGATGGGAAAGTCATAAAATTCCATGGTTCCAAACCACCAAGCAGATTATCCATTAACCATTATCTATTAACTCATCCATTTTCCATAATCCATGAACCATTAAGAATATTAACATATATTAACCATTAATTTCCAAACCACCAACCAGTAATGGTCATATGAATCCCTAATTATCGACCATCCTCCAGTGACGGTAAAAACGAAGCGTGATTTCGGGCCTGTTGCCATTTGATCATTTTCCATACATATTCCATTCATATTCCATTAAATATATAACAGATTATAGCGATATATGTACATTATGATGTACATCATGAACCATATACAATATATATATATATATATTATATTCATATTCCATTCATGTGGGTAAAACAATAATAAACCATCCCCCAGTCATCACCATTTTTATAGGTAGCATGTTGACCATTCCCAGTCATGGCTGGTTTATGGCATCGTTTTAACCACATTAATACTTCTAGATACCCTCTGGCAAACTAACATAACTATGGAAAATCACAATGTTTAGTGGGTAAATCAAATATTTCTATGGCCATTTTAAATAGCAAACAGTTAGTTTACCAGTTCAATGGGTAAATCAACTATTTCTATGGCCATTTTCAATAGCAAACAGTTAGTTTACCAGATGGTATCTATTACGATCCCGTGCTCGGCATCCGCACACTCAGCGGAGTCAGACCGCACAGCTGTGCCACCGCACAGCTGCCATCCTGCGAAGGCGAAAAAAACGAGACGAAGGCGATGTTGGGCGAGATGTTTTATGAAAACACGCAGAGATGTATATTTATTATATGTATTTCTATAACATTCTATATGTATAGATGTATATATATATATATAGACATATATAATCATATATATATACACGCAATCTCTAATCAAATATGTAATTATTATATGATATGCATGTAATTACATTCATATTCTTTGTGAAGACTCGAATGGGCATCTTAGAGAATAGCAATTCTAGATAAGGGAAACGTTAACCCATCCCTAGAGGATCTACAGTATTCATTATCAAATATTGCCCAAACATCCGAAAACGATCTAAAACTCAACAACCATCAAAAAGCCTACCAATCTGTAAATCCATTTTAGATCAACAAAACTCCGCTCTAAAGATCCATTTTGGATTCAAAACAATCCTTGAAGCCTTCAACCCCATCTCGAAAACAAAAAAGTGACGAAGTTCACTCTCATTTTTTCAAGAATTGTCCTTGACTTCCCCAATGTGCATGGTTTTTCCCAGATCCAAGAGTTTTCCCCAAAATTTCCATCATTTTCCCAGGTTTTCCCAGAGTTTCCATCATTTTCCCAGGATTTCCCAGGTGACTTCCATCAAACCCACAGGCCTCCCTCAGCAGTTGCAGTTTCCCCAGCGCTTCCATGGCCTGCCGCGCCTCCCGCGAGCTGCGGAAGCGCGCGTGGAAGCTGCGCGGAGCCAACGTGGAGCTCCAGGAGGCGGTGCAAAAGCCGCCGCAGTCCTGGAAAAGTAGGGATCATTGGACATGACTTGGAAAGTTGGTAATTTTTATAGGGATACATATCATATAAACAATATATACAATATATATATATAATGGAAATCTATATATATATATGTATATATGTCCTATGATGAAAAGTTGGTGATTTTTATAGGGATGATATGGGATAATCATTCGGATAATCTATGTATTTCATAGGGATAATATATTTCATAGGGATGATAGTTTGTCATAGTGTTGGTGATTTGTATAAATACATACATATATATATACTGTTTAATATGGTTGGTTCTTAGGGATCTTAGCCAACCAGATATCTTTCAGACATTTTCAGGGATGCGCTATCAAAGTATGGACTCAGGTGCCGGGAACCTTGGACTCAGGTCCCTATCTGATAGGGATGATAATACTCTATCTATCTATCTATATATATATAGTGTGTGTATATATATACGTATATATATATATGTTTTCTGATATAATTGCTTATCATCAATATCACCAACGAAAATCTGGAGAACTGGGGTAGTTATTCACAATCTAACCATATCATAGCTGATCCCAAATAGTTTCGCTATTGACCATCGAACCATATTAAGATCATTGGGGATTGGGGTAGAATATCAACTATGAAAAGGGGAATATCCTGTAATTATTAGCAAACTAACCATATCATAGTTGGTAGTTTCAATTCTCTAACCACCATCTCAGGATGAAGCAAACAATTATCTAAGCAACTGTAATGATACCAAATAGTTTGGAACTATTGTCGAAGCAATGAATACTGTATATTATATGTTAATCATCATAAATCAAGTGTAAAAATAAAAATTCAAACTTTCTGACAGTATCATGTGGTTGGGAAACACCCCATGCATAGCTCCAACTGGCTCCCCATGGCTAAATTGTTGGGAATATAGATACCCCAAATACGCTCCGAATCGCTCCCTCCATACGACTATCATCCAGTGTGGATTTCCCATGGTGATAGTCTACCCCCACAGAACCATCCACTGACGATTCATTTTCTGGCCAGTCTTCGCTATTGGCCATAGGTATACTACCCATTCCTCAATGTTTTCCAGATACATAAGTTATAATATATTGTATAATTTTCAGTTTACATAGTATATTTTAGTTCCCATGAATTTTCCCCAGTATTTCCAATATCCTCCTTCCCCATGTGGGTAGCAATCCAACAACTTTAGTTGCTTATTCTAAAATACCAAAAATGGTGATATATCGTATGACCGTATGACCATCAAAAACCATTAGTCGCATTAGTAAGGGTTTACTAACCCTCGAGTATTGGAGAAATCAGAAATTTCTCTGGTGTTTATAGTGGTTGTTTATAGCGGCAAATATGTGTTGTAACCAGTAAACAATTGGAGACAAGTGATAAAAAAAAGGTATGGTTCGTGGTGAAAACCGTGACAATCACTGGATGATTTTTCACCAACCATATTTCTAAAAAAACGGAGGTGTCTAACCATAAAATATGTTTACTGTGTATAGTTGCCAATTAGTTTAAAACGGGGATGTTTTTGTTCACGCCACCTGTCAGGGCTAGGCGTCGCCTGGAGGTTGCTTGAGTCCCCATGGTAGGTACATGTTGTTTTGGTGGGAAAACATGGGAAAACATGTGTTTGATGAAACTCATCCATAAACCCAGCAACGTTCTTGATTTGTTCCAACTACTGCATTCTTATTTTCATTCGATTGAAATTGATTTTTTCCCAAACATGTCCACCCCAAAGTGTCCAATACGCTGATCGATGTTTCCTCCCAAAACATGTTCACTCGTTCTCATTTCACACGCTAAAACATCTTCCTGCTAAAATCCATCCTTTTTGATCAATTTTCACCAATGTTTTCCCCCGAATGCCATCTTATAATTCAATTGTATCACCAACAAAGAAAGCACCGCCTTTCTCCCTACGGTTACCATTCCTTTTCCAGGGAAAGAAACAAATGGAAGCAAGACCATCAAGACCCCTGGCATTCAGAGAAAAGAACATGTGGAGAAGAATCAAACTTGTTGGGTGGAAACACCTGAAATCAACTTGACAGTATAAAGTAGATGGGAAACATGGTGGAAAATAATGGAGGTGGGGGGGCACATCAAGTTGCATTTCTCCATTACCGGGAAGTTGGTCGTTTTGATGGGAGCACTTGGTTCAGTGGCTTCAAAAATTTAGCATAGCTATGTTTTTTGGGGTCCATGTATAGTTGGATGATTTGCCTATATATTAAATATGGTGATTACCCAATGGCCATGTTTGATTGCCAGAAAGTATGTTTCGCCCATCTATTTACCCTGAGCAAACTAACATAGATATGGAAAAAAAAAAACATTCGTGGATCATGTTCCAAATAGGAAACTCATCAATGTCATATGAATGAATTTGCCGGAGAGTAGCAGGAAACGTGTTATCATGGCCGATCTTAGATACACTGCAATTGCAGAAGGGACGCTTTCAGCTGGTTAGTCATTGATAATATTGATAGTCATCATATTCCCTTCTATTTGAAAAATATATCAGATGCAAGTATATTAGACAAAAAAGAGTACCAAACTACCCAAGGTGTTACCATATTTTACCCCAGTTGCCAGTTACTTATTGAACTTCTTTCGCTTCCCTTGCAGAATCCAATCCCGTTACGTCCTGCAGGCTTTCGTAGACCTCCCAAGCGCTCAGGTGCTTTGGCAGATCCTCGATCAGCAGCGCGCCCATGTCAGGGTCGAAGGCAAACTCTGGCGCTTGCAAATGGCCACCTTGGATTTTTGGTGTATTGAATGGGGAGGTACAATTGCTACAATTCCACTATCCTCAAGTTGATATATATATATATATTATAACCATACAATTATAGGATAACACTTATGATTCATGATCCACTTATAATCATTCATATTATATATATATACATATAACCATATGGATAATAGATAACCTATATTCATATTATATAACAACACTAAATGGATAATTATAGGATATCATAGGGGAATCTGTAGATCCCAACTTGGACCCCTCCAATACGATAGGATGATAAGAGTTTCAATTTATCTTCCTGAAAGGTGAAGACAAATGGATATGTGATATGATATTATATATATATATATCATAAAAGAAAAATAATAATAATAATAATAATAATAACAATAATAATAATAATAATTAATAATAATAATAATATTTTTATATATATTATATAAAAATAATAATAATAATAGTATATATATATCATAAATATAATAAAATAAAATATAATATAATATATAATGCATATGTTTTTGAAGGAAATTCAGAATCGTCACTGCCACTAACAAAATAACCACTACGATCTTTGGGAATGAGTGTCAACGCTAAACCGATGAACTACTAATCAATTGCCATCCCAGCGTCGTGGTATGGGTCAAAAATGGGATGGTTTAATAGTAGTCTTTTGCCAATCTGCACCCAGGCTCTTAAATATTCGAAAAAAATGTTTCCCCATCCCCGTTTTCTCTCATGCTGAACTGGTGGATACTCGATCATCGTGAGCCAAAAGTAGTACCCCATCCCATCCCATGGCAGTTACCCAAGGCACTGACGGAACATCGGCCTTCCATGTTGGGTCGCTCGGTGGTGCTGAGATTCAACCCGTCAAACCTGCACCAGGGTGAGGTGAGGAACGAGCGAGGAGCTGTCCAAAAAATGCGAAACTTTCCCCTGAAAAAAACCAGGAGGGTTTCCGATGATTCCGGATGAACATCATGAAAAACATAGGCAATGTCCCATTGAATTGTACGGACTAGATATCTGGCCGAATGATTTCCAACACAGAATAACATATAATACATTATAATATAATGGATGGATGATGATGGATGTAACCTGCCCAAAATTCTAGGTGGAAAATCCTGGGAAGGGTGCAAGTTTGAGGCTCCCAATCTTGACCATTGTTTTATTTGCAGATTCACACCATTGGAGATGGACTTTAAGCAACCTGACACCCTGAGCTTAAGCTCCTCCCCCCCAAAAAAAAGAAAACGTGTCATTCTGCATATGGATGAAGCGAGCCCAATAGATGGAAAACAGTTGGAGATCCGGAAAGATAAGAATGATCAGTAATATCTATCAGTTAATATCCTGAAAAACTCGTGCAACGTGGCATCCACATGGCATTTTCTCTTCATTTCATCCCATTGAGCAAGCGGTAAAAATAACCCATACAGAAGCAGAAAAAGAACCTGTTCAGAACTGGCTGATGCTGGCTCATAATATGCTGATGTGCCACTGGTGCCACTTGCATTTCCCAAAGGCGGCCCCCAGGTAGTTTGGGGGAACTTGCCCCATCTGTCCATATCTTTTCCCCACCATTCCCCACCTGCCCTCGCAGAGATCCGTCACGAAGACGGAAGCGTTCAAACGCGCTTCATGCAGCCGCAAGTCATAGGCTCGCAAACGTGCCACGGGGTCATACCTGGCCACGGGGTGATATAATCGATCCAGTACTGAAGCAGCTTTCTGAGGGGGTATTTCAAACGTGGGTCATCTATGGGCAAGCTGCTGAAACCATCTGAAACCCCCCAAAAACGGATCAAACGTCAGAAAGATTCAAAAAACAAACGACATGATGATTGGCGGAACCAAATTTAAATCGAGAATTGTAGGATGAGAAAGGCATCGACGAAGTATATACTGCAGTTGGGTGATCTTCAGTTACTGAGTTTGTCGAGACAAGCATCAAGAAGCAAAACAGACAAATATGAAAAATGCTCACATCCAGTCGCTAGCCCCCTATAGCCCCCTTTCAGTAGACATCCATGCCACACACAGGGGTTGGTAACTCTCCCATTTTGGGTATATTGGACATCACCTTATAGTAGCCATTATAGACCATATACCATTCATGGTTGGGTGATGTTCAATGGGGACATTTAATGACCCATGACACATGTCCCGCCTGTCAAAGAAGAATCCCGTGTCCTTCACCTTCTCCAAGTCCTTCTGGGACGCCTCGCGTAAGTACTTCTGGAAAGCCTCCGCGGAGCCGACCACGGCATCCGCGCCAATTTTGCAGCACCCCCTTCCACGAAACCGTGGTTTCATAGGGGATGAAATACCATGAAATACCCATTTAAGGCATCGCTTGGCTGAGGAAAAATGAGTTGATACATGTTGATACCCCAAATCTGATGCTTTAAGACACTTTAATACTGACATCGACTTGGGCTTAGACTCAAATTGATTCCTTGCTGGATCTGGATCCTGATGTTTTGACCTGATGTTTTGACCTATCCCTGGCTTTTAAAGACTCCCCAAGATCCATGATGGAAATGCCAATCGCTGGAAATTTTCGGTAAACCTAGTAATAGATGTAATAGTAATAACATGTAATAACATTTCAGCCTTCCAGAGGGGTTGATGAGAAGTGGCGTGCCCATATATTGCTTGATGATGTTTTTAATGACAACTACAGAGGCTTGGTTAATCTTGGTTACTGGGATGGTTCATCAGATTGTAATCCATTTCTAATCATTTCAATAATGACCCAAAAAAACGATCCCCAAAAAACCATCCCATAATCATCCCGTCATTCTAGAAAAAAAGTCCCAATCATCATTCCAACTATCATCCCAATCATCTCATAATTCCACACTGACTGGGTTTAAACCAATGGGTTTGTCTGAAAATATGGTACCCTAAAATCTCATGGAGGTAATCACGTAGATTCCATCCAACTTGACATTTCAAACTTAAGCACTGATATCACCATAAGCATCCGTGACTGGTCGTTGGTTCCAATCGGTTTCAGTCCCCCTTGGTTGAATATGCTTGTCATGGGGGGATCAATCATGAAAATTCACACCCAAAGATATGACATATTTGAAACCACAAACTAGTTACCATAGTTACCCTCCAGTAAACTAATATAGATATGGAAAATCCACCATTTTTCGAAACCATGTCCGAAAAATGACATAACTACCTTGGAATTCCATAGTGATATTCTTTCAAACGTTTCAAACGGAGGCTGCTTTCCTTGCCGGTGAATTCCCCGTGTTAAATTCATCCCAGTCTTAGCACATAGCCACAAGCACCATGTTTGTTGGTTATATCATAACCGCTTATCCCATTAAAATCCCATGAAGATAATTGGTGGTTGACCTACCCCTCTGAAAATATGAGTCAGTTGGGCCCGATGACATTCCCAATATGATGGGAAAGTCATAAAATTCCATGGTGCCAAACCACCAACCAGTGATTATTAACCATTATTAACCATCATTAACCATCATTAACCATCGTTATCCCATACTAAACCACCAACCAGCCATTAAGATCATTAAGTCCCATGAAATCTCTCCGTTTCTTGGGGTAACCTGGTGGACCCTGGTTGACCATGCCTCCAGAGCCACATCCGGCGGCGTTCCCTCGGGCATCTGCACTACAAAGTCCCGGAAATTCAGCGGCTCGGTGGGCGGCTTGGTGTCATCTGGGATGGCAACCTGGTGAAGAAAAGCAGGTGTCCAAAGTCTTTCCAAGGTTTCGAAGGTGTTTAAGAAAAAAGTGGTTCTTGAAGGATTTTTATGTTTTAATATGCTTTGATTGGCTTTCTGTAAGCAATCTAAGCATACCTAGAGCGTCATTTGTCACAGAAACAAAGACTAAAATGAGAGTTTACCCCAAAGTGTGATTGGAACTGTTTGGTGGTTTGACCCATTTCTATGGGTATAAAAAGGACCAATGGCCAGTGGCCAGATATTCCCAACATAATACAACATGCACATCACATATACAATATTATCAATATTAACCCTAAAGAAAGAGAGGAATCAAGTAATTAGACATTGTTTTGACAGGATTTTAGCGACTTTAATTCATCCCATTCCCACATCCCACGCCTCACTCCTCTTGCGATGCTTTGGCGGCGTGGCCGCTTCCGACCCCTCGCGCCCGCGCTGGTCGTGCTGCCAGGGCTCGCCCTTGGCGTTGCGCCGCCAGCTGCGGCGCCGATGGCCCGGCTTTTCGAAGCGGCGACGGCGCGGGGTCTGGGGAGCTTGAGATTCTTTCCCTGCAGCAAGTTGAGCAAACATCCAGGTACTCGGTTGACTTATTTCGTCTATTTTCATCTACAATAATAATACCATTATTTAATATTATCTATATATGTTCATCAAGTCGGATGAAAGTCGGAGAGAGAGAGAGAGAGAGACTTTCCTCAAGACAGAGTTTCCTTCTCACCCAGCCCATGCACCCCAATTTTCACTAGGAATATTGGAAAAAAAAAACGCCCTTTCTGAAGTCGCCCGGCCTTCCGGATGGAGGAAATAGCAGTCTCTCCTCTTACAGCTGCGGCCAAACCAACACAGCTGCCTCCGTCGCAGCGGCCTCCGCGAGCGACTGCGCGAGGCCGCGCTACGGCTGGGGCTGCGGTAGCTGCACTGCTGGGACTCGGACTGCGAGGCGGCACCTGGGCTGAGATATGGATGGAAATGCACCCAGAAATGTGGAAATTCATGGAAATTCCATGAAATTCCGTCATTTTCGAAGGGTAACCCGTCGACGTTGGGCTTTCGAGAATTTTTGAGCCAGTGTCACCTTGAAGTGCTGTTGTCACTGTGGCCTAAAGAGATGAAGCCAGGAGTCACTATGATTCACTATGATTCACTATGATTCACTATGATTCACTATGATTCACTATGATTATTCTTACGAGTAGCGCACCAACATCTCAAGCTGTCGATTTACTATATTAACTATATTACTATATGTCCAGGAACATGTTTTGGAGTGCCCTTTTACGATGAGACCTCCAAATCAATATAAACTAGATAAACTTTTATTTGTGCATCTCTGGAAGTCTATGTAAATCCCTCTCGACAGCAGAACCCTTCACTCCAGCAGAAAGTTTAGTGGTAAACCGGGTATGTAAACCTAAAAAATAAACAACAGAAACAAATCATCAAATTTGGTTTTTTGTTTTATTTTAATGTGGTAGACCCAATGCTAAAAACCATCCCCAAGTTTGAGGTTTGTGAAATTGGGTAGACCCCTAGTGGGATGATGATGTAAAATGACCCCCAGTCATGGTTTCTGTTCACATAAACCAGAGTACCCCCCACTTAATAAACCATGGTTTATTAATCCGGGGTTGACATTATAAGATTTATAAGCCATTGCCAAATGATAGATTTGTTATAGCTTGCCCAGATCTTCCTTTTTTTCCCTCAATTGCCTGTTCTCTACCACCTGGCACCAATCCACTTCGCCAGGTCACCCTGTTCCTGCCCCTCCGCGTCGGACGCCGACCCCTCGGCATCCTCCGCGGCCGACGCCGCGTCCTCCGAGTCCAAGTTCTCGTCGTCCGTGGTGCTGCCACTGAGTACATCAGGACGATCCTGGTGTCCAGGACGTGGGGTGACAGTTGAGCAACAACAAATTGGGAATCCCACAGGACCTGGAGGACCTGGAGGACCTGGAGGACCTGGAGGACCTGG
>Ga0126342_10019637_pt1 | contig 11454 bp, 7 predicted proteins | sample Cyp1metagenome_FD_92528 | JGI IMG/M metagenome (GOLD analysis project Ga0126342, IMG submission 92528) | Coral microbial communities from Lord Howe Island, Old Settlement Bay, Australia - Cyphastrea 1 metagenome | ecosystem: Host-associated > Invertebrates > Cnidaria > Coral ... | reverse complement strand
TGTGGCCGTGGGGCCCCCCCAGGGGGGGAACTTTTGCTTGGTTATTCCGGGGGCTTTTTAGTGGTGCACCGCAACCTAGGCCCCCCCCCCCCGCGACCATCCGATTGCAAAGGCATGTGTTCTCCATGTTTTCCATGGCGAATCTTAGATACACTTGTTAATCTGAAGCAGGGTATCCTTGGTATACGTTCTTGTGTGGCTCAGAATTCATATCTACATATATCAATGAACCGTCTATGAACCGTCTATGAACCGTCTATGAACCGTCTATTCACCAGGCTTGACCTGATGGTTTAACCACCATGTTTGGATGGACAGTTGCCCTTTAAGGAACTAACCATGTTTGGATGGCAGATGTGTAAAATATGGTCAAATCCTTGGAAAAATCCACCATGCAGGTCATATTCCTGGGAAATCCATGTCAAGTAACAGCGGGTGCTGGGCTTTGACGGACTCCAGCTTGATAGCCACAGGGGCACCCGTTGTGATGTTGATGCCTGGGCTCTTCAACGATATGCAAGAGGTTACCTTCTGCCAATGTACCATAGGAAAATAACTTTTTTTCAGTGACCATTTTACATATGTTAAACTGCCCGAGGGTTTTCTGATATGTTCTGATTCTCTATTTGGTTGATTTTGGTTGTTGATTTTTTTTTAGGGGGTGGGCAGCCGATGTTGACAAAAATGCCCATGTTACCAAACTCCTGACCTAGAAGTCATCACCTGAACTTAATCCTCAAATCAAGCAAGGAAATGGACTCCTAGTTGTCATAGGTGGAACGGGTGGCGGTGCAAGGGCAACCTTCCCTAAAATGCCAGCGGACCAGAGATGTGATTGTACGTGGCTCAAGTTTAATGATTTAATGATGCCTTTCCCTATTCACTGAGGCATCTGGCGGCTGGGATTCCAGGGGCTGCTGAGGCATCCCGACCAGAGCTTCAGCCCAGATGCCCATGTAGATATCACCAAAGGACCCCGAGCCGATCTTCTCCGAGACCTATCATTCAGCAATTTGGAAGATCAGTTAGGAGTTAGGTGGATGACCAAACCAACGAAAATGGTGGATTTCTAGTAGTTCACTCCACTTAGGAAGTAATTTTGGTCCAAGATAGAGGTGGACCAACGCCACTTACCCATACTTACCCTGCCTAAAGCCAATTGAACCATAATAACTAGACTATATATACATCTATATACTATATTTACTAAACCGCAGTACTTTGGTGAAGCTCCAAGCACCAAGAAAGTTCGCCTCGCCTGAAACCTGCCAGCGATCAGTTGCGCCATGGGTCAACTTGCTGCTTGAATACCCCTGACGCACGGGACTGTGGGGATCATACCCTAGGGCCCTAGGGTAGATGTTGAAAAACCCATGTTTTCCCTTCAAAAATCCTCTGCAAATGGATAAATGGTGGGTTTTCCATATCCTTTTGTGGCTCGATGGCAATGGAAGGATGCCCCATGTCCCCAAGACATGGCACCTGGAGCAAAGTGAGAGACCATAGCTATGGAAAATCACCATTCCTAGTGGGTAAGTCAACTATAAATGGCCGTGTTCAATAGCTATGCAATAGCTATGCAGCTATGTTAAATAACCCGGGGGTAAGGGTTTCCGCTTTCATGTTTTCAAATCACAATAATTAGGCAGAAAAGCACGCAAACACCGCGCACGGCGACGCCTGGAAGCAGTCACATCTTGGAAGTGGCTTTGGGGGCCACCATTGGACCAGGGATTTTTATCCCTAGTTTGAACCAAAGACTCACAGCGAACGTGGTGACCAGGCCGATCCTACGACCCGAGACCCAGACCCCATGTCCAACGAAAAAACATCAAACGGAAGCATGTTCGGCAACTTCTTTCCAGCTTTTCAACATGTTCTTCCAGGAATTTTACACAGATCCCATACCGTCCAGCAAACTGCAGAGGGGAAACGATCAAAAAATTCATGGCGGATTTTCCAGATCTATGTGGTTTTGTTTCAAAATTGGTTAATTACCCAAGATCCAGTAGTTCAGAGTAGTTTATAAGTCTTATCCCATCAGACTGGTTGTTTGATGTTATTTGCTCATTGTTTAGGGAAATCCAAATATCAAATAGTTGGCTATGTATGCCATTATTTATTTCTTGTTATTGTTCATTTTACAGATATACTGTAGATCATTGTAGATCCCATGAACATCTATGTTAGTTTCCATAGTTCCTGGGTAAGGAAAACCCCACCTTATTATGTATGTTCATATGTTTTCCATACATCATCACTTATGATATTCTAACGGTCGAAAACCATGTGTTTGACAAATCCATGTTAGATATGTTAGTTTCCTGGAGGGTAAATGTACTATATTCCCTTCCTTCTGTTTCCCGTGAGTCAACAGTGTTGCTTCCAAGACCCCCTTGTGGCTATCATTTAGCTATATACACGATGTGGGAAACTCTCAGTAGCTCCTTGGCTCCCCATGGCGGGAGCCAATGGATACCTGATCACCAGCATAACCTGCATATGAAATTCCCACTTAAATCCCAGTAAGTCCCATTACACCATGATCTGAATTCATCTAAATTCCCTATGTCTGAGGATTAAATCACCATGAAATTACCAGCCAAAATCACCCAAAAAAATCCCATGAAATCCTCGTTTCGTCCACTGAGTCCGGGTCCACCAGTTCACGGCTGCCTGGCACCGCTTCTCTTCGCAGCTGCTGGCAGGTGGCCAGCACCCAGATCACCTCGCAGCTGGTGGATTTTTCTTGGGAAAGCCCATGGGAAAAAAAAGGAGAAAAAACACATTCTGGGTAAATTACAATATTTCACTAACCTGAATCTTAAGGCAATTTGGGGATGATTCCCCATCATAAACCATGATTCCAGTGAGGTCGCAGTGAGGTCGTTATAATTTACCCAGAACATTGGAACCAACTGTGGTACCCTCTGGTAATTTGCTACATAGCTATTGAACATGGCCACAGAAATAGTGAATTTTCCCATCAAATATGGTGATTTTCCATAGTTATGTTAGTTTACCAGAGGGTAAAGATTTAGTGGAAAAACGATGGAAAAACTTTGCTGCATCGTATTTGTCAAACGAATTGGAGGGACATGCTATGGTATTTTGGAAGGCCCTGGAAAAAAAAAACAAGCTTTCCTGACATTTTTCCGCTTGAACCCAACCAATGAGTAAATGTTTGGATTTGTTGGGACTTTTTTGGGCACCATGGCATGAACTCTCGCCACTTTAGAGCTGAATCCAACCCCAGGCAGAAACAGGTGAAGGAAAAAGTGACATGAAAAGGTCATGAAAGGAGAAACAACCTGTCAAAAAATAACTGCTGTCCAACAGATCTGTTAAAAAAAGTGCCCTTCGGCGCCCTTCGCTGGTGAAACCACTGTTTGAACCCCCTGCAGGACACCATCCTGAGGCCATTCTCATCCGACGTCCCAGGCGCATTGGCCACAGATTGAGCATCTAGGGTAGCAACGCGTGGCACCAGCAACTGCACCGACTCTTCAAAGATCTGGCTGAACGCCACCTGAACCCCACTGGGTGCACCCCAGCAATGGCATCAACGTATCAAGGATGGGGAGCTACCAGGTTACCATGAGCTGTAGATGACCAGAAAAAGAATCAGGGCACAATGAACCAGTAAAAATACACCAACATGGCTTGGAATCCATATGACCCATGCAGTTTCCCTTTACTGAAGGCTTTCCAACTGAAACAAAATGATGTGCTAAACCCAAGCATAAACCATCCCATTAACCAACCAGTGGGGGTTTACCACATTGAAGGATCAGGGTGTCAACTCTGTGCGGTTCTGACAAGGAGTGAATACTCAGTAGTGCACCAGAAGTGATGGAAACCCCAGAACTTGGTCAATGGCTCTGCTATCAGAACATAGATGATAAAACCATCTAAATTCATGGTCAAACAATGTGAAAACCATGGTAAAAACCGACGTGAAAACCATGGTGGAAACCATGGTTTTACCCACCATGCCCCAGTAATCTCAAAGGCACGGTCTCAGGCTTTGCTCGCACATAGGCCCACCTCTCATGGTTTGGAGAAGTCTCCCCATGAAAAAATAGGGGGTTCCTCAAATGGGAGGTACCTTCAAATCATCAGCTACCCGGCTACCCGCATGAAGTTGATATATAGAAACCTCCAAATGGGATGAAACTCCACAGGTACATCTTGCCATATCCTTGCTGGAGGCTTGTTCATGAACCTTGCCAAGTTATGCAGTTGCGCCAAGTTACATAGCTATTCCCCCTGAAATGGACTATCTAATTTGGGGATCTTAGGGTGATACAGTCACTTGCATTTTTGCCAAACCATGCTAAGCCTTGCTAGTACGAATCTGCGTGTGGTCTAACTGAGCAAACACATACAAAACCTAAGCTAAGCAGTGAGGAATTCAGTTTTCAACTTCCTTTCAGACCCTGCCCTGAAGCCATTTAAACTGCAGAACCTGCAGCTGAGCCAATGGATTGATCTTAAGGAAAAACTCTGAGTTCCCCACATGATGCCGCACAGCTCATCCAAGCGGAAGGTATTCAAGCGCCCACAGGCTCGACGCGTCAGCGTGTCGAAGACCGACTGGCCTCAGGGTTCAAGCTGAGCGAGGGTGCTGGCCAACAGAAGATCCACAACAGAGGTTGGTAAATGTCTTACAGTAAATAAGTAAACATCACCCAACTATTGGGAATATTTTTCTCCATACTTGAAAGTGATGTTCAAAATCCCCAAAAAGAGCCCTGTATATCTCCAACCAAACTTGGAAGATTGTAATGTTTACATATTATTAGAAGTAGAAACAAGTATATAAGAATGAAGGACATGACTTATGACTGACATCAACAACAACAATGAGCTACTTGTTGCAGAAATAGATCATAAAACGGAATGCAATCTGATGTGGCCATTGTTTTCCAGATCTTCAAGTCATGAAAGCCAAGGCAAGCGGGTGAGGATGATCGAAAACTGCCGTCAGAACTCTTTCCATCACAAACATTAAATGAAAATGGTTCTCATCTTCTCGTCACCCTTCCGAGAACAAAGTAAGTTACCGTCTAAGTGCAAGGACCCCGAATATCTGCAAGGTCTCTGACCATCTCTGACCTCAAAGACCTGAAAGGTCCTTGAGGTTTTTGCGATCGGCACTCAACGACTTTGCAACCACTAGGCATGTGATGATTAATGCCCTCAAAAGAAGGGTAAGAAACTACATCATATTGCCAGCTGCTAGTTCCCCATGCTTTATTGCGTCTTGGACTGCAAGTGATATCAATTGATCCCCTGAATCAACTTATCTTTGCTGGAAATCTTAGCTTGGCTTGCCTAAAACATCAAGTGATCATGTTCCAACATCAAAACCAACGTGAACGACCGAGACCTAAACCCTTCGGCGAACTTCGTCCCGAGTTGCTGGGAAGTTGAGTCGTGGCATAAGCCCAGGCAGAGTTGGCGATATTCTGGTTGTCAAAGGATCCGATATTCAGCGCGATGTATTCCTGGGACCGTTGCAGACGTTGCACCGCTTGCACCATAAACCCGTGGGTGTGAGCCGAGCAAAGGCCTGGCTGGACAAAGACACCAACCTGAGATGTTGGAAATGTTGCTGTGGTTCCCCCTACTGTACCAACCCAAACTCATAGTGATGATAGTGATGTCGCTACTGTTTCCGCACCCAAATGTCAGGGAGAAATTGCCTATACCCTAGTCCATCCCATTTAAAGACAAACCGGGCCAGCGAGACAGCGAAACATTACAAAGAAAAACATGGCCCATGACCCATGCCACTTTTATCAATATTGTCCACTACCATTACGATGATGCCAATTCCATGGTTGGCCAACCAACCCATGGCAATTCCAAGCTTCTGCAAAGGTATCAAAGAGCCGCATGTGTGCTATCCCAACCTGTGCCAACCGCACAAGTCAGGGACACCAGGGCCAAAGGTAACTGGTAGCTCTCAGGAGCCCTGAGCCAACTAGCTGACTAAGTGCCCAAGTTTATGCCGCTGCTTATTCATGATATTAAAGCAATAATATTGAAACACCCATATTTTGATGGTTTATACCACCCATTTATGGTGATTTGGGGGACTGTTTATTACTATATACTATTGCTTTACTAACGTTATTATCCTTTATTTGCGACTTGCCCCTAACTTTTTAAATGATGTGGATGGTTCAAACGTGAACTCATCCGCTGTGTGCGCACACCTGGTGGAAAATGGAAACGAATCTCACGAGCCAGGAGGGCCATCAGGGCAACAAGTAGTTTTGTGGTGGAATCAAAGATTTCCATAAAACGTGCCTATAAAATCCTATGTCTAAATAAACAACAAATAGGTCTACATTGCACATATAATAGAATAGAATGTAAAATGATAGAATATATATATATATATAATTATATATTACGATATTATATACAATGGCAGCAATGGCATAGCATAATATGATATACAAACATTGTACAACATTATGCAATGGTTAAAAAGAACATGGCATAATATAATACACAATAAACAATTGACAATGTGTATATATATAATTATATATCTATCTATATATATATAATTTCTATATGTTTTTTTCCCTTAATGCCCTTGACTATCCTAGACTATAGTTGCCGTGCCAAGTGCAAGGGGATACCATTTCACCGGTGCCTTGCCATAGGCCCAAAGCATGTTGGATGCCATCTGCGGGGAGAAGTTTCTCCAGAGCCCGCTCTCGATCTCGGAGCAACACGGGGCGCCAGTTGGCATCAGCGATCCAAACATATCCAATGCCTGTGACCTCCTGCTGTTCACATCAAAATGGCTATTAATATCTATTAATTATATGGCTATTGATGGCTATTGTAAGCATGCATGTTCGTCCCCTGACGTTTCTGAAAGTTTTTGACCAATCCCCAGCTAGCACGACTGCGCAAAAGGCAAGAAAGATGCTCCCGAATCACTCTCTGATGATGTCATCTGTAGAAACATGGGGGCCCAATGTATCCCAAGGTCATACCCTCTGGTAATCTAGCATAGCTATGGAAAATGGCCTGTTTGCAGATGATTTGCCCATTGATGATGGTGCTTTTCTGTAGCCAATCTATCTTATAGATACATTAGATATTTATATTATAGACATTTACAGAGGGTAATCTACAATCCAGGACGACCAAACAAAAACCGGTGCCGGTGCCAACCGTGTAGTTCGCGAAGACGGCAAAGAGCTCTTCGTGACACACATCCAAGGTCGCGTAAGCCCAGACCAGGTTGGAGACCTGGATCACTGAGGATCACTGATCGCCGGGTAAATCATCCAAAGCATGGTCCAAAATAAAGGGTAGCCTCTGGTTATGACTAACATAGCTATGAAAAATGACCCATAGAAATAGATTTTATAGATGATGTACCTTTTTTTCAAAGTGATGATTTTCCATGGCTATATGTTAAATAACCAAAGGGTACACTTGTTGTATATTGAAGAAACCAGCAAGCAGTTGTAGATATTGGCAAATCTCCCAGCTGCGCCTGGGTTCTTTGACATGTTCCCCAACTGATGGAGGTTCAATCATTTTATTCCCTATGGCTGCGAGCTACCACTAAAAACGAAATATCCCCATGGTTAACTCATTTAAATCCCTATGGTTCAATCATTTATAAATACAAAATCCTTATAAACCCCTATATAAATCATAAATATGGGTCTGGGTCAATACCTATAGATACATTTTTAGTGGGATGAACATCCATAAATCCCAGCTATTTTATGCTATTTTGGGGTTCACGGCACGGTACCAGGGTTTTGACCCATCCCCATATGTAAAGCGCTGTTCATCCCTTTTCTCTAGCATCTCGCCCCGAAATCTGCCACCGGGCGTCACTTTGTCGATCAAAGGATCGGTGGCCTTCGATGGAGCGTTTCGCCAACCTCGGACGTCCCTGGGAATGGTAAAGATACCACCTATAAAAATGGCGATGGCTGGGGGGTTATTCCTTGTTTTACCCACACTAAACCCAATTCCATAGGAACCATCCCCAAGTCATCACCATTTTTGTGTGTGTGGGATTGAAATCATCCCCAAATGGTAGGTTTTTGATTGGGGTTCCCACATTGGTATTAATCCCGGGTGGGTCTTGGGGAAAAAACTAGTTTGGGACGGGAAGTTGATTGTCTAGGAGTTTAAAGAGTGTGGAGTCGGGCTGCCTCCCGGAAGTCTACACTATAGATACTATAGAACGCAGTTCCTTTCAGGTCAATGACCCGAGCAAATGTATGCAGATGTTACATACGCTCTGATCGCACTCAATGTTTGCAATATTATCTACTCAATGCGGGCAAAAACATGGTACCTACAAGATCTCATTGACATTTCAATGAAAATAGATGTCCACCCCTGAGTGAAATAATAATCCACCGACTGAATGGCCGGCACCGGTACCTCCACAAAATCTGCCTGTTGGCCCAATCGCAAAGTTCCGGGATTTTGAGGCTTTCACCACCATGGGCCGAGTTGCATATCGAAGAGCTGCGGGTGCTTGTTTTTGGACTTGGCGAAGGCCCAGCACAGATTTGCAATCGTATGCCTGATGGCGTCCATGACCCAATGGAATGACACTTCTCCGCACCTGCGTTTCTTGCATGTTGAGCCAGGGGGCGGTGGGAGGTCACTGCAGTCCAGGGCAGCTGAAGCCAACTGTCCAAAGAGAACCCGTTCCTAGGCCAGTTGTGCTGGATGCGACCTAAGGGATAATCATCCAGCTTCCTGCGAGTCGCAGGAAGCTAAGTGTGGCTATCTAAAAGCCCCAGATGTGGCAAAGAGTTCACATGCAGCACAACTGATGGAATGTTCCAGTTTCATGAGTTTCCTATTGACAATGTCAATGGAAGGCATAACAGTCTCAATGGGAAGTAGGGCAGGGTCCTCAATAGTGGACTCTGTCAAGAGAATGGGTGCTGGATGTGATTTATCCTAGGCTGGAACTTGCCGCAAGACCCCCTTGCACCCCTGAAACCTAATAATTATATGATATCACATCAAAAACAGCAGCTGAAGATTCTTGTTGGCTCCTGTCTGCCACATGAGCAGCTAAAGATCAAAAACACATATCTTAATTCCTGGACCTCACTCTCCAGATTTCCCTTCTTTCACCTTCACAAGTGCACCCATTTTGCAGAAGGCCATACCCCGCTGCGCAGCCGGCTGCGCAGCATGCTGCGCTTGTCAAGCATCTGCTTGGCCAGCTTTGGCAAAGGCCCAAGCTGTCATCGAAATGTCAATGAAGCGTCCAGAGTCGCCTTTCTGCTGATCTCCCAAAAGGAACATGACTGAGGAAGATATAACACAAATGTTTGAGCCAGGTTAGTGGGTACTACATAAAACCCTACAAGTCCTTATCAGGTCCCTTTTTTTATCTTATCATATCATCATATCATATATATATATATATATATCATATATGAATTAAAATGAACTCATAATATGTAAATCAAACCTCATTAAAGTATTAAACTATTACTAAACCTACTTACAACTGGAAATAGGCCTGGGGGGTAGCTGGTGGGCAGCACTGGGAGATTATTCATGTTCATATCAAAAGGAGGTGTTGTCCCTTGCCATGTTCGCGTACCAGGGTGTACGTACGTACCACATGACAAAGAGAGTTGAAACCTAGAAGCAACTGTAATGTTTGAAATAAACTACAGTCCCACAGATATCATCAATGTTCCATAATACAATATTATACGATATTATAGAAGCAACGCCAAATCTCAATAAGAAGCTGCTGTGTATATACAGTAACTTGTTCATTCCTCTCCGAACTTTCTCACCCCCATGGACCGGCCCAGCTGCAGATCGCAGCAGAATCTACGACCCGTCCGAGTCACAAATCTTCCGTGCGGCTTCCTTGGAAAGCGCCGCCCAAAGATCGCCGCGGTCTCTGATCTGCAACCTGAGACGGAGAAGTTGCATCCGGAACCGGAACCCTTACTGAGCCCTACTGAGGCACTCAAACGGCCATCAAAGGGGACAGTGTCATAGGGCAGTGCAAACCAAGCCACTTGGCCAGAACCCAAGCTAACCTGCAGACATCAGTGACATCAGTGACAGTCAACTTGGACCAGCATGGACCGGCTCAAATGAAGTAGGCGAATCCCATCCAAGCCAAGACGAAGCATCTAATAATTAGATTATCTGATGATCTGTATAACATTCTGAGTAAATTAAAATATGTCACTGTATAACCTGAAAAAAAGCCATTTTGGGGGGTGATTCCCCTTGCTAACCATGATTCTAGTCAGGTCGCAGTGAGGTCACTATATTTTACCATATTTTACCCATTACGACTCTGAAGGTCATGCTTCAATGATCCTCATCGTGTGGCTGAACTGAAAGGCAAAACCCTCCAGCACTGGTGGTATAGGGAGGCCCACCCTTTTTCACACCATTACCATTGAATGGACCTTGAAAAGTATCGAAACGCAACACATGAAGAAGTCAGCACAGTAATTGCACGGACAATTGATGTGTGTGCTTTTGTTTATGCAAAGAACATGTTGTTGATTTTTAACATGTGTCAAGTTAAGTCTGCAATCCACACTGGCAATGACTAGGGAGATGCGCTGAGTCAGGCTGAGTCGCTTTGCAGCATCCGTTGGGCCAAAGTCCTCCATTTTCACCTCACTGTGTCACGCTCCGATACCATGGGGGCTTTATCGCATGGTACAGCAATTTCAAGAGAGAACAGATGGGGAAATGATGGTTAATTCAGTGGATTTAGAACATATGATGATTAAGTCTATTAAGCGGCTTCAGGGGTATCCGAGTTTCAGACTAACCCATTTCGGCCCAACCATGACCAAATGATCCTTCCTTTCCCCAGGATTTTTTGGAATGTTGGACTTCCTCCCATTCCAAAATGTCTCCTCAAAATTTTGCCGACTGGCCTTTGGCTTTATCAATCTTCAAGAAATCTGGAAAACAATAGTTCCAAAACTTGGATTTGCCGAAAGAAAAAAAACGATAAAAGGAACATCCTGTATTCCTAATACCCTCTGGTAAACTAACATAACTATGGAAAATCACCATTTTTAATGGGAAAATCCACTATTAATGGTCATTTTCAATAGCTATGTAGCAAATTACCAGAGGGTAGATTCCCCCAAATGGATCCAAATGGTGGATTCCCCATGTCACCGCGATGCAGAGATCTGGGGACCGTGCCACTGATCTGTCCAGGACAGCCTTCAACAGCACAGGATCCTGGCGCCAGGATCACCCCACAGGAATCCCTCGCCTCCACAGACCCCCAGAACTCCTGGTTTACCGGTACACCCATACGCCCAAGTCCTTGCAATGTTTGCGTTTGACAGCTATTCCCAATCAAAACGCTCGCCACGACCCCTGTCCCGGCACAGACCTTGCAAAACCCCTTTCCCCATTGGAAACGCT
>Ga0126342_10019636_pt1 | contig 11454 bp, 9 predicted proteins | sample Cyp1metagenome_FD_92528 | JGI IMG/M metagenome (GOLD analysis project Ga0126342, IMG submission 92528) | Coral microbial communities from Lord Howe Island, Old Settlement Bay, Australia - Cyphastrea 1 metagenome | ecosystem: Host-associated > Invertebrates > Cnidaria > Coral ... | reverse complement strand
GCGCCACAACGGCGTGCACTTTTTCATGTCTCATCTGGCCAGCTGGCTCCGCACCCGCCGCTTTAGCGAGCCTACTTTTTGACCCTCCGGAGCCACAAATCATTGGAAAAACACAGAGTGTTTCGCGACTTTCCTATCTTTTCGCGCATCTACCTCTTCTTTCTTCTGATCTTGTCTCTTCTGACTCTTCTCACCTCTGCTTTTCAACTGTCCATATTGTCGGAAGTTCCACTTCTAAACTTCCTTCGATAAATTGCCTTGCGTCACATCGCATTGCATGACATGACTGTACACATATATCATATGTATATCAGATGTATATCATATAGACACGCATACTGGATCCGTAGTAGCTACTAGATTGGTTGGTATTTGGTACCTTCTGAAAAATATCTCATTTCAATTCATGTCACTGGGTAATTTACGTCCAATTCCATAAAAATCCATTGATGGAAAGCCACTACCAAGAAGTACCAGGGCCCTTATCCACGACCACATCTCGTGCAGCACTTTACTTTGGAGTTGATCGGACTCCCCGATATTGGAGCGTGAGGCTTCCCAATGAAGTTTGGTCAACTAATATCCCCCAACTAACCACCAACCAACCATTATTTATCAGCTGTAATTATATATATATATACATATGTCCACTTATATCCCTTTAGTTTGATGGTTAAAATCCCTATTAAATGACTACCATATACGACAATCATCAACCAACAGGGGTTGAACGCAGCCACCTTTTCCCGTCTCCGAACTGGCGCCGAAAATCGACTGGTGAAGTCACCCAGTTGATCATCGCCGAAGCCTGTGACGTTTTTGAAGCGGACGCGCTCTGAAACACTGCTGGCAAGGCAAAACTGGATTGAACAGAGATATGTATATATATAATTAAATATTTATATCATGTAAATAATTTATAGTAGTTGTATTGTATATTACGCAGAATAAGAACATGTATTGATGATTATACATGCATGTGCACGAATATGATTGTATTGTACACACATACAGTACATTATATTACTATATATCACACAACATTTGACTAGGATCGTGTATGACATATTCGTATCCCGATCGGCAAACCAACTGGTTCAAATTATCTTGTTTTCTGAAGGTCTCGAGTGGTCAGGGATGTGGCATGGTGTGGCTGCGTCTGAAAATGAAAATAAAGCGACATTTCTTTCAATTGGGAAAAACGATTTTCTGAACCAGTGGATTGTGGTGTAACATGGTGTAACCTATTTTTGGACAACACCATTCAAAACGTATCAAACCTGGGGATATTCCAACCAGCCAGCTTTGAGTACTCAAGGGTATTCTTGGTGATCTCCTGAAACACAAAACTGCCGCTTTTTGACTCTTTGCCGCGAAAGCCCCAACCCCTTGCCGATGGCGACTTTCTTAAGCACTGCTGCAATACCCAACTCCTGCTTTACAGTGAGAGGGCGAATGGATTTGAGAAGAAATTGTTGCCGGTGGCGTTTCCAGCCGTCCACCTCCGGGTTTACAACCCAGTCAGATTGGCACATCAGCATCCACACTTTAGGGCCTGGCGGGAAACTCAGTGCACCAAGAAACATACATTGAACATTCAATCTCAACCTCGACCTCAAAACCTAAAATCAAATCATCAAAATTGATCGAGAGAAGGCAAGGCGGCTGAGCTATGACACATCATGATGCTTGCGAGCTTGTGGTGCACGTAAACTGTCATGATAACTTACTATGTACATTCAGGTGCAAATCACACTGAAACAGCAAGAGGGAACTCCCAAGGGATCTCTCTCTCTCTTAAGGGACCCCCTTCTAGTGCTGCCCGCCTCAACCTCTTCTTCTTAACAACGAACAGCAACAAGGGCTGAAACTTACCACGCCTGTGCTGTGTCCATCTGAAGCCATGTTTGCCCCGAAAAAGCAAATGTAAAGAAAAAAACGTTCGGAAATTATGAACAAATGACCTCAACCTGACAAGATGTGCATACAACTGCATACATGTGCAGCAGTGAAACAACTCAAGTCTGCTGTGACATCAAGTTCTGGCAATATTTCAATAATTTTCGATACATGTTCGAAGATAGGGTAGCCCCAAATCCATCCAAATCCAGTGAACCTACGTCATATGAAACTTATCACTTGCCCGTCTGTGATCAAACGTGGCTGGCTGGAAAATCCCTGCGCCAAATGGAAGTTTTTAGTTGTGAGCAACTTCGAACTAAATGGTGAATTCTCCAGCCCCTCTTCCACGTGGCCCCCATGGAATGTCTGGCCTGGTGCAGCAACAAGCCCTGGCCATGGCATGCCATGGCTAAAGTTGGCACTTGGCATCATCTCCACCTGGAAAAGCGAGAAACCGTGGAGTTGGATGAAGTTAGGGGTGCCACCCCCCCCCAAAAAAAAATCTCCAGTGCTTCTAAATTTATCCATCATGTTCCATTTGAACAATTTTGAACATGGTTTATCAAACTGGCGGGGCTCACGGCTCACGGGCAAGACTTTTCTCGCTACCGCACTAGACTCAAGGGCCCTGTGATGAACAACGGCCCGGTGAACACAGAATGTACAAGAGTTTCATGACCTGGTATCGCCTATAGAAAAAGTCTTGGCACACACGCAGATTCACACACATCCTGCTTTACAGGTGTGAAACTGTGAGAATTGAATTCAGCCTGATTCCTGCGCTTTCTTCTCCTTCCGAGTAAGTTCTGCGCAGTGTCGGTTTGTGTACAGAACCTTCAGGAAGAGGTCAAGCTTCATGCGTTTGGTCAGGCAATTGTCCAGCATGATAGAGGTATGTATCCGCAGAATCTTGTCACCACCATCGGGAAACTGCTCAAATGTTTCCATTTCCACGTTCTCATCCTCGTCACGCAGTGATTGTCGCATCGATCTCATCTCGATCTCCAAGTTTATCGGAATTCAAACGATTCACCGGCGACATGCGACCACTCAGATGTAATTGGGGACAAGCGGCTTCTTCCCAGTTCCTTCCACTCACGGATATGAATTCTTTCATCTCCACAATCAAGGCGCGGATGCGATCTCCAGCTTCCATGCTTGATTGCAGGCTGTAAGCTTCACAGTGTAAAGTTGCTCTGCAAACTCGTTTAATTGTCGTTGAGAAGAGAAAGCAGTTGGATACACCTTGAACATGGATTGTTGCCTAGAAAGTGGCAGCGTCCTTGCTGGGATTTCACACCGCCCTCATTTGCACATGATGTGCCTGAAACAGAAAGAACCCCATGAGCCCATCATGTCATCAACCCAAAAGGAAAATTCAGCTTGGTGTCGTTTACACGTGCAACTGCAAGATCAACGGCGCGATTCGCCTCTTTGAGCGTTGCGATAGAAGCTTTTGAAACTGCCGACTGCGGCTTGGACACAGCATATAGGAGATCTGGACGGCCCTGTCGCGCAATCCACGAAAGTGATCCAACTACGGAACGTAGCTGACTGATCTCATGTGGTTGCAAGGCATCAGAATTGGGTCTTCTGGGCTCGCTTCACCTTCAAGGTATGTCGCTGACGTCACTGGTGATTCCATCCACAGTGCCAAAAGTTGTCGGACTCCTGAATTCCGATGTCAAACTTTCCTAGAAGCTTGTCCAGGTACTGCTTTCCTTCCGGCAGAAAGGAATAAAGCAAAAACAATATGGGTGGTCATGACAGCTGCTACTGTCTGAACGTTCAAGGCTTTGGTCTTTGGATCTTCTCCCTCTGAGATTAAAAAATGGTTCCGATGGTTTTCGCTTCCCCATCAAGGCGTGTCCAAAATCCGCGACCGGAGTCGCACAATCCATAGATTGGCACTCTCACCAGCATCAGCTGATTGGCTGGCAGGCATCATCGTCTTCCCCTTGCCATTTGGAAAGCGACAGGTGGGGTCACCAGCCCAATGGCCAGTGCCTCCACAGCGTAGGCATTTGGACTTGGTCTTGATTTCGGCTAGTTTGGTGAGTTCCAGCTGAATTGCTTCTCCAAGTGACGTATGGTCTATCTCTGGGTGGTTTTCAGCAAGATCCCAATGCATTAAGTGCTGTGGCTTCCCCTTCGACGTCCTCATCGGCAAGCTCTTGGGAAACATCTTCCTCTGGCTGTTCATCATTGGCAAATAATCCAACATATGGAGGACCATATGCGTCATCTTGATAGGGGTCAAAGTTGTAGGAGTCATCTTCTTCGTTCAGTATCCTTCATCGGCATAGTGCCCAGTTCTCCATTGGGGTTTACCTTTGCCTTTGCCCTTGCGGGGGGTCAATCTGATGAGGAGAATTCAATCATGAGTTCGGCATGCATTGGTTCGCTCAGCTGAATCGAGTTGGCAAGCACTGTGATCATTCTCCACCAGCGGCGTCTTCGGTCAACGTATGACACCATTGATTTGGGAGGTTGGCGGGTCAAGCTTCCAGTCCTCGTTGTCCATGCGAAACAACTCCCTGGCCTCTTCACTTGCTCGAGGGAACATGTTCTCCTTCACCTTCTGGACGAGATTGCGAAGACCTTTGTCGGCGAGCGCCGAGATTCCCATGTCTCTGGCGGTCAAGAAGGCATCACCTCTGTCCTTCCATGATTTTGGAAACCAAGGTGTAGCGGTCACGGCTTGCGTCCCGGTCGGGATCGTAGGGGGAAATTCTTCTTCTTCTCCTCCACACTGACCGTTAGTCATTCCAGATCCTTCAATTAGGTCGACGGCCGCTGTCCTTACGGCAGCTTCTTGGGCTTCCAGCAGTTCTACTCTGAGTAACGTGCAGAGTTCTCATATAGGATGCAGCATCACCGTGGTAGACAAAAGGCTCCGGGTCTCCATCGGCGCACGGTTGCTTCCATGGTCTGGCCCACATTTGAGCCCAGCCACACTCATGGTGCAGGTTCAGATCAACTGAATTCTGCGATTTCAACGATTCTTGTGGAGTTCGAAATCGGGCAATGCCCTGTAAGATCCCCAGAGTCAGGCAAGGACCTGCTCCGCTACCAGTAACAAACTGGCGGGACTCACGGGCAAGACTTTTCTCGCTAGCGCACTGGACTCAAGCGCCCTGTGATCCATAACGGCCCGGTGAATACACAACCTGGTATCTCCTATAGAAAACACACACAGATTCACATCGTTTTAACATGTTGTGTCTTGTTGAAATAAGAAACGGAACTGCTTCACCGAAGTGTTGAATGAACATACATGAATGCAGGATGACAGAGGTCGCAGCATCGCACACACCCACTAAACACAAAACAGTAAACCAAAGAGCATTCCGTTTTGCACAGAGTGTAGACTTCTTGGGACCCCCTGGCAGTTGGCCGAGCTGCAATGGTTGCATTGGCCAGCCCACCAGCCGCCGGAACCGCCAACAGTCCGTAGCGCTTCTGGGCTCACAGAAAGTGGAACCGTGGACCTGACCTTTGGGATGCCTTGATATCCTTTGGGTGGGAAGCGACATCACAAATTTGGAGCAGAACGCTGTCCCGATCTGCAAGAAGCCAAAAAAAATGTCTGGAACTGAAGGAAGACCCACCTTCCTCTTGACTTATGTCCGGTTTCCATACAGTATACTCCGGTTTTCCTTCCCCAAAGTGACATCAAACAGCCACATCTCACTGGGTTGCACGGCGGGAAAAATGACCACGGATTTACAGGTGGAGATGGTGTCCTACAAACCAGGGGATTTCATCACTCCGCATACTCCGGCCTTCTGCCTCTTGAGTTCATGCACAAGTGTGGTCAAAAGTTTTGCCCCAGTACCTGGCGGCCGCGGCTCCCAACTCATCGTTACGCCTCTTGGAGCTCCAACTTGACGGTGAAATTTCAATGGCCATTGAAAGGGCTAAGGCTAAGGCATATGAAAGGGCTATGCAAGGAGATATGCCCCCAAGATATGGCTTTGTGGTACAGTTCCTCCCTTTTAGGTACCTGAAATGACCCTAGATACTTCTATGTGCTGACAACGTGTCCTGTTTGGAGATCTGGAGCTTAGCTAATGACTTTCCGCATGATGGATCCTCCAAAATCACAAGTTTGCTCCGGAACCAGAATACCAGCTACGCCACTGTGGGGAAGACCTTCACAACCCCCAGTCAACGACCGGCCACAAAAGATCCCAGTGACTCAAATCGATGTGGATAGCAGTATGAATCAATATTGCCAGGTCCACTTCAGGTCCACTGAATTTAGGAATCTAAGGGGTCATTTGGGTATGGATCAATACCTATTAATACCATTTTTAGGGGAATGAACATCCATTTACCAGCTATTTTGATGTTCACCAGGGGTACAAGGTTTTGACCCATCCCCATTTAATGTTTTAAACATGTCATGGTGAAACAACCGCAGTTCCGCAGGTCACAGCCCAGAGGGTGCCCCAAAGCCATGGCTCCACCGTTCACCTTGCAATGGTGAAATCCTGTGACCCGTGGAAACTGTTTCGGATTGCTAATTATATATAGTAAATATAGTATACATAGTAAATATAGTATATAACGTCTATATTAAATAGTACATATATATATAGTATATGTAGTAGTATGCATATAGTGTATATATATATAGAGCGTAACTAAAGTAGAGAGAGTGTAAACAGCGTATATATTTGTATATATACATAGTACACATATAGTACACATATAGTACGCGTATAGTACATATAAAAACTTATATAATGCATATATTATACATATATAGTACCTATAGACTAAATATCATAAATATATAGCACATAAATAAAACATATATAGTTCATATATAGCATATGAATAGTACGTAAATAATACATATATAGTTCATATAGTACATATAATGTACATGTATAGTACATATAGTCAAAAGCGTTCGCATACATACATGTATATATATATATAGTGACATATAGTGTATATATACATATATATAGCAAATACACAGCGTATATCTAAAAATAAAAAGAACATACAATATATAATATATATATATATACATAATATATATATATATGTATATATAATGTGTAAAAAATATTACATACAGTATAAATATAATGTCTACAAAAACCTATGTATATATATACATATACAGTATATATAGATATATACAGTATACATATATATATATGTGTGAAAGACCTTTAGGTACTATTTTGTTCTGTTCTTACTTCCTCAAATCATCCTTCATACTTCACTCTGGAGGCCTTTTAATTGAAACCATCTAAAAACAATAAAAACAACATGTCTTTTTCAGAGAATTGTTTATAATGTTTGAAATTCCTAAGAGCATTAAAAGCAATTAAAAACAATAAGTCCTTTTCATGGAATTATTTTTAGTGTTCTTAACTGTATAAAGAACAACAGGCATTTCAAAACCAAGGGTCTGTTTCACGGAATTGCTTTTATGGTTTGATAATTGAAAACAATGAAAACTAATTAAACATCAAAAACAATAAAAACAAAAAATGCCTCCAGATTTGAGATTTTTGGATCCTTTTGGGGTCATAAAATAATTCACCCTGAAAAGTTCGGCCTCCTGAATGTGGCAGTGAGGTGCTTATAATGGATGGGAGTTGGAAAAAAAACCTGCTGGTTTCATGGGGATACTGAGTTCATGGGGGCTAATTCCCAATACTGTAATTCTGTGGATATATAATGATATATATATATATATATAATATTAGTGTAAAGATATACATATATAATCATATATATATAGTAGTGTAAAGGGTACCATAGTAAAACCCCTACAGGCATCAACCACCAGTGTCCCACCGAGACTGCAAAAACATCAAGATGACTTGCTGCTCGAGCTGAGCTGGCAAATAGCTGGTAGGATGTTCACCCCCGACACTCATGTGGAAAATCTGATGGAAATCTGATGTAACATCACTCAAAGAAATGACCTATCTGCATCTCGGCGCTATAGAATAGTGTGTATATATTTATGTATCATGTATATATACACAGGTATTTTTAGTTGATAGACATGTGGCAGTTCGTTTCTGATGCAATGTGACTACAACAGAAACAAAATGAAACAAATACTTTGCCTTGTGCTGTCTTGCACACCCAAAACCGACCACGTCGAGAGGCGTTCAGTTTCTCAAAGTCTGCTCCCAAGGCCTTCGAGCGAGCATGACCCATCCCCAAAGGTTGGAAGTAGATGGCGAACTGAGTCAACCCCCCCCCGTGTGGTACCCTAGATATCCCTAGATGATATAGATGGGATATAGATGGTTAATGGAGTGTATTCCCCCAGTGTATTCCCTGGTAGGATGTAATAGGTCTTGACCCATCGATGGATCCCATGACCCCACGGAGGTGTCCAAAATCTTTGGGACAACTCCATGGAAAAATATGGAAAACAAAATTCCGTTCCATGGTCTATCATCATACAGTAAACCAAAACCAACTATCTAACTATCAGTAACTATCATCATCTTTTTCTTTTAAAAAGGCCATCAAAAGGCCATAAAGAGGCCATGACATGAACTGGGGGACCAATCGAACCAATCGAACCAATCAGCCGCGGCTGACATGGCTGACATGGACCACGCCTCGTAAAGGTCCATGTCTTGGATCTTCAGCTTCGCCTTCGCGGGGGGTTCCAATGGGCAACTGGGCAACTGGGTGGTAGTTACTGATCTCATCCACCTATAGTCAGGGCGAATGGGGGTTAATTAATCACCATGAAATATGGATATATACATATATATAGCCTACAGTACGTATATAGTAAGTTATAATACCACATACCCACCATGTTAATGCCCCACAGAATAAGTCCCGACGCGAAAGCTGGCTGGGATAGGCATTTATTCATCCGCACACAGCGTGGAGGGTCCTCTGGGAGAAAGGTGAAGCATAGCTCCGGAAGGAACATAAATAGTTGACGAGAGACACGAACATGGTTAGAAACTTGCCCCAAAAACAGAAGCCTGTAATCCTATATTGCAGGTCAAGGGGGATCCAACGTCCTAGCCCCTCTCTATTCATCTAGCACTTAGCTTGCGTGAATGGATCCAGGACTGTACTAAACCAGAATCTTTAGGGATTTGCAAAGAAAATACCCGTTCACATACCAAACAATCAGAGTTGATTCCCACGAGTGTAAAGATACAGAGCAAAAATAGCGAATGTACAAAGTATAAACCAATTCATACTTTAGGCAATCCAATTCATTTGAGTCTTTCTCCACCCCCTTTGACAAGCATTTGCCTGCAATTGATTGGGGAACACTCCATCCCAGTTCCAGACTGCCCTGGCCACAGCTGCCCTTCCGACAATTGGCTTGAGGGATAAGCTGCAGGAACTCCCTATATATTTTGGGGAGGCAAAAATGCTGGTTTCCTGCCAACTTTCAAGACATGTTTCATCAATAGTATCCCATGTCCAAATTCACTTCCTTCAATCCCATGCTTCCCAAGGGGGTTCACACTTTCTCCAAAGCTCGTTGAGAGGCAGAGATGGGCCTCAAACTCTGCGCATGCGGCTGGGTTTGTCTCAAATTTATGGAACATTCCCAAAATCTCACGTTGATTAACGGCATGTCCACAGTAAAGCAATTAAAACCAATCCCATAAATCCGGCTCTATGCCCTATATTTGAACACCCCTCCTTTTACCAGTCTCATGTGATTTTATCATTTTGATATCGCGAGTTTCGCAGGATCATCCGGAGGGATTTCATCACATATGGTGTAAATACAATATATATATCATTCTTCTTCTTATTATTAAAAAGTATCATTATTGTTATTGTGATCATCATTATTATTATTGCTATTACATTATTATTATTAATTATTGTTATTATTATTATGATGATGATGATATTATTATTATTATTATATATTATAAATGATACAAAGATAGCCCATTTTCCCAGGGAATTCTGGGTGTGTTCTCATAATTATATATATATAATTATATACATATATATGAAACCAGAGAAAACCCAAGTTCTTCGTAACTTGGAAGGCCATCAATCCATCCGAACCAAGGAACCCTTCGAAAATCATCACGGGGTCAGTCGCGACCTGCCAGCTGAGAAGGCGTTTCTTCTCTTATTCTTCTTTGAAAAAGCATGAGGAAATCATCTTCCCGCTGATAACATGGCTTCAACGTGGCCATAAATTGATATAAATTGGTGGTTCATTATGATTTTCCCTCTTAAAACGTGGCTGCATGCATTATCATGACTTGGGATAAGTTCCAATGTGTTCCCTATCAAAATATATTAAACAGGCATCAACAGGCAATATATTGGAAAAACATGGTCCTCTGATGACTCACTGCTACACACCGCAACACTGCCGGTCGTTGTACTGTAGTTGTTGTTTGCATGTCAAGTGCCTGCTCCGGAAAACAATGCATTCTCAAATCCCCCTGGCATAGCTAAGTGCACGACAAGGGCCGTAGAAACAATCCTGCGACACGTGTCACCCAAGTCGGCCATGGCAAAGTCGGATGCGAAGACTGCCATGTACCCTGAATATCCCTGAAGACTTTCACAGCAAATACCCTCTGGTAAACTAACATAGCTATTGAAAATGGCCATTTATAGTGGATTTTCCCATTAAAAATGGTGATTTTCCATAGCTATGTTAAATTACCAGAGGGTACCTGAATCATTGGCATTTGGCAATGCAACTTTGACACAACATGGCACATGGATGCACATGGAAAATCCCATGGAAAATCCCATGACGTCTCCTGGCTAAGGGCTTCAGCTTTAGCTTCTGCAATCCTCGCCTGGTCACAATGCCGGCAGCTTGAATGCTCTTTCGACTGTCATAATTCTTGGTGATTTATATAATTGTTATGGCCATGGATAACACTCTGGGGATTTAATGGTGTTTTGCCCATAATTTCACGAACTTTATTTTTCCGAAAAACTGCCATAGTACTTGATACTTAACTACCATAACAACCACTTTCTGTTTTACAAACTGCATGCTTTAAAAAACACACGCGCCAAGGTGCTCATTGCAAATCAACACTGCTGCTGCTCCGTCGCCTAGCGGCCAAGCTGGGCCATTGATGGTGACATCTGACTGCTTTTTATACACTGTGATTATCTGATGACCTGAAAATGATGGGACATGTTCACGAAAGTTGCTAAGTTTCACCAAGTTTACCTTGCTCAGTGACGGGAAAATCGCGGCGATGGTGCAGCTTTGGGCTCATGATTGTCATCAAGCCTGTTTTCAGCTTCCCAAAGTGCTTATCATAGAATATTGTAAGTGGTGTTACAACAGGTTCCAACATGTTGGCTCCGCCGGGGGGGTTTGCCCGGCTTGGAACAAGGTCGACTGTGACTACATGTGATGAGTATCCGCAGCCGTTTGTTGTTCTTGTAGTCATGGTGTTGATGTTACTGTGTTTTTTCATATAAAATGTGGTTGTTCACAAGTAGACTTCATATCATGTTTTCAGATGCAATTGATCATTGAATGTTTTGACAATGTCCAAACTTGAGTTTTTTTCGCCAAATCTG
>Ga0126342_10019635_pt1 | contig 11454 bp, 7 predicted proteins | sample Cyp1metagenome_FD_92528 | JGI IMG/M metagenome (GOLD analysis project Ga0126342, IMG submission 92528) | Coral microbial communities from Lord Howe Island, Old Settlement Bay, Australia - Cyphastrea 1 metagenome | ecosystem: Host-associated > Invertebrates > Cnidaria > Coral ... | reverse complement strand
TCTTTGACTAACTCTTTCCCTGACTAACTGTTTCTTTGCTAACTCTTTCTTTGACTAACTCTTTCCCTGACATTCTAAAAGTCCGTAACACGGAAGTTTCTCCCCCTAAACTTCCTTTGATAACTCAGATTATAACAGTTTTTTAGTGGATTATCTAATAAACAACATGCCCAAATAATGGAAATACTATACAAAAAGTCCATACCTCGAGAAGAACATCATCCGAGAGGGGGAGATGAAGATGACGACGACTCCGACCTGGTTGCACTCACCCGTCGAGAAGGAGCAAATGGGCCTTTCACTGATCAAGTCACTCTCAAGACGGCCTTCTTTGGTGCCTCCAATGCGACCATTCGAAAGGGAAAAGGTCGAGGACACCGTCCGGGAGGATCGGCCGCGGGATCTACGAATGCTGAGTGCCACTCTTTTTGAAGGAGATGCCTAAATGTTTGCGAAGTTGGACATCATGGCTTCCATACATGTGACAAGGTCCCCGCAAGATAGGTAAGTTGTTTTATTCCTTGAGATAAGTAAGGTTTAGTTTATGGTAGATATAAAGTTCATGGGGGTTATAAACCAACTTTAAAGAGAGTTGGCCCCACCATGTAGGTTTATGATACGGGTATGGGTTAGGAATAATTACATTGTTGATATTAGCAATACATCCAAATCTGTGATCTTAAATGTGACCCATAGCCATATATCGAAGACTATCAAAATATGTGTTCTTTTCAATGGATTGTTTTTCTTGGGAAAATCTTAACCCATAAACCGTGGATTTTCCCATAACATATGGGTGTTTCCTGTAAGTATTCCCTTAAAGAAATGATGTAACCCATTGATAACCAACATTATGATAAGTGGGGCCAACATTAAATTATGATAACCAAAAACTTATCTGTAAAATTTTGTTCACCAACATTCACTTCACTGTGGGGCCTCGCCTTGTTGGTCTTGTTGAGCGCTCAGCTTTCGCGGCCTGAAGCCGCTGGGGTGATCATGACCCAAGGCAGTGCATGGCTCAAAATATACAGACGTCACTGGCTGACCCCATACATGACGGCTTGTACAGGAACCCTCCCCAATATGGGTTATAATAGCGACTTACTGTTTTTTGCTTATGTATATGTACAGTTAGTTTATACTTTTATAGAATGATAAGTGTACTTATATATATATACATAGTATGTTAGTTGCTTATTATTAGCGAATTTCTCAAGATACAGTTTCTAGTTGTCACCAATTGCCAGGGTTCTCTCCTTGGCCGCCAGCGTTTTCGAGGCGTCCATCTACGGTGAAGCACCACCACTGGACATCATTGAACGATTGGACGCCATTGATGTTGGGACCCCGGTCGCGTCTCATGGCCGGGTGATGCCTCCATGTGCATTGTTGATGATTATTTGATGTGACATGGCTTATTGTTGGTTAATATCCCATTACATATACACATATACACATATATATATATATATACATATATATATATACACATATTCATATTTATATATATATATATATACATATATATATATATACATATATATATATATTACATATATAGAACAAGCATATTGTTAACCCAATGAATAATGGGATAAACTCAGGAAATGGGCACAGCCAGTCCGATCACAGCCAGCCGTTCTTTTCGCCTCTGACGTGGGATGATCCCTCAAGACCTTGGCGAACCAAAGGTGGCCTCCCCCGATGTTCGCAACCTTCAACTACCCTCTGGTAAACTAACATAACTATGGAAAATCACAATTTTTTATGGGAAAACTCACTATTTCTATGGCCATTTTCAATAGCTATGTTAAATTACCAGAGGGTAGTCTTGATTACAATAAACTCAGCAGGTGGAGTTAGCCAACTTAGCTAACGAACTATGGGACTATGGGACTATGGGCCACCTGGAATGTGGGTGACATGTTAAAATTGTCGTCATGTTTGTCTGCCAGATGGTTGGATATGTTTCTCAAGTTTTGACCCAGCAAAATCTACGGCTACGGTTTAAAACGTTTTTAGACGAAAGATGAGTTGTTTCGTTTCAGAAGAATTCACACATCTTCAGGAATTTCGCCATTTTATCATCAAGGGCTATCCTTCACCTGCTGAATCACCAGGATGAGATGAACATGATTCCAGGGCTTTAATGATGTAATCGTTAAAACATGTGTGTGTACCTTGCAACTCATACCCAGATCACCAGGATCATCCATTGTACGGCTTTGCTGCGGCAGCATGTCACAGATGCTGCCAGGTTGCGCCAGATTTATAGAGTGGTCACGTCCCTTCCGTTTCGAGCAACCAATACTGTAGGTAAATTCGTTAAATTCTGTCAAGATTTTGTCTGCCAAATCGGCCCTCGTGTTTTCCCATGTGAGGACTTCACCAAGAATTATTTGGCCTGACGCTGGTGAATGCCAGAGATTCTAAACAAAGGGCGCAAAGGGTATGTCACAATCCAGTGGTTTTTCCTCGTGCCCCACACTAGAAATGAGTAAATGCACGTTTGTAGTATTCCAACACACATATCATTAATCTCCCTTAAATCTACATCAAACCCCTTCAATCTCCATAAAATTGTTTATTAAGTTGCTCAATGTGGCAAATCCAATAATACACCATTCCCTTTATTCCCAATTTTAGGGGTAAATATCATCCCCAAATACATTGGCTTTCCCAGGTGTGGGGCGTCAACTACTATGACGAGCTGAGTTTCGGGGATTTGTTCAAGCGTTGCTCGGATGCCTCAGGGACATCTTGAAAATAGTGATGTGTTTTTTGTCATCTGAAACTTACTGGTGCTAAACGTAGGGAATGGATGGGTTGCTGGGGGTTGCTGGGATGATTATTGATAGTGATTATGGATCATTCCCTCATTCCCTCATTCCCTGCTAAGCACCAGTAAGGAAAATATCCAACATGACAGAAAATCATCCATAAGATTGTAAAGACACTATATCCTAACCATTTCAACTAGTCTCGGGACGTTCACATGGTCACAAGTCTGAATTGCAGCTCCACTTGTTTTCTGAGCAAGTCCAGAATAATCAGAACCATCATAGAATCCTGTCACTTGGGTCACTTGGACGTTTTTGGACCTTGTCTCAGCGATAGCAGGTTTTGCCCAGAGATCTACCAAACCATTCTTCTTGGGAGAGTATGGTGCAGATGCGTCCGCTTCATGCGATCATGTGGGTGTTGGGATGGGGACGGTAGGGGATTGCAGATTTTGGTACGGTCAACTCCCAACATGAATCACTGAAGCATGCCATCGCTACGGCATGTGTGACAAAGAAACTTTCCAAGTGGGAGTGACCAAAATCCTTGACGCGTCATTATTGGTGGCCATACTACCTGTTTTTTGGGGATTGTTGTGACTCAATGATGATAATCCAGAAACCCGAAAAATCACTCTGTGTTGAAAAGTATCAAGGGATGACGGAGTTTTGACAATTCTGCTTGATGATTGGATACCAAGGCACCCACTCAGAGATAGGGAAACCTAGAAAACTGGGATAGCATAAACCCAATAATCAGCCTGTAATTCTGTCTTTTGGATTAGTTAACCATTATTACATATTATCACTGACATATACCAGAAATATCTGATTGACATATCAGCTGATACCATATACCCTTATATAGCAAACTTGTCACAACGACAGCTTACCAGGTACGACGCACGCTATAGCGTAGTGAACGAGGACACTGGCCCCGGAAAACCTCGTCTTCGGCGAAAGATGGGGTGTTCAAGCGACAGGGGGAATAGACTCTAAGGTTTTTACAAAATCAATGCCATGGCACAAGGGAAGGTGATGATTCAATTAATATCTTCAGAAGGGTCATAATGAAACAAGGGAGAAGAACGGGAAAAATCATTGTTTTTCATGAACCAAAACCATTGACTAGGACCATTAATCATAACCAATCAGAATATGAATTGCTGTTTTGTTCGGGGGCAGCAATGGGGAGCGTTGAGCAAAAGCAAATTCAATCCACATCGATCCCCGTGTATGTTTGACTGTAGAGAAATATCTTCAAGGTCCAATGCTTAAAGGAGTTACAAGTTGGGATATAACTGTATAACCCTCATTGTGGATATATGTATAATAATATATATATATATATATATATATATATATTATTATATATATTATTATATATATATTTAATATATATATATATATTAGCACGTAGAAATTGATAGAACCCGGCCTTTGGATAGTTATTGGGGTGGGCCATTTGAAATGCGGAGTTTGAATTTCAATATGCCGAAAACTCTTAGTTGTAAAATGCTATAAAACAGCTTAGTTAATTGAACCACCCAACCATCGCCCGCAGGACGCACAAGCCCATGCCACCAAGCTCCTGACGTGCGCGGCTAAGTGGGTTCACTGTCAATTCAAATGAGTAAAAATTACCCTCTGGTAAACTAACATAACTATGGAAAATCACCATTTTCAATGGGAAAATCCGCTATAAATGGTCATGTTCAATAGTTATGTTAAATTACCAGAGGTTAAATCCCATACTTTTCACTGGGTTTTCATGGTTTTTCTCAGTTTTTCTGCTGATGTTTCATGGAAAAAATCGCCCCTGTGGAGCTCTCTCCACACTCTCCGATCATCATTTGGCGAGGCAGGAGATCATGGAGAATAGTGCCATTTTTCCTGGGGGCATTTGTGGCCTCCTGAGTCTGGTGTGGCGGGGGTATGCTATATAAGCATATATTTATATATATATATATATATATATATATATTTACATAGATATATATATATATATACATATATATATATATATATACATGGATATATATATATAGGTAACAGAAATATCTATAGATGTATGGATATAGTATTTACATATGCATATATATATATATATATATTTATTTCTATATGCATATGATCAAGCAAAGATGAAAATATGGCTGGAAAGAAGAATGAGCAACTGAGGAGCAGCTGGGACGACTTGATGATTGATGTCGCTGTGTTTGGGGAGCGATAGGATGTGGGCTCCCACTAGATGGAGAAACGAAAAGAATGCATGCTTCTATAGCTTCTATACATGCTTGTCGTTGTAGGTGTTACAGAAATACATATACAGTGTCTATATGTATATTACAATGATTTGTCATTGAATAATTTCTTTGTCGGTGCCGTAGCCATTAGATATGTGTTGTTGCTTGTGTGGGGTGCTTTCTACCAGTTCAGATATCCACTTGCGAATTCCTGGCATTGCAATGCATTGCGAAAGTGAAGGTCATATCCATTTTCTGGAAATCATGCAATGGCATCTGTTAACTCAACAGTGTGCTGTGGAAAATCCTCCAAAAATGGCCTCCATCATTTCTCGGCGATGGCCAGGTATATCCCATATCCCATTCCCCCATCCCCTCACCCCCCCAACCCCGAAGCTCGACCGGAGTGTTGGCCACCTGCTCGACCAAGGTTCAGGCGGTTTGGTCTTCGAACTCGCGGATGAATGGTGGAAGGACGGAGACGGAAGCCCCTCGGCGATGGCTTTGAGCGAAGCTGGTGACAAGGGAGGTATTTGAGTTGTGAGGGCATGATATGTTTCTGCAAGTGTCCTTCTGAATGTTGCCTGTTTTAATCTTATTACAATTATTACATGTATTATTATCTTATTATTGCAATCATTATTACTATTATTGTTATTATCATGAGAGCAGATACATGTCCCCTGGGGTCCAAGACGTATTTCATGGGTTTTGTAGCCTTACATTCGTGGAACGGTGGAGGAAGAGGTCTTATAGATCTGGTGATCCAAAAGGCAGTTGGACGCTTAAACCAGTCATTTGTTTCTGACCCAAACCAGCAAGAATCAGGTGGATGTATCCCAACAGAACAGCAAATTTGTTTCATACAGTGGTTTATGGGTTAATCCGTTAAAGATCTTATTGAATTTCTTAGGCCCATGGATTTCCCACACAACCCCCTTTTCAAAGACCACCCTAAGATTGTCAGATCATGTTTTAACATCAAGTGCTTGGTGCTTCGAAGTGTGTGTTTGCCATCCCACCTGGGATTTTGCTCCTGACATGGATTTGTTCAGAGGCTCATCCCACGGATCCTAAGCAGGTTGTATCACTGGCAGCGGGATAAGTAGGCTCAATCCACTTAAAACTAGGGTTAGAACCTACTTACAAAGTTTGATGAGCCACCAAGTAATCTAAAAATACAAGCCTTTTGCGGATTGATTGGTCACACATTGTTGACCCATGCCTGTTTCGTCAACGGCGATTGTATTGGATAGTGTTGGTCATATCCCTATTATATCCAATTATATTCCCATGAGTGTTAAAGTAGTTTAATCAAAACTCATCCCGGAGTCAACCAGGACCGGCTCATGTTGTTGGCCAAAAAAAAACCATGTTGCTGGGTCACATCCCTGGTCTTGCCGCTAACTGACCCCCCATTTGTTTGTTGAAACCGGTAAGTGATCTGTGTTGATCCATTGGTCCCCCCCTGACATGTTTGCATGACCCTCCAGAAGCAGACCTTGGAACGTGGGGAACTTATAGATAACTGGTTGGTGGTTTGGAACATGGCTTTTATTTGTCCATTCAGTTGGGAATGTCATGATCTCAACTGACGAAATCCATCATTTTTCATAGGGGTAGGTAGGTATACCACCAACCAGTAGATAAAGTCATAGCAAATCGAATGTGTTTTAAAATTATTGTTTCCAGTAACTGGACTATATGGGGATGTGTCAAAACCCTGGTACCTTGTGTTCACCCCAAGTCATAGCTGGGTTAAAATGGATCTTCATCCCACTATAGTAATGTATCTATAGGTATTGACCCATAGCCATATCAACTCCAAGGAACCTTGGCTGGTACCCTCTGGTAAACTAACATAACTATGGAAAATCACCATTTTTCATGGGAAAATCTACTATAAATGGCCATTTTCAATAGCTATGTTAAATTACCAGAGGCTAAGTTCACCATGGAGATTTCCCAACCCCCCGATCTCCGATGATCGTCCGATCCAGGCCCCGAAGCTCAAGACACTGGTGGCATCGCGCCGGGAGGTCGAAGTTTCAGAGAACCATGGTGGAGGTTTTTTTTCAAGGGAGTGATCAAGGATAACCATAGGGATAACCATAGGCATTCACCAACTAAACTTAGGATTTATAGATTTATAGGGAAAAATATATAAATCCCTATTTGTAGGCAATGTTCAGGGTGGTTACAAGTAATTTATAGGTATGGAACCAACTAAAATTGGGATTGAACAAGGAAATGTATGGATGTCATGAGAAATAATGTTTCGATTTCACCAGCAATCATTGGCGCCTGTACCACTGTTTTTTTCAGTATCACAAAAAAGAGTTAGACTGTTCTTTGCTTGGACGTTCAATTAAAGTCAATGTTCTGGGCGATGTTTTGTTTGGCGTGTGGAAGCTTGACGCAATACCCAGTCAGACCACTCCTTGAGTGAGCTTTGCAACACATGAACCACTAATATGCGTGTTGATTTTGGTGTTTATAGGGAGTTGTACTAGCTGGCCTATTTGGGACTATTATAGCCCATAGTACAATGAGATTGGATAGGAGTATTTTGAATGGCTCACATGTAGCCTTCACCTGCAGCTTCGTAAAATGGGGGTTCTCATTTTTTCACCTTGTTTGATGACAATCTATTTTTTAAGCTTCAAAACATTTCAAAACACTGAAACCCAACAAAGGAATGATATTCAAAGGTTGAATCTGACCATTTTTTCAAATCTGAGGCCTTTCCCAATGCCATGGCCACAACCGTGCCATTTTTCATGACCGGGGGATGGGCAGGTGGCCCCTTCCCTGACCGAACCTTCAATGAGGAATGGCCCGAGAGCCCAGGAGATCCAACCAGAAACATATTCTAAGCGCATATCTATATAAATACATTTACTGTGTAGAAACGCACCATAATATGTAATATATATATATATATATATATATAGAAACACATGTATACACATATATATATATATATATGATATATGATATATATATATATAGAAACATGACCTTCTAATAGAAATATATGATAATATATGACATATACCATAATATCGACCTTCTGTAGATGATTCAGCTTTTTTTTCCCACTAGTGATCATCGTGCCTCACGTTGGATGAGATGCCGGAGATGATCTACTGTGGATGGTTTCAACCATCCCAAATTGGTGGTGCAGGATTTCGCAACCATCCACCGTAGAATATGTCGAAAATGTGTCAACACTTAGATTGTTTGTACAGTATACCGTAGACTACTGATACTACTGTTTTTTGAGGGACCTATTGATGGTAATTTTCCTCGATTCTTATCGGAATTTACAAGCCATGATGTGTTGATTCCCATTATGGGATGGATGATCATAAACCATATATGTACTCTGTTTTGATCATGGCACATGGGGATGTATGAGGGATATGTGTTATCAGAATGTAATGGGATATTTTCCACCAACAGTGTTTTTTTCGTTTTTTTCGGTTTGTCCCGAAGTGAGTCAGTGAGAGACTGAACCCAACTTATGATTATGTTAATTGTGAAATCATCATAGGATATATAATGATATATATATATTATTATATATAATCATAGGATTATGGTTCTATAATCATAATATAATATATATTTCTTCAAACCCAACTTATGGATAACCGCTTGATTTGTAGGTACCCTATGCTTTGCCCACTCTGGCGACCTATTGATATATCAGTACAGTGGGGTTATGATGAGATTATTATCATGAGGTTTTGGTGGCCGGTTGTTGAAAACCCAATGGCATAAAACTCCTATTGCTATAGTTCCGTATATTGTATATGTATAGATGTATTTGTATCAGTAGCTGTATTTGTACCAGTAGCTGCATTTGTAGCTGTATATGTGCATGTATTTTCCGACATTTCTGGAAAAAAATAAGCGGGACTGTTTATGGTTTTGGGCGTTTCCAAATCGAGTAGAGGCCACACACCATGGAGAGTCAAGTGTTGAAGTGTTGTTTTTCAGACGTCGGTTTCTAAAAGCACTGTTGCATGGCCGTTTGTATAGGAAAGGGATGTTTAGAAGTGCCAAAAAGGGCTGCAGTGTGTCATGGCTCGTTCGAGCCATGGCAGCCATGCCGGGTGCGATTTCAGCTCGGGTTCCAGTGGCAGCTCGACACCATTCCCGATATATTCATGGCCTGCCCGTGATCCTACAGTTAAGGCCCTTTACCAGTTATAAGTACTTATAACATCTTATAACTCCATTTATAGAATGTATAATCCCATTTATAACCAGTTATAACTAATAAATGGCCATAACTGTAATTCACACTACAGACACTCAACATATTCCTATGGTGCACTTTCTCTTTTTATGCAAGGAAATATGGACACTCATATCATTTAAGTGAGCATTGAACATCAGGAGATCATGGACACAAAAAACTGGCTGTTCTATTCCCAAAAACATGACCTTTATTCATCCAAAATGACCAATGTCAGACCCGGGGATTGAAAAAACCTGATAAATTAAGGGGATTGTCCCTAAATAGTGATGATTTGCTACTTCAATGGCTTTAATGGTACCCCCCTTAAGCAAACAGCCTAGGGGATTATTGACCCGGGGTTAGCATCAGGTGGGGCTTGGTCACTCTGCAGCGGGTGCCACGCAAGGCGGGGCAGATGCGGCAGATGCGGTGTGTCGCACAAAGGATGGACTTTTGGCTTCGAATTTCTCAGAATTTCTTGGACCTTGACCTTTATTCAAATGACTATAGTCACATATAGTCACTATAGTCATAGAGGAAAAACCTGTGAAGAATTCCAGTGTGCGATTGCCAAATTGGCACTTTTGATAGCTGCTAGAAGCTGCCCGGGATGATCCCAAAGGGGCTAAAGTGGCCCCATTGACCATGCATCCGATCGGCAGGGTTTTTATTGTCTGTAGCTGTTGCATCCGGGAAGTTCCCCCTGACGCTGGGGATCAAAACTTTCGGCCCGGTGACTGGATTGATCTCGGATGCATACTCTAATCTTTAGTACTTTGAATTAACTCTACTCCAGCTATATTTCATACACCATTTAAAAAAAAAGTACCTCCGGGTATCTCTAAGATTGGCCATGTCTTGTTGCAGTTTAGTTGCAGCTTGGAACCACAGCTTCGTTCTTGGGTCAACAAAAACCTGTTAGATGAATGGAGTCTCCATGACTATATCCCATAATATTAGTATGAAATATTGCGTATGGATTATGAACCACTGGAATACCCATGGGTTACCCTCTGGTATTTTAACATAGCTATTGAAAATGACCATTTATAGTGGATTTTCCCATGAAAATTGTGATTTTCCATAGCTATGTGAAATTGCCAGAGGGTATAGCAATCGTTCGAAGCGTTTTTTAGCCCCCCATGGGTTATAGCAGGCCTACTACACCTTTGCTTCCCTCGCCATTCCCAAGCCGCACCTGGTAGAGTCAGTGTTGGCGCGAGGCGACCGATTTTGGGGGGCCGAGCTGTTCATGAGGGATCCCAAAGGATCTCTACCCTCTGGTAAACTAACATAGCTATGGAAAATCACTATTTTTAATGGGTAAATCCACTATAAATGCTATCTAACTCTAACAGCTTTGCTTTTTTTTTCGCACTTACCCCCTGGTAAACATCCAAAAAGCGAACTGGAAAATCACCATTGTTCATGGGTAAATCAACGAAGTAAATGGCCATTTTCAATAGCTATGTTAACTTACCCGAGGGTATAACGTATTACATCCTATTAATCTATCATTGTAGTAATCCTCAAAAAGATGGAACAGCAATAGCAATCATTATTTTAGTCAGATTTTACATTTCCATCTTTTTTGGGGGTACGGTTGATATATCTATCTTTAATTTGGTTATAAATTAAGGTATAACTGGGGGGCCCGCACCTTGTGTATGGAACTTAGAATTTAGACAATGAATGGTATTTATAATATATAGTTGATGGGGTGTTATACAGCAACTAACATACATGGAGGGCCACACCTTGTACAAGACCAGTGCGCCTCGGTGTCATCAAGCATGGCTAGCTGGGAAATCCTCGCACTAAATGGAGGTTTTAATGAGAACATAATCTATAAAAGTAGGTTGACCTCATGTTTGGGAATATTTGATATATCCGTGGTAAATTATAGAATCTCAAGATATAAATCCAAACCATTTGGGGTTGAACATGTTGGCAGATATCCTTTCTGCATATCGGAACAAATAGAGTCCATTCAGCCATGCTAGGTATATGCATATGTGTATACATTATACATTTGTATGTATGTATGTATGTCTATATGTATGCATCGTGTTTGGCAGGCACTGGGTGTGCATTATCATTAGGGTGAGTATGTAAGCTGATGAATCCATTTTGGCTCAAGTCTGAGCCAAACTGGCTTCATCGTTCTTTCTTTTGC
>Ga0126342_10019634_pt1 | contig 11455 bp, 10 predicted proteins | sample Cyp1metagenome_FD_92528 | JGI IMG/M metagenome (GOLD analysis project Ga0126342, IMG submission 92528) | Coral microbial communities from Lord Howe Island, Old Settlement Bay, Australia - Cyphastrea 1 metagenome | ecosystem: Host-associated > Invertebrates > Cnidaria > Coral ... | reverse complement strand
TCTCTCTCTCTTTCTCTATCATTCTCTATCTATCTAGTTGGTTATAGTTGATATATTTATATATACATACGTATCTATAATTATCTATAATTCGATTGGTTTGTAGATGTTTATAGACCAATTTTGCCAAGCTAAGTTAGCATCTTGGAGATTCACCGCGCCTTAATGGCGTGGATATCGGTGACACGCAAGGGCTCCTCCGACTTTGTCTTCAACTCCTCCAGGGCCGTCGCCAGCTGACCAGTCAGCAGGGCCTCAGTTCCAGGGCAGTCCATGTGGGATCTTTGGTAACTTACGACTACCCTCCAGTTGTTCATGGTGGTTAGTGGTGGTTAATAATGACTAGTGCATGAATAATAGTTATTATATAAAAATGAATAATAATATATACAGTATATATATATATAATTATTATAAATAATAATGACAGTAAGTGACAATGGTACCCTTCGCTAGTCAAACATGGCCAGCTGCGAATTCCCGCACTAAAATGGAGGTTTTATAGCTGGGAATATCATCTGAAAATGGGTGATTTTCCATTGCCATGTTTGAATACCGGAGGGTATATGCAACACAACCCGAAAACGGAATGGTTCTCACAGATTTCCAGGTGAAGATCTGCCAAAAGTTCTTGTCTCATCCCTTAATAAACCCAAAAAAAGCCTCCACTTTCACATCGGGCAGGCAGCAAACGCATTATATAATTGCCAATTTCAAAGAATCCCCGCAAATTCACCTGTCAACAGATTTCTTGACATCTTTCCAAGCTCTATATTTCCCACTGGACCAGTGGCAGCTCTTATTTTGGTGATCGCCGGGGCGCATCTTTCATCAGGGAGCTCAGGTTGTTGCGCACCGCTTCCATCTCGTCCTACCCCATTCAATCCACTGGTGAATCAGAATGTTCCCTATTCAAATGGCAGGTGTCTATACCCCATCCCTACATCCAGCCCCCAACCGTTGGGGGCCCCAACCCCATCCGAACCATCACACAGAACCTGCCTCAGGAGCCGCCTGCACCACCTCCTCTTTCTCTTGTCTCAGGAGCTCCAAAGCTTCATCCAGCTTTCCGCTCTTGGACGCTTCCTGTAGCACGCCACCTGGGCGAGGTGACAACCTGCTGAGGATATGTGTTAGAAATTCCAAGCTCCACCACCTGTTGAGCTTGACCCTGGCCCTTTCCAGATGACTTTTTTACCACCCAATCTTGGATCCAAAATGGTTGTGAATCAAGACCTGTATGAACATCCAAATAGCTGGCAAAATTATGTTCATCCCGCTTAAAATAGTATTTACTGTAGATGGATTTAAATTTAGCAGTATTGATCCACAAGCAAATCTGATGGCCAAGCTGCAAATTTCTTGGCCCAGCTTCTTCAGATCCTCTTGCTCTGCCGTGGGCGACTTTGGGGCAGGCTGCGCGGGCTGTGCAGCTGGTGCTGTGGTTGCTGGGGCTGCAGGGCCACCGGGCTCTTGAGACTTCTTGCGCTGCAAGGTGACGAGGCCTACGGCTGGAGCACTGTGACTGAACCCCTGAAGCACACGGCCGCCAGACCCAGAAATTACTTCCCAAAATCCACATGGCTGGTTCACCCATCCTACCCATGGCAGGGCGGATGTCGAAATCGCCCGGTACTAGGTGTATCAACCAACCAGCGGCTGGATGGATCTGGAGGAAAGCCTCAAGGCCTATCACCTGCGGGCCTTGCTCCAGAACGCCATTGGCCAAGGATTGCTCCACCTTCGCCCTGATGTTCTCTCGCAAGGCTTCCACCTGAGACTGAAGGCGGGTGGAACATTGGGACCATTGGACGGAGGGGAACAGAGTCAGTGAATCTGATCATGTTCAATCCTAAGCTATCCATGTTTGAAAGTTCGATAAAACAGACTGGAATAGAGTCTTGGCCTCAACTTGCTAGAGTTCGGCACAAGTGTGTAGGCATGGGTGCAAATATACGTCAGATTTTGGCATTCCAAAATGGAAAGATACCATTTTCTGGCGTTTAAATCCGATTTTGATTTGTTAAACAAAGTTTGGCTACAAAACATTTGTTTCATGCTTAAAATGCTCACACTTGCTCATGTTTGAACTATAGTTCTTAAATATTTACATCTACTTAATATCTAGTTTTAATAGCCGAATAATCCAGGTTTTGATGATAAAATCTCCATGTTTTCCCGGTAAAATCCGCCATGTCTGATGGATCCCAAGCTCCACACCTCCTGCGACTGCACCGGCGTGGCCGGCACGGCGGCCACAGGTTCCAGGGACGGCTCGGCCGGCATGTCGTTCAGGACCTTGGCACAAGGCGTGGGGATGTATGAGAACTTCATGACCTTAGATACATGGTGATACATGATGATAGGATTATGATAGGATTATGATGGGATTATGATAAGATTATGATGGGATTATGATGGGATGGGATGTATGATACGTTCATGTATGGATATGATACGATCCATGTGTCTATATATAATTTTAATGATCTGGATTGATATGATATTTATTAGATTCAGAGATGTTGGAAATCTGGGCTATTCGCGAGTGATTTCTGAGACTCTTGAAATTTCAATTGAAAAGAAGTTTCTCAAAGGTTGAGTCTGACACATTTTAACAGCATTTTTTTGATGGTTGGACGCTTTTGGACCTTTTGGAGAGCTCCCCAACTTGAACATTGATGTGTCCGAAAAAAGTGACCATCATCTATGGCCAGGTCAATTGAGGTCGCTGTTGTCTTGACTGATCCATCCATCTCTGGGCCGATCTCCCAATCATTGCCCAGTTTCCCATGTTTTCAAAAGTTGGAAGTAGTAATATCATGTAATATCTCTCAGATTCTCTCAGAACCTGCCTGTTGATCTATCCGTTACCTATCTATCCACACCTATATATTGACTACAACAAGACTGTATTTTTTGTGATATCATCCTATATTATCCTATCATGTGCTTGGCAAAGTCCATGAAAATAGCTCCAACTATCTCCCCATTCCGAAATCACTGGATGCCCATAGCTCCGTTCTCCCTCTTGACCACTGGATGGTGAATCAGAGTTGGGGTCATACATTCCACTAATTAATATGCCAAGGCCATGGCCCGTTGAGTCTATTTAGTTTGATGATGTTTATAAAAATGATGCTTTGCCAAACTTCAACATGATGATAACTCATGTCATTTCAACAATAGTTGGTGCCACACATCCCAGAAACATCATAATATCCCAGGAATATGCCCATTTGTCCCATTTAATATGGTTAGTTGGATATGATGCCGCTGGATGCCGCTGGCCTTTTCCAACTTCCCGCTCTTGGCGGCATCCAGGATGGCCTTGTTGACCTTCGCGCCTTTGTCAGACCTGGGCGTCGGTCAAGCGTGGGCCAAGGAACCCATTCACAGCCGCTTCATTGACAATTCACGTGGATCTATCAAGGAAATAGATCGGGGTATAATATATATATATATATACCTGTATAATTTATAAAATATTACCTAGCTATATAACTACAATGAACATAGCAGTCGCCCAACTGGAACAAGCCTATTGCTGCTCGTTGACTCCTCTTGTGAAGAACAACACAATGACTTATCGCAATAGTTATTCATATCCAGTTGATCATCGTTCCAATATCATTCAGAACTGACAACAAACCGTGGTTTGCAATCATGGTTCCAGCACAACAACTTGTAGCTACTTTAAGGTGCAGAAAAAAAAAGTCGCGGTTATGCAAATCAAAAATCCGAAGTCATGACTATCATTGCCACATTTTTCTGAGTAAACGAAAAAGGCGATGGGAAATCCATGGAAATCCATCAAATATCCGAAATATCCATCAACCACCTTCCATCCATTTCCATCCGCCCTTGGAAGTGCGGTCACCAAAAACGGTCCCAGCCACTTCTCGGCAACCTTCACAGGTAGGGCGGCCTGGCAGATGAGAATCCAGCATGGTGCATCTGGAAATGGGGTACACCGTGCACACATGTGCACACCACCACAATGTGTTTTGGTACTGGGAAACTGGTGGTGAAAACCAGTGGATTTCCATACTAAGAGTATGATTGGATGAGATCGGCCCAGTTCTCGTGGACTTAGTGAACCAGTAGATTTTTACTCATGCTTCTAGTTCAGGTAAGCCAGCACATCAGAACGCGGCCATGAACATTTAGCAAAAAGACCCTCTACTAATTAGTTCAACTATTGCTGTAGCTACTCATCTATAAATAATGTAAAATATATTGCCGTGCTTCTTAGTCTAAGAGCCCCTTGGCAACTTGGCTTGGGAGGATGATATTCACAGCTCCCGCCATCAAAACTGGAGCCGCCTCCTTGGCCCCTGCAGCTCCTGCAGGATGGGTGAAATTCCGCCACACTTTGACACTTTCCATGTCCAAAGTTGCGCATCCAGGGTGTTAAAAAAATGCGTCTCCAATGTCTCAAATGTGTGTCCAATAATTTTAGATGCCATTCCAACAAGGACATCTTGCAGCATCATGGAAGAAAACCACCCCATGTGCCACAAGAGCTGGGGCCTGACGCTGCCGTCTTTTTGGATGACATCCTGGGACTGGGGCATGGACCAGCATGCAAACAACGGGAAAAGTGTTCTCTTCCCCACCATGGTATATAAAATAATGTCCTTCATGTAATAAAATACATTAAAATACATTGATAAATGATAATACATAAATAGTAAGTATACCTATTTCCATATCTATACCTTTACGTATATATCAATCAATCAATCAATCTATCTATCTATCTATCTATCTATCGATCTATCTGCAAATATAAATGTGTTCAGGTTCTTCACCCTTCTACCTCCCCACCTTCCCGACATTTTGCCAAGGCTCTCTTTCAAGACCTCCGGCAGCTTGCCCGAGTCGTTGGCGTCCATCAGCAGGCCGCGGAGCTCTGACAGGACCTGCTCGTCTTCCTTGGGGAGCCAAGGGAGGGGGTTCAACATGTGGAGAAACCAAAAAAATCAGAAATCCACAGATGGTTAAATGTCTGGATCTGAACATGATTAGAAATGTACAAAAAAAAATGTCACAAATCCACAGACGGTTGTTCAAATGCTTGGTTGATGTCAAGCCAATTCTGTTCTTAAATAGTTTGCGAAATCATGGTGTCCCAGTAGGCCAAAATGGGAATTTTCTGGCGCCCTGGCCATCCCAAATCAGGCAGCCGAGGTGCCGCAGAGGGTGCGGCTGGAGGCATCTCCTTGACCATCCTGAGCCGAGTTGAACTCTTTGATTTATATGCGATTGGATGGTTATCCGAGAAGAATTATGATAAGGAGGAGAAAGAAGAGATAACCATTCCACTAAGATACTCTAAGTATCATTTTGGAAAGAAAAGTAGGGTAAGGACATAATACGTAAGATACTGTGGGTCGGTAATGGGCTAGTATGGGCACGCCCACCCAAGAATAGATTGGAAGCTCCGTGTTCCAAGATAAACATAAATAAACAACAATCAAAAATTGGCACAGTTCTGGCCCTGCCCAGTGCCGTGCGAAATTATGGGAGTGCACTGTTTGTAGATGTTTGACCATTTCTGGGATCTTCATCCTGGTTCAAACAAAAGTAGCCTGCAGCTTGACTGAGACTTTCAAGATCTATCCAGCATACAAAACCACACCATACAAGTTACAAGTTGATAACCATAATCAAGCGAAATATATGGTTACACCAAACTCCTTAGGCACCTTGTGGATCCTTACTTATGGTGCAACATTGGTGCTTGGCCCCCCATTTCTTACCGGGAAGATGGCTCTGGCTCAAAACCATCGTACCCTTCTCTTCACACCAAACTAGTTGGCAAATAGATGTTCATCGCAAAATGTATGGAAAACATAAGTTTGAATTGTTTAATCCCAACCAAAATATATGGAAAAAGATATCTTTACCCGTATTTTAATAACATTTTATAACCCATCCCCATGTATGGATGCCACTACGGCTCCGTTCACAGCTCCCTCCACCAGCGGAGAGGTCGCGAAAGCAATAACCGCCGAGCTGCTGCGAGAGCACCTCCTTAACCTTGCCGATATCATTGGCCTCGGCCAGGACGTCCTTCAGCTTCATCTTCACCTTCATCACATCCTCAGCCCCCGAGGACATTTGGGACATCAGGATGTGGTCAAATTCATGCCATATGTGGGATAAATATAGGATAACTATGGGAAATGATGGGAGAATTATTATGGGATGATAATATGGGCAGCTTCCAAATTGGTTGCCACCAGAGATGTTCATGGGATCCAGAACAAACTACGTATATATGTATATATATGTATAATACTTAGAAAATGAAGCAAATCAGCCTTTGGGCATGGGGTAACGTTGGATCTAAATCATGAAAGCACGGTTTCATGGCGAGTTGCCGTGAGCTCGGCTTGCACCTGGGATTCCGTGGCCATCCTCAGCATGGGAAATTTGGGGCATCCCTGGCCATGGCTGGGATGTTTTCTTAAGTCATACCCTCTGGTAATTTGTTACATAGCTATTGAAAATTACCATTTATAGTGGATTTTCCCATTAAACATGATGATTTTCCATAGCTATGTTAGTTTACCAGAGGGTACCACTGGAAAAAGCAACGTTGAATGCCCGAAAGATGGAAGTTCGGAGTGGAATATGTCGTTCGTTCAGAACTCTCCACCATGTTGGGATCCAATATCGTCCAACAATTTCATAGAGGTCCATATATCCCAAACCCACCATCCTCACAACAATTTCCTGCAACAAGTTTGACAAGTGCGGGTTTCGTACTAAAGCAGGGCTTCAATTAGGGGTATTATTGATTATATCTACATTTAAAAAACAAACAACACACAGAATATAACAATAACATGTGAAAAAACACCAAAGTGTCAGGGACGTATCCCCATGATTCAGAGAACACAAAATCCGCATTTGACATTCCCCAACATCAAACACACACCCAAAAAAAAAAAGTGAGTTCCATATATCCCAGCAACAAGACACCCATCATCCCATCATCCCATCCGAGCGACGCATCTAGGACCTCCGCCATCTTGCCCGACTCGTTGGCGTCCAGCAGGGCATCCCTCAACTGGACCTTCAGCTCCTCCGCCTCGTTGGACGTCGTTCCGGCTTGGGAAATGCCGCGCTGGGCCGCCATCCTGGGTGGAGGATGGGGTGTAGGTGGGTCATTTCTGAGTTTTGGAGTCGGAGGTGAAGATGTGAAAATGATCTTGGAAGGAATTCAAAAGAGCGAAAATGCATAAGTTGACAAGTAAACCAGCGCCCAGTCTTCAAACCCAGTGGCCGCTATGCGGAGTAGACCTGAATTTGGAAGCGGCAAGCCCTTTTCAAGTCCTTTTTTCAGTTGGCACCCATGCCTCGGCTATAAACCAATTTTCCGGGTCTTGAGTAATTAGATCTAAACCCAAAAACAAATGCCAAGGGTCTCATCCAGGATCTGCTTCATCTTCCCTGACTCGTTGGCTTCAAACAATGCATCCCGCAACTCGCCTTGCACCTTTTGGGTTTTCTGCTCTCCAGAAATCCTTGGAAGGCTGCAAGGAAGCAAGCGACGGGAAGGGAAACCATCATCATCACCATCACCACCATCATCATTCAAACCAAGGGAACATCATCAGAGATTCTAAGCATAGAACATGTTCAATACCATGCTTCCATGATCATCTTAAAACCTCCATACCGTGACCGTAGCCACCCATCCTCGGCCCAGGCCGAGCCACTCTTCCAGCACCGTTTTCATCGCCCCCGAATCGCTGGCGCCCTGGAGGACTTGCCGCATTTCCGTCTTCAGCCGCAGGATGTCCTCAGACGCTGCCGCACTCTCCAAAGGGCGGGGTGTTGGGGAAGCTGCAACATGCTGCAACAAACAAAAGGAGGGTAGGACATGGTACAGTAGGACATAGTGAAGTTTTTGGGTTGATTCGTATAGGAAGGATTGTGAGATATTGTGAGTGTATGCAAGTTAGATGTTAGGAAATGTCCCCAATCAGCTCAGAATCCCCACCTACGTTGCCAAAGGTTTTGAAGATAGCTTTTTGGCCACGCCGCGGTTGGGCCAAACGTAGCACAGGTCTCACTGATCGGACCAAGGCACTTCCAATTCCTTCTGGTTCATGGCCATCTTGAGAGCTGCCTCCAGGTCTCCTAACAGCGCAGGAACCTGACACATAGATCATGGCATGCCAACGGCACGATCATCTCCAGGACTCCAGGACCCTTCAAACTTGCTTAAACCAAAATCTCAAAATGAAGATTCCTACTCAAAGTACAGTGAATGACCTGCGTAAAGTAAACTTATAAACCAAATTGATCCAAATTGTCCATAATTATCCTCTGGTTTTTCCTGTTTTTCCTCCTTTTCCATCTCCCTTGTGGACCATGTGGGACCAACAAATCCCGCGTCGCTCCTGACTTCGCAGACTGCTCCAGCAGGCCTTGGATGCGCTGACGGCTCTGGTCCAAGCCAACGGAGGACAGGACCTGGCGTTCCGAGGGGAGGGTAGCCCGGCGGATCATCCAAGTCATTAGACTCTGGTAAACATACAAAAAACTATGGAAAATCACCATTTTTTATGGAAAATTCCACTATAAATAGCCATTTTCAATAGCTATGTTAAATTACCAGAGGGTAGACTCATCAGACCATAACTTAGCCTTGAAACCTATGGTGACTTGGGGGTACCCCTATTTTAAGAAACCCCCATATGATGGATGATGATGATGTTTGGTTAATTTTGCGATATATCACTTATATCACATATGAATTTATATGATACATAAATAGATTGCCACCCATAGATGATATGATGTAAATGGATTTGGTTGCGATTTCCTCTTATATTTGTACCTGGCCGAATCCGGATGCATTGGGTTATGGCAAGTTCCAGTACCACCAACAGATTGCAGATATTGCAGCCGTGTAGCTGCGCCCAGGTTGCCGGATTCGGCGGCGGACAGCAACTTCTGCATCAATTCCTGCTTGGCATCTGCACCTGACTTCCAGATTTCCGCAACGTGTGAGTGGCATGACGGCCGTATAATCCAATGTTATATCCCCCTTTAAGAAAGGGCCCCAACACCGAGAGATCCAAAACTAAACCAGGGATGACATCCAAAGATGAACGGAACTTCCACTTAGAGACAACGGCCTTTTGGGGGGGTTGTGTTTTTTACGTGTTCTTTTACATTCATTTACATTTGTTTATATATTTTCTTTTACATGTTTTAGGCTGTCTTATGGACTTTTGAAGTTGCCACCGTTCACATTGCTTACATTTGCATGTCATTTGCCCTCCCTTACAGCAGTATGTCTGGGCAAGTTGCCTTGGTCACATTTCCGCAGTGCTTCCTCCACTTTTGGGTCCTGACAGGAGCCAACCGCAGTCCCATCTGACGAATGACTGACTGGGCCAGCACCATGCAAGCAGCGGCCGCTGTCCTTTCGGCGCGGCTCGATCCTCAGTCTGAGACACAATGGGTGCAGCAGAATGAATGCACCAAGGGAACATTACAGAAATCTAAAAAGAATAGTAGTGGATCCGAAAATGATCCAACATGTCTAAAAAACTCAGGTAGTCAGATAGTTTAACTGACATCCAATATATAGTTCCATCTCTTTCCATCATTCTCCGTATTTCCCCAGTGAGAACCGACATTTTTACAACCCACCCACGAACGATACGCCAGGCCACTCTCGCACGGGTCGCTCCTCCTTGGGTGAGATGGGCCTCGGCAGCGCTGGGACCTGTGAACCACATCACATCAGTATTGTATCTGGGTAAATTATAATATTTCACTAATTTACCCAGATTGTATATGATATTGTCTTCTATAAATTGGATTTATGTTGCAAAATAAGATGCTGTATGATATATATATATATATGAGTAGTATAATAATATTGTAACAATCAAATCATCGTGCAGTGTAATTACTCCACCCTATATCGCCATGCGCAAAGAATCAAAAAAAACCTTCCACCAGGGGCACACCTTCCCGGCAACCAGAAAAAACCCTCCCAGAATCTCAGGCAAGCGTCTCTGCTGGCAAGGACGGAGGATCCTTGCTCGGCAGTGGCGCTTGGGCAACCATTTTTTGCTTGGGCGGAGTCGGCCTGGCAATCCATTGATTAGGAGTCACCCACATGGAATTTGGCCTACTGCCTGGCACAATCTAACCCTTACAACATGATTAGTCATAGTGTGTGTGTGCGCGCGTAGCATGCGATTTATTGTGACATTAATTACATAAATTCACCCCCCAAAAAAAAAAAAAACATCCAGTTTAACTTCTTGGGATTTTTTGGAACTCAGGTCCATCCATCTTCTCATCTTCTGGCCCTGAACCAGCATGGCTTCTCGGCCCCAGCCTGGCACTCTGCGGGCGGTTCCCCGGAGGCCGCTGGACGGCGCTGGTGGGGCGGGACATGGCGCTGGTGGGGCGCGACATCACGCGCTCGCAGGCCATGGACTTGCCTCAGTGATGATGGCAGTTGGGGGGTATTGAGCAGCTGGGACGGATTTAAGATGATTTCACCGGATTCACATTTCAAGAATAGCTTGTGGATCTACAGCAACCAACCTACAAAGGTGATGTTTCATGATTAACAATGTTTTTAGTGTCAAATAGTCAAACATGCCATATCATGCCATGTCATTGGGGAATTAAAACATCCACGACTGCCGGCTGTTTTGGTGTGGAAATTCAGGAGGTTTCACGGTGTCGGCTTTCTGTTTCAAACCCGCGAATTCTGAACATGCATTGGAAAGGTGGCAGTGTTTTTCAGCGGAGAGGTGTGGATTGAACTGACTGGTGGCAGCCTGGCTGACGTTTGCAAACATGTTCACCATTCCGGATAGTGTAAAGAGTAACGCTGCAAACATGAAAATGCATCACAAACCCATCAAGCATAAGGTATCAGTACATCCAGCATCAGTACATCCAGCGTACTGGCCAGTGCCCGGTCCCCACCCTATTTCTTTGCAAGAGCCAAGAAACTCTGTGCGGCCGTTAGCTGCTCAATCATGTAGGAGAACCTCGGCCAAGTGACGGCCAAATGTTGATCTCCAATGTTATATGGTAAGGAATGGGACTGAAATGTTTCGTGTCAAATTACTAGAATCTTATTCTAAAAAACAAAGCAACATGTGGCAACGGATGGGGTACCGGCCCAAAAGAATCCAAAGGATGGAACCTTTTGAGCGCCCCTCCTCATGCCTAGAATCTCCTTCACAACGTTTCCTCGGTTCGCGCCCCACCTCTTTCCACGCAAAAAAGCGGAGCGCCACACAAACCCAAGTTCTTCCAAGCGAAGCTTCCGCTCCGGCTGAAGTTTGCCCTCAGCTTCTGCCTTGCGTTGCTTGTACACCCAAGCACCGAGACCAAACCCGTCAAAAGTCCGATACTTCCAAGGCACTAGCACGTTTCCATGTTCTGCCTTGTA
>Ga0126342_10019633_pt1 | contig 11455 bp, 9 predicted proteins | sample Cyp1metagenome_FD_92528 | JGI IMG/M metagenome (GOLD analysis project Ga0126342, IMG submission 92528) | Coral microbial communities from Lord Howe Island, Old Settlement Bay, Australia - Cyphastrea 1 metagenome | ecosystem: Host-associated > Invertebrates > Cnidaria > Coral ... | reverse complement strand
TTCCAGGGTTCCAGGGTTCCAGGGTTCCAGGGTTCCATTCCGGATTTTGAAGGCTGCAAGTCCCCGCGAGCCAGCCCCAGCCCTAGAGATTGAAACCCAACAGGCCCTGCTGTTGGGAATTTGCTCAAAATATTGAGGTTTGTAGGGAAAGGGACTCTTTTGTTAAATGACTCAATATGTCAGCGTTCTCCATACTTTCAACGTACTGGTTTGTAGGGTCCAGGGGCTGGTAAATTTATTTAAAAAATGACTCAAGATGTCCACTGCATGTTTTGAATTTATCATTTTGTAGGTAAGGAATCATTTTTTGGAGTTACTCAACATGCCGACTCTTCATATGTTCAATGTATTGCTTTGTAGGGAAAGGGGTGACTTTTTGTTGATGACTCAGACTCAACATTGTCAACTTTGTTCACGTGTGCAACATATTGTTTTGTGGGGAAGAGGGGTGATTTTTTTTAACTGACTGAACATGTCAAATTTGTTCACGCATTCAGCGTAGTGTTTGGTAGGACAGGGGCCCGGGGTAAAACTGTGCGTTTTAACGCTGTCCTTTTCGCTTCAAAGTATTATGATTTTTCTCTGTTCGTTTCAACCCGGTTCTTCGTCTCAACCGTGTCATTTCGTTTCGACCCTATTTCTTTGTCTTAAATTCTTTCCTTTTTGTTGCAGCCCTGTCCTTTCGCCTCAGCCCGCTCCTTTTGTCTCATTTTTTGTTTTCAACCCTATCCTTACGCTTCAACCCTCCTCTGAGGTTCAACACTGTCCTTCCAGATTAGGTTCAACTGGTTCAACTGGTTCGATTAGTTCAACTGAGCTGACAAAATTCATTTACCCCATTGCAGTCGCAATGAGCATTTTTTGCTGCAAAAAAAATATCTACAACCTCTTGGAAACAAAAAAAACATTTTTCCCCAGGACCTGTGACAAATTTTTGGCAGTCCTTCTTCCATATCAACATTCCGAAAGCATCTGAAAGTCATGCATATGTAGCGTATACACATGATATTTATACACATATCTATTTATTTATTTATTTTATTTATTTATTTTATTTGTTTATTTATTCATTTATTTATTTCTTCATTCATTCATTTATTTCTTTATTTATTTATTTATTATATAATGGTATGGCATCGCATGGCATGGTATGGTATGGTATGGTATGGGTTGGGTTGGGTTGGGCTGGGTAGGTAGGTAGGGTAGGGTATAGGGTAGGGAAGGGTAGGGTAGGGTAGGGGTAGGGTAGGGTAGGGTAGGGTAGGGTAGGGTGTGCAGGGGAGGGGAGGGGAGGAGATGGGAGGAGATTGGAGGGGAGGGGAGGGGAGGTAGGGCAGCGCATGTATGTATATACAGTATATATATATATACATATATATATAATACATATATATATATAATACATATTATACATATATATATATGTTAATCTATCACACGACGCTGCCCCAGACAAACCAGCTGGCACTTTTCTTTCTCAGCGCCAGGAAGGCTTGGCGAGGGTTGGTGACCAGGCAGCTGCATAGGACCAAAAAGGCGACATGCCATCGAAGTAGAGCACGGCCAGCGTCTGCCAGAAGGGCTCCACAGGCAAGTAGTCCAAACGAAGGGGCCAATGCAGCCATCACCATAAGGAGCACCTCCACCAACCTAAGGACAGGCGCACTTGGGTGTGAAGGACAGGCCAAAGCAGCCTCACAAGGCAAAGCTTGCGTTGTTGTCGTAGACCCCAGCTTGGTGCAGGTGGTTGAAGAGAGAGGCAGCACTTCGAATGGCTCTGCGAGAAGCCCATGGTAGCTCAGTGAGGACGCTTAAGGCTGCAACCTCTTGGAGGTAGGCTTCAAGCGTAGCGACCTGCTTCAGTCGCATGGTCCACAGAAGGTCGGGAATGGAGGCCCCTTTCCGGTAGCAAGACACTGCTCCGCCTCCTCGTAGACCACCAGGAGTCACATGGGCGACGTCAGGAACCAGGAGCAACTTTAACACATGGTTCCAGCGGCGCCTAAAAACATGGGCACTGCCAGGGAAAATAAGCACATCCAAACGATCCGCACCCTGGTAGATCAAATTCAAGAGCTTCACAGCATGCACGCTGGTAATTTTGAGATGCTGAACCTTCGCCAGCTGTCGGTAGCTTGTCTTTGATTGCCGCAGCAGGAGGAAGGCCGCATCGCACTCATGCATCATGTCACAAGGTAGGAGAAGGTCTTCACGCCGACACCGTAGGACTTCACCAGCTCTTGCTATGCCATAGAAGCACAGCAAACATACGCCGCACCATCGGCGCCATCCTAAGAACCATCCAAGCGTCACCATCGCCTCCAGCAGCGTTTCAGGCACCGGAGGGCGATGCTTTGTTGGCTCAGCCTTCTCCCACCTAGTCGCCAGATCCCAACATATGCTGGCGAAGGGCCGCATGTTGGGGATCTTCCTCAGAGCAACCAAAACCAAGTGCCGGTAGTACAAAAGGGAACCCCCGGACATGAACTCTCTGTCTCCATATTTTCGAACTGCGTGAGCCAGAAACAGCGGCACCTGCAAAAAGAGTTCAATGGGATCCCGAGAGAGGTACTGCTTGCACCATTCTAAAAACAAGTCCCGACGCCGTTCTCCAAGCTTGATAGAGGCCCAACACTGAACCGGCGCCTCTTCCAGAGAGAAAGGTCGCGGGGTTCTGAGGCCCCTAGGCCCTGGGTTGGTGGCCTCGCCGACTCTGAGGCTTTTGCTCCTGCTGCAGCCAGCGATGTTCAGTTTTCCAGCTTCGGCCCATCCAGCTGCATGTAAGCAGGAGACAGCTATGAGCTTGCTAAATCCTCTAGGGTAAGGCTGGGCTACGGCAGTCCAAGGCATCTTGAGAACAGGATGCTGACCCCTCAAACGCTGGTGAGGCTTGGTGCAGGTGCAAAGCATCCGTAGGCCTTTCAACGCCGGCACATTGGTAGCGACCCTCGTCCGCTTCCTCCATCCTGTGCCAAAACGGCAGAAGTCACAGCGGAACAAGTCGCTAGACTCAGGTCGCCTGAAACGGCGATATTTTTTCTGTCTCCACAAAAAAGAACTGTCGGGGTTTTCCGTCCAAAAGTAAACAACCAGGCCGTCCAAGTCATCCTCAGACGCAAAACATAAAGAGTGAATTCTGGCATTGAAGTCACTCATGCTGTTGCCCTCGCCTACTTTCTCCTTCATTGCAGCTGACATCCAAGGCACTCCTCTCGGGAAACGAGAGCTCCTGACAGGGGGAGTTACAGCCACTGAGAAGGACTTGCAAACCAACGCTGATCCCACACACTTCACAGCCTTGAGCTCTATCAAGCGCAGGATCTTCTCCCTTGTGTCTTCTCGAAGCAGGTCTTCTGCAGGGCTGCGGGCAATTTCAAAAGTGAGCGCCCAAGGACATCCTCCAGAAACCAGAGCTCGGGCAACCCCTCCACGCCCTGAATAAAGGTCCAAGGCACCCGGTTCACTGACGGCAGCGTATGGGATGCCAAGGTAGAGAGCGGGGGCCCCTGCTCCAACATCAGCTCGGCTCCAAGGACCCACGAGCCACGATCTATGGCCACCTGGTCCAACATCACCAGCATAAGCGCAGCCCGAGCTCGAGCATGGCAAACCTTCCCTTTCACCAGGTCGTCGAGGATCCCCGCTGCCGCCCAAGCCATGTAGGCAGAGGTCTTGTAGGCCCCAATGCGGCTGCGATGCTCCACCCATGCTCTGGCATTGAAATCGTTCACCGGCATCCCGGGAGCTTGAGTTCGCAGCATGAGGTCCTCCAGGATCAGCTTCTCCACCACAGTGCTGATTTCCTCCGGCGTCTCCTGCAGGCCCACACGGAGTGCTCTCCGCGCAGCTGCGGCCCGCTTGCCCGCAGATCCAGAAGAGCTGTCGCCCATTCCGCCACTGACATGCACCCCATCCAGGGCAAGGTCCATCTTGGTGGCCTTCGCCCGCTTCAGCTTGTCCGCGCTCAACAGTGCAACTAGCTCTGTCAGCTTGGACAAAGTGCTCTCCACAGTGGCCGGTTCTCCAACTTCTGCTGAACCAGGCTCGCCGCCGGAAAGACCCGGCTCTGGCTCTTCCTCGCTCTCGTCGAGCGCCTCCGCAAACTGCATGGCCTCCTTTTTCGCAGAGCTCCTGAGGGCTGGCTCGCGCAAGCGCTGTGTCGCCTTGCCGCCAGAGCCAATCAGGCGTTGCATCTCCGTGAGGTTCTCCTCGGGCACACCAGCGGCCAATGCCGCTGACACCACCGCCGCATCCAGCCCCGGGAACTTCTTCACCTGGGTCTCGGTCTTGGCAGACTTCGCCGGGATCTGGCTCGCCGAGGGGGCAAAGCTCACCCGACTCTGAGATGGCGTGGCTCCCCCTCTGGGGACATGGTCCAGCTTCTCCAGCAAGGTCTGAAGGTTCCCATTCATCTTTTCCATCAAAACTTCCAAAGAGGAAACCCGGTTGGGTAGGTCTTGCTCTTCTCCCAAGCCAGACTCTGATCTCCCTTCTCGCATCATGTGCTTCTCGCCAAGGCCGGACTCTGCAGAGAGGAAGGCGAAGCGCTCGTCGAGGGCCTCGATCAATGCCGGGGCGTAGGGCAAGTAGTCGGTAGCAGCGGCCAGCTTGAACTCTTGGTCGATCTGCATCCCGTCCACAAACACCTCCATCTGCCCATAGGTCTCCGCGGAGATGTAGCCAACCCAGATCTTCATGTAGTCCTCCAAGGCCTCCTCTCGTGCAGACACGTGGGCCACTAATACTTCCACCAACAAAGGCTTGAGCAAAATTGGAGGCAGACTCCTCTTCTGAGTTTGCCGGTGCCGGGAGGCATGAGGGAAAGCTGCTAAGTAGCGGCCATCTGCCAGGGCACTCACCATAATGCACTGAATTAGGACTCCCAGGGGCGTACGATAACGCCATAGGTCGTAGTGGTACTGGGCGGTGCCGTCTTCAGACACCACAAAGGGGCACGAAGGAGCGTCCTCTTCAGGAAGCTCGTCAAGCCCATCCAAACCCTCCATATCAGCGGCTGGCAAGCCAGCCAACACCTGACCGCTCTGCTACTCGGCAGGCTTCTCTTTCGCTGGGCAAGCCAACGAAAACAGAATCTCCTGCTCCGTCTCCACGCTTCACCAAATCTTTGCAGCTCTGCCGCGATCTGCACACTCTCACAGGCTTGTATTGAAGCCCCTCGTAATCCCTGAACACCAGCCAAATGCGGGAAGGCAAACGAAGGCGATCACGCCCAGAAGCTCCGCGGTGGTCTCCGTCCAGACTCCTCTTGATGAACTCGGCAATCTCGTCGCAGATCCCTTCTCGCTCCAACCAGGACTGGGGGGTACGAGTGCTCCCACTTCGACCCGGGTCAGAACCTACTGCAGAGGCTTGTTCTGTGCACGGAGTGTCGCTTCTCGACCTCGAAGCGTTCTCGTTGAACTCCCTCTCCACTAAGCTGAAGCTGCCCTCTGAGTAGGCCCGAGAGGACCTCTGAGATCCGTCGCTCCGGCTGTCTCTGTCATCAACCAAGCGACGAAGCCGCCTGACCTCGCCACGGAGGTATCTCACTTCCTCTTTCAGGTCTTCCAAGGCGTCTTCCAGCTCAGCCACTCGGCTGTCCATACAAAGCCGCCTAAACCAGGCGGTGCAGAGGTCTAGGAGCAGGTCCAGCTGAAAGGTGCCCGACCAGCCGCCGAATCGCCACTTGGCACAAATAGATGCGAATCAGCGCCTCGAACACCGGGCCAAAAATCAGACCCAGGAGCAGCCCAAGAACCAGGCTTGGCCAGTGGACCTCCCACCAGTGCCTGACAGGGCACAGAGAAAGAGGAGGGCTGTGATGCACTCCTTCGAATATTTTCCACAGCAACGCTAGCGAGGTACCGGTTGATACCGTGGCCAACGCCTGACTCATCTGAGAGCCGTAGAAGCTGCAGCCGAGTGAGAGAATGAACATGCGGTGTCATATATATATATATAATGTGATTTATATGTTAAAATATGTTGTATGTGTAGTATATGTCAAGGAAAAGTGATAAGTGATAGCATTCCAAAATTCTAAATAACGTCTTTCTCAGAATCATGCACATTTTGTTCCGTCAACGCCTGGAATGCCAGTGTGCGTGATGCAGAAAGGAAGCAAGTTGTGTTGTCAAAATGTTTTTTCTCAATGATTTTTCGTCCTGGAATGTTTGGCACCGGCTGGATAGCATATTCTGGAGCGGGCCCTTGACCCTGAGGACGCATCATACACCTGGCAGCGTTTTGCAATTTCAAGTTTGAAAGGCAGATCCAAAAACGAAAAAAACAAAAGAAACAGGCCAGCCCTTCTCCACTTGGCTGGGTCCCAGCCTCACAATCCAAATCACTACTTGCCGAAGCTCAGCGTGACCCAGACACTGAAAGCACTTTTTAAAATACATTGGCATAGACACCAGCCCCAGATAGAAAAGGTTTCAAAAACGCCTTTTTATACCGTGTGAATTGGCTGCGGCAACAGCGGAACTGCTGGTTCCCAAACATTGGAAGCACTGCGTCCCAATCTTGGAACCACGAGTTCACAGCTCGAGGAATTGCCAATTCCCAAATGTTTGCCAATCTTGGAACCACGTTCTAGGAACTAGCGGTTCCCCAACATTGGAACCGATGTTTCCCAATCTTGGAACCACAGGTTCCCACTTCTAAGAACTAGCGGTTCCCAAATGTTCGAACCGATGCTTCCCAATCTTGGAAAGGGTTCCCAATTCTACTGTTCCCAAATGTTCGAGCCGATGCTTCCCAATCTTGGAAACATTCTAGGAACTGTTCCCACGGAACCGATGCTTCCCAATCTTGGAACCGCATTCTAGGAACTGGCGGTTCCCGGAACTGGCGGTTCCCGGAACTGGCGGTTCCCACGAAACCGATGCTTCCCAACCTTGGAACCACAGGTTCCCAGTTCTAGGAACTAGCGGTTCCCAAATGTTCAAACCAATGTTTCCCAATCTTGGAACCACGGGTTCCCAGTTCTAGGAGCTGGCGGTTCCCAAACATTGGAACCTGACCAATGCCTCCCAATCTTGGAAGCACGGGTTCCCAGTTCTAGGGCTAGCAGTTCCCAAAGGTTGGAACCCATGCTTCCCAATCTTGGAAGCACGGGTTCCCAGTTCGAGGAACTGCTGGTTCCAAAAGGTTCAACCAACGCTTCCCAACCTTGAGAATGGCGAGGTCTGGCAAAACATCTTTGCCAGACTTCGCCACCGCAGCACCCACAGCACAGCACCTTCGCCGGACATCGCCGCCGCAGTGGTTAGCAGCCTGCACAGCACCCTGCAGAGCACCTTTGCCAGACCTCGCCACTGCACTCCGGACAGCAGCCTGCACCGCACCCTGCACACTGCTACCCTGTACCCCGCCACAGCACCCCGGCACCCTGCACAACATCTTTCCCAGACTTCGCCACCGCACTGTGAGCAGTAGCCTCACAATACGCACGGCAGCCTGCACAGCACCCTGTGCAGCACCTTTGCCAGACCTCGCCACCACACTCTGAACAGCAGCCTGTGCAGCACGCTGCACAGTACCTTTGCCAGACTTGAACAGCACCTCACCACCGCACTCGCCTGCACAGCACCCTGCACAGCACCTTTGCCAGACCTCGCCACCGCACTCCCACAGCAGCCTGCATCCTGGACAGCACCTTTGCCAAACCTCGCCACATTCTGGACAGCCGCCTGCACAGCACCCTGCACAAGACTTCGCCACCGCACTCCCACATCTGCACAGCACCTTCACCAGCGCCACTGCACTGCGAACAGCTGTTCACAGCCTCAGAGCAGCCACACCAGACCCCCAGCCTGCTGCGCACCCTGCGCCACCTTTGCCAAACTTCGCCAGCTGTGAGCAGCAGCCTCAAAACACCTACAGCAGCCTGCAGCACCCTGCACAGCACCTTTCCCAGACACGCGTCACTGACACAAGCGGCTTCAGCAGCCTTCACAGCACCCTGCACAGCACCCTTTCCAGACCTCTTCACCGCACTCTGGACAGCACCCTGCACAGCCCCTGCACAGGACTTCGCCACTCCGCTCCCACTGCGCTCCTAGATCACGCTGGACAGCACCCTGCACAGCACCTTTGCCAGACATCGCCGCCGCACTCTGGCACAGCACCCTGCACAGCACTGCCAGACCTCGCCACCGCACACTGGACAGCAGCCTGCACAGCACCCTGCACAGCACCTTTGCCAGACTTCGCCACAAAGTTCGCCACTGAAGACCTGACCTTTGAGAAGTAAGAACCCCTATAGGTTTCAGCTATCTGGGGAAAAATTAAAGTCCTTGCTGCAGAATGCTGACTCGGAATCAAATAAACTCTTCTTTGCAAAAACTTCTAAGCCCTCGTCTGTGATGGCCCGCTTTGCCGAGGACACTCTTCTACGCACACTGGATGCTTCAAATTGAGCCTTTGGCACAATTGATCAGCAACAATGATGTAAAACAGTCTTGCTAGCACCCAAACAAAAAGCAAATGAGGCAAGCACGTAGTTGCGATAGAAAAGTCTTTCTGCGCCGGATCATCTCTACACCAAAAAACGAATGGCCGTTCCTGAGCCAAGCTGGGAACATTGCAAACGATGCAAGAATGCATTAGTGCATGACAACATGCCTGCCTGTACACCATCGTCAACACCGCACAGTCGTGCCTGAACAACAGGCAGAATTCGTAGGCTTTTGTTACTTTTGTATACTTTTGTTGGGACATGTTGGGACATGTTGGCGCTTTGGTTAGGTTTCAAGGGGTCGCGCCTGGTAGTCCATCCCGTGGGACAAACGTCGCACATCTGAATAAGCACGTCCGTCCTGGCTAAGGAAAACTGAGAAAAACATGCTCTGTAGACTGTTTTCTTGATTCTGACCGATTCTGAGCCTTCACAAAAGCAGTGAAGAGTCAAGACAAACGCGGCTGTAATAGCTGTTACAGTCAGTGAGTGTCGCACGATGGAGGCGTTTTTGACAATTGCAAGAAAAATCAGCATGCCGAACAGGTAGACGAGTGAGATAAGGACACCTAAACACACTTGGAAATTCAATGCGCGAAACCTGGAAATTAAATCGCAAAACTTACAAACATATTGTATATATTGTGCTGTCTTGTGTTAAGTTAAGTTTCAACTAAGCAGTAACTCTTCAAACCACTGTAGCAGTGACACGTCTCTTGTTTGCACATTCCTGTCATGGGCTTCTGCGCTGGAAGACTTATTTGAGAAGCTGGCAAACAAGGTCGGTAGGTCTTCTCACTGAAACGCCAGACGCAGGGTCAACTTTCTGAATCGGACCTCATCTTTGCATTCACACTTAATAAATTTGGAAAAGGATACATGTATCAAAGACTTGAAGAGGCCAAGGATTTGACTGGATCCACCTGTTTTTCCAGCAGCCTCAGTGTATTCAGTGTAGTCTTTGTCCATGAACTGATCTTCAGCTCCTTCGCAAGACCACGGCAATGAGTTTACCGTGTAGCAGTGTAGCGAACATCGTGAGATGAAACAGTCAGACTGCCAGGCCTGAACCATCACCCGACCTTGCAACTTTCATGGCGAAATAATTTGGAAGAGTGAGAACAAGTTTTTTCTCCTACCTCTCACTTTCTTTTCTGTTCCCTGATTTCTTTGTGGATTCATTGAATTTCACTGATACGATTCTCTTCACTTCCCGTCATCCTACATGAAAGGCCCAGACGGAGAGCCGCCGAGACTGTCAGGACTGTATGGACTTTCTGGATTTCCAGGACTTCCTGCCAACGATTTCAACGGTTTCAACGTCTCCACAAGGTGCGGTGAGAAGTTGCAGCGAGGCTCAAATGTAATAGCAATGAAGTCACTGATGTCTACTGCTGTCTAGTGATGTCTAGTGATGTTTCGTCCAGGGCATATTACACGATGCTTCACATACATGAGCTCAAGTCAAAGCTTTCAATCGGTCAGGACTACAGTAACCTTCCATTCTGCAGGAAACAGTCCATAGCCATAGTGTCTAGCAAACTGCGGTCAAAACTACAGCAGTTCAGCTTGTGAGCAGTTTAGACATGTTTAGACTAGACTCTAAGAAATCTAGCCCCAGGCCATGCCTCCCGTTCCAGGACTTGATCCTTCATACCTCAGAGGTAAAAATCCTACGGAGCTTGTCGTCAGAAGAATTCAGAATATTTATATAATTTAAATTAATTTAATCATTATGTATCATTAGTGAATCATTGCCGGATCATTGTCGACAAGTGTCGATGAGCACTGACAGGCTTGCTGAGCTAAGACTGCAGCGGGGGCCCATACTGGTCACTGTGTACTGGTGCATAAGCTGGACCTGGAAGACCTGTGTGGCCTCCTGTACCTCACAGTTGTCACAGAAACTTTTGGACCTGGACTCTCCATCAATTTCTCTTACCAGTCTTAAGCCAGTCAGTCTTCAGCCAGTCTTAAGCCAGTCGTGTCATCCATAAGATGTTCAATTACTTGTAGCTTGTACAGTTTTTTTCTATTCCACGTTATGAAGGCTGCAAGCAACAAAGAAGTCTGGTGAGGCCTGGGTATCCTGTGTATCCAGGCTGCGGCCCAGACACCTCATTTTCACGGAACAAAAGCAGTCCAACGGCGTTCCAGGACAACGCCAAGTTTGAGACATTTTTGTCAAACCTTTTTCAACTGACAAACATGCAAGGTGCGCATATGCTGGACCGTTGGCGCTCAATGGAGCCCTGACAAGATCAGGCTTGTCTCAAAGTGGAGAAAAGGTATGAAAAGGGTACCCGGAGCATGTGATGCGAGTGATGCGAGTGATGCGAGTGATGCGAGTGGTTCGAGGTAGCCATTTAATTCCAGCTTTACAGCCCTACGCACAAGACCTGCTGAATGAAGGCCCCTGCATGTGGAGGGCGAGGCGCTGCGAAAGCAGCCTCACACGTCCGGTCATTTGTATCATTTCGATATATGTTGATCTTCTGTATGATCTGTGTCATTTGTCTCCACCTTTGAAGTTTGTCAAGACTACCTGAAATGTTAGCAAGGTCAGTCACACTGGCCTGCTGGCACCTTGGCCCTCGATCAGTACTCAGAGAGCTGAAACAGCAGCAAAGGATTCAAGTTCCAAGTGAGTAACCACTACTGCACGTGCAGTGAAGAATCTCCGTCATTTGCTGAATTATGTCTATTCCATCTTTCCCAAATCGGGTAACGGCGTGAAGCGTACTAAATTGAAAGTAGATTTTTTTCTATGTATTCAATACAGTACATTTGTGTACAGTCTCCACATTTCTGTACGACAAGAACACATGGGTGATCGTTGGTGGAGCTTCCTTGTGGAGAGAGAGACACACACACACTAGACAAGAATGGATCATTATATGATCCGGCAGGAACTGAATCCTGAAACATGCAGATTAGATATGAAACAACGAAAAAACCGATGCACCCTACGAATAATGGAAGTTCTCCTGAATG
>Ga0126342_10019632_pt1 | contig 11455 bp, 14 predicted proteins | sample Cyp1metagenome_FD_92528 | JGI IMG/M metagenome (GOLD analysis project Ga0126342, IMG submission 92528) | Coral microbial communities from Lord Howe Island, Old Settlement Bay, Australia - Cyphastrea 1 metagenome | ecosystem: Host-associated > Invertebrates > Cnidaria > Coral ... | reverse complement strand
TGGAGTGGAGTGGAGTGGAGTGGAGTGGAGTGGAGTGGAGTGGAGTGGAGTGGAGTGGAGTGGAGTGGAGTGGAGTGGAGTGGAGTGGAGTGGAGTGGAGTGGAGTGTGATGGAGTGTAGTGTAGTGTAGTGTAGTGCAGTGCAGTGTAAGGTAATTAGTGTAGTGTAGTGTGGTGTAATGTAGTGTAGTTGTAGTTGTATTGTAGTGTAGTGTAGTGTAATGCAATGCAATTAGTGTAGTGTTATCCAGTTAGTGTAGTGTCGTGTAGTGTAGTGTAGTGTAGTTGTAGTGGTAGTTGTAGTGGTAGTTGCGTTTGTAGTTGTAGTTGTAGTGTAGTGTAGCGCAGTATAATTGAGTGTGCTGTAGTGAAGTGGAGTGTAGTGTAGTGTAGTGTAATTAGTGTAGTGTTAGTTTAGTGTAATGTAGTAGTAGTTGTAGTAGTGGTTGTAGTCGTAGTTGTAGCTGTAGTTGGTGTAGTGTGGTGTGGTGTAATTGAGTGTAGTGTAGTGTACCAGTAGTGTAGTGTAGTTCTAGTTGTAGTTGTAGCTGTAGTTGTAGTTGTAGTATAGTGTAGTGGAGTGTCGTGTAGTGTAGTGGTGGTTGTATAGTCCAAACTGCTACAGAACCATCACGTTTTGCTCACTTTTGGCAAGGTGCAGAATCCCTTGTGTCTGCCACGCAAAATGACATCCGAACGTCCAAAAATGCTCCGAACCCCTCAGTTTTTTCCACTTTTGACTTCGGCATGTGCTTCGCGCCACAAGGGCGTGCACTTTTTCGACATCTCAACTTCCAAAACTGGTCCAAACCCGTCAGTTTTTACCACTTTTGACTTCGAAATGTGCTTCGGGCCACAACGACGTGCACTTTTTCGACATCTCAACTTCCAAAAGTGGTCCGAGCATGGTGCGCTTTGTACATTTTGACTTGGAAATGTGCTCAGGGCCACAACGGCGTGCACTTTTTCAACATCTCAACTTCCAAAAGTGCTCCGACACTGAGGTTTTTGTGCATTTTGACTTCCAAATGCTTCGCGCCACAACGGCATGCACTTTTTCGACATCTCAACTTCCAGAAGTGGTCCAAACATGAGGTGCTTTGTACATTTTGACTTCCAAATGTGCTTCGCGCCACAACGGCGTGCAATTTTTCATCTCTCATCTGGCCAGATGGCTCCGCATCCGCCGCTTTAGCGAGCCTACTTTTCGACCCTCCGGAGCCATGAACCATTGGAAAAATACAGTGTTTCGCGACTTTCCTACCTTTTCGCGCACCTGGATCTTCTTTCTTCCGAGACTTTCTCTTTTTTGATCTTCTTTCTTCTTCTCCTCTTCTCTGACTCTTCCCATCTCTGCTTTTCATCTGTCCATATTGTCGGAAGTTTGACTTCTAAACTTCCTTCGATAATGGTGTAGTTGTTGCATTCAGAAAGCCAGCCCAGGTCCACAACATGTTCTTTGTATCAATCACTTCACCCTTTCGTGTCCTGGTGTTACACCAAGTGAGTTGGAGTCTGTATGATCCATTTGGCACATTCTTGAAGTCTAAACCATCAGCACGCAATTGCGCCCTTCCAGTGTCTTAGAAACAAAGATTGGATATCTTTCAAACCAAGCAAATGTTGGTTGTTCCGAAGATTTCGGCACCATGATGAAACTCCCCTTCTGAGCACTGAGAAAGAGGCTGCTGAAGAAGTTCCAATGGCCAAATTCAAGGCTGCAACATCCACCTCCAAACTCTGAGCAGCCATAGTGGCCTGAAAACGAGATGGATCAGGCACAAGTGCCAAGTATTTGCATCTGAAACTCCTTGAAATACAAAACCAACCAGTCAAGGATTGCCTATTGGATTGCCAAGGATCCATAGAAAGCTCCAAAGTCCGTAGCCACTCACCACCACTGCAGCCACCGCCACGTGTTGCTGAGGCGAATTGCGTCATCATCTTCATGTCCAATCGACAGCCAAAGTGGTGAAAGCGATGCCTGGCGTCAGATCATAGCCACCTGAAATTGACCCGGTTTGGTGGATCACTATAGTATTACCCTATAAATGGGATAAACCCTAGTTATATAAGTTTTGTATAGAAGATAGAAGACGTATAAATCATATAAACATCTATACATAAAATCTATATACATATATATATATGCGAAAATGTATGTCTGTATATAGATACATAGGTACATAGATACCTAGATAGATAGAAAGGTAGATAGATAGACAGACAAATAGATAGGTAGGTAGGTAAGCGGGTAGGTAGGCAGGCAGGCAGGTAGGTAGGTAGGTAGATAGGTAGGTAGGTAGATAGAGAGATAGATTGTTGCTGGTTATTGAACACTTTCTAACAGGGTTGCACATCATCCAAGCAGAGAAGTCCCCACCAACGACACCCTCAGTCTGATTGAGTTTTCTGTCTTCATCTCCAACTGGACTGACTTCGCAGTGAAGGAGACTGTTGCTCAAGTAATACCCAATAGTTCACAAACATAAATGCAGGTAATTCATCAAAGACATTGGAGACTGGGCAATTGCAAACATGGATTGTCATGTTGTGTCACTCGGGGGGGCCACAAAAAAACTTGCAGTGGCTAGCATACTGGAGGTGCCATCCTCGCAAGCCATGAAAGTGGAGCCGGGCTACAGTAGAACGGCTGATTCGAGCCAGTTGCATCCCTTCCGCTTCAATGATGCTGTGAAGACAATGGGCGCCTTAAATGATCTGCGAGCAAAAGTTTGAATGGGTACCCAACAAACATAAGTATGACTTGGGAACTTCTCGAGCACAAGGCATATCTAAAATTCATCTGCCTGCTACCCAGCAATGTGTTAGATGTAAATATAAGTATAATATAATATCATATCATACCATATCATATTATATATATAGAGTTATATATATATATATATACAGTTATATATATATATTATACAGTTATATAACTGTTATATATATATACATATGCCAATCTTTCAGCTGCCAGGCAGTGCAAGCGCTCCAGCCTGCAGCTGAGGAACAAATGGATTGATGTCAAAACGTTGAAGCTGCATCTCCTTTAGAAGCTCCATGGTCATGTCAGTCTTCTTGTTCTCCAGCAATGCCCGGGCAGCAGACGAGTAGCCCACGATGTCCGGTGTCAATTCCTTAAAAGGAGCGGATGCGGTGAAGACAAGGTTTCACCACTTGTGACAAACGTCAATTGCTCAAGAAGCCCGATTCTTCGCTGCTCTCAAAAATGATCCAACATATTTTGGTACCGGCAGCATTATGAGACAAAATGATCAAAATGGAGACAAAGCCAAACCTACACGGACACCAAAAGCCAAGTTGCATCTCTTGACATCAGCCTTAAGTAGGCTATACATGCCCGCCATTCTCCAGCCCGATTGCAAGCTTCGATCAACGGATTGTAAGCTTCTGGATGAGGTCGCAAAAGCCTCTTGCCCGCTTTATTTGTCGAATTCTGCGGAATGCGAAAACCGGAAACTGAAGACCATATTCATTATCAGCATTCACAGGGAACAAAAATCCCTCCTCCTCCCACCATGATGACGACAACAACCACTGCCACTCGCACTTCCACAACTCTGCAATTACTTCGGTGCTTTCTGGCCACCTGCTTTTCTACAATAGGATCAACACATCCTCGAAGTGTGATCATGTCTGTCATGTCCCAAAAGGTTCCCAGGAAACCGGCTTGCAACCCCCATCAACCCCCATCTCAATTTTTCAACAGAAGGGAACACAAGTCATTTTCCCCAAAGCTGAGGGGCCATCGACTTTGCATCTGGTCAAACTGCTGCGCTGCCATCTTCCATTGACGCCCTTCTCTGCAGGCGCTCAGTGCACCAGAACAGGTCCTTGGTGCAGCCAGTGGAAGTAACAGCATCACAAAGGGCTCATCATAAATGTCTATGATTTATGATTATGATTCAGTCAACCTCAATTTATGCTTATGATTCCAACCAGCTCAAGTCGGGTTGTTCCAGCAAGTTGTCGGACAGCATCTTCTGGCATGGCCAGGACTCTCTCAAGAAGCATATAAATGACTCATCCAGAATCCCTTCCAGTGCCATCCTATGGCAGAAGAACTTGTGATAATCTTGCGGACATCGCCCCATCCTATTTGGTCCTATCCGTATCTATCCGTTGGATATGGTTGGATATGAAACATCCTTTCAACTTCGAACAACGATATCATTGTGAAAATATCCCCTGTGGCACGTTGGATCCGTCTTGAATCGCCCAGAGTTCACCGCAGTGCTTTCAGAAACATCATGGTCAAGTCTTTTCCATGGACAAAACCATGCGTGGCAATGAAATTTACAGGCTATTATTCTCTGCAGCCCAGCAAACTTCTGGATCCCAGATCTACACAGATCTACACAGATCTACACAGACGCTGCCGTGACCGCCGTGGCTCTTGTTCCTTGGCAAATGCCCATCAGAAAGCGCCATATCCAGAACCGTCAAGGCACGATGCCAGGCGCCACTGAGACGGCAGGCAGCCATGACTTTCCTTGGCGAAACGCTTGAAGGTTGAAAGATTCACTGAAAGAAAAGTTGTCAAAAGCCATGAGTTTGCCAAGCTCTTTGACTCTTTGCTCAGATTCACTCAAATTATCTCAAACTCAGATGAGTTTTCATGATTTCACTAGGAAAGTCTTTGGAAAAGCGAACTTTTCTCTTCTCAGGGTAAAGCAGATGCGTCTACATGTACCGTTTTGAACCTGAAGAGGAAAACATAGCCATCTGATCATGGCCAAGTTTCTCGAACGCAGTAAGTATTGACCTGACATATCTGCTACGGATTTCGTTCAAGAGGGAAATTGCTTGAAGCCAGGAGCGTCCTCGCTGACACTCATAGGCCACCTGATTCAAGATTGCCTGCCGTCGTGGAGACTTGATTTTGTTAAAGATATCCAGGCTGAAGGCCCAGTTTCCAGCACGACCACATGCTCCCAAGAACCAGGAGCTGTACACACCGCGTGGCAAATTCTTCAAACCTCTGCATCGCAGGGAATCCAGTAAAAGCATTGCCGGCTGCCACTGCGATGATCGAGCTTCCTCTTCACAAATCCTTTGCAGCTGCCAACTTTTGGACAAGGAGTCACCATAGTCAACATCATCGCGGTAGCAACCATTGCTCCAGTTCTTCGGTGTGGCTCCAAGTGATGAAGCAAACGGAGAGGATGTTTCCGACAATACTCCAATCCTGAGTGGCCAAATTATGATACAACCTTGATGGAAGACCATGATCCATTGAGGCTACAGATTTCTTAATGTGACTGTTACCAACATGAGGACGACTGAGAAAACAAAAAATTCTGCATGAATACTCCTCACAAACCAAGTCACGTTTGTTCCCAGTGCCCAGCTCTGACACATGTTTTACTGGCTCTGAAAAAGTTGTCCTCGCCTCCTTGTAGAAGCATGGATCGGGCTTCAACCAACAAAGCGACAGCACCGCGCCAGTGCGCAGCAAAAGCATAGCATCTGCTAGCAAGTTCATTGTAAAAGAGTCTGTCTGATTCAACAATCTGCATAAGCCAAACAGCGCGCGGCCAACTAAATCGGCGCAGCGCTTGATAGGCTTCACATCTCGAAGCTTTGTTCTCTGTGTGCAAGGCCTTGACCAACAATCTGATGATTCCATTGGAGCCCGAGTGAAGTTTACCTCCAAATTCGTCTATGCCTGAGATGTTTGTTTCTTTGTAGTGGGGAATTCTGTTGCTGATCTTCGTTTGTGGTTCGGCGCTGTAACATAGGTACATTCCGTGAAGGCATCGCAGCTGACATTGCGATTCCCATCGCAACTCACGAGTCTCGCGAGTCCGCCCATTCCATGTCTAAAACCTTCACACGAAAAGGAAGCAACTGAAGAATTGAAGAAGGATTCTAAAAGGATACTAAATCCAGCTTGTAGGGTTTGACTTGATGGGTTTGACTTGATGGGTTTGACTCAAGGCTTTCTGCACATACGATCCATCAATATAATGCTAAGGACTCTGCGTCAAAGAGATGAAAAAGAAACAATGTTCGAAAACCACTTGCAGTTTCAGTCCACTCTTGATCTTGGTACAGTAAGAAAAAGGTGCCGAAGGCTCTTGGTCTTCACATTAATGCAGGATAGGCCTTCGGAAAACACGAAGAGAAAATTGTTGCTAAGTGTGTTGCATTTTTTGGACTCTCTGGGATGGTGAACCTTTTGCAGGTACTGCTTGGAAGATTGGCTGATAGGCCACAAAGCTTTGGAACAGAAACTCTCCAAGCAATTCCAGAAGCAAATCAGAGTGGAAACCACGTACAAAAGATTCATAATACTGATCCAACAATATTGCTTCTATGGCATCTAGTGCACAGCAGGTACAGACCCATGTCACAGCGTTCCCGAAATCAATTGCCGACGCTGCATCTTGTGCGCGGCGCATGACAACCTGCAATCTGCAGAACGCAACAATTTTTTGCCAGCTTGGCAACCCAACAACAGGTTCCGAGGTTACCACTCCCAGACCCAGAGAACCCAACAGTCGCTGCTTTTGGGACACGAATGCCACAACCAATGAAACTGAAATTCAACATTCAATGATCGACTGATCCTTTTAGCCAAAGTGTAGCCTCAATTTTTCTTTTCCTGCCCCCTCAACTTCTTCTCTGGTATTGTTTGTGCATAGATCTGCAAAATTGAATTGGGAGAGAGAGAGAGAGAGGAAAAAAAAAATCAGAACTTGCCGAACAAGCTTTGTCCATCGCAATAAACATCGGAACATGCACGACGAAACAGCAGATTGTGAGACCATGATGCACAATTCTTCAAACTTCCAGGCCTCAAACTCGTTCTTTTCTTTGAGGCCTGCCAAGAACACTATGAGAATCGGAAAGCACTTGCCTTTGGTCCGTTCCTGGATTTTTCTTTCATACAACTGAAGTTCAATATTTTGCCGAAGTGCTGCGAATGTACTTTTTTCCTCCCATTCTGTATTCTTTCTGCTTGAGACGTTGATTTCCCAAAAGCATCCCACGTGTCATCCCAACTGGTGGATTTGCCTGGATCTCGCTTGTCAGTACCTCTCTTTCGTGCCTGCATCCAAGCTGTCGAACATCGAATTCGACAGCTAGTGTTGTGGCAACACGGAAAATCGAAATCCATTAATCTCAGTTCCCGATCACCAAAAGCAAGGAAGTGCACAGAACGCTGTACTTTTGGGTCGGAGCTCGGGTGGGAGTCCCGCTGTCAAGGTCCACTCATTCTCAAAAGACAGTCAGTCAACTGCTTCTGTACGCAATCAATCACTTGATATCAAGTGATTCATTCGATTCCACTAAACAAACTAGTATCCTCTTCCTGGAAAGGTTCCCTCATTCTTTCCAAACCTTCACCCTAGGCTTGCGGGGTTGGATTTCAAAAAGCCGCCAAAACCAACGGCCGGAACAAAAAGGCCGAAACAGAATGGAACCTGATGGAACCAGCATCAAAAAGGCGAGACATACTGAAAGCCACGGGGCAAAAGCTAAAAACTCAAAACTGGGAAGCACAAAACTGAGAAACCGAAGGCCAAAAGCCCAAAACAAACCCCAAAAACGACAGGAAGACAACCTTGGAATTGGCTCTGCTCATCAAAAAACTCGGCTCCCCTGTTATGTCTATACTCTGCGAATCTGAGCATGCACATTTCTGCATTCAGAGCAAACATGGTCACAAACAACAGCATCACAAGAAGCAAGCAATAATACAGCAATTCTGAGTCCCGAGTGAAGGAGGCCATGCACAGCGCCGTCGCCTCCAGGACCCTTTGGAATTCCTTAGGTCACCGCTGGGGATTTCGATGATTTCGATGGTCTTCCGGTGCAACCAAGCTTCGCTTTCCAGAGTTTCTCCCCGTCTGAATTCCTCCTCCAAAATCATGGCCTTAGACTTTGGACTGCACAACTGCGCTTAGCAATGGAAAAAAAAAAACAGAAAAAGAAATGCCACTGAATCACAACACAACGAGACTTTCTGGAGCCAAGTGTCGGGAGCTTCATTTTCAGGTTCGCCTGAACCTGCGGTCACACAGATCATTTGACACCATAGCCATAGCTCCAGGGTGCATAGGACAAGAATCGATATAGAGAGGTGCAGTGACATCAAATTATATAACAACAGGAGCCATCTGAGAGTCTGATTCAAAACTCAAGCAGAGATCAATGACATTCGTCATGATCATCTGGAAACCACAAAAAACAGTTCACGTTGAATGTTCCAAGCATTGATGTGGTTTGGACAACCGCTTTAGACTGCCACCCCTTGCACCACTAGAATGATTCCCTTGCCGTAAAAGACTTAACTTCCCCTTACGCCACCAGCCTTTCGCTTGGCTTGCCAAGCCATGGCTTCTCCTAGAGTTCCACAATGCAATGGTCATTGGCTCGGCCCAACTCCGAAAAAAATAATTTCTGATTCATATTGTGAACACAACACTTCAAAACCTGAGAACCGGGAAACAAATCATGCACCCAGTAAGTTGATCCAGTTTTGCAACCCATCAACAGGTTCCAGGGTTCCAGCGTTCCGGTTCCGCAGACGGTTTTCAAGGCTGACAAACCAACGGTGAACCACTCCCACACCAATGAAGTGTTCATGAATACAAAAAAAATGTAAGGACCAATGCACTGACCTACAAGAACGCGAAAACAGGTCAGGATATCACTGCATTGTGGTGAGGGATGGTGAGGGTGAATGAAAGGATTGATCCCTAAATCTTGAGTTGAACTGTTAAAGATAGAATCCTATAGTTTTGTATTTCATTCAAAATTTTAAATGCAACGGATCATTTGTTGCACTGTAACTAAGTTACTAATTTTGCCCACGACATTGCGGGGTGACAAAATAGAAAACAAACAAACGAGTGTCAAAGGTAGATATTTCCTCCAAATGGAGCCAACGAAGCACGGTGCCGCTAGAAGCCTTGCCAAGTGACACTCCAATGCAAACTGTCAAAATTCAAACCTCAAATTACCGAAAAAAAACGGTGGACAAGGATGTTTCTGCGAACAATGCCATAAGGCAATACAGAACAAAACCTGGATGAACGTGCTATTGAACAACAGTTGTTGCACTCTAGATTTCAATTTGGTTGCGTCTGATGAACCGGACCGAACACTAAGAATGATTGCGTGTGTTTTTTCCTGTATTTTTGTCAGCTGAGCCCAGGACACGAAAAATACAAGTGCAAGCCTTGGTCCGCAGGTTGCGACTGATGGAATGGTTGATTTCTTCCAATCCAACATGTCGACTGATGATTTTTATGATTGTTCAACGTACGTTTGCAAAGAATTTTCATGTTTTATCAACTGAATCCCTATCTCTCGACACTTCAAACGATTCCCACAAAAATGATCTGGACAACACAATTATTTTGGCTAGGCATCCGGACAATGGACGTCCACGCGCCTTGTTTTACAATGGAAGAGCACAGGACCGGAATCAAAAAAAATACCACTGGTAAATTCCGCATATTCCAGTGAAGGATGTCACATCGCATACATTTCAGAAACATTTTTTTTGGTTTTCTGTTTTTGGTTTGTAAACAGAAATGTGACCCGCTCAAATGGGAAACAAAGGCTGTGATCCATTTCCAGGAATACCTCCAAAATTGACATTTTGAACAAGTATAGGACTTTGACGTTTTCCAGAACAATTTTCAAACACATTCAAATCGTCCAGGACCTTTTTTTTACATAGAAACAATGTTGCATTCCAACTCGGCCCTGCACTGCCATGGCGTTGTTTTTGTGATTCGCGCACAACCGTGTGGCAATTTGCGCACATTCACCGTGGGGAACCAATAGCTGCAGCATGCATCTTTGATCACTGCACATTTCGGCGAAAAAAAATAGATTCGCACCCCCGATCATCCATGAGTCGTGTTTCCGTGTCGCTGCGCCATGAAAACAAGCGGCACTATTCCAAGTCGTCAGTGTGATTGCAAGGGTGACAGTTTCATAACTTATGATCAACTCTGGAGCGTTCACCACTTTCATGCCATATGGCAGATTTTTGTTTCAATTTTGCCAGTTGAAACCACATCCTGTGCCAATTCGGAACTTCAATTTTTGTTTGATCATGGTTGAAGTTGAGTAGGCACCAGTGCCAAAGACCTTCAAATCCTTGAAAGGTTTGGCGTGACGAATTTTTTTTCCATTTGATTTGATGCCATTTTCAGGGCCAAACCCCCCAGGTTTAGGCCGGTGCTCAAGCGCATCTGCGCGCACACATGTGGGTCTGGGGAGATAAAAAGTTGCTGACAATCTGGTGATGATAACTCTGTGCAATGCCGGTTTCTAGAAGCTACAGAGCATGGAGGGCAAGAGATGCTGTGAAAGATTGGACTTCCCTTCAACTTCTATGGTTTTGCGTTGCAGTCTGGAACGGCACACTCACGATTTCCGATATCGAACTATTTCAATTTTTTTGACATGCTTGGTACCCTGGCGATGTTATAGCTAGATATATTTGCAAAACCCCTTGACAAAAGCAAGATTATTGAACCACTGTCTTTTTGATGACCTCCAACGTGACATTTTCAATGACAAATAGGTGATGGTTTTGCAACGGAAGCTTGTGGTTTTGTGCAATTATTTTGTATGGTGATTTCTGCCTGACACGCGTTTATCTATACGGTCCTGTGGGTTCCTTGAACTTTTGCTTGCAATTTTTTTCAGTGGTAAAGTTTTAATTTGGTTGACTCAGTATGCGCACACACACCTCATGGTCAAGCTGTTCTGCGTGTCCTCCCCCCAAAAAAAAACTGAAACGATATTGTTTTCACGCTCAGCGCAAAATCCTGCGTGGGTTAGCCTTGTGAGCAAGCAGCGACAGTTGCGCAGTGGCTGTGCAGATGGTTTTTTCGGTTTATATATTTTTTTTCAATTCGTTGGAGGTATTTCGGCATCGGTTCGTGGGACAGGCCATCTTTTCCAGGCCATCCTGGGTTGGCAAAGAGACTCTGGGAGCATCTCTTTGCTGCTTATAGACCAAAACACCCCGAGGCCAAAAAACTTCGTTATACGCTTTGCCGCAACACTCCTGTGGAAAGAGTTTTTTTCATGATTTGTCATACAGATACAGAGCAGGTTGTTCGGGCGCTTGAGATTCTGGAAATACGTACCCATCGGCCTGAAGCCAACGGCCGACCAAATGTGACCACATTTGGCATTAAAAAGTGCAAAAGAAGGCGGCCACCTCAATGCATCCGCAAACGGCAGGCAGACAAGATTGTTTGTTTAGACTCTGCTTGTTTCAGTATTCAGTTGCAGCGATTGATGAGGCGCACACCAGGAGACATCCCGCAGATTATCGAAGGAAGTTTAGAAGTCAAACTTCCGACAATATGGACAGATGAAAAGCAGAGCAGGGAAGAGGCAGAGAGAAGAGAAAGATTAGAAGAAAGAAGAGTAGAAGAGAAAGAGTAAGA
>Ga0126342_10019631_pt1 | contig 11456 bp, 16 predicted proteins | sample Cyp1metagenome_FD_92528 | JGI IMG/M metagenome (GOLD analysis project Ga0126342, IMG submission 92528) | Coral microbial communities from Lord Howe Island, Old Settlement Bay, Australia - Cyphastrea 1 metagenome | ecosystem: Host-associated > Invertebrates > Cnidaria > Coral ... | reverse complement strand
GAGGGGAGTGAAGGAAAACCAATGAACAACTAAGAAAAAATAATGGAAAACGAGGAAAAAGTGAGGAAAATGATGAAAAACCAAGGAAAAGTAATGGAAAACGATGAAAAAGTGAGGAAAATTTTGAAAAACTAAGGAAAAGTAATGGAAAACGATGAAAAAGTGAGGAAAAATGAAGGAAAACCAATTAAAAACGAAGGAAAGTCATGGAAAACAAGGAAAAAATAATGGAAAACGAGGAAAACGTGAGGAAAATGATGAAAAACAACGGAAAAGTAATGGAAAACGATGAAAAAGTGAGGAAAATTATGAAAAACTAAGTGAGGAAAAATGAAGGAAAACCAATGAAAAACGAAGGAAAAGTCATGGAAAACAAGGAAAAAGTAATGGAAAACGATGAAAACGTGAGGAAAATGATGAAAAACAAAGGAAAAAGTAATGGAAAACGATGAAAAAGTGAGGACAATTATGAAAAACCCAAAAAAAATACTGGAAAACGAGGAAAACGTGAGGAAAAATGAAGGAAAACCAATGAAAAACTAAGGAAAAATCATGGAAAACAAGGAAAAAATGAGGAAACCGTGCCCACGACCAAAAAAAAATAAAAATCCCAAAACAAGGAAAAAAAAAAATCCCAAAAAATCCGCACCCGATTAAAACCCCTAGAATCCCCAGCTTGTTGTTGTTTCTTGGGACAACTGGTCAATGCTCTGCCGGTTTTAGTGCTTCAAGGTGGGGTGGCTACAAACATAACCAAGGCTGGGCCCTGAGCGACCCCTGGAAATCGTAATCCCCTGAGGGATGGGTACTGTCAGCATCACTGGTCCAACTGTTCCAGAAAGGCATTGCTCACTTTTTGTTTCCTTTGCATTCCTTTGCCATATTGGATCAAGTCCTGCGCTATTTTGCTTCCCTTCTTTCAGCTGCACCCGGCTGCACCCATGGGGCGTCGGCCAGTCTTGTGTGGTGGGCTGGCGGCTTTGCTGCTGACATTTCAGACCGGGTTTTTGGGGCAGCCTCTTGGCACTGAAGAGCTTCCCTGATGCACATTGTGTAAAGCCAATGTTGTCCACAGTTGTGAGATGTGATGTGATGTGACGTGATGTGACGTGATGTGACGTGATGTGACGTGATGCGAATGGGATGTGATGTGAGGTGATGCGATGTGATTTGACGCAATGTGAGGTGATATGATATGATGGGGTATGACGTTGCTATGAGGTGGAACGATTTTATTTGGAGATTGTTTCAGGTTTCGGCCTGTCGGCACCCGGCCCAGCGGCATCGATCGCAGATTGCCTGCGCCGAGAACACGGCGATTGGCAGAGGCAGGGGCTCTGGACTTGTGGGCATGCCTCTGTACACACTTTGCGGATGGTTTTGCTGTGTGCCTCGGGCCATTTTTTTGGTGCAACTCTGAGTTAGAACTCTGATTTGCACAGCTTGGAGTGCCAGGAGTCTGAACTATCGGAAGCAGCACAGGCCAACATCGCTAAGCTCAGCGAGGAAATCAAGGAGCTGAACGAAGTAATTGAGGAGAAGAAGGGCGCCCATAGTCGCCTGAAGCTTGAGATTGACAACTTCAGACAGCGTACCAAGTCGGAATTAGCAAGTGCCAGAGGCAAAGCTGCTATTCCTCTTGTGCAAGAGCTGCTACCAATTGCTGACGAGTATGAATATGCCAAGCAAAACTTGAAGATTGAAACAGATGGGCAGAAAGCTGTCGTCACAAAGTTCGAAGCCCTGTTTGATAAAATGTTTCAGTCATGGAAGTCTTTGGGTATTGAGAAGATGAACAGCGTAGGGGAGACTTTCAATCCAGAGCTCCATGAAGCCGTCAGCATGATCCCATCGCAAGAATACAAAGAGGCGGGGATGAGTTGTAGAGTGGTTACAGTAAGTATTGGCGTGTCGCAGTGCAGTGTCTGCAAAGAACCATTGTTTCTCAGCCACTTTTCACCAGGAGGTGGTTTGCAACGAGCTTCGCCCTGGCTGGATTTTGAAGACACCAGGATGGGTGAAATGGGTGAGTGCATGGTGTTGCTGTGGTGTTGCCCAAGGAAATAGTTTGCGGTTTAAATTCAGTCGCTCTAATATGTGGCAGCTGCGAATGGAAGCTTTAGAAGATCTAGCAGAAGCATGCTGAAGGTGACAAGACTAAGACTGTATCCCTCTTTATGCCTGAGTCCAGTGTTGCAAATCTTGCAAATATTTTGATCAAATATAATATTATTTTTTTTGGTCGATCAGGTTCTGATGAGCAGCAAATTCTGAGAGCTGCATTGGTTTGCGTGAGTTCTGGACCTGGCCCGTAGGGTTGTCTGCAACAGACACGTCCAAAATCATCGCCGCATATCCGCATATCGCATTCAGTTTTCATTGCCAAGCTTGTGACTTCAGCAAGCGATGCTCCCAAGCCTAGTTTGGGTGGCCAAGTCACTGGTCCCTCGATGGATTCCAGGTGGCTTATGCCAGGTAGAGATACGCTGAAACAAACTGGAAAAGCGTAGCGTGCCAAAAGATGCGAGTAGATGCACACGAATGCACGATGCATACTAAAACACGAGTCAGACGAGGTACGATGCATATGAAAGGACCAATATGAAAAGCAAACAACTGTCTGTTTCTCTGGTCTCTTTCTAGTTTCATCTCTTGGCAGCAGATGTTGTCCCCATCGCTGCTGTGGTGCCTGGCAGTACGGGCAGGCCAAATCATCGTCGAACGTCATGCGGTTAACTTGGAGCAATTCGTCGAGACAGCTGACAAAGCTGACGCAGCTGACAAAGCTGAGAAATCAGCTGAAAAGGCTAGGACTTCCGGCGAGGTTAAGATTTCCCGCAGAGTTGGGATTGTGCCAGGCAACACCCAGCAAAGAGACTCAAGCGCAAGCAGCCTGACCCTTGGAAGTGGTGTTCAATCCGTGATTGTTCTCAGTACCCTATATACATACAGTATGGTTCTATGGTTTGGTAGTTGTAGGGCTGTGCTGTGGCTGCTTCTTGGAACAACCATGTGTAGCGGCTGCCCACACTTGAGCAGCTTTGTATTCTTTCAGTGACTTGCGAGGGTACTTGCAGCATTAAAGTATAGCGAGTTTCGGTGAGAAATTCAGATTCACATGAAAGCCCCGTTGACAACCCCTGACTGCACCAACTAGCGCATATTCTGCTACTTGTATTTTTTTGATTCTTTAGTAACTTGGATGCAAGGCTGGAACCGCAAAATCAGATGTGGGAGACTTGGGCCTTTGAAGCCGAGTGATGGTACGAGTGAGGCAAGTGAGTCAAGTGAGGCAAATCTCACAAGGTACAAGTGATGTAGCGTAGCCGGCACCAACGCTTCGTGAACTGCAGCTGGGTGGGTCTAGGGCTGCCTGGCTGGGCCGTGAACTGTGCTTTTGTGCAAGCAATATGCATATTGTGCGAATTCCTTTTGGTAATTTGGTAGGTTCTCTGGTGCAGTGTAGTTGAGGAGTGGGACACAATTTTGGTCATTTTCACCTGGGATTCCGCTTCTGTGCCACTCGACCGCCCGTGAAGAGCCATGTCGGACTTTGAAGAAGCGACTGAATCAGACGATCAAAGTACCTGGTCCCTTGGCCAATGAGGATCATGGGTGCTTTCTTACCAGAACTTGTCAGCATTGTGTGAAGTTCGATCAGCTTCAAAGTGCACAGTTTGCCCAACAAATGTGAACAAAAGAACTCAGAGGGTAACCCAAGCACATATAATTGCAAACAATTACAAGCAATTACAAACAATTACAGGCATACCCACTTTGTGTGACTACCTACTGTGAATACCACCGCGACTACCTCCTGTGACTACCTCCTATGACTACCTAGTTTGACTAGCTACTGTGACTACCTTCATCGCATACACATTTGATTCCAGTACCAGTACAAGTGCATTGCATTTCGTTACATTAGTGCATAATATCAATATTCAGTACCCACTTCAGTAGTACATATCTTGAGTGCAGTCGAGTCAAGTCGATGCCTGAAAGCCACTAGGGCTGCCTGTGAGAAAGGCACAGGCATTTATACATGCAATGCAGTACATCTAGCTGCATAAGCACTAGGTGCACGGGCATATGCATATTTATTTTGCGTGTCAGTGTATGCAATGAAAGGTGCGCCCACACTCGAATGTGGAACTTCTTCTTTTCATATCTTTTCATGGTAATCATGTTGAGCGCAAGATTCAAGAGCACCCTATTTTTGAATAGTGGGAAGGTGATACTGGTACTATATGATATATTTTGGTATATTTGATTTTGCATGGTGACAGGTTAATACTAAAGTTACTCAAGTCATTAAAGTGTTCCAAACTCAAACTGTTCCGAGGATTGAGTCAGAGGATAGCGATTTGAAGGAGCTGTTTGGCCACAACGGCGTGACCTGGTGATGCTGTGGCTGTGTCATGCTGCATGGCGCTGCACGGCGCTGCATGGCGCCGCGCCTTGGCGCCTCAGTGAATCTTGTGCAGGTACTTCTGACTGCCGGAATCATTGTGGCAGATGTGGTCGGTGCAGGAATTCTGGCAATGCCGGTGGTGCTGTCCTCATCGCAATTCCTTGGCTAGAAGCATTTCCGAGTTCGCACCGCACAGTGCTGCGTAATTCGCTGAGGCCCTTGCGAACTTCGGCCTCTATCCGGGTATCATTGCGTGGGAGCCTCACGATGTTCCGCAACTGGCTGTAGTTGGAACATATTGAAACGCAAGTTTAAGGTTCCTTTACGCTCCTTTCAATTCTTATAAGGAGGATCTTACGCGGTCTTGCCCCTTTTCCTCCCATTGCCTCTAGCTGTGACTGCTGTGGATTCTATGGAGAGGAAGATGCCTTTTGTCCTGTCGCTACTTCGGCTTGCCACCATTTCTGAATACACCCCCTGCGCATGTTTTGTGATACCCCTTTTGAGACTGGACGGTATAAACATGAAATCATTATGTTTCGCCTGATTTCACCAAGTTTCACCTTGCTCTGCCCAATGAGATTCCAATGAGCCCAGAGCATCTCCCAGGATCCAAATGTTTGCTCCTTTCTGTCCACATGTTCCTCTGTCCCTGTGGTCAGCAGTGATATGCGGATTGACTCGCACTGTCTTCGTCTCACAAGACCAGAGACCGACTTTCCTGCTTGTATCAATATTTTGCTGTTGTGCTGTGGGTGTTGCTAGCTTTGCCTTGTTTCTTGGGTCCATGCTTTTCTGAACGTGCTTGACGTCTGCAAAAGGAACATTGCTATTTTGGTCTTTGCATTGGGGGCAAACATTTCTCCAATCCGTGCGGCAATTTCCTCGTGGCAGGGCTCAGGACGGATCACCTGGATGGTCACCTAGCTGGAGCTGAAATCACGAAAGCTAGTGGTAGCTAGCTGGAGCTACTCTTGCTTCAGCAAGGGGAGGGGCAGGCCCGAGTCCAACACTGATTTTTCACTCGAACCCTCCCCCCCTAAGCTCCCGGGGCATTTTGGGGTGGTGTTGGAAGCAGATGGTCACGGGCTCATCCTGCCAGGTCTCTAGGCAATCTTTATTCAGCATGTCCAAACCCCTCAAAATCCCATCATGTTTCCAGGCTCATGTGAACCTTAGCTTTCGTTCAACCGCCCCTTGGGCCTCAAGTTGGATGGTTTGGTGGATGATCCGCCAGCAATCTATGGATGTAGATGCTGTAGGGGTTCGCAGCGCAAATGCCATGGATGAACTGGGTTTTATTTCGTGATCTTGATAGAAGAGTGCAGTATCATCTTTTTGTGAGTCACTTCCAATTCAATCAGCCTAGGTTCTTCCATCCGGGCTTGACATTTCATAAACTAAGGGCAAATCTATACCTGAGATTGTTGTCCATAGTTTCCAAACATGTTCTGTATGTATGTTTCCACCGGATATCTTTCAATCCACATCCCCGTAAACTGCCGTTGCTCTGGTTTGTGTGACAAATTCTGTTGGGGTCTGCTAAGCTTCCACGACATGACTCCCCGAACTGCGCCTCTCATCTCGTTCTTCAGTTCTTCTTCAGTTCTCACTGCTTCGTACAGAAGAGTTGTATTCAACATGATGCAAGGAACTGTTGTCAGTCTCATTTGCACTATTCATGCGCGACGTTGAGGGACAATTTGGCATACTGAGATTACTCCCCGAGTGCATACCAAGTATGAACGCATAATGGCATACCTAACGCAGCACCGTTGGATTATCATGACTTAGCGAGGGTGGTGTCGTGAAGATTTTCAACGTTTTGATACGATTTGTTTGCAATCACAAAAATGCTGACTCCACAAGCCCTGTGACATTTCAGCCAACAAACAGGCTTGTCTTACTTTTGGCTGCCAATGTGCACATATCCATCGTGATGTGGAGAGTTCGGACTGGCTGTGTGGCAGGGGGAAGGTTTGCACTGATGATCAAGATGTTGTGGCGCAGAGAAGTACAGTATCAGTACTTAGCTACTAAGGGTGATGGTCCAGCGGATTCAGTTGAAATCCATCGATCCATTCCCTTGTGTTTGAAGAGCGTGACTATCCAGGATGTTTTGCCCCAGTTGCATTGGCACCACCACATACACAGTCACTGCCCAAGCCATTGTCGATTGCACATCAGTGGGATGTTTCATTGATGTGGCTTTCAGTTTTCAATTTCTGCCAAGTCCACTATCATTCTGGAAGCGTGTGAGAAACATGTGCAGTGCTAACAGCGTCAGCCGTTGTAGTCGTGAAGCAAATTCGCTAGCCGGGTCCAAAGCTCAGTTTCCGATGAGGCATATGTGAGGGGTGCTTTTGCAAAAGCACCTACATGGCAACGGCGCGCGAAACTTTGCTGCAATAGCTCAATGAGAGTGGCCCGACTTTCATCTTTGGTTTGAATGAAGCAAACGATTGTCACAAAGGAGAGCAAAGAACCCTAGTGGTTCGAGCAGACACTCAATTGGACCCATGCTACAACCTTTGAAGGCAAACCCCTGGCAAGGGGCACCATATTTTCCAAGCAACTTGTGGACGCAGTCGCACTGTTCAAGAGCGAGTTGCATGATTTGCCGAATTTTTCTGAGGATCATCTCTTTAACAGGTTTCTCTCAGAAATCGTTTATGGTGGGCATGATGGTCCTCTACCTGCTAAGTGCAGGAAAGGGCATGGGTTTCACGATTGCACTATGTTGCCTCAGTCACTAGTCGGTTAGCCATGTTCAGTGATGTCATTGCTGTTCTTCAGTTCTCGCCTTTCGCATTCCTTCATCTCAGGTATGTTGTTCTATCACAATCACGTTTGTCTTCCGACTTGGATGATTTATGCCGCGCTGCTGCTTCCTGAATGCAATGATTCCAAGAGTGTCCAGGTCACTCTACATAGGCCACTGGAATGGGCCACTGGAATGAGCCCTAAGTCGCACCGAGTCATGAAGTGCTTCAAGCAGTTTAGGCTTCTGCCATTCGCTGCCACTGCCCGTCACATGGGCTCTTGGCAATCCTTGGTTTGGATCAATGTTGCGACTCTGATGGGGACAGTTCTGCCAGGGACCAAGCAAATTGAACATCGAAGCAACGCACATTGAAACAGCATCTGGACAAAGACATTGTCACATGTTTTTAAATCCGTTTTTACCGAGGATCCCCTTGGGCTTCTATACCATCATCGGCACGGAGGAGATTAAGGTGCCAGGCAGCGAAGTGGAGATGTTTAGCGATTTGTCGCAGAGGGCTTAGTTGATCACAGTTGATATTAAGACATATTGAGACTTGAGGAGTTTGAGGAGCTCATGGCCCAGTGATTGGCTCTGGGATGTCAAGCTGGCATAAAATTGAGCCTGCCGGAAAAGCCATGAGTTTGTCTCTGCTTGAGGTTGCGACGCATCCTCAGTGGTCTTTCAACATTTACCTTTGGAATGACATCTCAGTTCATGCTTGTTGAGACTTGGCGGAGACGTCATCTGACACACTGAGCCATGTGTGAACCCTCTGCGCTTCCATGTGCAGGGTGTTGCGCCCGTAGAGGAGCCAGCTGGCCACAGTGCTAGAATTAACCAGCCAAAGAGTTAAAGAATTAAAGAAACCCTGCAGCTGGCAATTTCAAAAAGCTATTTTTTGCCAGAAGTTGTCACATGGTCATTGCTTGGAGCACATGTGAGGAAATTATAGCAGAGATGAAGGAGCCAATGAAGATGCCTACAGCTTACGTGAAGTCCTCAACTCCCCAACCTCCCCACCTTACAGCCATCAGCTGTAGGACTGAGGTGCTCAACCTATTCAACCTTGGTATCAGGCTGCATGCTTGATCAGGGGTAGATAACTGATAAACGATGCTTGTTTTTCCCGAGGCCAAGGTTTCTGCTCCTTTCCAGCTTGTGATGTTTGCAGTGGCTGGCATTGGGGGCTACTTGTACATGGGCAACAAGGTGGGATATTCTCAAACAAGTGGTTTTCCGGAACCTTTTACAGCTCGGCTGTGTCAATAAACAAATGAAAAGAAACGTTGTGCATCTGAGGTTGATGGGATGATGCAGCTTGAATGAGCAGATGACATGCGAGTAGGTTCGATCACTTGCAGACCAATTTTTGCAGTATTTCAGTTCTTTTTTTGGTGCGAGACTACCTGACGTGTACTTTACACTTTACACCATGTTTTGAAGACTCCTACCGTTCCTACCCCAACTTCACGTCTGGGTGAATTTCATAGATTTGGGCCCAGCCTCCACCAACATAGCATGGTTGGTCTTTTTTCCCTTCTGATCCTTTGACTTACTCCTTATCCTTGTCTTCTCCCTTATGTTCAACTTATGTTCCTTTATTTTTTTCATTTCCCATTCCTGAAGGGTTTCATTGCGATTCTGAATTCCGTTTGGCTTGCCAACCGACTGCCACGCGCTCTGCATTCATGCAGAGCTTTCTTTTTGCTTTTGGGTTGCGATTCTTGCGTGTCAGCTTCTTCCCTTCAATAAGGAATGAGAATCTTCCGTTTGGCGGTGCTTTCCAAGTGGCAGCAGGACGGGAGAGGAACCAAGCTGCAGTGAATCTTTGTGTCCACGTTGTGGATGAAATGGCTCCCCGAAAGATTTGTAACGTGAGAGGGAGTCCATTTCGTCTCCGTGGTAAATTGAGATCGCTTGAACTTTCAACAACTGCGACTGCCACAGAAGAAGAACGAGCCTGGCAATCATGGCAATCGCAAAAGTTTAATTTTGAACACTTCAATTTTCTTCACTAAGAGTGCTCGTGCATGAATATATATATATATATATAATATATATATATAATATATATATATGATTATATATATATATACAGCAGTGGCCCCCATACATACACACACATATATATATAATATTATATATACACATCTATATTTATATCTCTATCTCTATCTCCATCTCTATCTACCTATCTATTTATCTCAATGAATAAATGAATACGACGCACACACATATATAGATATATATACCGATACCCATACCCCATATCTATATATAATACATCTATTTGTATACACACACGCATATATACAGATAACACACACACACACATATATATATGTACGCATCGTGTTTGGCAGGCACTGGGTGTGCATTATCATTAGGGTGAGTATGTAAGCTGATGAATCCATTTTGGCTCAAGACTGAGCCAAGCTGGCTTCATCATTTCTTCTTTCCCTTCCCTCCCTCCCTATGAGATAGGACTCCCGTGGAGTATCCTCTCTTGTAGGGGATCACATCATTGAGGATGTTGATCTCTATGTGTTGGTACACACCTTTAGCACTGGGTGGGATAGATTCAACCTGTGTAGCCTCCTGAGCCAACAGAAGTGCGGAACAGGGGGTACGAGTCTAACCAGTGCTGCTGTGCAGGGGGATACCTGCACAGCCTACCAAAGCACTATCCTGCTGGAGGCAGGTTGAGACCTTACGAAGAGCCTGGAAAGGAAAAAACTATGCGGATGTAAACTTCTGTGTGCTATAACCTAGTGACATGTTGAAGCTTTACATCTCACATCTAATGTATATATATTTATTTAATACACACACACACATATATATATATATATACAAAAATATAATATATTTAAAATACACACACTAGACAAGAATGGATCTTTGAATAGATCCGTCAGGAACTGAGTCCTGTAACATGCAAACCAGCCTGGACAATTAGACCTAAAGTAGATCTCGTGGTTGTTCTTCACGAAAATAATCGTAGACCCACCACAAAAATAACCGTCAAATAACTCGTCATGACATCGCAAATCAGATTGTGACAACCGTGCATCTGTAGTATGTCTGTGTTGGGGTTCTGAGCTTAGCCCCTGGCTATTCCGGAAAATATGACAGCAGGTACGTCGATCCAGCGTCCCGGATCGATATCACAGGCATCTGACGAGTGTCTTTGTTAGTGCCGGTCTCATCAGTGCCCCCGGCACCCCCTGCGTTATTAAAAAGGGAGAGGACAGAAGGAAGAAAAAGGAAGAAATTTTACATCTATTTAGATATTACACACACACACCCGGCCGGAGCCGGGTCAACCCTGAAATGCAAAAGGAAGAGAAAAGCGGACACACACACACACGACGGGCAAAAGGCCAAGACAGCGCATGGGGGGAGAAGGGAACGAACGGACCTCCAGCACCAACCTACGCGGCGAAACGGACCTGACAAAAAACAGAGCACACACCTAAACCCAACAACACATTACGGAGAAGCACCAGGGAAAATTAGGGAACAAATGGGGGACTAGTTGATGACAAGCGAAAAAAACCAAAACAAGTAACCTAAGAAAGGACTCAGCTCCACTAAACCTAGAGGTCGTGCGTTGTTCCCTTGCTGGGACGGTAGTCAGGTCAGCCACGAGGGCATATAACGGCTGTACGAGTTCCAACGATTTAGGTGCACAATATGTTCAACCTCACCAGAGAACCGTCAAAAGGAAAAAAAGACGACACCTGGAAAGCATGTGCCTGCCTTTGCTGTTGCGAATTGCTTCAAATGCTTGAACATCGATGAAAAACAAGGTTTCTGGTTGTTCCGAACGGCATCACTGTTGTAGAAATGCATTTCACAAGGGTTCACAAGGGACCGCTGGACCAGCAGGACTTCGCAAAATGGTGCAAAAACGAAAGGCCAACTGTTTCGCTTTACTTAGATGAACTACCAAGTTAAAATGTGTAAATTCGGAAGTCAAGTCTGTCCTCAGTCACCCACAAAGGGGTTGCCTCCAATGGCTCCATGGCACCATTTCGGAGCCACCATGGATATAACACTAGACAAGAATGGATCTTTGAATAGATCCGTCAGGAACTGAGTCCTGTAACATGCAAACCAGCCTAGACAATTAAACCTAAAGTAGATCTCGTTGTTGTTCTTCACGAAAACGGCGAAGGAATTCCGAAAATAACAATCGTAGACCCACCACAAAAATAACCGTCAAATAACTCGTCATGACATCGCAAATCAGATTGTGACAACCGTGCATCT
>Ga0126342_10019630_pt1 | contig 11456 bp, 8 predicted proteins | sample Cyp1metagenome_FD_92528 | JGI IMG/M metagenome (GOLD analysis project Ga0126342, IMG submission 92528) | Coral microbial communities from Lord Howe Island, Old Settlement Bay, Australia - Cyphastrea 1 metagenome | ecosystem: Host-associated > Invertebrates > Cnidaria > Coral ... | reverse complement strand
GTACATACATATATATATGTATATATATATATATGTATATATATATATATATATATATATATAAATGTATATATATATATATATATATATATATATATATATATATTATCACATACATCATATACATTTGTAAGTCTATATATAGTCATATATGCTAGAATTACTATAGATATAGTAAGTCTATATTCATTTACATTAGTATTTAATACATATCTGGTTGGTGGTAGTTTCAACCCCTCTGAAAGCTATGGTTTCCCTGGGAAAATCATTTAAATCTGGGATGTTCCAAGTCTTGTTTTTGACCTATATACGATTTTTATGATAAACAATATAGTAAACATCACATAAGAGATATCGAAGGCTATGAAGTGAATGATCTTTGTTCTAAAAATGATAAGAAGAGTACTAAACATACGAAAGTAGTTGATAGTGCTGTAATTACCATATGTTTTGTTGGGCACATTAATGTTCAATAATATATATATATATACATATAGGAAGAGATATCAATAATGTAAATACCAAATATAATGATGTACCTAACAAAAAAAGTATTGATATTGATATTGGGATAAGCATGGAGACACCCTGTGGTAATCAAGTATAACAGAGGACAATTCCTGTTTTACTGACTAATTAGGTCTTTTCATGTTGAAAATTAAGACTTTCAATGTGCAATTTGTGACTACCAAAGGGTATATCTAAGTGTCTATATTATGTGTAAAAAATATGATATGATGCATATTTTGTTTAAGGGATCGGAGTCTCGAAATAGAATCATCCATGCAACTGGCATTTTTTTGGATCAAGAGACACAATCAGAAGACACAGGATCCCAATTAACACATGTTGAATTGAGAGGTCATCTTCCACGCCTCAGAAATGGCAATTATCTAGGTCCAACAAAATATTCATGGCTTTGGACATGTTTGGAGGCCGCAAATCTCGTGGATTTTCCGCAAAAAAAAACCTGGACTTTGTTTAAAAAAAGGGGCACATATAAACAAAGACACTTGGGATTGTCTTACCAAGTACCCCAGGCAATGGTTTATTGAGGGTATATAGATATTTGAGCGGTGCCGAAAAAGTTTCTCAGTGTCCTACTAGTGTTGGTTTATAGGGATGGATAGTCTATATGTACCCCTATTCTACCAGCATGCCAGTTAGTAAAACCCTTTCACTGAGTTATACAGTTATACCGAAGTTATATCGTTGAATGTTGCAGATTCAATTCACCATTTCTGTTGATTCAACAGGGATAAACCAGTATGAAAACCATCAACAGGGAAAACACTGGAGTGTTGTTGATCTGGAATGAAATTCAAGCTGCTAGGAAACACACCAAAAACGCTATAGAACGATGGACAAAGGTTGGCATAAGTATTCAAAAAACAACCGGTATTTAAGTATAATAGTATTAAAAAAACAACCTGGATTTAAGTATCTATCAAAGAATGGGTTTAAATATGAACACATTGGCATTTAGAAAAAAACAACATTGAATTGCTGGACATTTCATCAAACCACTATTCGTGGCACTGCGAAAGCGGCTTCATTGGCTTCATTGCTGATCTCAGGCGCCCCTTGATTCTGAGTTTCATGGCCTGTTTTTCCAGTAGCATTGAACGATCAGAAACACCCTTCATTGATCAGGTGGGTAGTCCTAAATCACCGTTAATAGGTGGTAAAAACCATTCCCAAATGGGTGGCTTATTATTGTTTTACACACATTATTCTTTGTTCAAATGTTAAGATTATAAAGCACAATGATTTTTAGCCTGGGTTTGACGCTCAAGCTGCAACCCAAACCTCTGGGTCACCCCAGCTAGTCTCTTCAATCCATGCCTATTGCCGAGCGGGAACACCCCGTCCAAGCGAGGCTCGACTCTTCATATTGGGTCATCTTCAGGATAGAGCCCATTTGGAGATACGCAACGATGTTTACCAACATGTAAGCAAATATCAACAGCAACCACTTAGGATACGATTTGAAGATAGCTAGTTTTGGAGTATTTTTTGTACAAAACCCTCCAGTTTAAGGGGCCAACGAATATGAGTTCTACCCAAAATGGATTTGTCCAAAACAGTTCATCATCATGTTCCCCATTTACGTGTAAACAAAACCAACTTTGGACAAAAACCACATCATATGATATCATATTGTTGGTTGTATATCTAAATAACATGATCATCTTACATATAGTTTTCATCAAATGGTTGGTTTTCTGCCACCATTCTTGGTGTAAGAAGGACCAGTTTCTGGAGGAAATTCACCATTAACCTGTGGAGGAAACTCCGCTAGTTCCTCGGGTAAGTACACGCTCTTCGAAATCAACTACAACTACCTGATTGTTTTGAGGAAAGCCACCATCTGGGCAAATTAATCCCATCCCCCTAACATAAAAACACCCCAAATAATCATGGTTAAGTAGGGGATTTACACTTATTTAGAACCATGTAGGCGGTGTTTAATATTAATGGGAGGGGAATACCAAAGAAGTAGTAGGATCAGCAATGAGACATATGTGGGATAAATCACCAGTCCTGACCATCGCAAGATGGCGCTACCCATTTATAAGATTTTATAAGTTGGTTTATATATTCAGTTCACTTTATAGATGTAATATCCCCATACAGCCAACGGTTGTTCACCCAGTGAACTAGATCAAATTACCTAACAATTTGGGGAACCACAAAATCAAAAGATAAGACAGTGGGACCATGTGGAGGTCCCATTTTTACGATGTTTTTTTCCCGTTATTTTGAAATGTATCCCCCACGTTTCTTTCAAAATCATATCACTTATTGTTTCGAACAATCCTTTGCACATACATAAGATACTTAGTGTGAAAATAAGGTACATCCCTTAATCTTATATTCTCTTGATTTTTGAAAAGTAAAGTAACCTGTTGCAAATATGTTTGTTTAACGCAGAATATGTTGACAATACCTTGAAGTAAAACATATATACATATATAATTATATATATATATCTTCCAAAACATGTCTTCTTTGATGTATCAGCGTAGACTAGGTGTTTTGTGACAAGAGCTGTGTATTCTAAGTGATTGAGCTGGGAACATCCCACAAGGAAACCTAAATTAAACCATTTCCAATATCATGTTGAAAATGGCACAAACAAAGGAACAATTAAACTTGTGTTACAAAAATCTCCGGGAAAAATACACATGCCAATCCCAAACTCGTCAATTGAAATAACTAAGCTTGGAAGTAGAAGGACCACCAAAACAAACTCAAAGAATCCAACCTGGTAGGTTAGGGTCAAGCCTTACAACCACTGACATCCCTATCACAAGGCGCCATGGCAATGCATGCAGCATCTCATTCTTCTCCAATATTGAGACTCTAAATCATTTCATTTACTGTTCATGTCATGCTAAAGCATGCTTGTACCCAACCCAACCATATAAATATATAATCGCATGAATCGATAATATTACAATACTAGTCTAGATTTATTTGAAATACATTGAGATATGTTGGTTTCAACCTGATCCATAGCATAAACATTCCAAGAACTTGGCCCCACAAGAAAAAACACATCGATTTCTCCTGGTATAAAACAAATATAACAAGGCTTTCACCATGTCCTTGTGCAGATTTCCCTAGCAAACTAGGACTAGGAATGCAAATAAAAAAGGAAGCTTGGAATCTCCAATGCAATCAGTGCAATCTGGCAGCCCACACAGACATTGCACACAATCCCTGTGTTCAAAATCAAGCATGCCTATGATAGAGAAGACCCTTGCCAAATGTTGAGGTATGCAGTTGTCCCTGTTAGTTCGTAGGCTGACAAAATGGTTTCTAGATAATATTGCGAATTATAGATATATATATATATATATACAGTTATGGCAAGGAGCAGACCTACAATACTAAGTCAGACGAGGCTAGGGCAACAATTCAAAGTGCATGCTAATATTGCATTGTTATTGGAAAAAAAGGGAACTCGATGCATTTTTGGGCACAAATTGGCTTGGCTAAACTAATATGATAAAGGTGGTTATAACTATCCTTGGAAGTTATAGTTTTGATTAATGGCTGCCAATCATCAAAGAAAATGATTATTGCAACTTGCCATATGTTGCCACAAACATGATACATAGAAAAGAAAACTTGGTAGCATTATTTCTATGTACATTTAATTATATTAGTTATCAGTGTTCAGACTTTGACAAAATTGTCTGCATCTCGAATGAGAGTACATTGGTCATACCCATGCCCATACTGAAGAAATGTATGATATACATTGCAGCTATTTTCAAGATTATTTGCACAAAACATGTTCTTGTATTGGCATGCTGAGTATAGCCATTTCATACAAAGATGACGTTATCTTCACATCACTCTTGATCACATATATTCCTGCTGTATACCCGTGCAAGGGCCTATCCATTGGCATAAATTTTATATTTATGGAACATTCTTGGTAACATGTATATAATTATATATATATACAGATACTTATATACATATATTATCTTATATTATACTGTCATCAAAACCTTTGGAAACTAAAATTCAGACGGATCAAACAAACCGAATAATTTAAGTTTAAAAGGGCCGGACAGCTGCCGGATTGACACTACGGAGCCGACTGGGCAGACCCGACGGACTAGATCGGATCCGTCCGGCCGGTACTGTAGTGCCAATCCGGACTATAATCTAGAGGATCCGGTGACTGGTTTCCTAGGGTCTGAGGGGCGGGGGGATCCCTCCTTTCAAAAAAAACTTTGTATTTTTTTGTGTTTTTTCTTTGGGGACCCCCCCCCCTCAGAGAGGGTCTAGAAGGTAAAAACCAGAGCTTTAGGGTTTCCAGAGGTCTCGAGAAGGAAGAGAGAAAGGAAAATATATATATATGCAGTAAGTTTAGTAGCAATATTAATCCAACTTTTGACCCATATCTGTCCTCTTTCGGCATTGAGCTGATATGGCTGAACATGAAGATTCATTGGAAAAAATGATTTTGATATTCTAAGTCTAAGTTTGTATCTTAGCATTTATTAGTACAAGAACATATAGAATGATCTCCATGTCCTAAGCCAAATAATTCAAATTATCACAAAGATGATTAAAACAATGAGCATTTGATGATATAGTGACCAAAGATGCCGTTTAGTGACTTGTTCAAAACACCGTAAAGATGGAGCCTCCACAACGTCCCTTTCTGAAAGATAAAGAATGGAAAAACATCATTTGCATTCTGCAGTGTCCATATTTTTTCAACGCAAAGTCCTTGGAGTCTTGGCCATTGTATTCCCATTATACCCTCTAGTAATTTAACATAGCTATTGAAAATGGCCATTTATAGTGGATTGTCCCATTAAAAATTGTGATTTTCCATAGTTATGTTAGTTTACCAGAGGGTATCTCATGATATATGCGTATTATAATCTGGTTGGTGGTTTTAACCATCTTGAAAAATATGAGTTCGTCAATGGGAAGGATGACATCCCATATATTATGGAAAATAAAATTCATGTTCCAAACCACCAACCAGTATCTCATGATATATGCCTATTATAATCTATTATACCTATACAATGGTACGTCTATATTACCTAGGTCGTATCCGTGGCCTATGATGACGGCCAACGAGGTCAACATGGAAAAAAAAACGGCTCCTGCGGTACCGAAACCAGCTCGTTGCGCTTGGCCAGAATACCCTGGAGAGATGGCAGTGTAAGATACGTGATCTATACATATTGTATGACATATTATGTAAATATATGGGCGTATCTGTCTGCCTGCCTGGCTGTCTTTCTAATCTAATCTAATTAATCTAGTCTAATCTAGATCTAATCTAATCTATCTATATACAACCTGCAATCATATATAAAATCGATCCCAACTCTGGCTGAAGGCCACGAGAATGCTTTCACAAAACTGTCCTACTGTTGGGGAACATCCCATTTGCAAGTTGTCGTGCCTCGGATGCAGAGTCACAGGAATGGGTCCGGGAAAGGTATGAATCCAAGATATATAATTCAATCGAAAACAGATGTTGATATTCTTGCATTTGAAGCACCTCCGCCCACAAAAGAAACAATCACCTATGGATTCCCGAAATGGTGTATTTCAATATGTCCCATTTGGAAAGTAAAGCATCAGCGTGAAAAACCATGATAATGACCAGGGTGGGAATCATATTGGGGATGATACATATTCTGGTGATGATCACTCTCAAGCAAATTGGGTTGTCTGAAAATAGGGAAACTCCAAATCCAATAGTCTATGATGTTCCCTGTAAAAATTGTAACACAATGGGACATGGTATACAAACCATTTTCAGCTACTTCCAATTACAACCCCCAAATGCTCAAACTGGGTGACATTCCGCCCCCACTTAGGAGACCCCCACAGGATTTTCCACTTCGTCCGGTTGAAGCCTCTGGCAACTCAACTCAACCTAAATATGTTATATGTATATATATATATACATGTAAATCTGTTGGTTCCCCTCTCTAAATGATCTACCTTCATGATACTTTCATGGTGGGTTTTTCATATCGCTATGAAAAAACATTTACTGGACTGCAGCCGCGCTTTTGATGCTTTTGGAATACCTTGGACACCCTCCGAGCTGCAGATGATGAGTTTTCCCCCACCCACGCCTGAAGCAACGACAGAAATGATGGCAGTCCTGCACCAAAGTAACTGTGAAGAAGACACATTCAGGCCCTTCCAGCTATCTTAAATTCATCCACTGCAGGTCCTATCACAAAACAATCCTCCAAAACGCGCTGGAAGTCTGAAGGATCATCTGATCATCTCGTTTTTTTTTAAGGACCAGGGTCCATCTTGGTCGGCTTTTCTCCAAATTTCCTCCCTGAAAATGACCAAAGATCACCTGGTGAGAAGCCAGCATGCTGCAAGGCTCCGCCTCAGTGTTCTGCTGCCATGATGCCATGGACCAGAAATCGGGGTATCAATGACCATAACTATCAATAGTATTAATGGTATTAACTAGCCAAAAATATCATTAGTATCAATATTTGGATGAAATACTATTTTTGGCTAGTTAATGACTATCAATACCCCTGATGGAATATAACTAGCCAAAAATAGTATTAATATCTATCAATGGGATATCAACGTGGTTTCAATTTTACTATATCAGGAAATTGATAGATATTAATAACCAGGGATAGATATAAATGAAATATCAATATCCCTGGAAATGTGGTTTCAATGGGATTTTTACTATATCTATCCCATTGATAGATATTAAATGATATTAATCCTATTATTGGCTAGTGATATTGGTTATTTTCAATGTGGGCTATGTTACCATCAAGGTGGCCATCTTTACCGGGCTGAGAATCGAGCTGAAGAGCTGGCCCGTCGCACCTGGTTGATCCATTTTCGTTTTTTTTTTCGCCCCACAATGGAATATCAAACCAGGATTTAATGTACCCTCTGGTAAACGTTTACATAACTATGGAAAATCACCGTTTTGTCATGGGAAAATCCACTATAAATGGTGATTGTCCATAATTATGGTAAATTACCAGAGGGTTCCTTGCTATTACAGTGGTTGTAAGTGGTGAAACAACTCGCCGTGGCAAACATCAAATGTATCACCAGTATGATCAGGGAATCAAAAAGGATCATTAGCAAAGCGGTTTTGTAACACTAAAACAATGTAACAACGATGTCATGAACAATCACTGGGTTTCAAACTGGGTAACAATTAATGCATCTGGGTTTAGTTTGAAGGATTTTTGTGTCCCGCTTAATTGATAACCCTGCGCAATCACTGGGTTTCAGGCATGGTTTGGACGGAAAAAAAACGAAAAAAATGTGGTCGGCACGCCTCACCATTCCGATGTCAAATTTCTATAGGCCGAAAAACACACAAACACACATATATAAATACATATAAAACATATTCGCATGCTCTCTCTCTCTATATATATATGTTTATATGTTGTATCATGTTGTATCTATATATATATATATGATATAAAAAATTAACAATACATGATATATATATATACACATACACATGATAGTATACACGGTCTGTATATAGATATATATATATAATATGGCACCCCCACCCTAATATGTGAAGTTGCTGGAACATGTATTGTGTTCATACAATTGTGTAAAAAAATGTGAAGGGAAAAACATAAACAACGCACTCACAGGCATTACAAGCACAAACGTATATCTATATGTATAAACAAAAAATGATTTGTATATATACAAATAAAAATAAATAAATATACATATATATGTAAATGTTTAAATATAAATTATATATCTCATATATTATCTGTATTTATCAAACATTTAAATGAATTTCGCAAACATAACATGTATCATGTATATGATATATATATATATATAAGAAATGGTATTTTATAAATTTACATAAAAATGTAATATTCAAAAAAACAACTATCATATACATATTCATATATACACACCTTATGTATATATGTATACATATATCATGTTTTTGTGCATATATAAATATATCATTGGTACATTTTTTTACATAGCCAATTAAAAATCATTCATATATACCACAAAATACATCATGCATAAAATCACATATATATATGTTGAAAAACAATATTTTTACATTTATTTGCATAGATTCTTTTATGTGTATATATATATATTATAAGAATGAAACCGAAAATACTTATCATATATATATATATATCCTATATCATATATATATTGTATACATTTATATTTCGTATTTATTTATGTACATTTATATTTCGAATTTATGTATGTGACATATCATATATAATCAAATAGATGTGCATTTATTTATTGAATAAATTTCCAGATAGCGTGTAGGATGCAATTTTGCTCAATACTCGCAACATCTCGCAACTGTCATGACCCCATCGTCTGCTTCACCCCAATGTCTGCTTCAACCCATCGTCTGCTTCACCCTTTCACTCAGTCAATACGATCAGCAACGCCTAAGACTGTCATTCTTGCAGCCCCCACCTGAAGGTCCAGACTGGCTGCCGGGCTGGGCGACCTGAACTCACCGAGTGGGCAAGAACCAAGGGAAATCCCCGAGAAATAGAACCCTTTTGCGGGGAACATCATATGTAAACAAGGGATATCAAGGGATTCTCCATGGCCATGTTTGATTACCGGAGGGTATGTATATGATTAATTATGTATATATGTATATATATATGTATGTATGTATATGTAAATATATATATATATATATATTTGTATGAAAATATATATATATATATGTATATATATACATGTATATATATACATACATATACACATATTATATAGCTGGTCGCAATAAACCTATACATATAAGTTGTACCATACATCTTGAAATATGATGTAGCTATATCACCTTAATTATAGGCATAAGTATATATTATATGGTATATACCCCAGTAATATGTATATATATATATATAACTATATGGGTGATTAACCACGGATTCCATTTTCTTTTACATAATTCTTGATGAGTTACAATAATTCACCAACCTGAAAATTGTGGCCAAGGATCTTGCGGTCTTTGGGGATTCCTCAAATCAAATTCCCATCATTGCGACCGCTCGGCATGAGGTCGTTATAATCACTGACTAACTCACAAGTTTTGAAGGCTAACCACACTTTTGATGACAGTTAACTCGGCATTTTTGATGATTGACAACGTGTGCATATACATCTATATATATATATGTATGTATGTGTGTGTATGTATGGATGGATGGATGGATGGATCGATGGATGTATGGATGTATGGATGGATGGATCGATGGATGGATGTATGGATGGATGCATGCACGCATGTATGCATGTATGCATGCATGTAATTGTATCTAATTTTATAGTATTTTAAAAATATACATACATATACAATGTAATTCCCTATTTTATCCCCATTACCCCCAAACAATTCCACATATCCCCAGTACATCCTCATATCCCCAGTATATCCCCAGTCTACTCCTGGAGTATTTCATGCTCAATGACTCAATGACCGTTGTTTATGCACTCCTTAACGTGGCAAGTTTACCATTCTGCCTCATCACCACCTGAGCCGCCAAACGCTCATCACAGCTTCCCGGTGATCGCCCAAATGCCAATGGATCTGCACAGGGCACCAAGGGCCAAGGGCTCCCAGATGGAGCATTTCTGGGGATTTCTCACGCAGAATTTGGTGATTCAACTTGAAAAAATATGTGCAAAACATTGGATGAAATAGGATATACCACACACTGTGGCAATTCACCAGCAGCAACACACTTCTTTGGTTTTGACCATAATCAAAGAAAAGGTTGGCATTTCACCGGGGGATGGGGTCCGCATCAAATCTAGGCATCCAGGCTGTTCCCAACTTTTCACCAGGCGTTAATTATAATAGTTATGGCAAATCCGCCATCTATAGATTATTTCCCACAAAAACCATGGCTTGTCCATCTGTGTGATTACCCCAAGGAAGATTCCACTTCCTATGGTGCTTAATTCCCCATTTCTACTCAAATCTCCATCTTTCATGGTAAAACTCACTAAAAACACAACCAACATGTTTCTGAAACTGGGCAAAACCACCAGTTTTCATGGTAAAACCACAATTGTTCATAGTGACAACATCATTTTTCATAGTCAAACCACAATTTGTCATAGCAAAACCACCATGTTTCGTAATAAAACCACAATGTCTATAGAAAACCACAATTTTTTCCTGGTAAATCTGAGCAAAACCACCATTTTTCATAGCTACCACTGGGCGTCCGTGCCAAGGATTGCAGCCAGGGATCCTGAGCTCGTTTCGCCAAAGGCAGCAGGTCATCCAGCAGCACCTCGAACCGTGAAAAATGGAAGGTTTTTTTGGGAAAATCATGGAAAATACATGGGAAATCTCCTTGCAACTCTTCATCAATGACTTCAATTAGGTTGATAGCTAGGAAGATCATGAGAATCGCCATGTCAAATGACACCGGAGGGTATCTATCTCCATCCATGTACTGTGGTTGAGATGTCCCTTGCTGGACATTTTGGCAGCCAAAGGGATGGAACCCAAAAAAAATCATGGCGAATTGGGTCCAAAACCCAGTTCGCACCCTGGTGAACACCATAAAAAATAGTTGAGAAAATGGCGTTCATCCCCCCAAATGTGGTATTCAACATGTTTTTAAGATGTTAAAAAACATGTTTAAAAACCCATCCGCCGGGGATCCATCGTTACGAAAAAACTTCGGGTGATCCCCACCCGGTTACTCATTCTGACATAGCTTCTGACATACCATCTGGAAGTATATATTAAATCAATAAATATATATATATATATATTTATGTATATATATATATATCTGGCCAAATTACTTTAATTCTTACCTCGTCTCCCTCGTGTCTTAATTTGTTCCCCATGATTACTGTCCTCGTTCGTTAATTTGCAGGTGCAAATTAAGGCTTTACCT
>Ga0126342_10019629_pt1 | contig 11457 bp, 14 predicted proteins | sample Cyp1metagenome_FD_92528 | JGI IMG/M metagenome (GOLD analysis project Ga0126342, IMG submission 92528) | Coral microbial communities from Lord Howe Island, Old Settlement Bay, Australia - Cyphastrea 1 metagenome | ecosystem: Host-associated > Invertebrates > Cnidaria > Coral ... | reverse complement strand
TTACCTGTTCTTGCGTCTCTGGTTGAGTTGGCTGCGAGTCCACTGACGCCATGCCTGGCACCGGAGCAAGTTGGCACTGCTATAGAACAGAAAGGGGCCGCGGAATGAACGCATGCATGTTTTTTAGGAAAATGAGTACGACAAAATGAGACGTATGCAAAAAACAAGACTTTTGAGGTGAACCCCGCGGTCACGGTCCCATGCAAAAGGCAACTTTTTGGTCGCGGTCAAGTGTGTGCGCGGTCAAGTGCATTTGACTTTTTCGAATCAATGGAGGACCCCGCGGCCACGCGGTCACACAGTCATGAAGCTGTAGAGGCACGCCGCGGTGACGCGGTCATGGCCACTCATAGCGCTCACCTTTGTTTTCTGCCGCGGTCACGCGGTCACCGCGGTCAGCCCACTGGAGCCGCGGTGAAACGCGGTCAAACGCGGTCAAGACGCGGTCAAGCCATTTAGAAGCTTTTGCAACATGGCCGTTTCTGCCTGAGCTAGCCACTTGTATAGCTGAGTTTGGCCCAAGTGCTCTCCCTGCACCTGCCCGGCGCCCGGGACAAGAGCCAGACCAGTACTCCCAAATACTTGCGAGCATGGCTCTTTTTGATTCAACCCTCGGCATTGACTGCATGAGTTCTCGTAGTAGAAGAATGCCTTGGCCTGACTGGAGCTGCTGATCCAAGCACTTCTCAGGGAGTTGTTGGAACATCCAGGCCATGACTGGATTGCAAAGTTGTTGCCACTGGGGTTGAAGGCAAAATGCTTGGTACCATTGCTGCGCTTGAAGAGCTGCTGCTCGTTGCTGCAGCTGTAGGAGCTTCCACCACTGGTTGGCAAACCGCTGCGTCAGTCAAAGTACCGACTATATCCTCTTCAAACACGCGCCCATCACCAAACTCAACGTCACGTTTGATTTCCTGAGGTTTGTCAAAAGCAACTATTCTCTGAAGCTCACCTTCTTCCAGCCTTTCTTCACATGCGTTCTCTTTGACAGCTTCTGCATCCTCATCTGCCAGTTTGCTTGGCTCTATGATCCCAACTGGCGGTCTGAAGCTCACAGCCCTTGGAATCTCTTTGCGCTTTGCCGGTTGAACTCTTCCACCAAAGCCAACCTTGTATTGCCAAGAGTGCAAATTGAACTCCTTGTAAATGGCCATGTGGGAAACCCAATTGTTCTTCACCCGCCACACAGATCGTGTGAGGATGAGGGACGTGCCGTTGAAGAGAAGAAAATTCCCTTGGCCATCAACTTTTCCCAAAAATAGCATTCTGTGCCGATGTGGATTGCCCTTCGAAGGTGATTTTGCCACCCCCAGCGCTGATTCACCGTACTCGCAAATCTTCCTTGCATAAGGCTTTCCACAAACCACTTCGTATGCGGTGAGGCCTTGATGAGGTGTATCGATTGAGGATCCAAGCAGAGCACCAGGACCACAGCGCATGGCTGGAACTCACTGTAACTGCCATCTTTGTTTGATTTTGTTTGCAAACCATGCATGAGGCTTCCAGCAAGACCTCTGATTCGTTGAATGCCACTCTCTGCAATTGCATTCCCATGTTCGTAGGCAGATGGAGTGCATGCTTGAGTCCTAGGACCCATCTGCAGTCTGGCCTGAATCACCAACCTTTGAAGTTGGAGGACGGAGGGTTCGTTATCACACCTCAACATGACATCGTCGTAGCCAAGGGCCTGGCCGAAAGCAATCACCTTCTTGGTGGCCAAATCAAACTGAGCCTTGCTGTTCATAGGCACGCGCCCCAAATACCCTGTCCTGCCAACCAAAGCCGACGCAACCAACGCACCAGGATCCTAGCTTGATTCGCCCACCTTTGTGTAGAAGTAGTCGAATGAGATTGTGGGGCAGGATCCTTCCCAAATCTGTTCTTCAAAATGTTTGACAAAGAACCTTGAGGTGTTCGGCCGGATCAGGCAATACTGGAGTTGAGGGCTGAAAAGGGAAGAGCAGCTGGTTTTCCGCGCTTCCCACCCCCAAAGAAGGTCTTAGTTTGTTGAAATAAGGGGTGCATAGAGCAATTGAGACCAATAATTCAACGATCTCAACTAATCAAGAGTCTAGTGGTTCCAGCGAATTGCATTTGGCAGTTGCAGCTGTTAGCCAATCCATGTTGAGCTCTCCTGGGGAGGAATCCCAATCCACCCAGCATCGAAACATAGTTCGCAGACCAAGGGATGATCACAAAATTGCAAGCCGTAGATCACGGTCGTGAGGTCCTTATCAGTCGTCAGAGGTTGCAAGTGATTTGTCCGGTTTGGAAGCTGGTAGGTTTGAGTTGGATGATGAAGAGAATCCTTTGACTAGGACTAGGAGGGGTAGGCTCCAAGATTCCGCCAATCCAGGTCCTTGTTGATGCCCGTTCCATCCAATCAATCCAAGCTGGAATTCCCCCTGAGATTGCCCACCAAAGGGTTTCGCAATTTGCCGATGCGGTTCGCAATGCAACCATAGCTGAAGCAGAATTGAGAAACTCAGAAACTGTAGATGAAATAAGAAAGGTTTCTAGTCAGAATGCGCGGGATGAGGCTAAGGCTCGTCACCAACAGGTTGTCAAAAGCATGGCCCAATCCTCTTTTGAGCATGCCCAAAACTTAAGTAACCAAGTTGCAACCCAGGTGAGACATGAGACCTTAGGTCAAGCTGAACCCCGCCATCATGAGATTCTGAGGGAAACCATTCAACAAGCTGAAACGGTTCATTCGCAGACCATTGATGAAGTAAGGAACCAGTCCCATACCCAAAATGCCCCAGTCATTTTGGACTTGCAGAGTCAGATTGCCCATCTTTCCCGCTTGAGTCAGGATCTGTTGGCACGACTGGAAGCAGCAGAGTGCAGCGGTTCAGTCCGCGCCCTGGCTGCTGAGGCGGGTCAGCGGGGTCTTAGAGAAAGGTCGAATGCGGAAATGTTTGACTTATTTGCTCCAAGTGATCCTGTTCCCCAACCGTCTAGCACCAATGATCCAGCGATCAATCAAGTGTTAGCTGTTCTTCAGAAATCAATCAAGTGTTAGCTGTTCTTCAGAAAGAAGTTCAACACTTGAGGGATGAAGTGAGTAAGAAAAAGAGAAGAAAGACTAGGAATGATGAGACTTCTTCTGATTCGTCGGAGGGTTCTTCATCATCAGAGTTTGAGCCTGAATTTGTAAGTGAAAGAAAACTCATGCGGTTGAAGGCATACGAAAAGATCAAAGTGCCTTCTCTTCCAAAGTCAGCTGCCCATCTGAGAACTTGGAAAAATTCCCTGATTTCCCACCTCGCGTTTTGCTGCAGAAGTAGCGAAAGAGTTGCTAGCATGGCTTAGTCGCCCTTTAGAGGGAGAGGAAGTTGAATCAGGTGATTTTCCGGTATTGAACCAAATTTTGGGATCCAAGTTGTTAGAAGCTGCAAAGGGAAGCCGTTTTGGGGTAGATTTTCAAGCATTGCAGGAAAGCAGCGTCCGTCAACAGAAGCAAGTTCAGGGTCATTTGCTGTTAGGCCGTATTTGCTGTAAATTTTGTCTTGACAAAGAGCGAGGGATGAGTCTCAGCCAGCAACACCTTTTGGCACTGAAGCCTCAGGGTGTAGAGATCAAGGATCTGGAGGTGTTTCTCGATCGGGTTGAGTTTGTGCTATCTAGCTTAGAAACAACTGAGTACCCATCGGAACCAATTCTTCGAACTTGGCTGTATGAGTGCCTCAAGAATGTCCCAAAACTTGCCTTGAAGATTGACAGGTTCAAAGAAGCGCCAGCTGGCGATTCCAAGAGATCTTTTCAGTGGTTATGGCAATCCATGATTGACTCCATTGACGAATCCCAGCATGACCACAACACTGCGTCAGTTCCCAGTGCTCTTCGCTCAAAAGTTGATGCTGCCTCTGCGCAAGCCGAAAAGAACGAAAAGAAAGAAAGAAAAGATGATGAGGTTCCAATTTGTCCACCAAAATCTCCAGATGAAAAGTCGGAAGGGTATGAGCCAAGTTTGGCTCTGGATGAGGGTGACCCAAAACCTCTTGAAGAGGGCTCCGAAGCGGACGTCGGGGACACCCTGTTGGACCATTCAATTTTGCACCTTCCAAAAAGGGCGGGCTGCCCGATTTGCCAAGAAGCGAAGCAAGACGCGCTAAGGGTCCAAGAACTTTGACTGACGGCAGACCTAGTGAAGTTTTTGGGGATAGAGCCCATGCAGATCATATCATTGTTCGTTGCAAAAGGTAGGCTAGACAGTTCGAAGAAAGAAATAAAAGGAGAGACCAAATGTCTAGTGTTGCCTGATGATTTCACCAAAATCATGATGGCTTATCCGGCGTCCTCCAAAAGCATTGGAGAGTGTGTGAAAGCACTCACGCACTTTGGGGGCAAGCGTCCTTTGGTGGAATTTTACGCAGGCAACACTCTTGAGTATGAAAGTGCTGCTAGTCAGTTGGGCCTTGTTTATGATGCAACCGTCCCTTACAGGAAAACTGCCATCATCAGCAGAGCCATCAGAACTGTTGAGAATGTCACTAGATGTTGTTTGGTTCAAGTTGGCAACTTCAATGAACTGCGGCCGTTGGCCATTCGTTATGCAGCCTCGGCATCTACCATCAGCAACTGGAGTAAACTCCAGGGCCATGATTTTGAAGGTCTTCAGATCCCATTCGGGGCGCTTATTCAATACAAACCAGGCGTTCCCAAATTAAAGCTGGGTGCCAAGACTTCACCAGGCTTATTTCTTGGTTGGCGAGTTGAAGCGGGAATCCACTGGAAGCGCACTTATTTGGTTTGTGATGTTGATACTGTCAAATCTTGGCTAGAGGGCAAGTCTAGTTTCCAAGTGTTCTTGTCTATGGTCGTTGTGCAAACTGGTGAAAACAAGTTTCCTTTGAGAGAAGCCGTCCAAACCAAGCTAGAGTTACCTGAGGATTTGCCAGTGCTTCGTTTGGAAGATGATGTTAAAGCCTTGGAGGAGGAAGTTGCATCGGAGGAAATCATTGCACCCGAAGAAGACATCGGTCATGATGAAATTGCTGATGCAACCAGCGATCCTTCCAAGCACGAGCCCATCACATTTTCCAGATTGATGCATTATGGTCTGAGTCCTGGTTGTTCAGCCTGCCAAAGTGGGGAAGGGGAGCACACTTCTAGTTGCAGGGAAAGACTTGATAGGCTAATCGGGGGGGAAGTTCACTCTTCCCAAGGGTATTGCAAAAGGTGTTGGCTCTTGGAAGCTTGAAAGAGATCAGCTCATCTGGTTTCACCACATCAAACGCAAGAAGCTCTTCAACCCTTTGTTGCCTGATGACCTCCCTGTCAAAGTCAAAAGACTTGGAACTAGAACCACCAAAGTAAGATACTTCGATAGCAGTAGTGAAGAAACTATCGTTGACGAGCATTGGAAAGGCAACAACAAAACACTAAAGGAGTTCTGGACTGGTCAGACCATCTTTCAACTTCTGCCTGAGGCCGGTGAAGTTCCAAGCGGTGCTTTTGAAACCACGGGTGGTGAGCAGCAGGCTTTGCCGCGCCCCATCCAGGGTGTGAAGAAAGGTAAAAAGGATCTCCCAGAATCTGCTGCCAGCATATGGCACATTGATCGAGTCTTGTTGTAGCCCCCAATCGAATCTTGGGAAAGTCTCGGAATCCGTCGGTGTGCCACATTCGTTTTACCAAAGCCAGTGGGATTGTTGCAGAGCTTGAAGTGCAATCTCAACTCTTAGAAGTTTTGGACTCTGATGCCATGAATGGGGTTGACCTTTGGGGCTGACCCCCGTGTAATCCATGGTCATCTTGGCAATGGCTGAATCTGAGAAGTTTGGGTCCAGAGTTTAGAAAGAAGTTGACGGCGCAGGGGTGGAAAGCCGCAGGTTGCTGAAGTTCTTCTTCCAGCTGTCCAAGATCGTCTCGAAGCGTGGAGGCAGGGTTCACTTCCAGTGGCCAACAGGATGCTCTTGGTGGCAAATTAAGGAGCTGCAAGACTTCTTCAATGAGTGTGGAAAAATGACCCTGTGGCAAACAGCGAAGCCCAGAAGGAAGCAAAGGGCCTTATCGATGCGGGAACCTGGAACTATGAGAAAGCAATTCCGAGGCGCGAGCTTGAACGCCAATCCAGGAAAAGTGGGACAAAGATAGCCATAGGAAAATTGATGACAATAGTGAGCTGGAAGAATGCAGAGTAACAGACTGAAAAACGACTAAAGGCTAGAATAGTGTTATTTAGGCAACAACGTAAGGGATGAGTTTGGTTTGGCAAGTGAATTTCAAGAAATCAAAATCATTCCCACTACAATTGCCGGTCTGAACATCAATTTGGCTTCTGGTTTGAAAAGGGGACAAAAACCATCCCAGTCAGATGTGATTAAAGCTTACATGCAAAGCGACCTCCAGACAGAGAATGACACGTACATCGAGTTGCCTGAAGAGTTAGTCCCTGATCATCTCAAATGGATGCACCGTCCATGCACTAAGCTCCACAAATCGTTGTGCGGACACCCGGACTCATGGGAGGAGTTGAACCCCCTTTGTTTCCATCCAATTTTGTCATCAAACGATTGGGTTTGTTGGTCACCCTTTGCGTTGATGATATTGTTGTTTCAGGACCTTGTGAGAACCACCAGCGGTTTTCGTCAGAGTTGTCAAAGCACCTTGACTTTGAAACACTCCAAGATGTCTCAAGAGTTCTTGGTGGGACCCACTTGATCAAAGAGGGAGAAGTCCAACTCGACATGCATGAGTTTGCAGATGTAGCGTGCAAGTTGTATCAGCAGGAATAGGAATGCAAAGACTTCCGGGGATTCAAAAAGGCCCCTGCCCCGTATCTTGATGAGAGTTCCCTACCAGTAGAAGATTGGGACAGCAAGGATAATCTTGCTACCTCAGCGGCCAAGCTGATTATGAAGGCCTACTGGCTAGCCAGGCTCAGCAGACCGGATTTACTCCACTCGCTGAATGAGTTAAGCAACAGGATTACAAGTGGAGTTGCAATGATGACCGCAGGTTGTTCCGAGTTTTCTGCTATTTGCATGGTACGAAACATTACAGGATGAGGTTGAAACTGAGTTGAAACTTGATCCCGATGCTGCCTGGAAGTTGTGGTTGTTCACAGATGCCGATCATGCATCAAAAACTGACCATGGCTATTCAACTTCCGGCTCATTACTTGCAATTGCAGGCGGTAGATCATTCTTTCCTGCAACGTTCCAATCCAAAAGGCAGACTGCTTGCAGTCGGTCAACAACGGAAGCCGAAGCCATAGCACTGGCAACTGCACTGTTCAGTGATGCGATACCTGTGCAAGAGTTCCTGTCGCAACTGCTTGGTGTCAAGGTTCCGATCATCTGTAATCAAGACAATACTGCCACGATCCAGTGCATTCGAAATCGTTACAGCGCTTGTCTGAGACATTTAGGTAAAACCCACAAAATAAATGTCCAGGGACTTTATGCTGCTTTTAAAGAGCTGGATATTAGCATTCAACATTGTCCCACAGAGCAGCAGGCTGCTGACGTATTCACAAAATGCCTGGATGTTCACAAATGGCAGGTAGCCTTAGACATGATTGGAGTTTTCGACCCACATGTAGAAAAGTAATCGCATACCAATGTCCGAAATAGACCCCAAATCCTCCTTGCTGAGCCAACCCTGATCAGTTCTTGTGTTGAAAGGCAATTTTGGCCACTCCTCGGTGTGGACCAAAGCTGCAAGAGAATTGCATTGATTTGCCCTTGCAGTGAGCTGCTGGCCTTGCCGCGCCCTGCGCGTGTGAAGTCATGATGTGCACTTCGTAGAATTTGTCTGAATATGAGATCATTCTCACCCAATAGTTAGCACTGTTAAGCATAAGTGGGGAAGGAGCGGCCAACGCACCCAGAAATACCTGGCCAAACTTCCATAAGCTTGTGTTCCTTACTGCAAAGATTTCACCATAGTGGTTTGTCTGGCACAGTTTCTCCAGAATAGGCAGATCTCAATGCAGCAATCAGCCAAACTTGCTTGGCAACGGCCATCGCTCAGCCAACTTTGTCCGTAGCTCGCAGGTAGCAGTCACTCTCGAAGGAGGGGGGTACAGAAAATAACCAACCAAAGCGTGGGTTAAACCTTCTCATGTGACTCCATTTTGGTTCAAGGGTTAAGGATAAAGCGGCCTTGCATTGGGGGTTTGCTTGTTTTTCCTGAATCATTTGCATTTCATTGTTAAAGCCCGGCCCTGAATTTTCCTTTTTTAACGCAGTTTTTGAGATGATATAAATCAGGTCGGAATCTTTTCTTCAAGTTTTCTTTGGAGTGAAAGTACTCCAGCGAGTGGAATTTCAACGGTTTTTCTTCAAGTAGTTTTGGAATTAAAGTTTTTGAACGGTTTTTTAAAGACTCTTTCTTGCACTGAATGCTCCTCTCTGGCCAAGGCTTTATATATTTTGTTAAGATCCGCTCGGGGCAGAACTTTCATTTTTGTATATAATGTTCTGCTCGTGGCGGAACTTTCGTTTTTTTGTGCATAGCTTTGCGGCTCACGAAAAATTGACCGTTCTTTTGAATTTAGACATTTGCCCCGTTTTTTTGAAATAATGTTCTGATTGGACGCGGCTGTCTTGTTTAAGAGAAAACACATGTTCGGACTGGTTGTTTTCTGAAGACAAAATTCCGGTCGGGCTGGATTTCAATTTTGTTTTGACGATAGACCCTCAGCGCCAGCAGCCGGAAAATAACAACTGCAGGTTTCATCGGTCGCTTTGGGAAGGTGTTAACAGTCAAAGGACGACATTTTCCTTTCGATATCTTGGAGTGGCAAGACGACCAAAAAGAAATCGGGGTGATGCCGTCCTGCTGCTTGAGGGATGTCTACCACCTTGTGAGCACCAGTGCATCCTGCAACCTTGTCTTTTCAAGTAAAGTTTTGATCACTTCAAGGAATGCACTCGCAAAACCTTTTGCGCACTTGTAAAACGATAAAACTCCCAGCGAAGCTGACCTTGGGGCTAAAAACTTCAATTGCGTAATTTAGCACAATGTGGCCATTTTTCCGCTCACGCTACTTTCCAAACTCTTTCGCGCCTTCGTTCTTCATTGCTTCATTGACTGGCTGATGAGTGACCAGTCATACTTGTAATCCACCGCAATGTCCCGCTTCACGCTGCCAGCGCCACCCCAACAGACACAATTTTCCAGTACATGTAGGTGCTGGTATATCTGGAATTTCCCAAACTTTGGTATCGTCCTTCATTGTCAACTTCGCACGTTTCAGAAGGACCGCTACGATGTCTCCATCCGATGCGTTTTAGAACGTTGAGCAAGGCAAGCCATGGCAATGGAATGCACCTTTTGTCATGCATGCGCCGCATCGCGATGGCCCGTCCATTTCACGCATTTTGTTTGCAAACCACTTCAAGCGAACACCCGAAACTGCCAGTTAAATTCAAGAGCGCCCTTAGCTGTGTATTAATCTCTATGTATCGTGAGGTGGTGGACCTTTGTTGTTACAAATTAAGAAGGCTAGGCACCACATGCAAGAGAGCAACCAAGAAACATTACTTCTTTATAAGCACCTTGAGGTGGCACTTTCCGGATGTACAGATGCCACGTGGTTATGTATTTTTTCATCGCGCGTGTGCGCTTGCAGCAGTGGCAAGTTCAAGGCCGGTTTGTCCGCAATGGCGTTTCCACGCCATCCATGCCGGTGTAGCGCTGGCCAGAATGCCTCTGCGGGCGGCTCTTCGGAAGATGGGCCCGCGCGCAAAGATTGCCAAACCGTTGCTGAGAGGAGTCGTTTTTGATTTGGATGGCACTTTGACAGATTCTTGGATTTGGCCCGAAGCCGATGGTTTGTTTGAAACCTATTGATGAGCCACGCCACGCCCACACACATCTCCACCTGCAGTTAGCTCTGGTTGGCTGGAGCATCTCAATCCGAGGTGCAAAATTTGGATTTCAAAGTGATGCACGAGCGTTGTGGTGTGCCTGCTGGGCAAGACTTGCTGCAGGCAGTTGCAGGCATGAACGGTGCTGACAGGCACAGGGCGGAGGAAATCATCGAGGCCGGGTTTGTCGGTAGGTTTTTCTGCAGGGCTGATTCCGCCTTGTCGCTTGCAGGGCCGTCATAGCACGGCAACAGTGTAAGGGTGTAAGATTTCTCATTGTGACCCAATTTTGCACTCATCCCCATCGATTTTGCACAGGAGATGGAAGCAGAAGGCCGCCGCACTTTGCAGCTGGCTACTGGTGTCATTGAGCTTGGCAAATTTTTGCAGTGGTGGTCCTTGCCCACTGCGATTGTCACGCGCCGCTTGAACCCAAGAACCCGGCACATAAAGTGGCCTCTGTCGCCTTTTACCAGGGGCGTGACCGATTCCCACGCCGCCCTAAGGTAATACGCAAGAGACTGTCCAGAGTTTGCACGATCAATTGTGGTGCCCGCATAGTTTGCCCAAGTTTTGGCCAGCGGTTGGCAGAGAGTTTGTGCCTCCAAAGCCCCACCCTGCAGCCCTGGAGCCTTGACTGTGGAAATTCTAAGCTATTTGTCCTACCTGCCAGGTGAGGATCTTTAGATTTTCCCTGGATGTTCATTTTTTTTTCTCCTTCGCACCTGCCCTTCCACTCCTTTTTTGCTTGTCCGATTCCTCTACGCCTTCTCCGCGATCCCCACCCTCTTAACGATTGTTTTTCGGGGAGGGGGACCCCTTTATGTAACTTACATTTTCTGGGGAGGGGGTGGGGGAGCAGAAAATGTAACTTACAACCCCCTAAGGTATCAAAAAAACTTAGTTTCGGGGGGGGGCCTGTATGTTCGACACTTGGAGGCTATATCGCAAGCCAAGAGGCGATGGATCAATACGAATCAAAAGGAAGCAAAGCAAACCATAGGCGCAAAATGGACGCAACTGATTCCGCCTCCTTCGGGGCGTGCTAGGCTTTCCAGAAAGACATGCCGATAGAGCCACTGGAGCCGCTGGAGCCGATCAGGCCGATGGAGCCGATGAGGCCGATGGAGCCGATGAGGCCGATGGAGCCGCTGGAGCCGATCAGGCCGATGGAGCTGATTAGGCCGATGGAGCCGCTGGAGCCGATCAGGCCGATGAGGCCGATGGAGCCGATTAGGCTGATGGAGCCGCTGGAGCCGCTGGAGCCGATCAGGCCGATGGAGCCGATGAGGCCGCTGGAGCGCGCTGGAGCCGATGAGGCCGTTGGAGCCGCTGGAGCCGCTGGAGCCGATCAGGCCGATGCGGAATTGAAACTCGCCTAGGCTCAAGAGCATCACTACCTAGTTTCTCGGTTTGACTTTCTGAATCTTGCTTACCACGTTTGCGCGCAGGTGCAGAAGGTTTTGGTTCAATGACTTGAGGTTCATCTGAATCGATTTTGTCCAAACCAAACTCCCTAGCTCTTTTGTCAAGTTCATCTTCCTCATCAAGCTTGGGATAGGAGACAACAACTTTCTTTCTTGATGAACCTGCTTGAGAGTCATCGACAACTTGAGGTTTCTGCTTACCTACG
>Ga0126342_10019628_pt1 | contig 11458 bp, 7 predicted proteins | sample Cyp1metagenome_FD_92528 | JGI IMG/M metagenome (GOLD analysis project Ga0126342, IMG submission 92528) | Coral microbial communities from Lord Howe Island, Old Settlement Bay, Australia - Cyphastrea 1 metagenome | ecosystem: Host-associated > Invertebrates > Cnidaria > Coral ... | reverse complement strand
TCTTACTCTTTCTCTTCTACTCTTCTTTCTTCTAATCTTTCTCTTCTCTCTGCCTCTTCCCTGCTCTGCTTTTCATCTGTCCATATTGTCGGAAGTTTGACTTCTAAACTTCCTTCGATAACATATCTCATACCGCTGGAAACACCAAATCACATTGGCACAGTATGCGTGCCTCGAAGCTTTTGGCCTCCGGGACGAGCCAACCCCGGAGCATATTGACCAGAGAGGTCACCATCAATATCCGACAACCGTTTTTTGTGTGTTGTTGCCTCATTGGTTCGCAACTAGCATGGAGAACCTTTGAGGCGTGTCAACACCTGCCCCATTTTTTGTGATACCATCTGATTATTTAACATAGCCATGGAAAATCACCATTTTTAATAGGTAAACCATCTATAGATGGGCCATCTATACCATGGCTATGTTAAATAACCATGTGGTATGAAAATGTGAGCTCAGCCATTCTGATTCAACCATACCCTACCATGGTTTACCCTAAGAAAACGATCAACAAACCGTGGGTTTTCCACATCGAAGTGTTAGTTTTCAGGAGGATAAAAAAACGAGATGATGGCGGTGTTTTTTGAAACTAGCGATAATTACCAGTTATAACTATAACCCTGGTTACAAGTGGATTAACCCTGTTAAATGATGATGGCGAGATTTCTACCTGTTGCTATCTGTTGCAAGTTCTAGCTGATATGCATGAAAAAAGGGATGCCTAGATCTTGGTTTTGTCCCTCAAGTATGCGGCGTTCATTGGAGCCTCATGACACCCGAATGATGACACCGTGGAATCAATCTGGTTGACGGTTCCATTTTTTCTGGTTTTTCAACCATGCTTGGGATGATTGGTTGAGATGAGTCATTATTTTTGGGATGGGTTAATGGGATACCCTCTGGTAAACTAACAGTTCGCGATTGAATATGGCCATAGAAATAGTTGATTTACCCATTGAAAATTGTGATTTTACATGGTTATGTTAGTTTACCAGAGGGTAACTAGGTTAATGGGATAAATAATGGTGAGTCTAGATATCCCCTTCTGATTGGTTATTTCTCAGAGCTATCCAATGGGATATTTGTGTAACCAAATGGCATAAAGAATCATGTACTACCCTCCAGTAAACTAACATAGCTATGGAAAATGGACCATTTATGAATGATTCACCTATTAAAAATTGTGATCTTCCAGTTTGCAAACTGTTAAAATGACCAGTTTATAACCCTGGTTACAAGTGGATTAACCCGCTCCTTATCCCACTAACAAAACCAGGCTTATTTCACCTCCGCTTAGGATCCGTGGCTAGTTCGCCAAGAAAAAAACCCCATGGACGATGACAGGCAAATGCCGTGGCGGCCAAGTTGCACGATATCAACTTGGACGATGCCACGCAACACTTAGGTCGAAGGGTTCAGAGTTTCAACGCACCTCTGTTTTTTTTTCGCGGTGAAAGTATGGTTTGTAGCAAGCAATGGGGATTGATAAGTGATTGTCTGTGATTGTTTATAGTTGATAGATTGAACATATTCATTTATAGTTGATTTATGGTTGATTTTGTTTTTTCAATGATTTTGATTGCTAGAGTGGTAAGCCATAGATGATGGGAAATCATGGGAAATCTAGCGGCAAAGATGGGGCTTTCTTGAGCAATGCTTTGTGTTTTAATGACTAAACACATGCAAACATGGTCATTGTGGTCTACTATAGTAGGATTTTTACGATAGTGATAGTGATATTAACTGTATAGTGTAGTAATATCCACTATTATAGGACCAATGCCTCATACTATTCAACTGTACAGGAGTAGAAAGGATAGTGACTCAATCACGAAAGAAATGCTGGTTTCGCCAACATAGTGGCTGTACCAGCGTGTATCAACCAACATGAAGGTTCATCAAGATGAACCTTGTTTGACCGGTAAACGTTGTGATTTGGCTGGATGGCGGTTGCAGCATCAAACTTGGGATTTTTACTCCGCAGGCTGCAGGAATGGTTGTGTGACCTGCATTATTGAAGCAAACATGGGGATTTGCAAGAATTCGGATTGTAACCCATATAAATTGTGATTTGAATTATACTGTACCATAATAATGTGGATTTTATCAGCATAATTATGGTTCAACCGGCAGGGAATGATAATTCATGCACCAAAGAATGGATTGAACGGGCAAAAATCGTCGTTTAGTCAGCACACATTGAACCGTGGCTTTGTTGGATTATATGTTGCTTTCAGGAGCAAAAGTCTAGATTTAAACAAAACCTGGTTGGTGGTTTGGAACATGAATTAAATTTTTCCATAGATAGGGAAATTTCATCATCCCAACTGACTAATATTTTTCAGAGTGGTAGGTATACCACCAACCAGAAACATATGGGATTCAATTTCAACTGGCGTACTTTTGGTGTAATAAGTAAGTCTGGCAAGGAACTGGGCGATGCGAAGAACTTGCCGAGCAAAATGCCTTGGCACCTTTGTGTTGATGATGGGGGTTACAAATGACTGTGACCCATGAACCCGCAATGCGGTGCATCAATTTCTTTGGTGCATCGTTCTTTATCAACATGTTCTCATTTCATCTCTGTTCGGCTATTCCATTATTCGATGTATCTTTGCTTGATACAATTGACCCACTTTGGAACTCACATTTTCATGAGAGACCTCTTGTGATCGAGCTGAACACCAGTGAACTTGAGAGATTTGTTGCAGGCGATGAACTCAAGAGGCTGGGCGTCACTGCTACTTGGATACTGGATGGGAACCCTGTTGATGGACTGAATCCACAAGGCAGTCATTCATACAATGTGGGGCCCCCCAGTGATGTTTGTTGGTTTATAAACCCTAGTAACTATATGTAGTTACAGTAATTAATATTTATAAGAAATTATAAGTACCATAAACCATAGTGAACTTGGAGTTATGTGAACCCCAACGTAGCGATCGAATCGCGGGTGCCCCACCATAGCTATGTCATCCCAAATTGAGCGGCTGGGTAGACACGCCCTGTTGATTCTATGGGGTGACTATATGGGAATGGGTCAGATTTTTTTCGGCCCAGAGGACCGCGGCTTCTGTTCATTTAAGTTTTAACCATCCAGTATCAATGGGCTATCTAATTTTGACCATTACTCAGGGAATTAGCACAACCGATGCACAAATCCGTTACCAACCAGCAGACGGCGATTTTGAAGGTCAACCGAATCAACCGTTGAAGTTATGAAAGAAATAATCCCACTTGTAGGATGTTTGTTTCAGAATATCCACAGAAATAACTGGTTGGTGGTTTCCAACATTTTTATGTTCTATAATGTATGGGACAATCCTTCCCATTGACTAATATTTTCAAGATTGTTAAAACCACCAACCAGAAGAACAATGCAAAATTGGTGGTTGATATTTGAGAAATTGTGGATCCAAAGCCTGAGGATCTGCTTACCCTTTTTGGGTAAAGTGGGGATGGTCCATTCTTGGTGAAAACCACTTTTTAACGCATGAACTGATGGGTTATATTATGTTAGATTGGTAGATGCGATTCTAGTGAAAAACCGGTGATTGTTGGAAAGCCATCTGGTTGTTGGTTTGGAACATGTTTTTATTGGGAATAATAATCCTAACTGACGAACTCATATTTTTCAGAAGGGTTGGAACCACCCACCAGCCATAACATGATTTCGCTATTGAACATGTCGACATTTTACATGTTTCAAACAGAGAACAGCCTTCCCCGTTCAGTTGAACACGAGAGATCAACCAGCAAACATGAGTTTGAATAGATCATAATATTATATATATATATTGTATATAATATATATATATATATATATATTTATATTTACATTTATTACATATTTTATATATTTTATATTATAATATATATATATATATTATATTAAATATATATTATATTATATTATAATATATATATATATATATATATATTATTTACAATATATATATATATATATATATATATCCCATGTTTCGGGATTGATTTCCCAAGATTGGAATCATGATCGATATTTTGAAGAACAATTCCTATGACTTATCCAATCCTTGCTGGTTTCAGTTCGCGCGTTTCTGCTTGTCACAGGATTTTTTTCTGAATTGCTGGTGGGTGATTCAGTAGATGTGTTTTTTGCAAATTTATGGCTCGTTGCTGGTTTCAATGGATTTTTTTTGCGGTTTAGACTAAGTCGTAGGGAGTGGGCGGAGTGGATGTTCTTTTTCAGTGTGATTTCACCTTACCCTCTGGTAAACAGCCACATAACTATGGAAAGATCCACCATTTTTCATGGGAAAACTCCCTATTTCTATGGCCATTTTCCAGTTCGCTTTTTGTATGTTGACCAGGCCGGGTCACCGGTGACCAGCCACAACTTGGCTCATTGAACACTACAAAGTGGGGCCACCGTTTACGATAGCGTTCGGTTGGTGAACATAACTCCAATTTCACTATGGTTTATGGTAGATTTATAGTGGATTTGCCCATTGAAAATGGTGATTTATAGTGGATTTGCCCATTGACTTATAACTATAGTTATTATTGGGGCTTATAAACCAACTTATAACTGGGGGGCACCACATTTTATATAATTATATATATAATATACACTGGTTGGTGGTGTGGAACATGTTTTGATTTTTCCATATATTGGGAATGTCAAGATCCCAACTGACTTTCACTCCATCATTTTTCAGAGGGGTAGCTCGGGTAGGTATACCACCAACCAGTATATATATATATATATATTTCTATATATACATATTAAATATATATATATATATATATATATATTATATGATGGAACACAACAATAATTTTCTCATGACACAGGGCATCAAAGTATCCCATGTTCGACTCGGCATGGGTCTACCCGAGGCCTCGGTGACAGCGACGCGCATCACGGCCACCGTGATGTCCACCAACACCTGACGGTCTGACTCGTCGAAAGTCGACAAAAAAATCCAGCGGTGGTCATGGTTTCATGGTGGAAGTCCACCATGAAGGGTTTCATGGATGTTGGGTGAAGTTTTTTTTTGGAGTTTGATGATTTTGATGGGAGTTTGTTACCCAAAAAATCTAGAATTGATTGTTTTTTAACCAGGAAGGTTGGGAAACCGACCTGAAGAAGATCATGTTTTGATATGAAAGGTGGGATTTTAACAAGAAAAATGATTAGTTGAAGGGTTTGCAGTTGGCAAGCAACTGGTTCGAGATAATTATTTGGTTGGTGGTTTGGAACATGAATTTTATTTGTCCATTCAGTTGGGATTTTCATGGAATTTCATCATCCCAACTGACGAACTCATATTTTTCAGAGGGGTAGGATTACCACCAACCAGTATAAGTACCACAATCATAGTGAAATAGGTAAATCAACTATAAATGTGCCGTTTTCAATAGCTATGTTAGTCATTACCAGAGGGTAATTATGTTTTGATACTGAGTTGACAGTGCACTGCAAAGTGGTTGTTACAGCCGGGTTGTGATGGCCATAGGGTTTTCGTTTGCGAAACCTTCCGCCATGTCACAACCTCTGGTAATGACTAACAGTTTGCGAACTGGAAAATTGCCTATTTATAGGTGGTTTACCGAACTTAAAGACGGTGATTTCCAGTTCGTTTTTTGTATGTTTACCAGAGGGTATACCCAGTTTGCTGTCCTGGGTTTTAGTCCAGGGCTTAGAAGAATAGTGGCAAGCTCCTGCTGAGTTTGCTGAGTGGCTGGGGATAGACCTTGGACTAAGATGTTGATGGACAAAGCAGTGGCAGTGGCATGATAGACGACGATAGATGATAATAGGTAATGATACCCATAGGATCCATGTATGGTATATATGCTAACACTTGGGGTATATTGATGGTAAATGTTACCATATATAGCATACATGGATCCTATGGGATAGGTGACAGGTGATGATAGACCGTGATGATAGGTGATGATGGTTTGGCTCTTGCCTTTCTCATCCATACTCACCCATGGTCCAAGTTGGTGTTGCTTCCTGCGCCATCAATGCGGAGCTGTTGAAATGGGGGCGCCAAAATCATCTGAAATCAATGGTGTTTGATGGCAGCTCTAGTGGTACACTGGATGTGGAAACATGCATGAAACGCGTCAGGGTGACAGCAAGCCGCGCTGTTGCATGCAAAAACGATCAAACAACGGCTGTTGGCTCATCAAATCCAACCTGATATAAGCTTTAAGAATCATATCAGTTGAAACAATGAGCATCTTCAAGCAATGCCACTGGCTCGGCAGCTCCACTGATTCCAGTTCACCGTCTCCTTTTTCCTGAAAATGTCTATCACCTGTAAGACAGACAGAAACTCAAGCAGAGCAAGACCGAAACTGCCAACGTATACTTATACCTATAGCTTTTAGAAAAATATCTTAAAACTCATGCAACATCTACAGATGAGATTTATATTAAGAAACAAAAACGCAACTTTTTGCCGAAAAACTGATCGCCATGAACTTTCCAGTCCCCTGGCGAGCCTTGCTTCCGGTTCGGGGCCCTGTGCTTTACGGGAAAATTGGAACCGGAAACCCCCATATTCAATGGTGAAAAAAGACAATGGTTTCCTTTAGATTTTCTCTAACAAACCAATCCATTGACTCATGGACACTCCTAAAATCAAATGGATAATAACTGTGGGGTACTTGGTGGCTCATCCCACTTAGTAAGTGGGTTATAACCCCAGTTATAAGTGGATTAACCCTACTTCTCCCATTTATAACTGGGGTTATAAACTTGAAACGTTTTGGGATTTTCCCATATGTATAGACACCATGTGTAAAGCATGCATGAACCATGTATAGCATGTATAGCTAGTGGAATAAACATTTATCCTGACATCCAGTCCTTTAATCCACCACCTCTGGGTCAGGGTTTTCACCTATAAGCCAAACATATGTTTGGCTCAAGTACCATCAAAAGGGTTTCGCCTGCGCTTCAATTGGTTAAGAGCCTTGTTTGTGCTCGCGCCATTTCTTCCTGATCCCGCGCTGTTTGCTAGTTGAAAACTACACACGGTTCTTGGTTGCGATCTGTGGGAAAAACAGAGGGCTGTGGAGAGGAAGATCCCCCCATCAAGCGCCCTAGGCGCGAAAGGGGGGGAAAGAAAGTCGCTGCGCAAAAAGCGTTGCGCAAAAGAGTGGAAGAAGGAACCTACATTCCTCAGAACTCTTTCCCAAACAGGCCAAATTTTGGTTCGCAGATCCCATCGTCGTCTTCTAGAGCTGTTCCCATCGAAACTCCAGAGTTCCCTGACTTTCCAGAAAGGTCATACCTCGGTGACAAAGAAGAGGATCCAGAACTTGTTGAAATCCTGACAGAAACTGCAGAACCAGAACCTTTCAACCCACAGCATCCTGAAAAGGAATCGTCTAGCACAGTGCCTGCTGAACCAGAAGGCAATCCTGCAACAAGTGCATCATCGAGCAGTGGGGCAAGTCTGTTGTTGACGGCGCCAAATAGTGATCTTCGTCCTAGACCATCCGTTGTTTCAACAGAAATCAGGTCATCAGTGGGGCCGGCTACAACTCGCATCCTGATAGTGTCTGATTTTCACGGTGTGATTGATACCGAAGAGTTTCTCAAGTTTGATCGTGGGCGCCGGGAGGAGACTTCAGGCGACGTTCCATTGAAAAATCGGCAAGCGGTGCTGAGGCTTCTGAACCACTCACCGGAATTGCAATTGGGGATCCTGTCGTACGTGGGGAGACATTCCTACGAGAAGCGAAATCAGACTTCTCAAGCAATTCGGGATCTGAACGGTTACTTGGAATCTCCGATTTATTGGAGGTACCGATACCATATATAAGGCCTATTTTTCAGGCCCATGTAAGGGAATATCCCCAGAAAATATGGCCAAAAAAATGGTACAGTACCTCCATTTTAGGATCCTGAATTTCCCATTGAATAACTGTAGGGTTTATGGTAATGATAACTAGGGCTTATGAAGCAGCGTTCACATAACTGGGGCCAGCTTGTACCATCCCGGACCAGCCCTCTTGTAGATGGGTTTAGCCTGATAGATGGTTATGTGTTCCCATGTATTCCCAATTGATCTTCTGATATGTTCATTCATATCCCATTACAGCAGCCAAGTACCCCTTTTCTTTGTCAACAGAGGCTTCATTTCTTAGCATGACCATCCCCATAAATGGGTTTATAAACCGCACTCACGATAATTTATCTCCTGGATCAACCATAGAATTCACCAAGTTAGGTGACTCACTTTTGCTACGATAAAATCGTGTGCCTCACATTGTATACCATGGACTCACAGATATAAACTCTATAAACAATAGATTTACATCCCCTATATGTCCATTATAAGTCAAGGTTATTATATCCCATTAGATCCAAAATAAAATAACGATTAGCCCATTATCTCTATCCCATCTTCAGTTAAAGCCCTTTACCAGTTAATTATAAATAGTTATAAATGGGATATGGGTTTATCATCCCATATGTTTTTCTCACCGACTTACAACTAAAAAAGGGGCCCAAACTGTATATCCCATCAGTACATCCCCTAATCTCCATCCATCTCCCCTACAATTGATGTTTCTATTAGAAATGCCATGGCATTTCCCATTTTTACCTCAGCCGGTCCAATGCCGACAAGGCCGACGCCGTGGCCACCTTTTCGGGTGCCGGCGGCCTGCGCGAGATCTGCGACGTCACCGGGGCAGGTGCCCATGCGGAGAAACCAACCATTGGTTATAACCAGATAAGCTGGGGCTACAATGTGGTGCCTGCAAGATAGCTAAGTTGGTTCATAACTCTAATAACTAGGACTTATGGTAGATATATCGAACTAGTTAATGGGATTATAAACCATTATAAACCAACTTATAACTGGGGGGCACCACCTTGTAAGTTGTAGGTTGGATTATAAACACCATGAACTATAGTTATAGATATCACAAACAATAGCTATCACCATAATGACCATAGAAAACTATAGAAAAATGGGGATTTAACCAATCCAAAGGGGCATTGAATGGGATAAAAAATCGCTGTGTAACTGGGGTTTGTACCACATTTCTCCTCCACGGATTTTGGTTCTAAATATTGGACGTCTACAACCTGGGACCTTTTTCAAGCTCCTTGGCTGTTTTTTGTTTACGCTCTGGTGATAAACAAATCCATAGTCATTTCGCCACTTGGTTATTTAACCATGGATTATGGGTGGGCCCCCAAACCAAAAATGCTGATTAGCTTCTGGTAAACTGCCACAGAACTATGGAAAATCACCATGCTATTAATGGGAAAATCCACTTTGTCTATGGCCATTTTCAAGTTCGCAGACTGTTTGTTTACCAGGTATTGGTGCTAACATCTTCGACCCGTTGACTTCGGTGATGTTTTTGGGGGTTGGCTTTCGCCACTTTCACAAAGCCGAGAGGAATTGGAATAGGCGCTGCTTGGTGGCGAACTACCCACGAATCGTGGTTGTAACTGGGGTTACAAATGGGATAAGTAGGGTTAATCCACTTATAACTGGGGTTATAACCCACTTACGATTCGTGGGATGAGCCACCAAGTGGTAGTCTGGCATAGCTATGGAAAGCGTAATTTTTAGTAAATCACCTGCAAAGTCATTGTCCATAGCTATGTCGGATTACAAGTGGGTATATCCCAGGAGTGAAAAAATGTGTTTTTTGCGGTCAAGACTAGCTCTGCTCAAATGGCTACAATTTTTCACACTAGTTTTAACGATCGCTCTAAAATTCCCCTTTCAACCTCCTTGGTTTGTCGTAATATTGGACTCCAACTTCCACAATTAATGTTAACAAACATAACTTCAATATATTTCAACTTTCAACTATACTTATTGGTTTGTCCCAAAAAGTCGTGTCGCTCCTTATACTGGTGCTTCTTTTGCCAGTGATGTATGCGACATAACCTCCAACTTCTTGTCCCAATGCCGGGCCTAGGACGGTGACTTGCTCTCCTCCTTCCTCTCCTCCTTGGGTCTTGGGTCTCCTCCTTGCTCTCCTTCTTGCCATCATCACAATATTGCTTTCCAAGCCTTCCTTTCACAACACCTTCGAAAACTGAAGCTTCTGGGCTTGGATCCTGGGATCTAAATTTTCCAGGACAGCATCTCAACAAGACAGACAGCAAGACAAACAGCAGGAGGATGGCAAAAGGGAAGGATTTGACCTGGTTTCACCTTAGGACACACAAAGGGGTTCAATGTGAACATGTTCAAAAGTGACCTCATGTGAAATCAAAAAATGACATTTTTTTTTGACTTTTGTGATTCACACCCTGAACCTTCAGTGGTGCGGACATCATTGGGGATTCATGGGATTCAATCCGATTTTTTATGGGATTCTTTGTGGGAGATTTGTATGCAATGAAGTCGGAGTTTTTCGGAGATAAATTTAAATAATCATTTTCATGGGATTTTTCATGAGATTTTTCTATGCTGATCATAGTTTATCGATGTTCCAATGGTTTCTAGCTGGGATGCCGCAAAAAGGACAGGGATTCCATGGAAAAAATAATGCAGCATTTCTTTGTGGCTCATCCCACTTAGTAAGTGGGTTATAACCCCAGTTACAAATTGGATAAGTAGGGTTAATCCACTTATAACTGGGGTTGTAACCCACTTACTAAGTCGGCTGAGCCACCAAGTAGGTTTCTTATTTTGAAGGATCCCCAGTCGTAACCATGGGTTTACCTATACTAAACAGGTCTAATGACATTGGATGATTTGGGGGTACCCCCATTTCAGGAAACCTCTATATTCATTATCAAGTTCGGACTCTAGATTCCTGAAATAGTTGCATGAAGGGACAATGAAATCTGTAGAATTGCGTGGCACAAACCAGGGTTTCCTCTAACATTTTCCGTTACCCTCTGGTAGTCATTTATTTCGATGGTTTTCCCAGCCATGATGGCTAGTTCCGGATTTTTGCGCCAACCATGTTTTACTCTTCATTATCCATAGTTTCCCGTGATTTTTCCAACGCACACCTCATCACACCTCCATTTATAAGGGTTTTCCCCAAATCTTCCCAGGTTTTTTCCTCTTGAAACCGACGTGTTTCATCATATTTCCGTATTTTCCATATGTTTTCAAGGTTTTTCCTAATGAAACTGCCATTTTACCATGGAAAACACATGGTTTTTCCACTGGATTTCCTTCTTCAACGTAGCGCCAGGGTGCGAGTTGTCGGGCGAGGGCGATGCGCCAGCCTCGTAGCTGGGCGTGATTATCAATCTCATAAATATCATAAATCGATTAATATGCATACATGTATATAGTTAATCATATAATATATATATATATATATATAAGTATATATATATATAATCATATATATATATATATATATATTCATATATAATTGTATATATAATCATATATATATATATATATTCATATATAATTGTATATATAATCATATATATATATATATGTATATAATCATA